>ERZ1370068.949-contig-10868_pt1 | contig 37719 bp, 41 predicted proteins | sample MGYA00561227_ERZ1370068 | MGnify/ENA primary metagenome ERZ1370068 (study PRJEB38410, sample SAMEA6850437) | metagenome | study: Metagenomic assessment of the ecological functions of the soil: analysis of the soil microbiota associated with the...
GATACCCTTGTGTCCTACATACCGCGCGATTAGCTGTTTCTCGAAACCGACCGGCTCGAGTTGCGCGATCTCCTTTTAGATTGGCACCAATGGTACGCAACACGTAAATGCCAGCTTTTTGCGTCGAGGGGCAGCCGGTCAATCACCTGATTTTTTCCCATCCGCTTTCTCTCGGATTGCGCCGGTCCCGCAAGGGAGGGGCCAATAGCAGAATCAGCAAAGCCCAAAATGAATCTTCATGGCGCGACCTCCTTAAACCTATGCATTCCAGCACTTCTATGCCAGAATGGGACGGAGTGACCACCGCGCTCCTCCTGCTGCTGCCGTTGTCTCTGGCCGCTTGAGTATGCGGCCCCGGCTGGCGTACGACCTGCGCATCTGACGCCCCGGCGCGGCCAGTATCCTCCCCGGAGTGCCGCAATCGTCGCGCCCATCGGTATACAGTACACCACCGGCCCCGGATCCCTTTGCGCCGGCGGATCAGCCCCAGCGGGAAAACACCGTGTCCGCGAATCGCGGTCCGGAACGATTTTCCGTCACCGTCCTCGAGCGGGAAAAACCGGTCACCGCCCTGGCGCGTCACATCGTGGCGGCCGGCGAGACCGAGGAGTGGCGCGGCGTCTCGACCGGCGCTGCTTTCGATGGCGAGCGCACGATCTATATCTCGGAGGGCGCGTCCGGCCGGATCTGGTCCGCCAATCCTTCCGACGGCGCCTCGCAAAAGCTCCTCGATATTAATCAGGATGGCGTCACCGGCAGCTTCACCGTCGATCTTGCATTCGATCCCGATCGGAAAGTTGCTCTACGTGCGTCGATCAAGCCAACTCGCGTCTCGTCGCCGTGGATGTAAACTCGGCGACGCGTCACTGCTGCCCTACGCGCTCGAAGGAACTCCCGTCGGCGATGGCGCTCTCTCCCGACCGGCGGCGCGCCTACGTCACAATCCAGAAAGAGTCGAGCTCTCTCGCGATCGTGAATCTCGACAATCCAGCGTCGCCAACAATCTGTCCCACGTCGATGCTAAAGGCAGGCAACCTCTGGCGTCTGCGCGACCTCCGATCGTATATTCGTCTCTGACATCGCGCAAGACTCCGCTTTCGTTATCGACGCCGAAACGACTGCGGTCGTGCGGAGAGATGCCTCTACGCCCGGACTCGAGCATCTCCGGGATTAGAGCCGAGGGGCCTCGCGTTTCACTCAGGCGACCGGATGGCTGCTTGTCGTAGAGGCGGGGCGCGAACGCCGTTGGGGTGGTGGATACAAAGCAGATGAAGCGTGATCGGCCATCTGCCGGCCGGATGGTCTCCCGCGCGCGGGTACTGATCGACGCAAGACGCTGTCTACGTTAGCAATTCCAGAGGTCAGGCTTGGTCCAAACACAGGCGTCCGCGTTGACGACAGAGTTTCGCTGCGACATTGGGGCGGGCAGCGTCTCCGCCTTCCCTGCCCGGCGCCGGCGGAGCTGCCCGGAGATGACGGCGCGAGTCGCAGTCGCGAACGGCTATGCTACGCCGAAGCCTCCCGAGAGTGGAGTTGCTATTCCTCCCGACGCAATCCGGCCACGTGGTCCTGATCGATGAAAGGCAACCGGAGCTTGACGACGTTCTCGGAGATATCCGCGAAGCTTCGAACGGTCCGGTACTATCGGCCCGGCCTTGGCGCGTCACGGCCGGAGCGGTTATGCCGACGGCCAGAACACCCGCCTCAGCCTGCAAGCGTGTCGACGTTACGCCGAATCATCACCGCTGCGCTCGGAGCAGTTTCATTTAGCGATAAACTTCATCCCGACAGCGGGTCATCCACCGGGACACGCTGGGCCCACATCGAGCGCCAGGGCGTTTCCGTCCTCAACATGCGCGACCCAGGGCGCGGGCAAGTCGGATCAAGCGCGCGCTTCCGAATTCATCCGCGCGCTTCAGGAGAAGTTCGGATGAAGGAAAGGCCCAGTTGCCGCAACTGGTCCTTCTTCGCCTGCCGAACGACCGCATGAATGAGCCGCGCCCCGGCGATGGCTTCCCTATGGAGCGTCCTACGTCGCCGATAATGACCTGGCCCTGGGACGCGTCGTCGAGTATCTCTCCGCATACGCCCTGGTGGCCGCAGATGGCGATCTTCATTACGGCGAAAGCGGCCTATGGGCGGTATTCTGACCACATCGACGTTCATCGAACGATTCTTGCTGTGCGCCGGACCGTATTTCAAGAAGAACTACGTTTCGCACACCAACGCCAGTCTTCCCGGCCTCCTGAAAACGATGTTCCGCATTTTGCGGCTTCCGCTCAGTCTCTTCGACGCCACCGCGTCCGACCTCGCCGATACTTTCACCACCACGCCCGGATTTCACTCCCTACACGGTTGCTGCCGGTCGACAAGCGCGTGTTCGATCCCGCCAGGATCCGCGGAGTCCGGGCCGTTGAATCCGTACCTTCTCGGTGGTGACCCCAGGCTTCAACGAAGCGCCGGCAAGATCGACGGCGACATCCTGCGCCTGCCGTCGGCGGCTTCCTGAAGCGCCTAACCGTATCCGCCTCGAACTGATCCCGGCTCGACGACGGCTCTTCCGACGGCACGCCCGCGGGCTCCTCGAGCAGGCCAGCTCCGCAACCGTGCGCGTCCGGGCGATCTGCTACCAGCCCGAATCGCGGCAAAGGGCCGCGCCGTCCGGCACCGGCATGCTCGAAGCGCAAGCGGCCAGTACCGCCTGTTCGCCGACGCCGGCCTCTGCGTGCCCTTCGCCGGAGATCGTAAGAGGCTTGGCGCTGCTCGAATCGGGCGCCGACGTGGCCATCGGATCGCGCAAACTGGGGCCGGGTTCGCAAATCGTCGAGGCGGCAGCGAGCGACCGCGCCGGCACGGGACCGGCCATATCTTTCGGCCGGCTGGCGCGATCCGGATAGGGCTCTGCGCCACTTCTGGATACCCGCGCAGTGCGGACTTCAAGCTCTTCACTCGCGCAAGCGGCCGAGCGCCTGCTTTCCGCCGCCCGAATCGATGGCTTCATGTTCGACGCCGAAACCCTGATCAACGCCCGCAAGTTCGACTCGCCGTGCGTGAGTTCCCGGTCGAGTGGCGCGCCGATCCCGATTCGCGCTACAAGCCGTTCTCCGGCAGCTTTCGCAATCTCTGGGAGCTGGCGCGCATTCAACTACAGTGATGCGCCGCGCCGTTTTCCTCGATCGCGACGGTGTGCTGGTGCAGCTGCGCCGCTGAAGGCGTACGCCCACGGCCGCGCTCACGCTCGAAGATCTTCGCATTGCTCCTCGGCGTCGGCGCGAACCGGTGCGCCGCATCCGTGACGCCGGATTTCTGACCGTGCTGGCGACCAATCAGCCCGCCATCGCCCGCGGGCAGATGAGTCGGGAAACACTGACGAGATGCACCGCATCCTGCGCGCCGCCGCTTCCCCTGGATGACAATCGAAGTCTGTCCGCATACTGACGCCGACCGCTGCCCCTGCCGCAAGCCCAAGCCCGGCATGCTCGCCGGCGGCCGCCGCGAAACTTTCGATCGACCTGCCCGCGTTCTTACTTCATCGGCGACACCGCCCGCGACGTCGACGCCGCGCTTCGCCGCCGGAGTTACGCCGGTCCCTCATCGACTGGCCATATAACCGCGATTTGCAGGTCGCATCGCGTCGAGGACCTGATCGAAGCCGCGCGCGATTCTCGGTGATAGCACTTTGCTACGATAGAAAACTCGTCCGCATTTTTATGGCGCTACGTTTTTCCAATACCTTATCGCACCAGGTGGAAGAGTTTGTTCCCGCCGCCGGACAATACCGTGCGCATGTACACCTGCGGGCCGACGCGTCTACAGCTTACGCGCACATCGGCAACTTCCGGTCGTTCACGTTCTACGATATTCTCCGCCGCTGGCTGCGGCTACAGGCGGAGGATTCCAGCTCGACCACGTCGATGAACATCACCGACGTGGACGACAAGATCATCCGCAACGCGGTCGCCGAGAAGAAATCGCTCGCCGAATACACGGCGATTTACGAGAAGGCGTTTCTGGACGACTGCGCCAGCCTGCGCCTCGAGCGGCCCTGAGAAGCCGGCGCGCGCCACCGAGCACATTCCGGAAATGGCGCAGGCCATCCAAAAGCTCGCTGAAAAGTCTTACACGTACGAGAACGACGGCTCGATTTACTACCGCATCGCCAAGTTTCCCGAGTACGGCAAGCTCTCGCACAGCGATTTCAGCGGCATGCGCTCCGGCGCCCGCGTCGATGTCGATGAGTATGAGAAAGCCGACGCGCGGGACTTCGTTCTGTGGAAGGCGCCCAAGGACGGCGAGCCGTTCTGGGATACCGAGCTCGGCCCCGGCCGGCCCGGCTGGCATATCGAGTGCTCCGTGATGGCGATCCAGTATCTGGGCGAGACGCTCGACATCCACGCCGGCGGCGTCGACCTGATCTTTCCCCATCACGAGAACGAGATCGCGCAGGTCGGAGGCGCTCACCGGCAAGCCGTTCGCGCGGTTCTGGCTTGCACTCCGAGTTCCTGCTGGTCGAAGGGCAGAAGATGTCCAAATCGCTCGGCAATTTCTTTACGCTTGCGGGACATTCTCGCGCAGGGACATCAGCCCGAAGCCGTACGTTATCTGCTGGCGTCGGTGCCGTATCGCAAGGCGCTCAACTTCACATTCGATGGCCTGAAGTCCGCCGCCACCGCGATCGAGCGGCTGCGGAATTACAAGCTGCGGCTCGAGACGCGGAAAGTTCGCCCGGCGAGTGAACGCCGGCGGCCGCTGCTGGCGCGCACCGCCAAAGCGCTCGAAGATTTTGCCGCCAGCCTCGATGACGATCTGAACACCGCCGCAGGCGCTGGCCGCGGTGTTCGAATACGTGCGCGAGACCAACACCTGATGGACGCAGGCGAATTCTCCGCCGCCGCGGTCCCGCTGGCGCTCGCTCTGCTCGATCGCTTCGACTCCGTCTTCGACGTTCTGAAGCCCGCCGGCAAAGAAGGCGCGCTCTCCGACGACCGAGGTCGATGCGCAGGATCGCCGAGCGTACGCGCGCCAAGAAAGCCAAGGATTTCGCCGGCGCCGATCGCATCCGCCAGGAACTGCTGGATCAGGCATCGTCCTTGAAGACACCAAGGACGGCGTCCGCTGGAAGAGGAAATAGCCGTGCAGATTCACACCAAGGCTGTTCACATCGGGCGACCGGAAGAAGCCGGGACCGGCCGTTCCGACCACCACACCCGATCTACACCGCGACCACGTTCGCCTACGAAAAGATGGAGGAGCTCGACCGCATTTTCGGCGGCGAGGTCCCCGGCTACAGCTACTCGCGCTACGACAGTCCGACCACGCTCGCGCTCGAAGAGCTGACCACGGCGCTCGAAGGCGGCCACGGCTCGCTGGCCTGCGCTTCGGGCATGTCGGCGCTGCACATCGCGCTGCTGGCGGCGCTGACCGACCGCAGCAAGACGTGTCCTCGCCGCCGACGCGATCTACGGCGCGACCGTCAAGCCTGCTCATGACCGTGCTCGAGCCGCTGGGCGTTGCCGTTCACTTCGTCGATATGTGCGACTTGGCGGCGTCGAGAAAGCGGTAGCCGAGCACAATGCCGGGCTGCATCCTGATGGAGACGATCTCGAATCCTCTGCTGCGCGTTGGACTCGATCGCCGCGATCGCCGAAATCGCCAAGGCCGCCGGCGCCGCGCTAGTCGTGGACAACACGTTCGCCACGCCGCTCCTGGTGCGCCCGCTCGAGCTCGGCGCGAATATCGTCGTCGCACAGCGTGACCGAAGTACCTGGCCGGGCACGGCGACGTGCTGGGAGGCGTCGTCGTCTCCGACGCAGCCGCATCTTGAAACCGTTCGCAGTCTGTCTGAGAACCATCGGCCCGGTGCTGGGACCGTTTGAGAGCTACCTGACCATGCGCGGGATCAAGACGTTTCCGCTGCGCATGGAGCGGCAGTGCGCCAACGCCTGCCGCGTCGCCTCGCTGGCTGGCCGGCTCATCCGGCCGTCGAGCGCGTCTACTTCCCGGCGACCCGGCGCATCCCGACGCGGCCGCCATCCGGCGAGCAGTTTCCGCAAGGTCTCTATCGGCGCGATCGTGAGCTTCGAGCTGAAAGGCGCCGACGCAGGCCGCCGTGTTCCAGTTCATGGACGCGCTGAAGCTGGTGGTTCGCGCGACCTCGCTCGGCGATGTCCACACCATGATGCTCTATCCGGTGATGAGCTCACACCGCGAAATCTCGCCCAAGCACCGCGAGCGGCATGGGCATTCGCGAGAATCTGGTGCGGCTGTCGGTGGGAATCGAAGCGGTCGACGATATCATCGCCGATCTCGATCAGGCGCCTTAGCAGGCTTCCTCGCCCGGCTTGAGCTGTCGCCAGCCGCCCTGTGTGAATCCTGAGCTCGGTGGTGAGCCGGAGTGGTCGCACGGCACCGGAGGAGCAGCGCTTCGGTTCGGCGCTGAGGCTCATCGGCGCCCAGTCCCCACCTGCAGCGGTCCGTTCGCGCGGCCCGGTCGACAACTCTCGCCCTCGGCCTGCGCCTTGACGGACATCCGGATTGGTCGGCTGCTCGCCAGACCGGGCGCGCGAGTGATGACCGGTTCGAGCTAGACTCGCCGCCGCGAGAGCCAGATAGACTCTCCGGTAGCGCACTTCCCGTCTCTCGGGATAACGCTGGCTGGCGGCGTCTGGCCAGCTCCACCTCGAATCCCTCGCTCCTCGCCCGGACCTTCCACCTTTCGGGAGATAGAAGTACAGCGTGTAGCGCTGGCGGAGCACGCGGCCAAGGTGCTTGAGAGCGTAGGCGTCGTCGACAGGCATGCTGTCCGCCGCCCGAAGCGCGCGCGATGTCGGCAGTGCCGGCCGATGTGGTCCGCGATCCGCCACCCATCGGCCCGCGCCGGTCCATTCCCACGGCCCCTCCGTTCATGCTGCGGGACCCAGGACGATGCCGCCAGCGGTCCGCCGCCCGCTCCCGGGCCACGCCCCCGCGACCGTGATTGTGGTGTCGTCCGCGCCCCTGCCGCCTCGATTTCCCATGGCATTGGGCGCCAGCAGCGCGCTCAATACCGCGTCCGCCCGTGGTGAGCGCCCGGCCGACGGCTGTCGTCGTCGCGGCTGCGACTCGGTCTGGTCGTCCGTCAGGATCACGATCGCGCGCCGCGCGCCTCGCCGGCGCCCTCCCGTCCGATAGCTGGCCGCGTCGAGCAGGCCGCGCGTGATGTCGGTGCCTCCGTTAAAGGTCTCCTGCCTCAGCAGCGTTTCCATGCTCCCGTTCCACGTCCGACCGTTGCTGCTGCGAAACGGCAACCGCAGACGCGGGTCGCGCGGTCGAATACCATGATCGCCACCCGATCGTCCTTCCCTAACGCCTGCAGTCGCCTGGTGCGAAGCTGAGGAGAGCGCGCTGCACATGCGGCCGCATGCTGCCGCTCACATCGAGCAGAAGCAGCAGCACATCGACCGGCATGTTCTCGCTCGGCGAAGTTGCGGATCTCGACCGGCCGCCCCTCTTCCGTCAGAACAAAGTCGGTAACCTGGAAGTCCTGTAATCGCGCGATTATTGCGATCCACTGCCTGGGCGTCCACCCGGACCAGCGAAACATCGCTGCGAAAGACAGCTTTTCTGTCGCGTCGGCGGCGATAAAAACCAATCCCGTTACGAAAAGGCTAAGTAGAAGAAAAACACAGAGTGCGACTCATTTTGCGGAGGTACCCATCCTTGGTGCGTCGGCGGCGCGGCCCCGGCGCGTTTCGTGTTGTCCACAGTCCGCGCCCGATAGTTAAACGCCGGAATTCAGGAAAAGCTGCAGCCGCTCCCCTATTTCGCCGCATTTCTTGCTCGCGTCGCTCACTACGCCCCGCACTGCGTCAGACACCGCCCGTTCCACCGCCTCCTGGACTTCCAGCCGAATCGAGCGTCAGGTCGTTCGCCGGTCCAACCAGCTCCTGGACTACTTCCTTTCACCACTGGCGCTACCGGCGGCAATTCCTTCACCACCGCTTTCGCCACTTTTGCCACCTTTTGGTGGGCGCAGGCCGTTTCACCGCCGGCCGAGCGACCTCTTTTTTTCGATAGCCGCCAGTCGCCCTCGAACGTCGCCCTCTCAACCTCATGCGCCATTTCTTCGATCGCGTGAGATCACGCCGACTTCCCCGCCGCTCGTCCAGTTCCGCCTTCCGCAGACTTTGACTTCCGAGGAAAGCCTTCGCGACCGTCACGCACAATCACGCGCGCATGCAAGCCGAGCCTCTGAAGATTGCGAACGGGTATCCGGGATCTTTTTCCGTGTCATTCGGCCAATGACCCTGACCTCGACGCCCGCGTCCTGGCGTTCCATCAGCTGTCCTATCATTTCGGGATCGCTGACCCTCCGGATCAAATCAGAAGCTGTGTCTTCGCTCCTTTTTGATAACTGGCGAGGCGCTTGGCGAGCGTTCGCCGGGCTGACCAGAAATGTGTCCAGTCCAGCCTTGTAACGCCGGCGCTTCGTGTCGGCCTCAAAAAGTCGGATCCCGCTCTCCCCGCAGCAGCTCCCGGCTGCTCGCACACGATCATCCAGTGCTGCGGCATCCCCCGATATCGAGAGATGCGTGAAGTTAAAAGGCCAGTGCGAAAAAGTCTCCTCGCCTGGTCTACAATCACGCACTTCCGCGCGGTGCCGCGGGAAATCGTTGTCGGTGCGGAACCAACGATGACGCCCTCCGCCGTGCGTAACCGCATCTCGAGCCTCCCTCAAATTCTTCTCGCCGCCCCGATTCGTATTCGCGACCAACGCCTGGACCGTAACGCCGCGCCTCGCCGCCTGAGCAAGCGCGTGCTCGATATCCGGATGGTCGTCGAACCGGAAGACGACGATCTCGACCTTCCTCTTCGCTTTGCCGATCGCCGTCACGAGAAACCCCACAACCATCCCTGGGTTGAGTCAGCAACCTCATTTGAATTCTGAACCCCGCTTTTGCGGTGACATTTGTTCTATGGCACGTCTGTTGCTACGTACGGTATCGGAAGGCACAAAAGGCAACTGCGTTATTTGAAACGATGGCTATTTACCGCCATATAATCTCGTTCGCTAATCGCCGCTCTCTCCAGCGCCCTCGGGCAGAGAAGAAAGAAGCGCCAAAAGGTAGAAATCACCAGCGCCAGTACGCCTATCCTGTGGCGTAGTCCCACTGACCTTGCCGGCCGCGATGCTCTCCGATAGTTATGGTCCCGGCGGACCCGGAACATCAGCCTCAAGGCGAGTTTACCTTCGTTGAAGAAGATACCAAAGGTTCCGACCCCAATACGTCCTGCGCGATTCCGACGGTGTGAAGTGGAAAAAGCCAAGCTTGGCGCCGAAGCCCGGTCGGGAGACAGTCGCGACGCGTTTGGTCTGGGCAAGCCGGATACTTTGCCGACGCGAGGATTATGCTCTCGGTAACGGACATTCCCACGTCAAGAACATGCCTCCCAAACTGCATCATGGAGGAAACCTGATTGGACCCGGCGGAAACGATGCGTAGAAACGTGAGGATGGAATCGGGATCGGGCAAGGGCGAAAAGAAAATTGGCAACTGGACCTGGCGGGATAATGCCATCCTTTGTCGGCGCGCGCGAGTCGATGGCTCATGGCGCGTCTTGATGGCGATGCTGAACAACTGGGGATCTGAAAGACGTCAACAACGCAGAATCCTCCAGACGGACGGCGAGCAGAAGGATCTACCTGGTGTCGGACCTGGGAGCCAGCTTCGAGCGCCAGTGGTTTCACGGGGCTTTGACTAGAGAATCCCGTGGACAATCTGGAAGCATTATAAGCGCTCGCTGAAGTTAATCCGGCGAACAACTCCGGAGTATGTCGACTTCACGACCCCGGGGCGGCCCGCTCTTAGTCCGCTTGGGTGGATCCGTGACCATTTGCGAAGCGGCTTAAACTCTGTTTGGATTGGAAAACAGATTCCCCGGGAACATGCTAAGTGGATCGGTGAGTCTCCTCGCTCGGCCTACACCGAAGCAGATTCGAAGCGCTTTTGAAGCCGCCGGCTATTCATCCGCCGAAGTCGAAGAGTTTGCTCGCGGTTGAGGGTCAATCTGCACAGCTCAACGAGCTTATAACTGGACCTGCGATCGTCTTCCCTGCGTCGAACTCGTGAATTCGTAGAGCTTTGAATAGAGACCGCCTGTAGCCAGAAGCTCGTCGTGCGTCCCGGTTTAATGATAGCGCCGTCGTCGATCACAAAATGACATCGGCGGAGCGGAAGACGGTCGACAACCGGTGCGCAATCACAATCGAAGTCCTACCCTCCATCAAGCGATCCAGCGCCTCGAACACCAGCTTTTCCGAGGCCGGCGTCGGGCGGACCGCTGCGGCATCGTCCAGGATGAGGATCGGCGCAGTTGCTGAATGATCCGCCCGGGCGATGGCGATGCGCTGGCGGCGCTGGCCGCCAGGGTCGCGCTCACGCCGCGCTCGCCGACGACGGTGTCGTAGCCGTGGGGCATCTTGTCGGATAAACTTCGTGGGCGTTGGCCAGCTCTCGGCCGCGCGGAGAATCTCGTCGCGGCTGGCGCCCGGTTTGCCGTATGCTGTATTGTGCCAGACCGGGCGCGTGGAACAACGGACCGTGTCCTGCAGCACGGTAAGCTGATCTGCTGGCGGAGCGATCTTTGTTTGAAGCGCCGTATGTCGGCGCCGTCGAGTCTTCACCACTCCGGAGGGTGGGATCGTAGAAGCGGGGAATCAGGCTGATTGTGGTGGTCGCTTTCCGGCGCCGGTGGAGCCGCCACTAGCGGCGACCGTCGGCCCCGGCTCGATGCTGACCACTGGCGTCGCTTGAGAGAATCCGGACGCGTCCGGCTCCGTAGCTGAAGTTTCTCGACGCGCTCTAGTTCGATCGGCCCTTGAAGCGTGGCGCGGGCCGGGCGCCGCGGCAAGATCCTTCCACTCTCGCCCTCCAGCGTCCAGATACTTCCCGGATCCAGCCCAGAAACTCCGACCGCCGCCGCCTTCGTATAGGCGTCGGTCATTTTGGAGAGCTCCTGCGTAAGGGCTTATGCTACACTTCGCCTCAGGTAGAGAATGAACACGATCGGGGAGCCGGGCGAGAGGCTGCCGTCTGGCGCCATCCGCGGCCGCCGAACCACAAGCACGGGGGCGAGGCAGCCCACCGCCACGATCGATGTCCGCACCAGCGTGCGAGAGCCGGGCCTTCAGGCCGCTGAGCCCGGAGATGCGATCTCGACGCTCTCGGAGGCTCTCTTCGCTCCGCCAGGCGGCGCTGTTCATAATCTTCCCGCGCGAAACGCCTTGACGACGCGCATGGACGACAGCGCCTCCTGCAACGACCGAAACCATCTCGCCTCTCCTTTCTGTCGCACCTCGCGGGAGGCCTGCTCGATCGCGGCGCGTGCAGTGTGCTCCGGAACACCACGATAGAAGAACCGGCGCGACGGCCGAGCGCGACCAGGGTGAAGCGCCAGTTGAGGGTAGAACATGACGCCGACCATTCCCACCAGCGTCAGGCCGTTGATCAGTCCGCCCAACAGCTCGGAAGTGATAAAGCTCCTTGAATCGAGGCGATGTCGCTCGTAACCCGGCTAATTAGATCCCCCGGTCCGGCTGTGGTCATGGTAAGCGAGCGAAAGTCTCTGGATGTGGAAGTAGACGGCTTGCTGGAGATCGTGCATCACCCACCGGCCGACGCGTTTGTAGTACCGATTTTTCCGCCGAGCGAGCAGATCGCGCCAAGCGCCGCGATGGACACGCGATAATCGCGAACTTCAGTATGGCGAGCGGATCGCCGCCACCACCCAGGGATAATCAGCCGCCCCATCCACCCCTCGAGTGGTTTCGACCGCAGCACATTGTCCATAGCCGACCTTCAGAGGCCAGCTCGAGTAGGCTCGGCTGCGCCTCGCCACTACCGCGATCAGTCCCAGAAGCAGGGCCTTTCTTGAGTGGGGTTTTAACAGCTCGTCGATAGTTGCTTCCTGTTTTTGTCGAACTTCACGTGATTCCTTCTCGTCAGGGTTCGCGTTTTCCTGAGCGAGGATGTCGAATCTCGGGCCAGAACCCGCGGACGACGTTAAACCCAGCGTTCGGCGAGACCGATGGAAAGACCACCGGATGCACTCCGCCCGTGACAGTATGCAGCCGCTCCGGCATCCAGAGCCGCGATAAGTCCGCCCGTCATGGCTCCGCTAATGCGCCCCAGCGCCGGTGTCGGGCGGCCGGTCGATGTGTTTCGCGCCACCACCGTGCTGAGCAGCGCGTGCTTGAGTCGGCCCGAACCCCGGTTTTGCCGATGGGTAATACTTCAGATCCTCATGATGAAGGGCGCAAATCCTGAACTGTAAGAAAGCCGCCGGATAAGATGCTCCCAAACGTGGATGCCAATCGTTTGCCGACGCCGCCCCGCGCCGCGTCCCCACTCGTTTCTCGGATTGTTCCGAATTCTCCCCGACTACGCGGTAGGTTCCGGCGCCGACTAGATAAAAAATCACTCTTGCCAAATAGTTCTGCCGTAGTGATTTCGTCCAGCCCGCCGCAGAAGCAGTCCAGAACTGCTCACTAGGAAAAACTGAGAATCGAAACGGCTTCTCGCATGTCGTTCCCGTGGGGAAGGGAGCAATTAGTAAAATAAATAAGTTTGTTAACGGGGGTCGTGTGCAGGTGTGTTGTGGCGTTGGGCAGCGTTTTGGCGACGTGGCAGGTTCCATGCAGGCGCCTGATCCCGGCGCACACCCCTGCGTTCTCTCACCGGGCCAGCGGCGCTTCCGCGTCACCCCGCCAACGGAAAGGCGTTTCTGCGACTAAAAACAACGTACTGAATCCGATGTCCATCACTTAATCGCTTTCGCCCTTGCGTGAAGCCGGTGCGCTTGCCAGCTTTGGCAATCCGGACTGTCCGTCTTTACAGTCTGATTGGCAGACATGCACTTTGGCTGTCGCCGGGCAGTGTGGCGAGTTCGCCCACGCCTCCGGTGATCGTGTGGCACCAGCGCAGGCCTCGAGCTTCAACCTGGGCTGGCGCGCAGCTTGTGGCTATAGAAGGCAACGGTTGCTGGCGGCGCTGCCCGCCTGTCTTGACGCTGGGGCAGTTGTTGCGCCGGTAGTATTACGCGCTGGCTAGTAGCGGTGGAGCCGCCCCAGTCGAAGCATACGAGCAGTCTATGGTACAATCCAGTGGTGTCGCCATCGGCCTCCCGGCCCGCCCAGCGCGCTTTTGACCCTCATCGCCCGCGCTCGCGCCGGCAGAATGGCTCGGTAAGGTCGTCCACTCCCACTTCACCGTGGAACCCACGCTTTCGCAGCAGTTGCTCAGCGTACCCGTGACATCATGATGTCTTTGATTTGACATTAAATTTCCCGCAGACGATGGAACAGGTCGACGCCGTTCATTCCCGGCATTTAGGGCAATCCAAGAAAGCGAGATCGACGCCTGCCGTTCTCCCGGCATCCGCAGCGCCCGCGCCGTCCTTCGCTTTCAAAACCGTAGCCCGCTATCTCCAGAGAGCCTCGACACTACTCCCAGGAACCAGTGAGGCTCATCATCAGCTACGAGGATGGTAGGGTAAATGTCCTCAGGCATTCCGAAGATCGTACCATGGCAGCCAAGCCTTTCAGAATAAGTAAATTACATTAAGAGGCGACCGTCTTCGCCCCACCACTCTATTACCCTGTCGTTCGACCTGCCGCAGCTCCTGATCCCTGTACTGAAACTGATAAAGCTTCCAGTAAATGCCCCGCAGCGCCAGCAGCTCCTGATGCGCGCCCGATTCGCGAAGCTGGCCCCTTGTGCATCACCAGAATCCGGTCGGCGCGCTGGATCGTGGAGAGGCGGTGCGCGATCACGATGCGAGGTGCGGCCTTCCACCATGTTGGCCAGCGCGTCCCGACACGCGCAGCTCGGTTTCCGTATCCACGCCTGGACGTCGCTTCGTCGAGGATCAGAAAGCGCGGATTGTGCGCCAGCGCGCGCGCGAAACTGATGAGCTGCTTCTGGCCCGTGGATAAGCGAGCTGCCGCGCTCGCGGATGGATTGCGCGAATCCGTCCGGCAGCGAGCGGATGAAATCCATCAGGTTCACCTGCTCGGCGGCGGCCACGATCTCCTCGCGGGTGATCGCTGTCGGTCCCCAGCCGGATATTCGTCCTCGATGCTGCCGGTGAACAGGTAGGGATCCCGCAGCACCACGCCGAAGCGACGCCGCAGCGTCCAGCGGATCGACCTGCCGGATATCGACGCCGCCCACCCGAATGCTGCCCTTCTGAATATCGTAGAAGCGCAGCAGCAGGCTGATGAGAGTGGTCTTGCCCGCGCCGGTGTGGCCCACCACAGCCACTGTCTCGCCCGGGTCGATGCGGAAGCTGACGTCGCGCAGCACCCAGTCCTTCGTCTTTGTAGGCGAACCAGACGCGATCGAATCCGATTCGGCGCCGACGCATCGGGCAAGCCGCTGGTGAGCCCTGGCGCGGCGCGGCGATCTCGACTTCGCTGTCCAGCAGTTTGAAGACGCGTTCGGATGATGCCATGGCGGACTGCAGGAATGTTGTACTTCTCGCTGAGGTCCTGAATCGGCCGGAAGAAGCGCGTGGCGTACTGAGCGAACGCCACGACCACGCCGATCGTGATGCCGCCGCGCTTTCCACGCGCCATCCGCCATAGGCCAGAATCGCCGCCAGCGCCAGCGCCGACAGGAACTCCACCACCGGGTAGAACCAGCCGTACAGCCACGATCGTGTCCTTTGAAGGCCAGCATGTGCTGCGCGGTTGATCTGTCGAACTCCTCGCAGCTCTTCTTCTCGCGGTTGAACAGGTGTAGCACCGTGATGCCGACGATGCGCTCCTGCAGGTAGGCGTTGATCCTGGCGATGGCCACGCGGATTCCGTCGGTAGCTTTGCGCCACCGCGCGCCGGAACAGAACGGTGGCGAGGACCACGAAACGGCAGGTGCACCGCGAGAACAATACCGCGTCAGGGCCGGGGCTGCAGCTTGAGCATGGTGAAGACCACGAAGGCGAGGGTCAAGCAGATCGCCGAGAATGGTTACCAGCCCCGGAGGCGAACAGCTCGTTGAGGACGTCCGACGTCGGTAGTGACGCGCGTCACCAGACGGCCGACCGGGTTGCGGTCGTAGAAAGCGATGTCCAGATTCTGCAGGTGCGTCATCAACTCCCGGCGCAGGTCGAACATGCGCCTTCTGGCCGATGTACCGCATGATCCACATCTGCGCGAACCTGAAACGAAGATTCCCGCCAGCGCCGCTTGTGGTAGAGCAAACATTACGCGCGGCCAGCCCCATGACTGTCTTTGGTTGGCAGCAGCGGGGATCGATCGGCGTCTGAACGATCGACGCCGGGCGAGCTGCAGACGTCCGCGGCGATGCACGTCGGCCGAAACCGGGCCGCTCTGGGGACGAGGCCGCCGAGCGCTACGAGGGCTGGTTCGACGAGGCCGTCGCGCTGATCCGGTCCGGCGGGACGAACCTGTTCGGCGTCGAGACGCGAGCTGATCGGCGACCTCCACGGCCGCTGTCGCCGCGCGATCCACCTCCAGTGCGCCGGCGGCCGCGACACGCTCTCGCTCTGGAACCACGGCGCCGACGAGGTCGTCGGCGTCGACTTCAGCCCGCGCATGCTCGAGCTGGCCGCGCGCCTGACCGAGGCGACCGGCGCGCCGGCGCGCTGGGTCCTGTCGGACGTGCTCGACACGCCGCACGAGCTCGACGGCACGGCCGACCTCGTGTACACCGGCCGCGGCTCGCTCATCTGGCTCGCAGGACCTCGATGCCTGGGCGGCCGTCATCGCGCGGCTGCTGTCGCCCGACCGGCCGGTTCGTCCTGTTCGAGGGCCACCCGGCCGAGTGGCTGTTCGACGCCGACGCCGGACGGCCGACTGGATCGCGACCGACTACGACTACTTCGGCGGGCGCCGAGGCGTCGCGCGGCTGGGCGCCCGGAGTACATCGACCGGCTGTCCATCGCCGATGCCGACCAGAGCCTGGAAGTTCGCCCGGGCCTGGACGCTCGGCGAGGTCGTCACCGCGCTGCTGGGCGCGGACCTGCGGCTCGAGCGGCTGGCCGAGTATCCGGTCGACTGGTGGGGCGGCCACGCCGACGTCCAGGCACGACGAGCGCGGCCGGATCCCGTTGTCGTTCTCGGTGACCGGTCGCAAGGGACCGGGCTGCAGGCGGACGGTCGCAGGCCCGGCGAACCGGCCAGTCCGGATCGCCCGTCGTCGACGCGGTTGACGCTGCGACGATCGCGGATGCCGCGGCGATCGGCGCCGTAGATGTGCGGATAGGGCGAGCCCGGCACGTCGTAGCGCCACGGCGACCGCGAGTCGCGTCGAGGTCGACGGTCAACGCCAGGAACGGCCGCGGGATCGGCCGCGTAGTGGCGATCGAACGTCGCGCCGAGCGCGTCGACGCCATCCGTGCAGTGGATGAACCCCTCGACTCGCGAGCGATGCGGCGGCATACGGCGCGCTGCCGGATCCGCGCGCCGCCCAGACCGTCGTCCGGGCACGAGGTGGAAGGTCGGCCGCATCAGCCGGGCGGATGATCGATCGACAGCCACGCCCGGTCGAGCGCGACCTGGATGACCGTCGCGCGATCCGGCCACGAGCGCCGCCCGCAAGGCGGGCTCGAAGTCGGCGTCGCGCTCGACCCGCACGCCGCGCGCGCCACAGGCGCGCGCGATGGCCGCCGAAATCGACCGGACCGAGCTCGGTCGCGACGCCGACGCCCGGCTCGCGCTCCTCCTGCCACATCCGGATCGTGCCGTAGCGCTCGTTGTCGAAGACGACGACGACGACCCGTGCCCCGACCCGGACGGCCGTCTCGAGCTCGGCCATGGTCATCGCCAGGCCGCCGTCGCCGACGAGCGCGACGACCGGCCGGTCGCGGTGGACGAGCGCGCGCGGCGATGGCCGCCGGCAGGCCGTAGCCCATCGCGCCCGACGTGGGGCCGAGGAACGTCCCGGGCCGGCGGAACCGGAAGCCGCGGCCGACCCAGCTGCGCGAAATTGCCGGCATCGGTGGTCAGGATCGCGTCGTCGGGCAGGACCCGGCGCAGGGTCGTGATCGGTCGGCCCGGATGGACGCCCGGGCCGTCCCACGGCTGCGTCGTCGACGACCGATGCCGCCTCGAATGCCGCCCGATCGGCGCGGTTGTGCGGCCTGACGTCGCCGCGACGAGGCGCGCGTCGAGCACGGCGCGACCGAGCAGCCGCTCGTTGGCCGCCTTGAGGAACGCCTTGGCGTCGGCCGCGACCGCGATCTCGGGCGTCGGTGACCCGACGCAGCGCGCCCGGGCACGAGGTCGACGTGCGCCCAGGCGCAGGCCGGGTCGCGGCATCGTCGTAGCCGTACGTCGTCGCCTCGTTGAGGCGCGACCCGATGACGAGCAGCGGCGTCGGCGCCGTCGAGCCGCTCGCGGACCGACGGGGCGGCGCCAAAGCCGGCCATCCCGAGGTACGAGCGGATGGTCGTTCGAGATGACGTCCGCGCGGCGCCATGGCGGCGATGACCGGGACCTGGAGGAGCTCGGCGAAGCGCGTCAGCTCGGTCGACGTCCGGGCGCGCAGGATGCCCGCCACCGGCGAGGATGACCGGCGCGCTCGGCCGAGGCGCAGGAAGCTCGATGACCGCGCGGATCTCGCTCGTCGGTCGCGCGGCGACGCCCGGCCGGCCCGGCGTCGACCCGGACGTCGTCGGGCATCGGCTCGTCGAGGAGGTCCTCGGGCAGCGACAGGTAGGACCGGCCCGGGCCGACCGCCGAGGGCCTGGCGGGTCGCCTCCGGCCATCGCGCGTCACGACCTCGGCGGCGCGTGCGCGGCTCGGCGGCCCACTTGGCGAGACCGCCGAGCGAGTCGCCACCTGGTCGATCTCCTGGAACGCCTCGCGGCCAGCGACCGCGCGCTCGACCTGGCCGACCGCCGACGAACATCGGCGTCGAGATCCTGTCGGGCGGTGTGGATGCCGATGGCCAGGTTCGAGCCGCCCACCGCGCGCGTCCCGAGGCAGACCGCCGGCCGGCCGGTCAGCTGGCCGTGCGCCTCGGCCATGAACGCGCGCGGCCCTCGTGGCGGGTCGCGATGACGCGGATCCCGGCACCCTCGAAGACGTCGAGCAGGCCGAGGAACGACTCGCCGGGCACCGTGAAGGCGTACCGCACGCCGGCCGCGCGAAGCGCAGTCGGCGATGAACCGGCCGACGGTCCGCGGTCCGGCGCCGTCCTCGACGATCGGGCTCCGGTTCGAGTCGGGTTCCGACGGCGGCTCGGATCGCGGTCGACAGGCTCGCGACGTCCGTCGTCGGGCTCGGCCGCGGCCTCGGCTCGGTCGCGGCGCTTCATCGCGGCTCGGCTCGGCACGGCGGTTCGGGTCGGCGGCCGGCTCGATCGGGCTCGTCGGCCGGCTCGGCTCGCCGGTGTCGCCTCGCGCGGTCGGGCATCGTCGGCGCCGGCTCGATCGGGCGTGATCGGCGGTCGGTCCGCGGTCGTCGGTTCGTCGGTCGTGGTGGCTCGAGCTCGGTCATGGCGACTGCGCTCCTCGGATCGGTTGGCCCCCGTCGGGGGCGGTCAGCGGTAGTTCTCGAACTGCAGCGGGACCGCGCAGATCGAGCTCGCGCAGGCGCGGCTGATGCACGCGCTGGAGATCGTCACGGCTCTTGCCGGACACGCGGACGGCGTCACCCTGGATCTGCGACTTGACCTTCGGGAACTCGTCCCGGATCAGCTTGGTGATCTTCTTGGCGACCTCCTCGGACAGCCCGCGACGCAGGCCGATCGTCTGGCGGACCTTGTTGCCGCCGGCCTCTTCCACCTTGCCCCAATCGAAGATCTTGAGCGACAGGCTGCGCCGGATCGCCTTGGACTCGATGAGGTCACTTGACCGCCGCCGCGCGATGTTCGTCGTCGGTCAGCAGGGTGAGCTCGTCCTTGGCCTGGGTCAGCTCGACGGTCACGCCCTTGAAGTCGAACCGGGTGCCGACCTCGCGACGGACCTGATCGAGCGCGTTGCGCAGCTCCTGCTCGTCGAAGTCGCTGACGACGTCGAATGATTGATCTCCGGCCATCGATCCTCCCGTCTCCTCTACCCGCGCCGCGGCGCGCGTAGCTGCGTCCACTCGCGGAAGCGGCTCACCGCCGCCGTCCGGCGCGACTGTCGGCGGTCAGGAAGCCCGCCAGCCGGACGACGTCGGCCCGTGGCCCGGTCGACGAATGACGCGTGCCAGGCGGCGAGGACCGTCGTGCCCGAGACCCAGTGGCGTTCGACGGTGAACTCGACGTCGCGCTGCGACTCCGCCGCGTCCAGCAAGGTATGCCCGGAGCGCGTTGCTGGCCGACGAGCGGCGCGGTCGAACGGGTCTTCATGGTACTCGGCGTCGTCGGTGAAGAGCGCGACCCAGCGCGTCGCCATCGAAGGTCTCCCACGCCGCGCCGTAGGCCTCGAGCCAGGTCGCCCGCCGCCGCGTAGTCCGATCATCCGTCCGCCTCCAGTCGCTGCAGGAGCCGCTCGCCGATCCGATAGCTCGCGCCGCCGCCCATGACCAGGACCGCGTCGCCGGGCCGCACCGTCGCGCGCGAGCGCGTCCGCGGTCGCCTCGACGGAGCCGGGCGCGAGGACCGGGATGGCCGGGCTGACCGACCGCGACGGCCGTGGCGAGGTCGTCGGCCGACACGACCGTCAGGTCGGTGTCGCGGCCGGCCCAGATGTCGGCGATCGGCCACCGCGTCCGCGCCGCGCCAGCGCGTCTCGCGAAGCCGCCGAGCATGGCCGCCGTGCGGTGGAACGTCGAGCGGCTCGTAGACCGCCCAGACGCGGCCGCCCGGGCTCGCGCTGGCGGACGGCCAGCGAGGGTCGCCGCGATCGCCGTCGGGTGGTGGCCGTAGTCGTCGTAGACCACGACGCCGACGGCCTCGCCCTTGCGCTCCAAGCCGCCGGCCGACCCCGCCGAACGAGCCGAGACCCGGCCGCGATCGCGGACCGGCGCACGAGACCGAGCAGCGCCGCGCCGCCGGCCACGGCCGATGGCGTTCGCGGCGTTGTGCCGGCCGGCGGTGGCGAGCCGCACGGTCAGCGCGCCGGCCAGCTCGTCCAGTCCGTAGAGCTCGAGGGTCGTGCCCGCCTGGTCGCGCGGCGACGACGCGGCCCAGGACGGCGCTGGCCGGGCCCGCCAGCGCTCGCGAAGCGCTCGCGCGATCCCGCGGACGTAGCCGCCGCGCTGCGGCGAGGTGTCGACGACCGCGTAGGCCACGAGTCGATCGAGCGGTGTCGCTGAGCCGGTCGAGCGATCGCCTCGGCGCCCGGATCGCCGACGTTCGACGACGAGCGTCGCGCCCGTCGGCCATGCGGCGCAGCCAGGCCTCGAAGGCGTCGGTCACCGCCGCGCTGGTCGGCGAAGACGTCGGGATGGTCCCATTCGGCGCCGGTCAGGATCGCGATGTCCGGCCGGTAGGCGTCGAAGTTGCCGGCGTACTCGTCGGCCTCGACGACGAACGCCGGCGCCGCTGCCGCGGCGGGCGGTCGCCGGCGGGCCGCCGGTCACGGTCGCTCGGCAGCGAGCGCGCCGACGAATGCCGACGGATCCGCCCCGGCCGCGACGAGCGTATGGACGAGCCAGCCGGCGGTCGTGCTCTTGCCGTGCGTCCCGGCCACGCCGACGAGCGTCCGCCCGACGGCCGCGTCGGCGACGACCTGCTGCCACGGCTCGAGCGGGATGCCGTGCCGTGCGCGCGGCCACCAGCTCCGGGTTGTCGGGGTCGACCGCGGTCGAGCGCCTTGGTCACCGCAGACGCGCTCGGGCGCGGCGGCGGCCGTGACGTGCGCGGCGGCGTGCTCGCCCGCGACCACGATCCCGACGCGCCTCGAGCGGCCGGCGTGTACGGCGACGGCGCCGCCCGGGTCGCAGCCGGTCACGATCGCCGCCGGCGTGCGACCGCCAGGATGGCCGCCGCGCTCGCGCCGGCACCGGCCGCGCCGACGACGTGGATCCGCTCCATCGGCCGGATGGGGCGCGCAGACCGCGCACGGCGCCAGCCCGGCCCCGATGCGCTCCGCGGCGGTCGTCACCGCTCGTTCGCGAGCGGCGCGTCGCGCGCTCGAGCCGCTCGAGCGAGGAGCTCGAGGGCGCGCCGCGGCGCTCCGCCGCTTGTTGTCCGACCGGTCGCCGTCCCAGACGAAGCCGCCGGACCTCGGCCCCGGCCGCGTCGGCGACCGCGACGTAGGTCAGCCCGACCGGCTTCTGGCGGCGTTCCGCCGTCCGGGCCGGCGATGCCGGTCACCGAGACCGCGAGATCCGCGCCGGTCCGGTCGCGACCGCCGATCGGCCATCGCCATCGCGACCTGGGCCGAGACCGCGCCGTGCGCCGCGAGGACGTCCGTCCGGCACGCCGACCGCCTCGCGCTTCAGGCTCGTCGGAGTAGGTCACGAACCCGCCGACGTAGTAGGCGCTGGAGCCCGGGCACCTCGGTGATGAGGTGGCCGACGAGGCCGCCGGTGCACGACTCGACGGTCGCGACGCGTCAGACCGCGCGCGCGAGCCGCAGCCTCGCCGAGGCGGACGGCGAGCGCGGCCAGGTCGGCCAGCGGGATCGTCCGCCACCGGCTACCGCCGCTGCGGTCTTTTCGGGCGGCGCTGGGCGGCGCGAACAGCCACGTCTCGGGCACGCCGGACTTGCCGAGCGTCCCGAGCGACGTGCCGTTGAGGGTGAAGTGCGGTCACGCCCGGACGAGCCGGTCCGGACCTCGATCCGATCGCGGCCGGTGAACGTCAGGGACTTCCCGGTCGAGATGACCTGGCCCGCCGCTCCGTGCGCCGGGTCGATCTTGCCGTCGACCCAGACCTTGATCCAGGCCCGGCCGCCCTTGGCGGTCACGACGAGGTTGACGCCCTTGTACACGACGGTCACGTTGCGGGTCAGGGCGGTCGGTCTTGCCCTCGGGCTCCGGACGCGGTGACCGTGATCGTCCAGCGGCCGGCCGTCAGCTCGAAGGGCGTGCTGTACGCCCCGTCGTCGCCGACCGTGACGCGTGACCGGGGCCGGCGTCGCGGGTGGAGCGGGCGTGCGCCTGCCGCTGGCCGGGGCGGACCCGACGGACCGACGTACGCGGCACTGACCACCGACCGGACGCGGCGTTCGTCGCCTTGCCGCGCGACGGGGATCGCGCCATTCTCGAACGAGGCGCCCTCCGACGGCTGGTCGACGGTCAGGGTCGGTGCCTCGATCTGCGAGGAACGGCACCGTGATGAACAGGCTGGATCGTGTCCTCCGGAGCGCTTGCCGGTCTCCGGGTCGAGCGCGTTCACGTCGAACTGGTTGCGCCCGCGGCGCAGGTCGACCGTCGGCCGCCCACGTGCCATCGGAGCGTGGCCGTGACCTGGTACGGGTCGCGACCCGGCGTCGCGATCGAGACGGTGGCGCCCGGCAGCGTGGTGCCCTGCAGCGTGTACGTCGGTCGTCGACTCTCGTCGACGTCGATGACCGCCGTCGCCGGCTGGGTGACCGCGATCGTCGGCGGCTTGGCGAAGCGCAGGACCTGGATCGCCGAGATAGGCCCCGAACGCGGCGATGACGACGATCGAGCAGCGCCGACGACGACGAGGCCCGGCGAGAAGGTCAGGCCCTTGCGCGGCGCCGCGATCGGCTTGCGGCACGACGATGGCCGGCGGCTGTCTCCTTGCCGTCGCCGCGCTCGTCGCCGCCACTGGAGCAGGACGTCGTCCGGGTCGAGCCCGAGATAGAGCGGCGTAGTTGCGCAGGAAGCCCTTGGTGTAGACCGCGCCCGGCAGCTCCTTGTAGTCGCCGCGCTCGAGGGCGCCCAGGTAGCGAGCCCGGATCTTGGTGTCGCGTTCGGCGCGGTAGAGGTCGACGCCCTTGCGCTCGCGCGCGGCGTACAGGCGCTCAGGCAGGCTCGGCGCGGGCTCGGCGGCGACGCCCGCGGCCGGCGTCGGACCGGTCGATCCCGACCGCGCGCTTGAGCTGCTGCCGTGTCGTCATCCGTCGTCCCCGTCGAGCCGTCGTCCGGCCGCCCGCGTCGCCGACGCTCGTCGCGGCGGAGCACCGGCCGGGCGTTCGAGCCGTCGAACGCCCCGATGTAGCCCCGCGCCTCCAGCTGGTCGATCATCCGGGCGGCCCGCGCGTAGCCGACCTTCAGGCGGCGCTGGAGGAGCGACGCCGAGGCACGATCGTACTCCCGAATCGACCTCGATGGCATCCGGCAGCAGTCGGTCGGCGTCCTCGTCGGCGAGGTCGTCGGCGGAGCCCGTCGCCCTCGTCGCCGGTGTCGATGATCGCCATGTCGTAGTGCGGGATCCTCGATCTGGGCCTTCCAGTGGTCGACCACCCGGCCGATCTCGGCGTCGGACACGAAGACGCCCTGGAGGCGCATCGGGCGAGGCAGGTCGGACGGCTGGTAGAGCATGTCGCCGCGGCCGATGAGGTCCTCGGCGCCCGGGCGCGTCGAGGATCGTCCGCGAGTCGATCTGGGAGGCCATCGCGAACGCGATCCGGCTCGGGAAGTTGGCCTTGATCAGGCCGGTCACGACGTTGACCGACGGCCGCTGCGTGGCGAGGACCATGTGGATGCCCGTGGCGCGCGCCTTCTGGGCGAGCCGGACGATCGGGTCCTCGACGTTCTTGCCCTCGCGCATCATCAGGTCGGCGAGCTCGTCGATGACGATGACGATGTACGGCATCCGGTCTTCGGGATCGACCCGGGTCTCGTTGAACGCGCGGATGTTGCGGGCGGTCGCGCCGGCCAGCCGCCGGTAGCGCGCCTCCATCTCGTTGACCGCCCACTTGAGCGCGGCCTTGCGCGCTCGGGCTCCGTGATGACCGGCACGAGCAGGTGCGGCAGGCCGTTGTAGGCCGCGAGCTCGACCCGCTTGAGGTCCATCAGGATCATCCGGACGTCGTCGGGGTCGCCTCGCACAGCAGGCTCGTGATGAGCGCGTTGACCATGACGCTCTTGCCCGAGCCGGTCGCCCCGGCGATGAGCAGGTGCGGCATCTTGGCGAGGTCGACCGCCTGCGCCTTGCCCGCCACGTCGCGTCCGAGGGCGAAGGTCAGCGTCGAGCCCGACGCCTTGAAGTCGACCTCCTCGAGGATCCGCCGCAGGGCGACGACGTTGAACTCCTTGTTCGGGATCTCGATGCCGACCGCGCTCTTGCCCGGGATCGGCGCCTCGATCCGGAGCGAGCGCGCGGCGAGGGCCATCGCCAGGTCGTCCGACAGCGCCTCGATCCGGCTCGAGCTTGATGTCCGGCGCCGGCTGGACCTCGTACTGGGTCACCACCGGGCCGGCGTTGCGACCGACGATCCGGCCGGGATGCCGAAGCTCGCCAGCTTCTTGACGATGATGTCCTCGACCAGCACGTGGCGCGGTCTCGTCGCCACCGGCATGGAGCGGGATGGCGACGTCGTCGAGCGTCGCGACCGGCGGCAGGACGTACTCGATGCGGTCCTTGCGTCGGCGGCGAGATCGGCCGCCGTCGGTGACGTCGTCCGGGTCGCGCAGCGGACGGACGAGCAGCGCACGTCGCGGCGGCTGACTCGGCGCGGCCCGCGGGGCGGGCGCGAAGGTCGCGGAGTTCGGGCCGGCGCTCGGCACCGCCGCCGGGATGGCCGAGTCGTCGTCCCAGGCGCCGGTCTGGCCGGGCGACTTGCGCGGGCCCGACGGGGACCGGCTTGTCCGCTGCGCGCCGTTGGTCGCGGTCGCGGCGGCGGCAGCGCCGCCGCCTTCGGCCGTCGGCGTCCTCGTCCTCCTCGGCGGCGTGTCCGCGCGAGCGAGGCGGCCGCGGTCGTCCCCATCCAGCGCGCGGTCCCGACGGCGGGCTTGGCGCAGCTGCCGCAGCGGGATCCCGAAGCCGATGATGACGCCCAGGATCGCGAGGGCGATGAGCAGCACGAACGCGCCCGGCGGCCGAGAACAGGTCGGTCAGCGATGGTCCGCGAGGACGCGCCCGATCCGCCCGCCGGAGACACCGCTCAGGACCTGGGCTGCCCCGACGATGCCCGCGTAGGTGATCGCGCAGGCCGAGGAGGGTGATCCCCAGCCCGACCCCGGCCGCGTGCCCGGGCCCCCATTCGAGCCACCAGCCGGCGAGCAGCAGCAGGAACGGAGCGACCCAGCGCATCGTCCCGAACCACGGCGCGAAGACGTCCGGTCCACCAGCTGGTCAGGGCGCCCTCGCCCGGCAGCGTCAGGGCGATGAGCGTCATCGCGCCGAGCACCAGCAGCGTCAGCCCGATGATCGAGCGGACGACGTCCGGCGTGAGCCGCGGCGCCATGAGCGCGTCGAGCGGATTCGCGCCGCGCGACGGACGCGCGGCGGGCGGTCTTGCGGGCCGTCGAGTCCGGCGGCGCGTGTCGCCACGTCAGACCTCGACCACGACCGGGAAGACCATCGGCCGCCGCTTCGTCTGCTCGTACAGGAAGCGCGACAGCGCCGTCCTTGATCTGGGTCTTGAGCAGCGCGATCTCGCTGATGTGGTCGCCCGGGTGTGTCGATCGACTCGATCGACCCGCTCGACGGGCCTCCCGCATGATCGGGTCCTGCTCGTTGAGGTGGACGAAGCCGCGGGTGATGATCTCAGGCTCGCCGACGACCGAGCCGGTCTGCTTGTCGACGGTGACGACGATCATGAACATGCCGTCGTTGGCGAGGGCTCGCCGGTCGCGCAGGACGATGTCGCCGACATCGCCGACCGACAGCCCGTCGACGTAGACGTAGCCGGCGGTGACCGGGGCGGCGCGCCGCGCGGTGCCGTCGGCGAAGAACTCGATCGGCGTGCCGTTCTCGATGATGAACACGTTCTCCGGCGCGACCCCGGTCTCGATCGCGAGGCGGCCGTGCTGGACCTGCATCCGGAACTCGCCGTGCATCGGGATGAAGTGCTTCGGCTTGGTCAGCCCGAGCATGAGCTTGAGCTCTTCCTGGCTGGCGTGGCCTGAGACGTGCGCGCGCTTGATCGTGTGGTAGTAGACGTTCGCGCCGGCCTTGAACAGGTTGTCGATCGTGCGCGAGACCGACTCCTCGTTGCCGGGGATCGGGCTGGCGCTGACGATGACCGTGTCGCCCGGCTGGATCTCGACGAACCGGTGGTCGCGGTTGGCCATCCGCGCCAGGCCGGCCATCGGCTCGCCCTGGGCGCCGGTCGTGGCGATGACGAGCTGCGGCGTCCGGGTGGTCCTTGATCTTGTCCTTCGGGCACGATCTGCGACGGGTCGTACTTGAGGTAGCCGAGGTCGGTCGCGATCCGGAAGTTCTGCTCCATCGAGCGGCCGATGACCGACACGCTCCGGTGCATGTCGGCGGCGGCGTCGAGCACCTGCTGGACGCGGGCGATGTTGCTCGCGAAGGTCGCGACGATGACCCGGCCCTCGAGCGGCTCCATGATCTCGCGGAAGGCCTCGCCGACCGTCCGCTCCGACGGCGTGTAGCCCGGGTTCTCGGCACGGGTCGAGTCGGACAGGAGGCACAGGACGCCTTCCTGGCCGAGCCGCGCGAGGATCGCGAAGTCGGACAGCTTGCCGTCGACCGGGGTGTGGTCGAACTTGAAGTCGCCGGTGTGGACGATCGTCCCGACCGGCGTGCGCAGGGCGATGCCCATCGCGTCCGGGATCGAGTGGCCGACCCGGAACGGCATGACGTGGAACGCGCCGATGTCGATCTCGTCGCCCGGCTCGAGCGCGATGAGCGGGTTGTTGTGGAGCTTGTGCTCCTTGATCTTGTTGCCGAGCAGGCCGCGGGCCAGCGTCGAGGCGTAGACCGGGACGCCCGGGAACTCGGGCAGCACGTACGGCAGCGCCGCCGACGTGGTCCTCGTGGGCATGGGTGATGAGGAACGCCTTGACGTTGGCGCGGCGTTCCTTGAGGTAGGTGATGTCGGGGATGACGAGGTCGATCCCGAACATCTCCTCGTCGGGGAACATCAGGCCGCAGTCGATGACCACGATCTCGTCGCGGTACTCGAAGACGTACATGTTCTTGCCGATCTCGCCCACCCCGCCGAGCGGGATGATCCGGAGCGGCTGGTCGTTGTTGGTCGGTGGCATCGGTGTCCTTGGCTGGTTAGAAGAGGGTCAGCTGGTGGGCGTCGCCGGCCGCGGTCGCGGCGTCGGTGGCGGCGGCGACGCGTGGCGGTCGGCGGGTCGGCTCGTGCGATCGGCGCGGTCCGGGCTCGGATGCCGCTTCGGTGCGGCTGTCTGCGCGCGGCCGGTGACTCGCGCGGCCGCGCCGCGGCGGCCGCGCGCGACGCGCAGCGAGCGCGGCCGGGACCGCGGCGATGTCGGCGTAGCTGTCGCGCTCGATGGCCGGCGTCCGCAGCGCGGCGGCCGGGTGGTACATCGCGAACACGAGCGCCGACGCGGCGCCCGTCGCCGGATCGACCGGCCGGACCGTGCCGTGCGCCTGCGAGATCCGCGCGCCGGGCATGAACGTCGCCCATCGAGTAGCGCCCGAGGGTCACGACCACGCGCCGGATCGAGGACCTCGAGCTGGCGCCGCAGGTACGGCGCGCAGGCGGCGATCTCGTCGGGCTGCGGGTCGCGGTTGTCCGGCGGCCGGCACTTGACGACGTTGGTGATGAACACGTCCTCGCGCCGCCAGCCGATCGATGCCGAGGAGCTTGACCAGCAGGTCGCCGGCGCGGCCGACGAACGGCCGTCCCTGGCGGTCCTCGTTGAAGCCCGGCCCTCGCCGACGAAGACGACCTCGGTGTCGGGGTCGCCCTCGCCCGGGACGGCCTTCGTCCGGGTCTCGTGCGAGACGGCAGTTCGTGCAGACCCGGACCTCGGCGGCGATCGCCTCGAGCGCCACCCGGCGCTCGGCGTCGGTCACGCCGTGGCCTCGGCGTCGCCATCGGTGCCGGGCGCTCGGTACGGCCGGGCGCCGCGGGCCGCCGCTGGCTGGATCCAGTCCGCGCTCGTGGAGGATCTCGGCGATCTCGACGCGCGTTCGTCGCCGCGCCCTTGCGCAGGTTGTCGGAGACGACCCAGAAGCGCGAGACCGCGGTCGTCGGCGATCGAGACGATCGCGCCGGACGCGGCCGACGAAGATCCTCGTCGCGCCCGGCGGCCTCGGTCGCGAGCGGGTAGTCGATGCTCGGCCGGGTCGTCCTGGACGACGACGCCCGGGCACGGCGGCGAACAGCTCGCGAGCCCGCTCCGGGCGTGATCGGCTCGCGCGTCTCGACGTGGATCGGCCTCGGAGTGGCTGACGAAGACCGGGATGCGGACCGCCGTGCACGAGATGCGCAGGTCCGGGCAGGCCGAGGATCTTGCGGTTCTCGCGTGACGACCTTCCACTCCTCCTTGGTGTAGCCGTTGGCGAGGAAGACGTCGATCTCGGGCAGCGCGTTGAACGCGATCGGGTGCGGGTAGACGCTCGCGACCGGCGCCTCGCCCGCGACGTGGGCGCGGATCTGGCTCTCGAGCTCGGCCATGGCGTCCGCGCCGGTGCCCGACACGGACTGGTAGGTGTCGACCACGACCCGCTCGAGGCCGACCGTGTCGCGCAGGGCCATCAGCACCGGCGCCAGCTGCATCGTCGAGCAGTTCGGGTTGGCGATGATGCCCGGGTGGCCCTCGAGGTCGTCCGGGTTGACCTGCGAGACGACGAGCGGGATCGTCGGGTCCATCCGCCATGCCGACGAGTTGTCGATGACGGTCGCGCCGCGGGCGACGGCGGCGGGCGCCAGCTCGCTCGAGACGTCGGCGCCGGCCGAGAACGAGCGCGATGTCGACGCCCTCGAAGGCATCGGGCACCGGCCTCGCCGATCTCGAGCGTGCGGCCGTCGATCGACACGGTCCGCCCGGCCGATCGCCCGGAGGCGAGCAGGCGCAGCTCACCGACCGGGAACTCCCGCTCGTTGAGGATCTGGATCATCGTCCGGCCGACGACGCCGGTGGCGCCGACGACGGCGACGGTGAGGGGTTGACGGTTCATGGAGGGCGCGGCTCCGCTCGTCCTGTCGCAGGGTCGGGCACGGCCGGAGTATAGCCAGCGGCCCTCCCTGCCCCGACGCCCGTGGCGCCGGACGCTGTCGACGCGAGCGGGCATCCGAACGAACGAGCCGCCGGTCACCCGGCGGCTCGCGCTCGATGTCGCGATGGAGGCCCGGACGTCAGACCGGACTCCTTCGCCAGGTGGCGCTGCATCGCGGCCTTGCGCGAGAGGTTGATCCGACCCTGGCGGTCGACCTCGGTCACGACGACCATGACCTCGTCGCCGACGGACACGACGTCCTCGACGGTCGGCACGTGGTAGTCGGCGAGCTCGCCGATGCGGACGAGGCCTTCCTTGCCCGGCAGGATCTCGACGAACGCGCCGAAGCCCATGATCCGGGTGACCTTGCCCAGGTAGAGCGCGCCGACCTCGACCTCGCGGGTCAGGCTGTCGATCCAGTCGATCGCCTTGCGGGCGTTCTCGCCGGAGACGGCCGCGATCTCCGACGGTGCCGTCGTCCTCGACGTTGATCTCGGTCGAGGTCTCTTCCTGGATCTTGCGGATCATCGATCCGCCCTTGCCGATGATCTCGCGGATCTTCTCGGGGTTGATCTTGATGGTGGTGATGCGCGGCGCGAAGTCGCTCATCTCGACGCGGGCCTCGGGCATGACCGCGGTCATCTTGTCGAGGATCTCGAGGCGGGCCGCGAGGGCCTGCTTGAGGCCGTCGCGGATGATCGCCTCGTTGATGCCCTGGACCTTGATGTCCATCTGCAGGGCGGTGATGCCGTCCCGCGTGCCGGTCACCTTGAAGTCCATGTCACCGACCGAGTCCTCCTTGCCGAGGATGTCGGTCAGGACGACGAACCGGCCGTCGGGCTCGCTGATGAGGCCCATCGCCGCACCGGCGACCGGGGCCGAGATCGGCACGCCCGCGTCCATCAGGGCGAGGGTCGAGCCGCAGGTCGAGGCCATCGAGGTCGAGCCGTTCGACGACATGCACTCGGACACGAGCCGGATGACGTACGGGAACTCCTCGTGGCTCGGCAGGACCGGGATGAGCGCCCGCTCGGCCAGGTTGCCGTGCCCGATGTCGCGCCGGCTGGGGCCGCGCATCGGCTTGTTCTCGCCGGTCGAATAGGGCGGGAAGTTGTAGTGGTGGATGTAGCGCTTCTCGGTCTTGGGGCTGATCGTGTCGATGCGCTGGACGTCCGAGGACGAGCCGAGCGTGGCGATCGGTCAGGACCTGCGGTCTCGCCGCGGGTGAACAGGCCGGAGCCGTGGGCGCGCGGCAGGACGCCGACGTCGACCGAGATCTGGCGCAGCTCGGTCAGTGCCGCGGCCGTCCATCCGGATGCCCTCGTCGAGGGCGAGCCGGCGGGCGGTCTTCTTGTTGATGAGGCTGAACAGGCTCTTGCTGACGCGCGCCTCGCGGCGGGCGGCCTCGAGGAGCGCCTTGCGTGTCGCCACCGGTCCGGTTGGCCCGGATCGACGTCGGCGATCCCCGTCGTGCAGCGTCGGCGATGCCGGCCGGGCAGGTCGTTGCCGAACCAGATCAGCAGGTTGGCGGTCGCCTCGGCGTCCGGGCAGCGCCCGGTGCGCCTGGGCGAGCTCGATGCCGAAGAAGTTCGACAGCGTCGGCGAGCTTGTAGTTCTCGAGGTCCGGATAGCCCTCGCGGGCGATCGTCAGCGTGTCGAGGTAGCGGCCCGACTCGAAGTGCGTGCCGTCGGCGAGCGCCGCCTCGATGAAGCCGAGGTCGAAGCCGACCGAATGGCCGACGATGACCGAGCTCACCGATGAACGCGAGGGCCTCCTTGGCGGCGTCGGCCGGCTCGGGCGCCTTCTTGACGTCGGCGTCGGTGATGCCGTGCATCTGGTTGCCGACGATCGGGCGGCCCGGGTTGACGAGCGTCGACCAGCGGTCGACGATCTTGCCGCCCTTGACCTTGACCGCGGCGATCTCGACGAGGTCGGCCATCTTGGGGTCGGTGCCGGTCGTCTCGACGTCGACGATGACGAACTCGTCGCCGGCGTCGACGCCGTCCGCGAAGTCGAGGACCGTGCCGGTGCCGGCCTCGAGGAACGGCGCGCTCTTGGCCTTGCCGACGCGCCTCGCGGAGCTCGCTCCTGGATGTCGATGAGCGGCTGGAGCGCGCGGTGGCCGAACAGGATCGCCTCGGCCATGACCGTCCTCGGGCAGGAGCTTGGCGCCCGCCTCGACCATCATGATCGCGTCGCGCGTGCCGGAGACGATCAGGTCGAGCTCCGACTCCGCGAGCTCGCTGTAGGTCGGGTTGACGACGAACTCGCCGCCGATGCGGCCGATGCGCACGGCGCCGACCGGGCCCGCGAACGGGATCTCGCTGATGCGTCAGCGCCGCCGACGCGGCGATCGTGCCGAGCACGTCGGGCTCGTTCTCCTGGTCGGTCGAGAGGACCGTGATGACGAGCTGGATGTCGTCCTTGTAGCCCTCGGGGAAGAGCGGGCGGATCGGGCGGTCGGTCAGGCGGGCGGCCAGGGTCGCCGCCTCCGGACGCGCGCGCCTCGCGCTTGATGAAGCCGCCCGGGATCTTGCCCGCGGCGTACATCCGCTCCTCGAACTCGACCGTGAGCGGGAAGAAGTCGAGGCCGGGCCGCGGATCGGACCGGTTGGCGGTGCCGAGCACCACGGTGTCGCCGTAGCGGACGGTGACGGCGCCGCCGGCGAGGCGGGCAAGCTTGCCGGTCTCGATGGTCAGCGTGCGACCACCGAACTGCGTCTCGAATGTCTGAGACAAGGGAATTACTCCTCCTTGGTCGTGGAGGAGGGCGACGACCTGCGGGCAGGTCGGCCGACTGGGCCTGTGGGCGCCGGATGCGCTGGACCCCGGTCGTGCCAGGGTCCTGAGCGGCGACGCCTAGCGGCGGAGTCCGAGCCGTCCGATGACGACCCGGTAGCGCGCGCTGTCCTTCTTCATCAGGTAGGCGAGAAGGCGGCGGCGCTGGCCGACGAGCTTGAGGAGGCCGCGGCGCGAATGATTGTCCTTGGGGAAGCTCTTGAGATGCCCGGTCAGCTCCTTGATCCGCTCCGTCAGGAGCGCGACCTGGACTTCCGGCGATCCGGTGTCACCTTCCTTGGTGGCAAACCCGGTGATGATCTCCTGCTTCTCTTCCCGCGCGAGCGGCACTCGTTCCTCCGAACACGACGTTGTGACGTGATGTCTTCCATTCTATGACCGACGGATGGTAGCAGGCGTGAGCCCGAACGCGGCAAACGCGCGCAGGCCGACCGCGTCCGGTCGCCGCGTGCGGGACAATGACGCGCATGCCGCGGCTCGACAGGATCTACACGAAGACCGGCGACGAGGGGATGACCGGCCTGGGCGGCGGCCAGCGCGTGCGCCAAGGATCTCGCGCAGCGGGTCGAACCTACGGCACGGTCGACGAGCTCAACTCGCAGATCGGCGTCGCCCTCGCGATCGGCCTGTGCGAGCGGCTGGCGGCCGAGCTGCCGGCCATCCAGAACCAGCTGCTTCGACCTCGGGTCGGACCTGTGCCACGCCGGCGACGAGCCAGGCACGCCACCCGGTCCCGACCGTCGAGCCGCGCCACATCGAGACGCTCGAGCGCCTCGATCGACGAGTTCAACGCGGTCGTCGGGCCGCTGACCAACTTCCTGCTGCCGGGCGGCTCGCCGGGCGCGGCCCAGCTCCACGTCGCCCGGACGATCTGCCGGCGAGCCGAACGCGAGGCGCACGACGCTCGCTCGCGACGAGGCGATCGGCCGACGGTCGCTCCCCTACCTCAACCGCCTGTCCGACGCGCTGTTCGTCATGGCCCGCTACGAGAACCACGAGCGCGGCGTCGCCGAACCGCTGTGGGAGCCCGAGCTGATGTCGATGCTGTCCAAGGTCAGGCAGTGGTTCGCTCGGTCACCAGAGCGACCGACGACAAGCCGGACGCCGAACCGGCACGCATCGCGTCACGATCGGCGGCGGCCGGTCGCGAGCGTCACCACGACGACCGGGGAGCCGCGCCTGGGAGGCCAGCGACGCGATCGACGGACGCTCGGGCGGGCGCGAAGGACCTCGACGCGGCGCCCGAGATCGCTGGCGGCGGCTGAGCGCGACCGGTCAGACGGCCATGAGCGCGACCGTGACGCGCCGGTTCGAGGACTCAGCCGAGCAGGTAGGCCGCCATCCGACCCGTGATCCGTGGGCGTGCGGCCGCCGCTCGCCCGCACCGCGTACGTCGCCATCGGGCGGCAGCGCGACCGGCAGGCTGAACTCGAGCCGCGTGCGCTCCCGATCGCCCTGGTGGCCGATCGGCTCGTGATCGTCACCGGCCGTCACCAGCAGGCTGCGCCGTCGAGGTCGCCGCGGCGCACGATCGCGGCGCGGATCGTCCGAGCTCCGGACCTCGTGCCCGTCGAGCGTGAACGGCGGCACGACGACCACCTCGAAGCCCGTCGCGTGCCGCCGAGCGCGCGCAGCGTGTACGGCGTGCCGCGTCGCTCGAAGCCGAACGCCGCGTCGGGCGTCATCAGGAAGCCGGTCAGGCTCGGCCGCGCTCGGATCCGCTCGACGAAGGCGTCATACGGCGTCTGCCGCAGGGCCTCGTCGAAATGCTGGACGACGGTGACCGTCGACGCCCGCCGCCTCGAGCCGTTCGAGCCGCTCCTCGGGTCGAGCAGGAGCGGCCGGCGCGCGTCCCGCGTCAGGACCTCGTCGGGTGGTGATCGAAGGTGATGACGGTCGGCCGGGCGTCGCGCGCTCGCGGCCTCGGCCACGAGGTGGTCGAGGAGGTAGGCATGGCCCGGTGCATGCCGTCGAAGACGCCGACGACGACGAAGGCACGGACCGAGCTCCGGGCGGAGCGCGTCGATGCCCTCGACGACGTCCATCGGGCCGGTCAGCGCGATCGGGACGCGTGCGCCGGGCGGCCGGCCACGAAGACCTTGTCGCGGCGCGAGCCGGCCTGACGCCGAGCTCGGCGATCGCGACGAGCGCCGATCGGCGTCGCGCAGCCGGTAGTGCTCGGCCGGCCCGCGGCAGACCGGCCGGGCGGACGAATTGGCCGCGCGCGACCGCCGCGACCTCGTCCGACGGTCAGCGCGACGACGGGAAGCGCGTCGAGGCCCGTGTCGAGCGGGCCGCAGCATGCGCAGGAGCCCGCCGGCCGTCCTCGGCCGCGGCGAGCGGATCTCGTCGAGGGTGACGGCGTCGCTCGAGCGTGAACGGGCCCGACGCGTCCGGTGTCGACGCGCCGAGATAGGCGGCGCTCCCGAGCGACTCGCCGAGGTCGCGGGCGAGCGCCCGGATGTACGTGCCCGGCCGAGCAGGTCACGTCGACGATCGCGATCGGGCCGGTCCGGGTCGGTGTCGTCCCACGACACGAGGTCGAGCGCGTGGATCGTGACCTCGCGCGTCGGCGAGCTCGACGGTCTCGCCCGCCCGCGCCAGCGCGTAGGCCCGGCGGCCGCCGACCTTGATCGCGCTGTAGGCCGGCGGCCGCTGCGAGATCGTGCCGGTCATGCCGGGAGTGCCGCCTCGACCGGCCGCGCGCGTCGGAGCGTCCGCGCCGGCGGCCGGGGTCAGCTCGCCCTTCGAGGTCGTCGGTCGTCGACGAGGCACCGAAGCAGACCGTCGCGCGGTACGCCTTGCGGTCGCCGAGGTGGTACTCGACGACCCGTGTCGCGTGGCCCAGGAAGACCGGCAGGACGCCGCGACGCGAACGGGTCGAGCGTCCCGCCGTGCCCGACCCGCTTGGTGCGCGGCCAGCCGGCGGACCAGCGCGACGATGTCGTGCGACGTCGGTCCGGCCGGCTTGGCGACGACGAGGATGCCGTCGAGGCCCGGACCCAGCGACGAGCGCGCCACGCTCAGCGCGTGCGAGCGCGGCGACGAGCCGACGTCGCCTCGGCGAGGACCGGCGGTCGCGCGCTCGGCGAGCGGCGCCGTCGACCGACGCGCCCGCCGCGCGCGCGTGCCCGCCGCCACCGAACGCGCCGGTCAGCACGGTCGCATCGACGCCGCCCGGCTTCGTCCGGACGCTGACCCGCGTCGTCGCGCCGGCCTCGCTTGAACAGGATCGCGACCTCGGCCGCCTCGGCCTGGCGACAGCAGGTCGATGATGCCCTCGCTGTGGGCGCGCTCGGCGCCGGTCGCGGCGAGGTCGGCGTCGGTCAGATGCTCGACCAGACGATCCGGCCGTCGTCGGCGGCTCTCGAGCCGATCGAGCACGACGCCGAACAGCCGCAGCTGGGCGTCCGGCTTGGTCCGGTAGAGCCGCCGCGAGATGTCGGACAGCGGCGCCCCGGCCTCGACCAGCGCGGCCGACGACGACCAGCGTCCGTGGCGTCGCGTTCGGATGGGCGAAGGTCGCGGTGTCCATGACGATGCCGGCCATGAGGCGCGGCGGCCAGCGCGCCGTCGTCGGCGGTCGAGCGGCACGTCCCGAGCCGAGCGGCGAGGAGCGTCACCATCTCGCACGTCGCGGCCGCCTGCGGGTCGATCCAGTCGGCCTCGCCGGCGGCGTCGTTCGAGGCGTGGTGGTCGATGATGACCCGCGGCAGTCGCGCGAACAGCTCGGCGTGGCGGCCAGCCGACGTCGCCGATCCGCTCGAGCGAGCCGCAATCGGAGATGACGAGCAGGTCGTACGGGCGGCCTGCGGTCCGGATCCGTCCGGAAACCGCTCGACGCCCGGCGATGAAGTCGTAGAGCGGCGGGATCGGGTCGGTGCAGACGGCGTCGGCTGACGCCGCCCGCAGCGCCTCGACGAGCGCGGACGACGCCGAGCGTCGGCCCCGAGCGTGTCCGCATCCGGGTTCTCGTGGCTGACGCGCGAGCACGCGCCGCGCCGCGCGCAGCGCGATCGACCACGGCCTGCGGGACCGCGTCGAGGTACGGCTCGAGAGTCGACGCTCACCGCGGCGTCCCGGCGCGTGGCGTCAGCGTCCGTCGCGTCGTCGAGCGCCGCTGTCCGCTGGCGATCGCGGACGGGCGCCGACCGGCTGCGGACCGCGGACGGCGGCTCCGTCGTCGAGTCGTCGGCTGATGGACGCCGCGCGACCGGCGTCGGCAGCGATCTCGGTCAGCGGCAGCGTCCATCCGGGACCGCGCCCGGTCTCGAGCTCGGCCAGCAGCTGGAGGATGCGCGTGCCGCGCTCGGCGGTGTCGTCGAGCTGGACGTGCAGGTCCGGGATGCGCCTGATCCGCAGCCGCTCGCCGAGCTGCGTGCCGGATGAACGGCATGGCGTGACGGAGCGCCGCCGACGGCCGCGTCGCGTTCGGCCGGCTGGCCGATGACGCTGACCCAGACCTTGGCGTGCCGCAGGTCGGGCGTCGTCTCGACCTCGCGATCGTGACGAACCCGACCCGCACCGGATACGTCCGCGGCTCATCGACGACCGACCTCCTGCCGAGCGAGCTCGTCGACCCGATCGTTCTCTGGCTCATGAGGGCTCGTGCTGCCGCCCGATGCCAGGATCGCGCGGCGTCGGCTGAGCGCGATCGTCACGCACCCGAGGTGCGCTCGCGCACGTGCTGACGCACTTCGCCCGACCGCCCAGGCGGCGTATCGTCAGTCACGCGGCTCAGTTGGCCGAACGCGTGAAGACTGTCTGCGAGGTGAAGCACTCGATGATGTCGCCTTCCACGATGTCGTGGAAGTTCAGCCAGGCCGATACCGCACTCGTAGTTCTGCTGGCGACCTCGCGGACGTCGTCGCGGAACCGGCGCAGCGACTCGATCCGGTCCGGTGGCGATGACCTTGCCGCTGCGCCAGACGCGGGCGTTGCCGCCGCGGACCATGCGCCCGTCGGTGACGAACAGAGCCGGCGATGACCGTGTTCTTGCCGACGCGGATGACCTGGCGGACCTCGGCCCGACCCTCGACGACCTCGACGATCTCCGGCTCGAGGAGGCCCTTGAGCGCGGCCCTCGACGTCGTCGGTCAGCTTGTAGATGATGTCGTACAGCCGGACGTCGACGCCCTCGGCCTCGGCGGCGCGACGGGCGGTGTCGGTGATCTTCGAGTGTTGAAGCCGACGACGATGGCGTTCGACGCCGCCGCCAGCATGATGTCGTTGTCGGTGATGTCGCCGGCGCCCTCGAGCAGGACGTTGAGCCGGATCTCGTCCTGGTCGAGCTGCTCGAGCGCGTGGGTGATGGCACCCAGCGAGCCCGACACGTCCGACTTCAGGATGATCCGCAGCTCCTTGGCCTGGCCGGCCCTGGATCTGGCTGTAGAGGTCCTCGAGCGTCGCCCGGCCGCCCGTCGCCAGCCCTTGCGCGGCCTGACGCGGCCTTGCGCGGTCTCGACCATGCGTCCGGGCGTCCTTCTCGTCGCCGACGACGCGCAGGATGTCGCCGGCCATCGGGACGTCCGACAGGCCGAGGATGACCACGGCGCGTCGACGGCACCGGCCTTCGTGACGCGCTTGCCCGGCTCGTTCTCGAAGCGCGCGAACGCGCCCGAAGCGTCTCCGCCGACGACGATGATGTCGCCGACCTTGCAGCGTGCCGGTCTGGACGAGCGCGGTCGCGACCGGCGCCCGCGGCCCTTGTCGAGCTTGGCCTCGACGCATCGGTGCCGACCGCGTCGCGCTTGGCTTGGCCTTGAGCTCCCGGCAGATCGGCGACGAGCATCATCTCGATCAGCTCGTCGAGCCCGATCCGCGTCTCGGCCGACACCGGGACGAGCGGCACGTCGCCGCCGTACTCCTCGACGACGATGCCGCGCCTCGGTCAGCTCGGTCTTGACCCGGTCCGGGTTCGAGTCCGGGCTTGTCATCAGCAATACGTAACGAACAAAAGCTACC
>ERZ1370068.3415-contig-2528_pt1 | contig 37717 bp, 66 predicted proteins | sample MGYA00561227_ERZ1370068 | MGnify/ENA primary metagenome ERZ1370068 (study PRJEB38410, sample SAMEA6850437) | metagenome | study: Metagenomic assessment of the ecological functions of the soil: analysis of the soil microbiota associated with the...
ATGTACTTCGTTTCGGTCGTGTGCTTCTCGAAGGAAATGGTGCGGTGTTTCAAGGAAACCGGCACCGTTCCTCGCGTTGCAAAATCGCAAACGCGCCTGGTTCACCGACACACTCGGACGACGTCAATGGCGTCGCGACGACGATTCGCAGAATGGTCGCGCGCTGGCGCGAACGCGGGCAAGGATTTAATCGTCGTCGTTTCTCGAAACGAACTGCAGCATCGACAACATCCCAATCAAAAATTTCCCGCCCATCGGCGAATTTGAATTGCCCGAATACGAACTGGCAAAAATTGAGCTTCCCGCCGATTCTCCAAAATGCTCGATTACATACAGCGAGAAAAATTTACTGGAGATAATTATCAGCAGCACCGGGACCCGTCGGACTCGACCGGGTTGCTTGCGGCCAAGATGCTCAACCTGCAAACGAGCGGCATTTATCACACCGATTTCCCCCAATACATCCGCATTCCTTACCGGAGGATAGCTTCCTTGAAAGCGTCGCGTGGCGTTAGCATGCACTGGTTCTACGGCCAACTCGACACCGTCTTTACGTCAACTCGAGAGAGCATCGGCAAAGCTGGATCAAGCACGGTCTTCGATCCCGCAAAACTGAAAATCTTGCCCACGCGGGCTCGACACCGAGCTGTTTCATCCTGCCTCGACGTGAACCGGCGTTCTTCGAGAAATTCGGCGCGTGCAATGGAGAAGTTCGCCTCCTCTATGTGGGCCGGATTTCACGGGAGAAAGACCTCGACCTTCTGGCGGCTGCTTATCGCCGCCTGCGCGACGAGGGATTGCCAGTTCAACTTTTCATCGTAGGCCATGGCCCGTTATTCCGAGGCGTTCGCAAAATCTTTGCCCGAAGCGTTTTTCACCGGCTATCTGAGGGGCAACGAATTGGCTACGCGCACGCATCCGCAGACATTTTTGTTTTTCCCAGCACAACCGATACTTTCGGCAACGTCATTCTCGAAGCGCAGGCGTGCGGCCTGCCAGTCGTTGTTTCCGATTCGGGCGGACCCAAGGAACTAGTAGAAGACAACGCGAATGGTCTGATCACCAAATCACACGATGTGGACGATCTGGCGCGCGCGATTCGAGCGTTGGTGATGGATCCCGCGCTGCGGGACCGAATGGAAAATCACGCTCGAACTAGCGTCACCGACCGGAGCTGGCCAAACGCATTCGGCAAATTCTGGGCTACGACGGAGGGATGAAAATAAGCAGCGTCTTTCGAGGCGGAATTAACGCAATGACCCAGCTGGTTCCGACGGTGGCGATGCACATTCGCGCCTCGGAAGAATCCCGGCGCGATTTTCGTTCCGAGTCCGGCTGTTCGTGAACGTGTTGCTGGCTAGAATGCTTTGTCCGAGTCGAGGCAGGATTGTGACCTGAGCCTTCATTGGCCGATTCCACTGACGTCAGCGGCTTGAGAACTCCTGTCGCCACGGCAACTCCCAACCTGCGCAGCGCCTCGCAGAACTCTTCGTATAGCTTCTTTGCCTGCTCAGGCGGCGCCGCAGCAATAAAGCTCGGCCTGCGTTGACCGCGCGCGTCGCCGTAAAGCGTGAACTGAGAGACAACCAGCGCGCTGCCCTTCACATCGAGCAAGGAGCGGTTCATTTTCCCTGATCGTCCTCAAAGATCCTCAGGTTTGCGACCTTCGCAGCCATGCTGACAGTGACAGCGGGCGTATCGTCGCGACCGATGCCAAGCAAAATCATGAGGCCCGCCGCGATTTCTCCCGTGACATGACCCTCCACGATTACGCGCGCTCTGCTCACACGCTGGACAACGGCTCGCATTGTGGGCTTAGAAAACCTGACGCTGTTGTGAGGGCTCCATCGGTTTAGCGGCGATGCCTGTTATCCACCTTCGCGCAGCTCATACTATTCGCATCGGCGCTATAGGATTTTTCCAGTAAATCGGCAAGGCGCCACCCGGCTTTGTGCAGTTCGTCTCGAACAATATTCGTCGCCCACGCACGATAATTCATTTTGATCTGGTCGAGGTTTTTCGATCTGCCTCGCCCGACGCGACGACGCCGATCCTCTCTTGTTGCGAGTGGACATTCGTAGAATTGCGACGCGTTCATGCGCCTCGCGCGCGATCGGCAGGATTTCGTCCGCCCATATCTCGGCATAGTTATCGACGGGAATACTTGGCGGCATTCGCCAGTTCCGGGTTCATGCGTCGCCATCTCGTGAACCATCTCTTTCTTGAGCGGTTCGATCAGGACCTGCAATTCACTTTTTCTTAACGTGCCCTGTCACTTGGGAAAAGAGCGTTCACCGCGTCATAGTCCCAAAAGCCGTGGAATTTCTTCTTATGCATGCCGCGTCTGCGTGCCGGTTCGTCACTCAGTTCAAGCGTAAACGTATTTCCACCTTCATCTCCAAGCGCTGACTTGTCTTTGTCGGGATCGGCGACTCGGCCCTGCTGTATCGAAATATTCCGCGCCGTACATGCAACGGCTGGTGAATATCGGCCACGTAATGAGCGAGCAAGATTAACGCCACAGGTTTCGTGAATCTTTCGTTCGTTTTGTTCGGGCAGTCTTCCCTGCAGAATCTGGACGCAAGCATGGAATCATATGGACGATGTCCCATTTGCTGCGACCAGCCGTGCCGTCGCGGTATTTTTGCGGAGGCACCACTGGAACGTCAGTGTAGTGAAACCAATGATGCTGAAGGCGCAGTTGAATTCAAATCGTGCGTTGGCTGATTTGCCCGCCAGAAATCCCGCAGTTGCCTGTCAATGTTGCGATGCGCCGAGTAATGGAACGACCTTGGATCGTCCACTCCTTTCTTGTCCCAGCCTTTGATTTCGTCTGCAATTACGGCAGCTTTTTCCAGACTAAATCCGTCGAGCATTACGCGCGATCTTTGCGGCCGTGGCGTGTACCGGCCAATCGTTCATCGGCAATCGCGCCGACGATTTCATGTCCCAGGGGGCCGTGCGCTTGCGCCGCAATTGTGAACCAGAGCGATGGCAGAAATTGCCAGGAGCAGACTACGGCGCAGCCGCAGATTTCATTTTTAGACCTCAGGGTAATAGAATTGAATTCCGTCTAGCCTAGAAGAGCTCCGGGGCAGTTCTCGCGCTCAGCCGCCAACATTCGCACGAATTTTCTCGAGACGTTTCTGAAGTTTCGGGAAATGCGATCCAGGCCAGTAAATTTGGCCGCAGCCCGTGCAGCGCCGGAATTGTTCGTAGTAGATCTTAGTAAGCGGCTCAAGCTCCTCAATTATGTCAGCCTTCGTACTTTCCGGAGCGGCGCATTGCAGCGAAGGCACCGGGTAAATGGGGCGATGAGGCCAAGAAGATTGAAGCGGCGAATTACTTCGACGGTTTGTTCATCAGCGATCCTGGGATCGCGGGCAGTAACCGGTTCTGACGACTGCATGCATTAGCAAGCGCCGGTCGCGTGTCAGAAGCGCCCGGTTTTCGCGGTCCATTACATCGAGTAACTGCCGGTCATCGCGCTCGCGGATCGTAAGCGACATCGAAGCCGAGCAAGCGCAAGTTGCGCGCGAGCTTTCCGAGGTGCCCATCCGCGACAAAGCTGGCTGATTGTAGCGAGACTTGTAGTCGTTTTTCTTCAGACTGCGGAGATTGTGTTCCTGGTGGATAAAGCTCGATTTCCGCATCGTTCATCACGCCGTAAGTCAAAATCCACCGCCTCCCATTCACCACGATCAAATCGACCTCCGGATGCGGGACGCCGCACGATTCGATCACATCTTTTACTGAGGTCTTTTCGCTCAGGCTGCGTGTCAATATCTTCGCGCCGCGTTCTGGATCGGAGAAAGAAATCAAGATCGCCATGGAGACTGAGCCGAACGGAAAACGGCCTCACATCAATTGAGCGATTCGTGCATTAGCGTAAGCGTATTCAAAAGTAGTCGCGCGCGGTCGACCTATGGAACTTGCCTGGCCCAAGCGGTTCATCTTCGCCGTAATAGCAGTCGATTTGCCAGCGGCGCAGGCCGCCGCCGGTATCCATGATCTTCCATCGATTGCTGCCAAAAACCTTCTGCACATGCTGGAGACGTCAGTCTCGATGATGCGCCGCGGCGCAATGCCGCTCTGGCTTGACTTCATCGCGGCAGAATAGCGCGGCGACCAAAACGCCGCCTCCGCCCGTAGGGTGCGAAGCGAACGCAAACGAATCTCCGCCGTTGTAACGAATGTAATTGCGTCCGTTAACCGGCGTAACGATTCGGCCGAAGCCTTCCTTTTTCACCGAGCGAAGAAAATCGCGCGGATATGTTCGCCCGCGCAATCCACGGTTTTGTGACCGGCGTTGCATCAAAGCCGCGCTCGAAAGTGAAACCGGATTCTTTCGGCGTGTAGTAAAGAGTGCAGACTACGAAGTATTCGCCGTTGTGTCCTTGCGGACGCCGCGCCAGCTTTTCATTCTCATACGCAAGCCGCTGCACAACTTCAGGCCACGGAATGTCCGCGCGGAGTTGCGGAACAGGTCGACAACGCCAAGACGGCGAATCGCGCGCGATCAGTCGCCGAAAAGCGATTCGATTGGACCGCCGATCAAAATTTCGATGGGAAGTCGTTTCCATTCGTATTCGTAAGGCGGTTGTTTCCATGTGAAACTGCTCGGATAAATCTTGCGGATATGCTTGATGATTTCCACTCCTGTTATGAAACGGCTGGAAAGTTTCGCGATCGGTCACGTGCAATTGCGCACCGCCGCAAAGTTCACCGGCGAATTTGTGAAAGGTCGGCTGAAAATAATTTTCGCGAAAGAAAACTCCCGGCAGTCTTAAGCTGTTGAGCTCGCTGCAAAGCTGCTCAGCGTCGATAAATGGCGCGCCGAAAATTTCAAATGGCCGGGTCGTGCCGCGGCCTTCGGAAATGTTTGTGCCTTCGAGCAGACACATTCCGGGATAAACGGTCGCGGTATCGAGCGTCGGCATGTTGGGTGACGGCATCACCCATGGCAGACCGGTTTGATCGAACCACATTTCGCGTTCCCAATTTTTCATCGGCAAGATCGACAGTCGACATTCTGGAAAGGCTTCGTCTCGAAATTGCTGCGCAAGTTCGCCGATCGTTCTTCCATGGCGGACAGGAATCGGATGCATTCCGACGAACGATTTGTAATTGGCGTCGAGCAGCGGCCCCTCTGTCGTTACGCCATTGATCGGGTTCGGCCGATCGAGAACGACGACTGCGACGCCGCGCTTTTCGCAGGCGCGCATGCAGAGATACATCGTCCAGATAAAGGTGTAGTAGCGCGCGCCGACATCCTGAAGATCGACGAGCAAAACATCGACGATCCTTCAGCATTTCCGCAGTCGGCTCGCGATGTTCGCCGTACAGACTGTAAACCGGAATGCGAAGACGCGGATGCTCGTAACTTTTCCATTCCACCATGTTGTCCTGCGTCTGGCCGAGAAATCCGTGTTGCGGACCAAAGAACGCGGCGAGACGAAAAAGATCGCCGTTGTGTCGCTCGAGAATTCGCGACGCGTGCTCGAGCTTTGCACGAAACCGATGCCGGATGAAGCAGCGCGCCGATGCGCGCGCCGCGAAATTTCTTCGGCCAAAGTTCGCTCAGATGATCGAGTGGCAAGTTCAACGGCGCACGTGCGGTCTTTATCACACGCGCGAAATTCGCGCGGATGCATATAGGCGTTCGCCGCGGCGAGCGCTCTACAGGCTTTCGCCAGCGTATGCACGGCTGCGACAATGATTGCGACCAGCGTGATCACATGCGCACGACCTTCGCGAACAGTTCGCCATGTCGCGTGTAAAACGTTAGCTCGTGCTCGGTCGGAACCTTGATCTCGCCTGTGAGCACGCCTTCGGTAAATGTGCTGCCCGTTTCATCCTGCAATGTCTGGGTGACGCGGCCGAACTCGATTTACAAAACAGGTGACCCCGGTGTTGGCTGCCCGAACCATCGGGCGGCGCGTTTCCACGCAGCGAAAAATGCGCGTTCGCCAAATGCTGATGCGAACCGGCGGAATGCAAAAACCATCCGTCGTTTGTTATGTCGACCAGCAGATTCGCGCCGGGATTCGTCTCGCTGGGAAGCACAAATCGTCTGGTCAAGCTCGCCAATCGTGTCTTCGAAACAGATCAACGGCGCAACCTGCACATCGCTATTCGTCAGGCTGAACACTGTGTGATCCTTGCCCGCATTGAAATCGCCGGGCACCTGGTCGCCAACGATTCGCGCAAGCAGCGGCACCCGAGTGCCGCCCCGGAACGTATTCGCCAAACGGGACGAGATGCAGCTTTTCGATAAACCTGCACTCTGCTCGCCTGCCATCGGAAACAAGCAGCGCGGCGTTGTAAACATCGCCGTTCTCTTCGTCGATCGTGCCCAGCAAGAAGGTCGCTCTCTGCCGATGCGGCAAGATCCATCACGAATTGATAGCTTTCACGGTCTATCAAGCACCGGCCCGGGCATGGAGCTTTCCGGCCAGATCAACAAATCGGGTGGAGGATTCGATCGCAGCGCAATTTCGCTCAGGCGCCGGAATTGATCGAAAATTTTGCGTCGTAAACTGCGGGTCGAACTTTTGGTTTTGCGGAACATTCGATTGCACAGCAGCAACCCGGAGCGGTTTTGTAGGCGGCGAAACCTGAGCCGCGCGCAGGCCGAAAGTCAGAACGCCCACAATTGCCGCCATTGTGAGCGTCAGGTCAAAGTGCGGGCGCATCGTATGTGTGCGCGCCTCAAGAACCAAACGGCGTCACGTGTTGTAACCGCGATGACGTTCGCAAACGCGACCATGAACGATAAGCCGGCGACGCCGGTGAACTCCGCGATTTGAATAAGCGGCCAGTTGCCATGCAGCGCGACGCCAAGCCCGTTCCAGCCGCAACCGGAGAAAACCCAGCCACGCAACCATTCCTGCGTCGCCCACGCAGCAGCGAGCAAGAAAGGCGAGCAGCAGATTGTTTGTCGATCTTATCCACGGCGATCGCGGCAGCGGCGCGGTGCTGCGAGCCTCGAGCCAGCATCTGATCCCATTTCGTCCGAACGTGATTGCCTCTCTTGTTTCTCGTGGTCGGAGCAACCCGCAAAACCATGCCCAAAGCGCGAAATAAATCGCCATGTAGAATTGGAGAACGAACCAGCCGAGGACAGTGACAGTTGTAAGCCAGGAAAGAGCCGTCCAGAAAAATGTCAGGCCCAGCGACGTAGCCGAGCAGCAAGATTACGAAGCCAGCGATGCCGCGACTCTTTTCCTGAAAACCAAATCGCGGCGATGAGCGGCGTGAGCGCGATCCAGCAGAACCAGGTCAGATTAAACGGCGCAAAACAGCCTGTGCAAAGCAGCCCGCTGCAGATCGCTGCCAGCCATGGCCAGAACCGCAGCGCTTTTGGTAACGAGCTCACCGGGATCGATCACTCAGACGTGACTGCGGCATCCTTTTGCAGCCAATCCCAGAGACGATCGAGTTTTTCTCCGACTTGCGCCTTGATTTGATCGAGTTCCGCAGAATCGAATTTTCCATTCTCCGGTCGGCGCTGCGCGAAAAGGTAATACTTGATCTTGGGTTCCGTCCCCGACGGCCGCACCGCGATGCGCGTTCCGATCTTCCAATTCAAAGATCGACATCTTCTCTTTGGGAATCTCGTCGCCTTCGACATCCCGGATCGTCGTCGGTCTCGAAATTTCTGATGCTAGTCACTTTCGATCCGAGCACTTCCGAGAACGGGTTGGTCGCGTAAGATTCGACCAGGCGCGCAATTTTGTTCGCGCCTTCTGCGCCTTCGAAAACGAGCGAACCGTTTTTCTCCGCGAAATAGCCGAACGTCGCAAAGATTTCGTCGAGCAATTGATCGACTGTTTGCCCGCGCGATTTCGCATAGGCGGCCACTTCGCAAAACATGATCACGGCGCCGTTGCCATCCTTGTCGCGAACGAAATCTGCGCCGCTGTAACCGTAACTCTCTTCACCGCCGAAAACGTAAAATGAAGAGTGAGCGAGACGAAGCCGCCGCGTTTCTTCTTCGGCAAGATCGACATAATTCTGTCGCAGCTGTTCCGGGATTGCGCGCTCGTATTTGCCCAGCTTCGCGCCGATGTATTTGAAGCCGGTCAGCGTTTCGACGCAGCGCAAACCGTAATGTTCGGCGATCGCCTTTTGCAGATCGGTTGTGACAAATGTTTTGATGATCACGGCGCGCGCCGCGTTTTGCTTATTGAGAACGCCCTTATCGAACAGCGTCTTGATTCGATACCAGGCAAGCAGCGAACCGATCTGATTTCCGGTCAGCAATTTCATTTTGCCGTCCTTTGCCGCGAACCGCGGCTCCCATGCGATCGCAATCCGGATCGGTCGCGACGACCAGATCGGCATCTTGCTTTTGCGCAAGATTGATTGCCATCGTTAACGCCTCCGCGTTTTCCGGATTCGGCGATTTCACTGTCGGAAATCGGCCATCGAAACGGTCCTGCTCCGGCACGACTTGGAAATTGAAACCGAGCCGTTTGAGCATCGGTTTGATGATTACGCTGCCGGTTCCGTGGAGCGGCGTGTAAATGATCCGCAGCGATTTCGCCTCGCGAATCACCTGCGGATCGAGAATCAATGTCTCGAGCCGTCGCATGTACGCTTGATCGATGTCCTTCGCCGATCGTGGTCACTTTTCCCTGTCGATCTTTTGGAAGCGGTGTGAACGATTCGGTCGTGATCGCGTTCACTTTGGCAATGATCCCGCTGGCGTGCGGCTCGATCACCTGCGCCCCGTCGCTGAAGTAAACTTTGTAGCCGTTATCGTGCGGCGGATTGTGACTCGCCGTGATCACGATGCCGGCGTTTGCCTTGAGATAGCGAACAGCAAAGGAAAGTTCCGGCACCGACCGCGGGCCGTCGAACACACATGCGTCGCAACCGTTTTCAGCCGCAACTTTCGCAGCAAGCTTCGGCGAACTCTTTCGAGAAAAAGCGCGGATCATGCGCGATCACGATCTTCGGCTTCGCCGAAATTTGCTGCGCGTCGGTTCCAATCGTGCAGATAAGCGACAAGTCCGCGCGTTGCGCGACTGATGTTGAAGAAATTCATCGCGTTCGTGCCGACGCACGGAAATTGGGGTCGCTCGTCCTCGCGCGCATCTACCGCGCTCCGCAGCGGTAACGATTTTCCCGATCGTGCGGCCACGGAGACCGCCTGTCCCAAACGCAAGCGTCTGGTAGAAGCGATCGTTTAACTCCGACCATTCACCAGCCATCGGCCAAGCTGATTGACGGACTTGCAGATACAGATCCGACGGCTGCTCCGGCCAGAAGGGTGCGAATGTTTTTCGCCGTCGATTCCAGCAATTGCCCGTCGAGCAACAGCGCGCTCGATTTTCGAATTTAGTTCTTCAACATCGGCTGGCATTGCTGCCAACTGTTCCGGCATGGATTTGCTTTGCAAGCGCTCTATGAAATCGGCGCGGAATCAGACTTGCGTCGCATGTTTCATGTCGGTTATGAAACTGCCAAAGGAGTTCATCCATGAAGCGCTGCATTCCGCATTTCGCGATCACCATGGCCCTGCTGTCGTTTGCATTCGGGCAATCGGCAAGCCAGCAGGAGTCTACAAAATAGCAAGAGCGAGCAAGAGGTCAGGCAGGCGATCGAAAAGTATCGAACAGCTTTGCTGCAGCGGGATATTGCTGCGCTGGAGAAAATCTGGGCTGATGATTACGTTTTTGTGAACGCATCAGGAGACGTACTCGACCGAAGGCGCAACGCGCTCGCGAATACGTCAAATCCGGCGCCACCACGCTGGATTCAATCAAGGAAGAGGAAGATATTACCGTGCGCGTTTATCAAAACAGCGCCGTGGCGACGAGTCGCGTGACGATCAAGGGACAGCGCGGCGGTCAACCTACGAGCGGTCAATACCGCAGCACCACGTTTGGGTAAAAGGCCCGGCGGGCTGGCAATTAGTTTCTAATCAATTGACGACCCTGGCTCCGAAATAAGCTTTCGATACACGAGCATTAAGCAAAGGTGACGAGCGCTTCGTCAAGGCGCGCAGAGTGAACTCAAAGAACTTCTTCGCTGAAGCGATTCTTTCTTTTGTTTCTTTGCGTCTGCATGACCACAGCCGACGCAGCGTGGCGCGAGCCGGTGCAGGCGCCGCATGGGATGGTGGCGTCGACCGAGCGAATTGCGTCGCAGATCGGCGTCGATGTGATGAAGCGCGGTGGCAACGCGGTGGACGCGGCGGTGGCGCGGTCGCGTTTGCGCTTGCGGTCGTCTATCCGTCGGCGGGGAATCTTGGCGGCGGCGGGTTCGTCGATGATCCGGCGCAGCGATGGGACTGCGACTGCGATTGATTATCGCGAGACGGCACCGGTCGCGGCGACCCCCGCGACATGTACGTCGGACCTGATGGCGAGCTGATCAAAGGCGAAGGTTCTTCAACTCTCGGCTACCGCGCGGCTCAGGTGTGCGGGGACCGTCGCCGGAATGGCTTTCGCACTCAGAAATATGGCTCAGGGAAGCTGACCTGGTCGGAGTTGATTGAGCCGGCGAGGAGGCTAGCCGTCGACGGCTTCGTGGTGACATCGGACGGAGAAGCGGTTGGAGGATTATCAAGCCATCCTTTCGCTCTTCGCAGATAGCCGACGGATTTTCTGCGGGAGGAAGCTGTATCGCGAGGAGAGATTTTGCGGCAACCGGAATTGGCCGCCACGCTCGGACGTCTGCAAAGAAAGGGCCGCGCGAGTTCTACGAAGGCAAAACAGCGCGGCTGATAGCAGAGGATATGCAGCACAACGGCGGCAATCACGCGCCAGGATTGCGCGATTACACGCCGGAAGGAGCGCGTGCCGCTCCGCGGAAGTTATCGCGGATATGGGATCATTTCGATGCCGCCTCCTTCCTCCGGCGGCGCGGTCTTGATCGAGATGCTCAACATTCTCGAAGGCTTCGATCTGCAGAAGCTCCACCCGTTTTCATCCGAGTATTACCACCTCGCTCGTCGAGGCCATGCGACGCGCTTATGCGGATCGCGCGGGTATATGGGGCGATACTGATTTGGCTCGGGGTTTCCCATGCGGGGTTGATCGAAAAGCGCGTACCGCGCGGCAACGGTAGCACGATCAATCCCTGAGCGCGCCTCATTGAGCAGCGAAATCGGCGCAGGAGCAAACCGACGGGCTACGAATCAGACGCAGACCGACGCACTTCACGGTCGTGGATGCGGCGGGAAACGCGGTCTCGAACACCTACACTTTGAACGGCTTGGTTTGGTTCGGCGTTGTCGCGAAAGGCACCGGCGTGTTGCTCAACAACGAGATGGACGACTTCACGAGCAAACCAGGCGAGCCGAATATGTTATGGCGCGATCCAAAGTCGAGCGAGACGCGATCGCGCCGCGGGAAACGTCCGCTCTCATCCATGACGCCCACGTTCGTCGTTGCGACCGGACGGCAGTCTCTACTTCGCGATCGGCGCACCAGGCGGGCCGACCGATCACCAACACGGTGTTGCAGATTATCAGCAACGTGATCGATCACGGCATGAATATGCAGGGAGGCGATCGACTCGCCTGCGCATTCATCATCAATGGCTGCCGGACGAGATTCTCGATGAGCCGCTGGGGCTATCGGCCGACACGCGCCGAGCGCTCGAAGCCCGCGGTCACAAAGTTTGCGAGCCAAGCCGTTCTACACGAGCGACGCGCAAGGCATCATGATCGAAGAGAAAACGGGCATGCGATCTCGGCGCGAGCGACGCGCGGCGAGGACGGCGCAGCCGCGGCAATGTCTTCCACGGCCATGCCGAGCGACTTGAAAATGGTCGTTTCGTTTGCGCGCGATGGAACTTTGCCGGCGAGCGCTTCGCCGAGCTCCGCGTAAATTTTCGCGTCGGAAAGAATCACGTCGCCGGATTCCTTCATTGCGCCTTCGCGCGAGTCGACGAAGCACGACGTTGCTCATTGCTTCATCGTCGAGTTCGCGCCAGTCCGGGCGACACGCGCCGATTGCGTTCACGTGGCAGCCAGGCTTCAGCCACGGTCCCTTTCAGCACTGGTGTTTTGGAATTTGTCGCAGTCACGACGTCATCTGCGCCGCGCACTGCTTCTTCTGCTGACATTGACTGTCGCGCCAACTTCTTCAGCGAACCGCTCTGCATGTTTCGATGTAGGACTCCACACGCGAATTTCCTCAAATTGCCTAACGAGTCGCAACGCTTCGACGTGACTGCGCGCTTGCACGCCGCTGCCGAGAATGGCGAGAATTTTCGCATCCGGCGCCGCGAGGAGTTTCGTTGCCACGGCCGAGACGGCTGCCGTGCTCATTTCTGTGATCAATCGTCCGTCCATCATCGCGAGCGGTGTTCCCGTTTGCGGGATCGACAAGGAAAATCGTTGCCATGTGCGTCGGGATTCCGCGCTCCGACATTTGATGGATAGAACGTGACCGCTCTTCAAGCCGAGTCCGTCCGGAGTCAGCGCCGGCATCAAACCCAGAAAACCGGTCGCCGCAGCGACATCGACTTTGATCACCGAGCGGACCGGCTGCGTCACTTTGCCAGCGGAAAACTCGATCAAGCGCTTTTTCCATTGCGGGAATCAATTCCGCCATCCGCAAATGCTCTGCGGACTTGTTCTTCGTTGAGAAAAAGCGGCTGATCAGTTTTCATTCGTTTAACCACGGATTACACGAATGAACACGGATGCGAACCAATAATCGCTGATTCAGTTTGCCTTATCCGTGCTATCCGCGTAATCCGTGGTTCCTCCGAATGGAATTGCGATGCCTGAGAAACTGCAGACGCGTTGCGTGATCGTAGGCGGCGGACCGGCCGGGATGATGGCTGGCTATTTGCTTGCGCGGGCCGGCGTTCCCGTCGCCGTGCTGGAAAAGCATGCCGATTTCAATCGCGATTTCCGCGGCGACACTATTCATCCCTCCACGCTCGAGTTAATGCACGAGCTTGGGTTGCTCGATGAATTCCTGAAACAGCCGCATCAGGAAGTGCGGGAGCTGCGCGCCGTGGTTAACGGGCAGGTCGTGCCGATCGCCGATTTCACGCAAGCTCCCCACGCGCTGCAAATTCATCGCCTTCATGCCGCAGTGGGATTTTCTTAATTTTCTCTCCAGTCATGCCAAGCGTTTTCCAACTTTCCAATTGCACATGCAAACCGAGGTCGTCGATTTGCTGATTGAGAATGATCGCGTGGTCGGCGTGCGCGCGAAAACTCCGCGCGGCGAACTGGAAGTGCGCGCAGACCTCGTCATCGGCGCCGACGGGCGGCATTCGATCGTTCAACCGCGCGCCGGTTTTGAACGACGCGAGTTTGGCGTGCCGATCGACGCGCTCTGGATGCGTATCTCAAAGAAGCAGGATGATCCGGAACAATCGTTCGGCTTTTTCAGCACGGCAAGCTGCTCGTCTTGCTCGACCGCGGCGATTACTGGCAATGCGGCTTCGTCATTCCCAAGGGCGGTTTCGACGAGATCAAAGCGCGCGGTCTGCCGCAATTTCAAAATGAAATTGTCAGCTTCGCCGGATTTCTGCGCGACCGCGTGGCCGAGCTGGACGACTGGTCGAAGATCAAACTGCTCACCGTGCAGATCAATCGTCTGCGCGATTGGTGCCGCGAAGGATTGCTTTGCATCGGCGATTCTGCGCATGCCATGTCGCCGGCAGGCGGCGTTGGGATCAATCTCGCCATTCAGGATGCGGTTGCGACGGCGAACTCTACTCGCGGAGAAATTGCGGAATGGTCCGGTTTCGGTGGACGATTTGCGACAAGTGCAGGCGCGCCGCGAATGGCCGACGCGCCTGATCCAGGGAATGCAGGTTTTTATTCATCGCCGAGTCGTTACCGGTCGAGCGTCCGGCAACAAACAATCGTTGCCGTTTGTAGTTCGCTTGCTGAAATGGTTTCCGATTCTGCGACAATTGCCCGCGCGTTTCATCGGCATCGGTCCGCGACCCGAACACTTCCACAGCCCAACTGTAGTTTAGGAACGTCACGTTTGTTTTGGTTCGGGCGCTGGATACGATCAACCATGTCCGCTCGATCTCGACAGCATCCGTGCGGCGCATGAGCGGATTCGTCCGTACATTCATCGAACGCCGGTGCTGACAAGCGAGCGGCTTGAATGAAGCGAGTGGGGCGTCACTGTTTTTTAAGTGCGAAAATTTTCAGAAGATCGGCGCGTTCAAGGCGCGTGGCGCGACGAAGCGCAGTGTTTTGCACTCGATGATGCGACCGCGCGACGCGGTGTGGCAACGCATTCGTCCGGCAATCATGGGCCGCCGTGACGCGCGCGGCGAAATTGCGCGGCATTCCTGCGCACATCGTAATGCCGTCGAACTCGGCGAAGGTGAAAGTGCGCGCAGTAGAAAGCTACGGTGCGAACATCGTATTTTGCGAACCGACGGAAGCGGCGCGCGAAGCGGCATGCGCCGAAGTGATCGAGAAAACCGGCGCGACGCTGATTCATTCCTTCGAGAACGAACATGTGATGGCAGGACAGGGGACAGCAGCCGTTGAATTGCTCGAACGAGGTTTCCGGATCTCGATCTTGTGATGTGTCCGGTCGGCGGCGGTGGATTGCTCTCCGGAACGGCGGTCGCGGCAAAATCGATGCGGCCCAAAATCAAAGTGATCGCAGTTGAGCCTGCGAACGCGGATGACGCAGCACAATCGTTTCACGCCGGGCGACGACTGGTCACAGAAAAAAGTTTACGATTGCTGATGGACTGCGCACAAATATTGGCGAGCCAAACTTTGCAATCGTTCAGCGCTACGTGGACGACATTGTGACGGTGAGCGAGGAAGCGATCGTTGCGTCGATGCGCACCATTTGGGAAACCATGAAGATTATCGTCGAGCCCTCCGCAGCTGTGTCCGTACGCAGCAATTCTCGAACGGGTGATCGATGTGAACGGACGACGCGTCGGAATTATTCTTGACCGGCGGCAACGTCGATCTGGACGCGTTGCCTTGGATGAGCTCGAGATAGGCGACAACCATTAACGCCGAGCATGAGCAGGATGAGGAGATCGGGTCGCTCCAATTTTTCTGGTGTGGCTGAGTGGGGCAGACTTCGACTGTTCCCCGCAGCAACAAGAGCAGTTTTTCTCTTTCGCGATCTTTGTTTGGCCATTCGCCGCGAGACTACCAGAGGTCGGACAAGAGAATATTGGCGGTGGCGAAACGGTTCAAAGCTTTTTCATGCTGTCCGGAATTTCTAGACAATTGCATGAGATTGCAGCCGGTGTCACACCATCTACACTAACACGATGGTTCTCGAGCCGGTTCGTCCGATTGAATTGTCAGAAATACGCGCAGCGCGCGAGCGCATCGCAAAGACCATCGTGCGCACGCCACTGATTCGTCTCGAGCTCGGACCGACGGTTTCCTGACATTCGTCTCAAGCTGGAGAACCTGCAGCCGATTAACGCCTACAAATTGCGCGGCGCAGCGAACGCCGTGGCGCTGCTTTCCGGAGGAAGAACGCAAGCGCGGCGTCTGGACAATCAGCGCGGGAAACGCCGGGCAAGGCGTCGCCTACGCAGCGCGAGAGGCAGGTGTGCCGTGCGCGGTCGTGGTTGTTGAAACCGCGCCGAAATCAAAGCTGGAACGGATGAAAGCGCTCGGCGCCAAACTCATTCCCGGTGCCGTATGATGTCGCATGGAAAGCGCTCGAGGAACGATCGTTTCCCGGAGCCGACGGAACATTCATTCATCCCTTCGACGATGACAATTTCATCGCCGGTCACGCCACGATGGGATTGGAAATTCTCGAGGACGCACCGGACACGGCAGCCGTCATTGCCAGCATTGGCGGCGGCGGACTGATCACCGGCGTGGGCAGCGCAATCAAGGCGCTCAAGCCGGAGACCAAAGTTTTCGGAGTTGAGCCGGAGACGGCCGCACCGGCCGCGCTTTCATTCGAGAAAGGTTCGCCGCAAGTGTTCACGAACTGGAAAGCGTCGTTCGTCGATGGCGCCGGCGGCCAAAGCATGTTCCCGCGCATGTGGGAACGAATGAAACCGGTTGTGGATGGTTACTTCGTCGTCAGCTCTGGAGGAGACGAAGAACGCGATGCGCCTCATGGCAGAAAAGGCGCGGATCATTTCCGAGGGCGCCGGCGCGCTGCCGCTCGCTGCGGCGCTGAGCGGAAGAGCCGGCAAAGGCCCGATTGTCGCCATTGTTTCGGGTGGCAACATCGATCTCGAGCAAGTTCTGCGAATTGATCTCGCAAAGCGGAGATTGACTTTCGCTTGCCAGAATTTGAAATAACCTCCTGCGAACAAAAATAGGAGGAAGAACAATGAAGATTGGCGATACAGCACCAGATTTTGAAGCGGAAACTACCGAGGGCCGGATTCGATTTCACGATTGGATCGGCGACTCCTGGGCTATTCTGTTTTCACATCCGAAGGACTTCACCCCGGTCTGCACGACCGAGCTCGGCTACATGGCGAAAATCAAAGCCGGAGTTCGAGCGCAGAAACGTGAAGATCATGGGATTATCGGTCGATTCGACTGGCGATCATGAAGGCTGGGCGAAGGACATCGAAGAGACGCAGGGACACGCGCCGAACTATCCAATCATCGGTGATGCCGACTTCAAAATCTCCAAACTGTATGGAATGCTTCCCGCGGATGTTGAGGGCGATGCCAAAACGCGCACAGCCAGCCGACAATGCGACCGTGCGCAACGTTTACGTCGTCGGCCCGGACAAGAAGATTAAGCTAATCCTCGTCTATCCGATGACAACGGGCCGCAACTTCGATGAAGTGTTGCGGGTGATTGACTCTCTGCAATTGACCGCGAAGCACCAGGTCGCTACGCCAGTGAACTGGAAGCCAGGGCGAGGATGTAATCATTGCGGGTTCGGTATCGGACGAGCGAGGCGAAGAAGCGTTATCCGCAAGGCTGGAAGGCACCGAAGCCGTATCTCCGGATCGTGCCGCAGCCGCAATAAATTTCGCTGTCATTCCGAGCGAAAGTCGAGGAATCCCGCGGCATTGCTTCACGGCAGCGCCACGGGATCCTTCGACTCGCTTCGCCCGCTCAGGATGACAATCGCTGTTCTTCCTCGAGAATCTCGCCAGAATATTCTACCGGATCCTGCTGAAAATACTTTCGCAATTCTGCGTATAATCTTGGGTGGCGAGCGCGAAGCGCGTGCGGTTGTTCAAAGAAAGCCTCGACCGATACCGCGAAAAACTCGGCTGGATCAGTAGCTCCGCAAGTGTTGAGCAGAGTCGGTATCCCGCTCTCATCAGCCGCGCGCAATGACGCAAACTCGCTTTTCATAACTTCGCTCCAGGCAGAGTTGCTGTTCACGCGTTGCCAATCCCGGCACGCCATCGACTGCATGATTTTCGAAGTCGAGTTGGTGAGCAAACTCATGAAGGACAACGTTCTTACCGTCGGAGGGATCAGCCGCGCCGTGTTTGACGGCGCCCCAGGAGAGGACCAACGAACCCATTCTGCGGCCGGTCTCGCCAAGGCGACTCACAGTCCCCTCCTCCCAAACATGCTCACCGAGCTGCCGTTTTTCTTCCACCATGTATGTCAATGGATAAACAAGAATCGTGAGCAGACCTGGGAAATAATCCGTCTCGCGATGCAACAATAGAAGACAAGCCTGCGCCGCGATGGTCACGCGGACCTCATCCGTGATCGCGAAACCGCCACATCCCTCGAAACGTTTTTCGGCAAGAAATACTTGAACGTGACCAAGCAGTTCCGCGCGGTCGCTCGCGGACAAGTCTGTGAAAAAAACAACATGACGCTGAACCAACGTCAGCCATTCTTTCGGAAACGGCCGCGCCCGCAGGCGACGTCGCCTTCGCTGCCTTCAGCAACTCAAAGATCATATGAAAATCTTAGCAGAACGTTTTACCGTATTCGCCTCAGTGGGTGCGCTTCGGTATTAAAGATAACTTTATCGAACTGCAAGGTTCCGGGCGGCGCGAAGAGCAAATAAAAGTATTTGAAAGTCTCAGCCAGGACGAAGCTCTCCATTTCGTCGAGCTGTTGTTTAGTCGATCACATCAGCAAGCGCAGCGTAGCCAGAATCGGTGCGGCAATATTTAACAAAGTCATCGAACATTTTCTCGCCTCATATGCCGATACTCCGGGTCACCCGTGTAATGATAAAGGTAATAAGTGGACTCAACGATCTCGGGACGCAGATGATAACTTCCAGCGACCACGCGCATCGTTTTGTAATCAAGAGTTTCCGGCTCGATGCCGTGCAGGTTCCACATTTTGAACGATGAGGCTTGCAGGCGACGCGCTCGCGCCAGATCGCCTGAAAAGGCGAGCAACGCAGGAAAGAATGCATCGAGCGCGCCGTAAGTCGTCTCGGTGCGCTTACCTGTTCGCATGTCAGCGTGGCCGTCACACAGTTCGCCGCCGATTTCGTCGGCAAGATATTTGTTAACGGCGGGAATGCTGGCGTTCCCACATATCGCGACAATCTTTATCGCCGAACAGAAGCCAGCACTTCCAGAGATACTCGTAGTACGAGTCAATGCCGCCGCTGATGTGACTGTCAGTGTTCGTCCACGCGCCTGTCTCGACGTTAATGCTTTGCTCCGACGAGGCCGAGCGGCGAACGCCGCTTGAAGGTTTCGACTAAAGCGCGTTTTGCTTTCTCGTAGAAAACGGGCCTGCCGGTCAGTTTACTCAGCGTGCCAAATTCCAACAGCAGCGTGCCGGTTTCTGCCGGATTCGTCACCGCGACCGCGCGTCTGGCCAGTGCGCAAGATTGACATAAACATATGGGAGCCCCGTTGGTGAATTGAAAACTGGAAGCAGTCGGTTGCCCAAATCTTCAGCCAAGTTCAAGAGGCGTTTGTCGCCCGTTAGCTGGTATGCCCGAGAGAAGACCGCCGAGCAGGCGTATCGTTATCTCGAAATTTTTGACGTAAATATCGCGATCGAACGAGAGATCACTGACGATAAGCGATCGCGCCCTTGCCGCCTCGGCGTCGAGATGCATCAGGATGAGCGTGTCGAGTGCATCGACTGGAGTCATCAAGAGCGACTGTCCGTACCAATCGTGCGCGGTTTTACTTAAAGGTCGCAACGCGTCGTGGCCCCACGCATAACGCTCGTAATTATTCCAAGCATGCAGAAATTCAGTTCGCACACGTGCAGCAAGCTGTCTGCGCGTGCTTCGTCCTGGCGTGATTTGCCGCATCCGTGCGTTGCGAAGCGCAGACGAAGACTGCCAGCAAAAACGCAGTTGGCGCAATTCGGTCTGGCATTCGGTTCAGATCAGCCTAACAATCGAGGCTAAGGAGGATCCAACAATGAATACCATCTCCATTTCTCGACGTAAATTCGCGCAGCTATTAGGAGCAGGCGCGGCTGCGGCAGTCGTTAGGCCGCCGCTTTCTTTCGCAAAGCCAACTCAGTCCGTGACGCACCTTCAGCGGCAAGCGGCGGCATCGTGCGCTTGAGCGCGAATGAAAATCCTTACGGCCCATCGCCGAAAGCATTACAGGCGATGACAGATTCATTCGGCCTCGCCTGTCGTTATCCGGATGAACACAACAACGTGCTAATTGACAAACTGGCGAAGCTGAACGGCGTCAATCACGATCAAATCCTGCTCGGCGATGGTTCCGGCGAGATTCTGAAACTCTGTGCGGAAACATTCACCGGACCTCAGAACGGGAAGCTTGTCGCAGCGGATCCAACCTTTGAAGCAATTCTCAACAATGCCAGCGCCAATGGCGCTGAAGTCGTAAAGATGCCGCTGACCAGCAGCTTTGCACATGATCTGCCGAAAATGCTTGCCGCTGCGAAAGGAGGTCTGATTTACGTCTGCAATCCGAACAATCCTACCGCCAGCATCACGCCAAAGGATCGAACTGCGCGATTTCATCACGAAGACCCCGCCGCGAGACAATGATTCTCGTGGACGAAGCGTATTTTCATTACGCCGACAGCCCCGATTACGAGAGTGTGATCCCGCTGGTGAAAGACCATCCGAACCTGATTGTCTCGCGCACATTCTCGAAAATTTACGGCATGGCAGGATTACGCTGCGGCTATTGTGTCGCGCAAAAGGAAACGATCGAGCGCATGCGCCGCAATCAAATGTGGGACAGCGTCAACATGCATGGCGCTGGCCGCAGCGACCGCGAGCCTTGATGATCCAGATCACGTCCCAAACGGCCAGCGTTTGAACAGCGAAGCGAAAACATTCGTGACCTCCGAGCTCGACAAGATGGGCTACAAGACAGATTCCGTCCCAGGCCAACTTCATCATGTTCGATTGCAGACGCCCTGTCGTGCCACTTATCAAGGCAATGAAAGAACGCAAACGTCCACGTCGGACGGTTGTTCCCTGCCCTGCCAAATCACATGCGCGTCACCATCGGGAAGAAACCCGAGATGGAAACTTTTGTCGTCAGCATTCAAGCAAGTGGCAGCGTAGCGCCTGAAAAGATTGTAGCGGCGGTTGTGCTCAACGCGCCGAAGCATGAGCAGGATGCGCGCGGTCGACGCCGGCCTCTACAAGCTCAGCGTTTTAGCCCAAGAAGCCGTGCAGCCACAGATAAACAGCTCCTGGCGAGTAAGCTGACGAGCAAAACGACCAGCAACATTTTCGCACTGCGTGACTTTTCGCGCCTCGGTAACAGCCTGCGCCTCAGTAGTGGATACTAGCAATGCCTGGCGGGAACAGAGCCTCGAGCGCTTCGTGATACAAGTGTCGATCGTCCACTGACATTTCGCCGGCATGATTGAACTCGGTGTCGTTCACGATGATCTTCGCCTTCAGTTTTGCAGCCAGTCGCGCGCCGGAATGAAGCGCGGGCGTCTCGTCCATGGCGCGATCGTATGCCGCCCTGACGTCCGACTGGCATCTCATCGGCGTTCGCGTATTCCCGGCCGTTGAACTGGATGTTGGTCTTGGTCCTCGCGTTCACTAAAAGACCAGTAGTGAGAACTATTTTCGCGAAATTCAAGTGTGATGTCTTTAATCATCGGGAGGTCGCATTCGCTTTTCACCTGCTGTTACCGATCCCGCGATAGTTGTCGATCTGGCATTTGAACAGCCACCGCCGGTGTTCTGTGCGCCCTACAAGCAGTCGCGCCCTGATTTGCGGCAGTTCAAGTCATTATTTCGGCGTAGCACGCCGATCCGAGCGATATGGAACCGGCACATACTCCACCGAAGGCTGCCGGCGCATGGGCTGTGGATAAAGCTCCATTAATCGCAAGACGTTTTCCGGCATATTGCTGTTGACTGGCAGACCGAGCGCGCGCGCGCGCTCGCACGTGATCGGATAATCGTGCGTCCACGTGCCGCTGGTCATGAGTTTGGCAATCTCTTCGGCTTTTCCCGCGGATATCTGTCCGCTAACAGCTCACCCACCTCATGTCGCATTTGTGCAATCGCCTTTTCCGCCTGGTCGGCCAAAATCAATGTCTTGTCATCCACCTCGGCGACGGGTTTCTGATGAGCCGCTTTCAAGATCGAAGCCGCCGGATACTCGCCTAGTTGCGGATCGACCGGGCCCAAAACTGCGTAATCGGACATGACAATCTCATCCGCGGCGAGCGCGAGGAGCGTGCCGCCGGACATGGCGTAATGCGGGACAAAGACCGTGACTTTCCCTTTGCGTGTGAAAATCGCGCGCGCGATTTGGGTGGCGGCCAACACTAAACCACCCGGTGTGTGCAGTGCAGGTCGATAGGAATTTCCGGGTCCGTCAGGTGAATGGCCCGCAATACCTCTTCGCTATCGTTGATGTCGATATAGCGGAATACCGGAAAGCCGAGCAGGCTCATCGTTTCCTGCCGGTGCACGAGCAGAACAACCCGCGATTTTCGCTCTCGTTCGATGAGAGCGATCATGCGTTTCCGGGACGCTTCCAACAATTTCTGTTTAATGATCGGCTGGAGCGCCGAGAGCATGAAAAACAGCCAGATAATATCCATTCAGATTCTCCTTTCGCCTAACGAGATCTTGGTTCCCACGCCCATTCCAGTCCATACTCATCCGGTTGCAATTGTCGACGACGGCGCGCAAACAAGCGACACAGAAGCATTCCACTCACAAACCCGCCTACGTGCGCCCACCACGCGATGCCGCCGACCTCCTGCGGACCGGCCAACGCCGCTGTGCCGCTAAACAGATTAATGAAGAACCAGAGGACAAGATAAAGCACGGCCGGAACCTCGAAGAAGAACGGGAAAAAGAAGATTGGAAACAGAACAATGAGTCGCGCCGTCGGAAAAAACATCAGATACGCACCGAGCACGCCCGCAATCGCGCCCGAGGCGCCTATCGGATGGGATCGTGGAATCCGGATTTGTCAGCAACTTGTGTGAGACCGGCGATGCTGCCGCAGATCAGATAGAAGATCACAAATCGGACGTGATCCCATCCGATCCTCGACGTTGTCGCCGAAAATCCAGAGCGTCCACATGTTGGCAATGATGTGGAGCCAGCCGCCATGCAGGAATTGGTGCGTGAGGATCGTCCAGTAACCGTCCACAGGAAAACCGACATAAGCAGCCCAATCGGGATGAGTGAAGCGGGCCGGCACGATGCCGAAAAGATAAACAAGTTGTTCGAGGCCCTGCCGAGGAAGCACGAGCTCGAAGAAAAAGACCAGCTACGTTTATAAGAATCAACGCGCGCGTAACTACCGGCACGGAGCGGCTCGGAACAGAGTCCTGAATTGGAAACATCTTGGCACTTAGTTATCGCATCCAGCGCCATCAATCGGCTGCGACTAGCAGCGATAACCCGTCTCGATGCGCGTAAAACGGTGACCAACCTGATCAGCGAGTCAAGCCACTCTCTAACAAAGTCATCGTGACGTGAAGGAGAAGATAGAGCAAGCGTTGATACGCAGCGTTAAGACCGACGCTGATCGGATCACCGTTGATGTGGATGGGAGCAAAGTCACGCTGCCGAATAGAGCGTCGCCATGGTGCGGACATTACAGAATGATGACAAGCCTGAATCTCTCATCAAGGTGGCGAGAGATTGCGCGACCTGGTGAAGAAAGACGAGATCGCTAAGCAAGTTACAGATCGACAAACGCAGTGCTGACGCATCTCGCACGGCTATACTTTGAAGCTGCCAAAGAAATGAAGCCGGATGATTCAGCGAGTCGAATGAGAATACTGGATTCAACGCGCCGAGCTGAGCGAACCCGTTTCGCGCTGATTGGAACTCACCAGAGTAGGATGCCGCGTGGTCAAACCTGCCGACGACCGCTGATTTCAACAGGTAAACGCAGAGTTCAAAGATGGCGTCTCACGGTGCATGCGCCGAAAAGCAGCACGCCAACCCGACAAATCGAAGTGAAGGTCGCCTGAGCAAAGCGCGATTGACGACTCTCTCGAGAGCCGCGTCAGCATTTAGGGATTGCGAGACGCGCGCGCCTTGAGCCAGTTACGATCAAATAGAAACGGGCGTCACCGCTCCTCGTAAACGAAGTTCTTCTCTCATGCCAACGACCACGGAAGCAAACACCGTACCAACCGGAAGTCTGGGCAGGGACATGGTTACAAAGAAATGTATTCCAGAGCCGACGCAGCGCTGCCTCCGGGAGTGGGAAGCGCCCGATTTCCACCCTGCGAAGCACGCCTGATCAATGGCTTACGTTGAGCGAATTCCGCGGTCAGCCGGTCGTGCTCGCGTTTTACCCAGCTGATTGGAGTCCGGTCTGCGGCGATCAGATGGCTCTCTACAACGAAATCCTCAAGGACTTTCATGACCTCGGCGCGGAGCTGATTGGAATCTCGGTTGATGGCGCATGGTGCCACGCCGCGTTCGCCCGCGACCGCAAGCTCCATTTCCCCCTTCTAGCCGACTTTGAACCGAAGGGCGATGTGGCACGCCGGTACGGTGTCTACCGCGACAAAGATGGTGTGAGCGAACGCGCCCTCTTTGTCATCGATGCGGACGGAAAAGTTCACTGGAGCTTTGTCTCGCCAATTGGGGTTAATCCCGGTGCAGACGGAATTCTTTCGGCGTTGGAGGATTTGCAAAACAAACAAGCAGCGCCAGTAACGACGGACGCAAAATGATCAACCAAACGCAACTGAAATTGCCGGATCCGGAGCGCGATCACATTCAAGGCGCGATCGACGCGCCGATGGCGTTACTGGATACGGAGATTACGAATGCCCCTTTTGCGGGGAAGTTCAGCCGATCGTCAGAGAAATTCAGCGCCGGCTCGGGGATGATCTTTGTTTTGCATTCCGGCATTTTCCGCTGACAAACGTCCATCCGCATGCAGAGCATGCGGCTGAAGCTGCCGAAGGAGCCGGAGAACAGGGAGCTTTTTGGCCGATGCACGAAATGCTGTTCGCCAACCAGGGTGCGCTCGACGACGAGTCGCTGGCGGATGCGCGGTCGCGCTCGGCCTCAACGCAAAGCGTCTGATTCAGGAGGTGATTTCAGGCGCACACGCTCAGCGCATCCACGAAGATTTTAAGAGCGGAGTGCGCGCCGGAGTAAACGGCACGCCATCTTTCTTCATCAATGGTCAACGTTATGACGGCGCGCGCGCACTTGAACCGCTGCTAGCCGCGATCTCGCAGCCGGCAAGGGTTACTTGAATGATCAATCCAACCAGAAGTTCGACACCAATTTCGGAGCGTTCGGAATTACGCTCTCGCGAGATCCAATTGTTTGAGCCGCCAGCCGATGCGTTCTACACGATAGAAGCCACATCGCGAATCGTGGATGTGCCGCGTCGCAGGATTCTCGTTTACTGCAAGTATCATCTTCTCTCGCCGGCGACGAACACGACCGGTCACGGCTATTACTTTGACCGTGATGGCATTCGCGTCCTCCGCCGAATCGAGGCGCTTCGGGCTGTTTGCGGCGACGATTTCGCGGGAATCAGGATCATCCTCGATCTAACCGCCAGCTTGGAACGATTGCGATCGGACATCCGATTATTGTCGCGCACGAAGGGCGCCGACTCTTGGGAAAAGAATGATGGCGAAGCATCCCCTGCTTCACCTCGGAGATTTAATGTGAGGTCAAGTTCTCGGCGAAAACGGAAGTAGTCGAGACAACGGCAGTTGCGATGACTATACGGTTAAGCGCGTCAGGTGAACAGACGACACTCTACGTTACGCGAAATTCGAGCGCGCCGTTCTTCGCGTCCACGTGAACGGTCTGACCTTCGCGGACTTTGCCTTCGAGGATGTCGATGCTGAGCGGATCGAGAATTTCTCTTTGAATCGCGCGCCGCAAGGGTCGCGCGCCGTAGACCGGATCGTATCCTTCGCGCGCGAGCAGTTCCTTGGCGGAATCGGACAGCTTGAGCGTGATCTTCTGTTGCTCGAGACGTTTCGACAGCCGGCTCAAGCTGAATTTCGACGATCTTCTTAAGATCGTCTTCGCTGAGCCGATCGAAAATGATGATCTCATCGACGCGATTTAGAAATTCTGGACGAAAATGCGCGCGCAACGCATCCATCACCAGTCGCCGGCGCGCTTCGCGTGATTCTTCCTCGGTAATGTATTGCGAACCGATGTTTGAGGTCATGATGATGACCGTGTTCTTGAAATCGACCGTTCTCCCCTGCCCGTCCGTGATCCGGCCGTCATCGAGCACTTGCAGCAGCACGTTGAACACATCGGGATGCGCTTTTTCGATTTCGTCGAAGAGCACGACTGAATACGGCTTGCGCCGGACCGCTTCGGAAAGTTGGCCGCCTTCCTCGTAACCGACGTATCCCGGCGGCGCGCCGATCAATCGCGCGACCGTGTGTTTCTCCATGTATTCGCTCATGTCGATCCGGATCATGGCGTTCTCGTCGTCGAACAAGAATTCCGCGAGCGCGCGGGACAATTCCGTTTTGCCAACGCCGGTCGGTCCGAGAAAAATGAAAGAACCGAGCGGCCGATTTGGATCCTGCAAACCTGCGCGCGCGCGACGCACCGCGTTGGCAACGGCTTTGATCGGCTTCGTCCTGACCGACAACGCGCTGGTGCAAATGCTCTTCCAGTTTGACCAGCTTTTCGCGCTCGCCTTCCTGCAAGCGCGAGACCGGAATGTGCGTCCAGCTCGAGACAACCTCTGGCGATGTCTTCCTCGGTCACTTCTTCGCGCAGCAGACGTTGATTGTCGATCTTTGGTCTTTTGCGGTTAGCTCGGCCAGCTTTCGTTCCAGTTCCGGGATGCTGTCCGTATTGAATTTCGCTCGCCTTTGCTCAGTTCGCCGCGACGCTGCGCGCGCTCCAGTTCGGTGCGAAGCGGATCGAGCTGCTTCTTTCCATTTCCGCTGTTCGTCGATGACTGCTTTTTCCTTCTGCCATTCGGCTTTAAGCGCGTACGATTTCTCTTTCAGTTCGGCCAATTCCTTCTCGAGTTTCTTCAGACGCTCCTTGCTCGCCGGATCTTTTTCTTTCTTGAGCGCCTGCCGCTCCATTTCGTGCTGCATGATCTCGCGCTCGATCACGTCGATCTCCGTCGGCATCGAATCGAGCTCGATCTTCAAACGCGACGCCGCTTCATCGACAAGATCGATTGCTTTATCTGGCAGAAATCGATCGCTGATGTAGCGATGCGAAAGCACGGCGGCCGCGACCAGCGCCGCGTCGGTGATGCGCACGCCGTGGTGCACTTCGTAGCGCTCCTTCAATCCGCGCAGAATCGCGATCGTGTCTTCCACGCTCGGCTCATCCACCATCACCGGCTGAAACCGCCGCTCGAGCGCGGCGTCCTTCTCGATGTATTTGCGATACTCATCGAGCGTGGTCGCGCCGATCGTGCGCAGCTCGCCGCGCGCCAGCATCGGCTTGAGCATGTTCGACGCATCGACCGATCCTTCCGCCGCGCCGGCGCCGACGATCGTGTGCAGCTCGTCGATGAACAAGAATGATCTGGCCCTGCGAATCGGTCACTTCCTTCAAGAACGCTTTCAGCCGGTCCTCGAATTCGCCGCGGAACTTTGCGCCGGCGACCATCGCGCCAATGTCCATCGCGATGATGCGTTTGTTCTTCAACGAATCCGGCACGTCGCCGCTGATGATCCGCCGCGCGAGACCTTCCACGATTGCAGTCTTGCCGACGCCTGGATCGCCGATCAGCACCGGATTATTTTTCGTGCGGCGCGAGAGCACCTGCATGACGCGCCGGATTTCGTTGTCGCGTCCGATCACCGGATCGATCTTTGCCGCGCCGCGCCAGCTCGGTCAGGTCGCGTCCGTATTTTTCCAGCGCCTGATATTTGCCTTCGGGATTTTGATCGGTCACTCGCTGCGAACCGCGCACCTGCTGAAGCGCCTGCATGAGCTTGTCGCGCGTGACGCCGAGAGTCTTTGAGCAATTTCGCCGCGGGAACATTCGCACCGGTCAACGCGAGCAAATAATGCTCAGCGCTCGTGAATTCGTCCTTCAGCTTCGACATCTCCTTCTCTGCGCCGTCCAGCACGCTGCGAAGTTCATTTGAGAGCCGCAGATCGACGGCGGCGCCGTGGATTTTCGGGCGGCGCTCCAGCTCCGAGCGCAGGCCGTTCCCGCAACTGATCTACATTGACTCCAATCTTCTCGAGGAGCGGCCGCGTTATTCCATCCGCTTTGATCGAGGAGAGCAGAAAGAAAATGCTCATTCGTGATTTCCTGGATGATTAGATTGCGAAGCGAGGTCCTGCGCCGCCTGCAGCGCCTCCTGCATCTTCTGCGTGAACTTGTCGATGCGCATCGTATGTAAAGTAATGATCGCAGGCTCCGGGCAATCGCGCTTAAGTAGCGACGGTTCAGCCAACTGCCCATGGCGATCGACTCAAACGCTGCCAACCAAAATCGGCAGGCGTTTGACACAAACGCCTCTACACGGATGAGTGTTTGCGATGAGCGCGGACGTGAAGCTGATTCGACTCGTAACGCATTGCGCGTTCTGCGCCGTGGCCCGTTTCGCCGCTACATCATCGGTCAGCGCGATCTCCGACACCGGAACGTGGATGCAGGTGATGGCTCAAGGTTGGGTGATGAGCACGCTTACGAGCAAGGCGATCCTGCTCGGCATGGCCAATCTCGCTGCCGGTCTGCCCAATGCTCCTTTTAACGATGGTCGGCGGTTCGGCGGCCGATCGTTTTGATAAACGAAAAATTCTTCTCGCGACTCAGTATGTCCAGATCGCGCTCGCCGGTTCGATTGGGCTGTTTGATCATGAGCGGCAAACTCGAGATCTGGCACATCCTCGCGTTTGCGGTCGCTACTCGGCATTTCGAACTCATTTGAGATGCCGACACCTCAACGCGCTTGTGCCCTGAGCTGGTGACGTCGCGATGAAATTCAAAGCGCCATTGCTGTCGACCGCGCGGTTTTTCACGGCTCACGCGTGGTCGGTCCGTCGCTCGCTGGAATTTTCATCAGCTGTGTGGGGCGCAGCTTCGGCTTTTTTCTTAACGCAATTTCGTTCGTGGCGCTGATCATCGCGCTTGATTGACGATTCCGACGCGCGACCGCGCGGGACTGCGGAAGAAGAAGAGACAGCGCGCGCAGCGGCATCAAAGAAGGATTTCGCTACGTCGCGAAGGACAAGCCAAGTCTCGCGATGATCGGCGCTCATTGCGGCGACGACTGTTTTCATTTTCCCGATCATCTACCGTGATGATGCCACTTGTATGTGCGAACTTGTGCTCGGCCTCGGCGCGGATCGGCTCGGATTTTTGATGGGCGCGTCTGCAGTCGGCTCAGTAATCGGCGCAATTTTTCTGATCAGCATTCTCGCGCCAGAAGCGCGTGCCGATCATGATGGTAAACGTGCGGGATCGTCGCAGTCGCGATTTTTAGCTTGTCGCGCGCGCCAAGTTTTCTATCTCGCGACGGCGCTGCTCATTTTTAATTCACTGGCGCCTGGCCATGAACTTCGGGTTGGCGAACACGATTGTGCAGGAACGTGCGCCCGATTACTTGCGCGGGCGCGTCTCGGCTGTGTTTCATGTTGAGCTTTGTTGGTCTCATGCCGGTCGCGGGCTTGGGAATTACTAGTCTATCGGATCTCATCGGAATGCGCACGGCGCTGGCGATCGCGGCTGGCTGCTACGCCGTGATCGCGTTGATTGTGCTCGGACGCGTGCGCCGGCAGTGCGCTCAACCTGCGATCGCAGAAACTCCCAGCGCCGAAACGCCTGCGCCGCCGATCGCCGCTGCTGTTTAGTGATGATCGCGTTTTCCACCTGCTGGAACTCCGGACGCCACACAGCCGGGGACGAAATGCTGCGCGAAATCAAAGCCGAACTCGGTTTTGACTTGATCGAGCTGGGCCATGGAATCCGCACTATCGCTAATGCCGGGAATCCAAAAATGTTCGATGCCGGCGAAGTCCGCTTCAGCAGTTTGCATAATTTTTGTCCGCTACCCGTCGAAGTGATGGCGGCTTCGCCGGACTGCTACAAATTTTCCGCCGCTTCTTCCGAGGAACGTGAGCGCGCAATAAAGCAAACGTTTCAGACAATCGATTTCGCAGCGCGATTGAGCGCGCCGTTTGTCGTGTTGCATTTAGGCGCAGGTGAACATGCACGCCAATCACCGATCCAGTTGATCGAGCTGGCGAAAACTGGAAAATACCTGTCGCGCAAATACGTCAGACTGAAGATAAGAGCCGTGCAAAAACGGGAAAGACTTGCGCCCGCTTATCTGCAGCGCGTCAAAGATTGCCTGCGCCGCATCATTGATTACGCCGCTTCGAAAAATGTCAGAATCGGCTTTGAAGAGCCGACGCGGTTATGAAGAAATTCCAACCGAGCGCGAATTACCGGCGTTGCTCGACGAAATGGATCAGCCGCAGCTCGGTTACTGGCACGACTTCGGTCACTCGCAAATCAAAGAGAATCTGGCGGTTCATCGATCACGCCGAGTGGCTGCGCGTGATCGGTCCGCGCGCGTTTGGCTGCCACGTGCAGGACTGCATCTGGCCCGCGCAGGATCATCGAAGCCGCCGTTTACCGGCGCACGTCGATTTTGAGAAACTTGTTCCGCTCCTTCCCACAAACTGCTTATTTGTCTGGGAGATGAGCCCGAACAAAAGCGGCGAATGCAATTCGCCGGTCGGTCAAATCTGGAAAGAACGTTTCGGCGAATGAAAAAATCCTGATCACTGTTTTCCAGCTTCGCCGTCACGATTGCGGTGCTTTACTGGGTTTATCACGATCCCAACAGGCGCGCACAGATGGCTGAGGCGCATCCGGAACGCCGAGTATCGCTGGGTCGTGATGGGCATCCTGGCATACGTGGTGGTGGAAATCGCTGCTTGCGTTTCGCTGGCACGTTCTGCTGAAGGTCCAAAGCATTCATCTGAGTCTTCCGCGCCTGTCCGGCTTGTTCTTGATCGGAATGTTTTACAACCAGTTTCTCCCCGGAGGCACCGGCGGCGACATCATCAAAAGCTATTACCTGCTGAAAGAGACGCCGGACAAGAAAGCGGGCGCACTGCTCGCGGTAGTGTTCGATCGCTTTATCGGCCTTGTTGCGTTGGTCGCAATCACGGCCACGCTCATCGCGTTTGCGTTACGATTTCCTTTCACAAACACCCGAGACACGAAACTTGCTTTGGCTGTTGCTCGTCCTCCTTGGCGGCTTCGGTCATTCTGATTGCTTTCTACCTTTGTCATCAGCGGATTCAAACTCTTACACTCGTTGCCGGCACGATTTCCCGGGCCGCGACAGGCTGATCGAGATCTCCGCCGCCTATCATCTGTACGCGCATCACTGGCGCGCAACACTCGTCGCGTTTGGTCGCATCGATCGTCGCGCATCTTGCCACGTTCACCACTTTTCTATTGCGGCGTATGCGTTGGGAGCACGCGTGCCCTGGTCGGATTTCTTTGCAGTAATGCCGGTCGAACGCACAATTTCGGCGTTGCCAATCAGTTTCGCCGGAATCGGGCTTCGGGAAAAAGTTTTGCAGATCATGCTGCAACGGCCTCTGCGGCGTGCCGGAAGCAAAAGCTATTCTGATCGGCTCGCTGAGTTTTCTCATCATTTTGGTTTGCTGCCTTCCCGGCGCGATCGTTTACTTCTTTTACAAACCAAGCGGCGCAGTCGCGCACGTCGAGACTGCGCGAGATGGAACAGGAAGTGGTGACGCTCGAACACGAGATCAGCGAGACGGAATGATGAGGACTGTGAGACTCTTCAACGCCCAACGCTCAACGTCCAACGCCGAACGCTCAATTCAGAAGTTGGACGTTGGACGTTGAGCGCTGGGCGTTTTCTTCATGGTAAACGCAAGCGCCAGCGTCCATTTGTCGTCGCCACTTTTGCCATGACCGTCGACGGCAAGGTCACGACGCGAACTCTGGCGCCGGTTGATTTCACTTCACGTGAAGACAAGCTGCATTTGTTTCGCCAGCGCGCTCTGGCTGATGCGGTCCTGATCGGGCACACGCAGTTTGAAGCGCGACAACGTTCGGCTCGGCATTGCCCGCTGAATTGCAGCGAGACCAGAACCAAACGCGGGCAAACGCCGATGCCCGATTGCGCGTAATCGTCTCCAACAAAGGCAGAATCGACAATCGGCTGAAGATTTTTCAGTCCGACATTTCTCCGATCATTATCTTTTCTACCAAACGAATGCCGCGGAAATACCGGCAAGGCCTTGGAGAGCAAGGCGACGCTCCATTTAAGCGATGCAGAGCACGTCGATCTTGCCAATCATGCTGGCAACGCTGCGCAACAAATACAACGTGCGCAAGGCTCGCATGCGAAGGCGGACCGACGCTTTTTCGCGCCTTGTTGGAGCGCGGTTTGATCGATCAACTCAATCTCACGCTCGCGCCGACATGTTCGGCGGAGCCAAAGCGCCAACGCTGACAGGTCTGAGCAAGGAATTCCTGCCCGCACAGCGTGCGTTGCTTCGTTGATCGACATGCGCAAGATCGGCGACGAGTGTTTTCTCACGTATCGGATCAAGCATCAGCGGCGAGCCGGATTAGCCGACTCCTTCGCGACGCGGCCGCCGCACAAGCTCTCCTTCGCAGTTTCGGCAAACAAAACTCACTTGCTCGGCGCAAGTCGCGCAATATGTGCATTCGTAAACTACAAATATAAGCTACTCCGCTTGTTATAAGCGTCCGTCCGCATTTTTCGCAGATTCCTTTCAGCTCCAGCGCCATTTGTTTCGTCTCCTATGCTGCGGAGCTGTCGCAAACCATCCTATTCAACGAACGAACGCGGCTAAAGAGACGCGATGTAACGAGGCTTACTCGGTTGTTCCTGGAGGGTTTGTCTTTTTGTGCGACGACAACCTGGAAACCGGTATGACTTTGTGTTGTGGGATCCACCGGCTTGTCAGTAAAGATGATCGTCGTGCCCGGAGTTATGACTTCCTCGACCTTGGTTAAGAAGCTCAGTTGGTAGCCTGCTTTCTGCGCCGCCAGAAGAGGCTCTCACTTGAACCGTCTCTGCCCTTAGCGGTCACTTGCAGCCGCGCAGATGTCCGTCTGCATCCGTTCTCCTGTAGCGCGCTGAAAACACGATCGTTCAAAGGCAAAACGACCTGCGGATCGGGAATTCCGGCGCGACCGATCTCCACGCCGTTACGATAGACATAAACCGTTTTGTCCGCGCTGCTGACAATCAGGCGACCGGGCCACTGGGAGATTTATCGGGGTTCCATTCAAATTGCCCGCGGGTATCGGCTCGCTCTCTTCGCCACTCCGCGTGAAGAACAGGCCAGGGTGCACTGTTTCAGCCGGGGCCGAGTGCGCGTCGGCAATGACCACCGTGGCGCCCTTCATCGTGACGCCAAAGAGAGCTTGGAAAATTCGCGCGGCAATCGGATGCACCCATGCGAGTCGGGGTAACCCGGCAGATCGCCTGCATGCGGTGCGATCCCACCCCACGTCACGCGCTCCATGTAAGGCATCTCCGCGCCTTTGTAGAATGCTGGAGGTATGATGAACCTCCTTTCTCCAGGATCGTAAAACGCCAGTAGGCGCTGCGGTGACCTGGTCGACCTGTGCTGACACTGGACCGCGCGATGCGATACCGTTGCGATAGACGTATGCCACCTGCTCGGTAATGCTGGCGACAATCAGCAGAGGTCCTTCCGGCGCACGTTCAGGCTCCCAAACATATTCGCCAGGCTTTAGTGTGACGGTTTTCAGGGAGACTTCGACGCCCTCGGTAAAGATTTCGGCAGAAAGCGATCGAGTGTCCGAAAATAACGTAAGTTCGTAACGAGGGCGATGAAAATAAGGAGAATAAAGCCTTCATGATAGCTGATGAATGAGTTAGCTATCCTCCTGATGATTTAGATCGGCCTTGGCTGTCAACATCCTTTTATGCGATACGATTGTGCCTTTGGTGCCATGAGATCGGGCTCGGGTGCGGCTCACGCTATCGGCTGCTCGGTCCGTCAGCGACTTGGGACAAGACGTGCTTCTTCGCGCAGTCTATTTCAGCGAGTGGTATCGTTGAAAGGTAATAAACAATGCCGATGCTGGCCTGAAACCTCTTTGCGCCGCCACTGAGCGATTTTTCCACCTGTAGCGCTGAGGACGATCGGGACTTTAAGAAAGACGCTTGGCAACGCCGACGCCCACCATGTGATTCCATCGGTCGCCATTTTGAAAATCGATGGCCGTTTTGTATTTCGCGTTGATCGACCAGGCCTGCGGAAAAATTAATGTGGTCGGTAACGACAGCTCAAGATAACGCTGCGCCCGAACATCATCTCTTTCGGCAACGGAATGATTGTGAGTCGGCATTGAAACTCGCACTGAGCCATCTTTGAAAAGTCATGAGCGACTCCCCAACCGGCCTTTAAACGCCGTGAACCTTTTCAGCAAGGATGCTATCTGCGAAGCAGTATCGGTGTGCAGCTCGATGTCACCGGCAGTGCGCCGAGCTCAAACGAAACGCGGTGCCCACTCCAATCTCCGCGTCACCAACACCGCCGAGCTCATCGTCATCTGATGCTTGATCAGTTCGGTAGTAACCAGGGGCAACCTGAAACGTATGCCCCAGTCTTGCGAGTCACCAGCAGCCACCCCCATAATCCTGCTAGCGTCCAGGTCGCCTTTTCCGCACCGTCTTTGAAGTGATCCCACTCTGAGTCCAGCGACACGTGGGTGGCTCTTTGCCGAGGTGAGCTAGAGTCAGCGCTCAGCCGCGTTCCTCCGGAAGGAGTCGGCGCAGACGTCCTCCCAGCAGCGTGACGCCAAACGAGCACTATGAACAAAATCAGGGCGACAGCAGTAATAATCATTGTGGGAGGAGTCTCGGAATACGCAGCTTGGTAACTTGTTTGAGCGATAGCTGGTCTTGAGGCGCCTTTGTTTCTTTGGTTCTACAAAAGACTTGAAGCCTGGTTCAAGAGAATAGCTGTGACGTCGCTCCTGAATTTAATCCGCGCTCGATTCGGCTTGACTCGCTAAAGGGCCTTGACCACGATCTGTCCAACCAAAATAGGAAGAAACAATATGAAGAACTACATCCACCCAATCGCAGCGGCTCTACATGCTTCGGCGCGTTTGTGCTCGTGGCACCGACGTCGTTTGCTCAAACGAAAGCTGCGAAGCTTCAAGCGATATCACAACAGCTTAATCTCACGCCCGAACAGAAAGCCCAAAGTTTTGCCCATTCTCGCTGACGAAGCGACCAAAAGATACAGGCAATCAGGAACGACAATTCGCTGTCGAAGCATGCAGAAAATACAACAAATCAAGGCTGTGCATCGGCAGACGGATCCCGCAGATGAAAGCGATTCTCTCACGCCATGCCACAGGCGATCGCCAACAGGCGATTAAAAACGCCATTCAGGGCCTACTAGCGATCCGATCCACGCAAGTAAACTCGATCAGTGAGACAACGCCCGTGACGCTGCCTAGTTGCGCACTGCGCTGGCTAAGCGCTCCAAATACATTCGTTCAAGATCTTCGCGCAGCGGATTTCGACGGACCAAGATCGAATTCTACCTTCTGGATAGTGCCTTTGAAATTGGTGGGCAACACTTTGGCGTAGATAAATTTCGGCACCACCGGAAGGACCATTGTCGGTGCCGATGTCCATACCTTCGTAAGCGGTAAACCGGAGCGGCACTGGTGTGCTCAATCTTACCTTCGGCTTGCTGTTTGCCGTTAATGAAAAGCGCGGCCTGTGCCGCTCGTGGCAAACTCGCCGGGTTTATCGGCGGTGAACTCATAGCGCACATGACTTTGCCCTTGGCAACTCATCGCGCGACAGGTGATCGTGTCCAGTTTCAAACCAAGGAAACTATAGGTGTGCTTCAGTCGGCCTTCTTCGACGTAAAGCGAGAAGCCGCCAAGAAAACTGCCTTCCGCGACGATCACGCCCGCTATTCCGGGCCGCAGCTCAAGACTCTGATCGGCCCGGATTGTCCAAATCTGCGCTGATGCTATACGAACGGTTATAAATCGGAGGAATCATGCCGGGAGAGATGTTTTCCGTTCCGTTGTAATAGATGAATTTGGTTTGATGGGTCGAGTCTTTGGGAAAGCCCCACAGAAACGCGAGCTCGGCAAATAACGGCAGCACCTGATATTTCTCGGCCTCGGCCCAAAATAGCGCCGTTATTTCGCGCACTTTATCTGGGTATTTGTCCGCGACATCGTCCGCCTGCGAGAAGTCTTCGTCGAGGTTATACAACTCGCACTTGTCCTTGTCCGGGTCCCATTTGCCTGGTGCAAAGCGCGCTGCTGTTTCGGGATCAAACTTCCACGGAATCCGGTCTGGTCGCCAGCATGCGATCCAGCCGTCCTTGTACATGGCGCGGTTTCCCAAAATCTCGAAATACTGTTGTGTGTGTCGCGAAGGCGCATTGGCGTCATCAAACGTGGACAGAAAACTTACGCCGTGCATCGGCATCTGTGCGACGCCGTTGACTTCCTTTGGCTCCGGCGAGGCCGGCGGCTTCCAAGATGGTTCGGTGCGATATCGGTGCAGTGAGTGAACTGACTGCGCAGACCGCCTTTGTCCTTGATGCGTTTCGGCCAGGCAATCACCATTGGGTTGACGAATGCCGCCCAGATGTGAAGCCACCTGCTTGCCCCATTTAAACTGGCGTATTGCCGGCCCACGCCCACGCGGCCGCGTAATGCGGAGCCATGTGCGGAGCCGCCCCATTTGTCGAGTCCGCCGTAAGCTTTGATTGCTTTCAATTGCTGGTCGCTCGTCAGCGGAACGCCGTTCAGGGTGGTCATTTCGTTGAACGTCCCGTTCTCCGTCCTTCCATGCTCGCGCCGTTGTCACCGAAGATGTAAAATAACGAGAGTGTTATCGGCGAGACCCATGTCCTCAATCGCTTGCACGACGCGCCCAACAGCGTGGTCGGTGTTTTCCTGGTAACCGGCATAGACTTCCATCTGACGCGCATACACTCTTTACTTCCGGCGGCACTGATCCCAGGCTGGGAACGCCGGATCACGAGGAGTAAGCTTGGCGTTGGCCGGAATCACGCCGAGTTGCTTCTGCCGTGCGAACGTCTCCTCGCGCAACTTGTCCCAAGCCTTGATCGAACTTGCCCTTGTATTTGTCGCTCCATTCCTTTGGCACCTGGTGTGGCGCATGAGTTGCACCCGTCGAGAAATAGAGAAAGAAAGGTTTGTCCGGCGCCTGCGCTTTCTGATCGCGAATCCAGTCAATCGAGTGTTCTACCATTGCGTCGTTGAGATAAAAGTTCTTCTCCTTCGGCACACCGATGATGCTGTTGTTCTCGGCGAGGAGCGGATCGAACTGACTGTTTTCTCCGCCGAGAAATCCCCAGAAATAATCGAAGCCGAGCGCGTTCGGCCAGCGATCGAAAGGGCCCGCGGGCCCTGCTGCGAGTCAGGTGTGAGATGCCACTTGCCGATCGCAGCAGTGTTATAACCGTTGGCCTGAAGAATCTGCGCGATGGAAGCCGCGCTCGTCGGCCAGTTCGTGCTGTAGCCTGGCCAACCGCCGATCAACTCGGAGATCGAGCCGAATCCCACCGCGTGATGGTTCCGCCCCGACAGCAAGGCCGCGCGCGTGGGAGAACAAAGCGCCGTCACGTGAAATCGATTGTAACGAAGTCCCTCCGCCGCAAGTTTGTCGAGCGTCGGCGTAGCGACGGGCCCGCCGAACGTGGACGGATTACCGAAGCCAGCATCGTCAATCAGCACGAGGAGAATGTTCGGCGCATCCGGTGGAGCTTTCACTGGCTGAGTAAAAGACCGCTTCAGATCCTTCCAGCGTGCGTTTGCGCGATGCCTTCGAACGGCTGGGCTGGACGCGGCAGCACAGTTCTATCCCACTCCGCATTCGCAGCGACAGATCCGGGTATTGCGTTGCGACTGCAAAGTGCAGTCACGATTAGGCATACCATTGGCTTGGGCATAACGGTTTTGGTCACGCTGTGTATCTGTCGGCCACGAGGCTGGTCAAGAAAGGAATACTTCCGGCTCGTGCGAGTCATGGTTGATTATCGGCCGAATGAGTGCGCATTGCAGCTAACAGGTCCTGACGAGCAACAATCGATATCTTTGAACGATTAGCTAGATCAACAATTGCATCGCGTTCGAGCAGCAAAGTCTTTCCAGCTTCAACGGCGATCACGCGCAGTCGTGCTTCGGCTGCGATGCGAATTGTTTCGACACCAATCACCGGCACGTCGAACCGCATGTCCTGGTTTAGCTTTGCGACTTTCACCATGACTGCGCTGCTTCCGCGCCAGTTCGCCACCGCGCCTGATGGCATCGTTCGTTCCTTCCAGAGCTTCTACCGCCACGACGGTTCCATTTCTGACGATGATGGTCTGCCCGATG
>ERZ1370068.10767-contig-9436_pt1 | contig 37711 bp, 71 predicted proteins | sample MGYA00561227_ERZ1370068 | MGnify/ENA primary metagenome ERZ1370068 (study PRJEB38410, sample SAMEA6850437) | metagenome | study: Metagenomic assessment of the ecological functions of the soil: analysis of the soil microbiota associated with the...
TGTACTTCGTTCAGTTACGTATTGCTAATCGCGCGCTGTTCGGCTGGACGATTGTCTCCATGTATGTCGCCATGCCCCTGTTCGTGGCGTGGTTGTGTCTCAAGTTCGAGCCGCACCCGGCGATCACGATCGCGCTCGTGGCGTTATCGATCGATTTCGCCGGTGCCTCCGTTCATTCCGTCGAAGATCACCAGGCGAGGCGGTCACGGCTCGCATACGATCGCTCTGGTCGTCACGACGTCGCTCCTCGCTGCCGTGATCGTGCCAGGATCGCTGTGGATGCATCGGCCGCCTCTTCGGCTATTGCCGTCTCGCGCCGATCGGACCGGTGGTCCAAGGTCATCTGTAACCGCTCTGCTGATCCCGATGGCAATCGGGATTGGCGTGGCGCATTTCGTCCGGCGGCAGCACGCGCCGGGAAAGCGGGTGATCACTCTCGCGACGCTCATACTGGCCGCGGCCGTCGATGCCGATCCCTCTTCAGCTCACGTGGCCCGCGTTTCGCGAGTTGACAATCGGTGACGGAACGCTCCGCCGTCATTGGTCGCGTTCACACTCGCGGGCCTCGGCGTGGGACACGTTCTCGGTGGTCCTGGGCCCCGAGAATCGAGCCGTCCTCGCGCTCGCCACTGCATCCCGACACCCGGCCGTCGCCCTCTCGGTCGCGATGGCGAACTCCCCGGCAACACGCTGATCGTCCCGGCGAGTCACTGCTCGCCCTGCCTGGTATCCGCGCTGCCGCGTCGAGTCGCCCTCCGTCGCGAGGAAGCCGGAGAAAGCTTGCGCGCGCGAGCGACTTCACGTTCGACAGCGGCGGCGACCGGCGGGGAGGCCGAGGCGCGAGCGAATTGCGCTTCCGGCGGGGCCCGGAGCAGGCGGCGATGGCGCACGCGTCCCGATCGGCCAGGCACGACGCGCATCGCCCGCAGGCGCGTGTCACCGTGGAGGTTTGCGGCGTTTCTGGTGGTCGGGCTCGCGGGGACTTGCTGCGCTCACCCTGGGTCGCGGTTCCGCGGTTGATGGGCTGGCGCCATCGCGCAGCCAGCCGAACGCGGCAGACGCCGCCGGCGACGTGGGGGCTCGACCCGCGCACGGCGCCAGCCGGGCGTATTTCAGAATCTGCCCGAGTACGTGGTGCGAGTATTTCACGAGAGCGTCGGATTCGCGCCGGGAAGCGCGGCGCTGACGCACTCCGGGCGAAGACGGGTGCTCGAGCAATCTCCTGGACAAGGGCGACGCATTGCGCGCGTATCTCGTCGAGGTCGCGGCCCGGCGTTCGCCCGAGACGCTACCGGCGGCGGAGGCGCGCAAGACGGGTCTGAGCGCCGCTCGCGCTGACACCGTGATCGCCTATCTCGCGCGGGTGCGGTCGGTACCGATGCAGCGCATCATGAATGCGACCGGCCTCGGTGCGTCGCGCGCCAGCCGGTGGTTTCCACGCGGTCAAGGGGCGGCCAGCATGCCGAGAAGAATCGGCGCGCGGACGTGAGGATCGTCGTGATCCGCCGCGGGGGCGCGCTAGCAGAGCTAGGAAGAACAAATCAAAACCTGGTCTTCATGGATTCGAGTGGAAGCTTTCGCCGGTCGCGATCGACGACGATCAAGTTTCCTTTTTCACGCGGAGATGCGGAGACGCCGGAGGTCGCAGAGGAGCGCCGAGGACTTCGCTGTGGGTGTACCTTGCGCGTTCCGTCTTTGAGGAAGGCCGGCGCGTTGAAGTTGATCAACCGGCTCACGACGATCCCGCTCTCTGCGACTCCGCGGTCTCTGCGCCTCCGCGTCAAAAAGAAGGGTCTTCAGGGAATTCCGGGGAATACGCGGCGCGGATTTTCAAGAAGAGGTGGGCCTCATCGCGCAAAGCCATGGGCAGCGCGTTTGAGGACTTTTGATCTTGTTGGTGATGCCTTCGAGGATGCTGGCAGGCGTCGCGGATAGCGCAGTGACTGAAAATGCTGCCGGGGAATACCCTCGTGGGCCGGTTGATCAGCGTCAACGTGGTCGCACTCAAAGACGGAATCGGACGCCACGTACATCGCAGTAGCGAGGTCCTCGGCGCCCTCTGCGTTCTCCGCGCCTCCGCGTCAAAAGATGTTTGACGCAGATTACGCAGATGAACTACGGATTGGCGCAGATAAGCGTGACCCGTCACTGCTGTTTTCCGCGTATCTGCGCCGATCCTCTTCATCTGCTAATCTGCGTTAAAGCTGCTAGTCGGAATGGTATGGTGACGTCCTGCCGCGAAGCATCGCCATAGCATGCTTCACTATCCCCGACTGTCACATTTCCCGGAATTCCCGGAAGAACCAAAGGGCACATTCGTGGAACAGGCGACCGGGCAACGCGATGCTCGCGACGCGCGACGCAGTCGGCGACGAGCAGCAGCTTTAGCGCGCGATGATCACCGACAACGACGACGCCGGAGACCCGGCTCTCGCCGTGGCGAACGAGGCCAGCAGGCCTACGAGCTGCAGTTCCGCTCTCCGGCGCGGCTCGCGCATGAGCAACAAGTAGGTAGCCAGAATGATGCCGAAGGCGAGCATACCAGCGCCAGCGTGAGCACATGTGATGGCCGGAGTTCCTGGCGGAGGGCGCGTGTGCTATGGTGAGCACGCTTGGTCGCCTCCATCTGCTTGAAGAACTGGAAGATGGTGAAACCGAAGCTGATCAACGACAGTGACAGCGCGCATTTTTGTTGACCGGACATGAGCGTGCGGTCCGCGCTCATGCTTTGGCGTCCGCTGAAACGACATGCCTGTCCGGCGCGATGGAAGCTCCGTCGCCGCTTCGTCCTTGTTAAACGTCGTGGCTGGTGAGTGCCATCGCGTTTCCTGTAATGGGGCGTCGACGCCGCGAGGCGGCCGCGCGGAAGCGCGCGGTCGAGCGCCACCACCTCCCGTCCGGCGATGATAGCGGAGCACCGCGACCAGCACGCGACGCCAGCAGGCGTTCCGTGGACGTTTTCGAAGATACCAGCGTCGTTCGCGCTCCATCACGGCGGGCGGGCCGGCCGGATGGATGACGCATCGAAAGCCGACGTGCGGCGCCGACGTGTCGATTGGCTCTGGAAAGCGGGCGGCGGGGCGGTACCGCATGCAGTAGTTCGCCGAGCACAGATGCGAGGCCGCCCTTCAGCACCGCTGCGAGGAATCTTGATCTCCGGGGTGGCGCGGATCGAGACTGATGCGTGCACCGCCGCCCGCGGATTGCGCGGAATGCAGCACGCTTTCGCCTGGTTGCCGGCGTGGTGGCGTGGCCGATGCCAGTCGTCCCGTCCAGCGCCACGCGTTGCCAGATCGTGTCGTGGATCCGGCTGCCCGTTGGCCGGGTAGGTCCCGACCGGCGACGTGCCCTCCCAGCCATCCGTAGAGTATTCTCATGAGGCCTTCGACCTTGCCGAAGTTGGCCATCGGCTGGCCGTTCGGCATCAGCTGGTCACCCCGGGCGAACGTCGCGCCGTCGAGTCCACCGCGGGCCGCAAACCCCGCTCGGCCTCGGTCGGGAGCGACTTGCCGTCCCACGTCGGCGAACGCGGCGGCGTCGGCAAGGCCGCGACGTGGACGACAGGATGTGACTCTACTTGCTCGAGCGTCGTTCCCGGCCACCCGGATGACACCAGTCGGCGCCAAGGCAAACTCCCACCAATTGGCGAAGTGCCGCAGATCCACTCGGCCTGGGCGGCTTGTGGAAGACCCAGCGATCCCGGATGCGGCAGTTCGGGAATGGCTCGAGGATAGTCGGCGGGATTCGGCGGGATCTCCGCAGACGTCACGTGGCCGAGTCTCGGCGACGAATCGTGCAAAGCGCTCGTTGGTCACCGGATGGCGGTCGATCCAGAATCCGTCGACCGCCACGCGGTGCGCCGGCGCTTCCTCCGGATAATGCGAGTCCGATCCCATCCGGAAGGGTCCCGCCCGGCACCCAGACCATGTCGGCGGTCGGCGACGGCGCCGTCGGCGACGCATTCCTTTCGTGTACTTCTGGCGATTGCGCGAGCATTCAGCAGGCTTCCCCATGCGGAAGTAATAGGCGCGCCTCCCGGGCGAGCTTCTGACGACACACGGTATCGTTGCGTCGCACTGGGACGCCCGTGCCATTGGTCCAAAGGAGTACCTGCGGATCATCTGCGACGTCGCCGACGCGTGTCGACTTGTGATGTGAGCTCCGGTGGAGCGACCGCAGCGCCACACTGTCGACCGACGGCGATGCCGAGTCCCAGCCCGAGAACTTCGTCCGAAGCTCCAATGCGCGCGGTCGAGCGTGCGCCCCAGATCCAACGCCGCCAACGAGCGCCCACACCGCGGGAGCGAAGCCTGCCCATGTCATATCGCCACGTCAACGACGGCGCTACACGCGGCGATGTTGGCGAGGTGACCGCCGGAAGTGAATGCATGCCCCAGTGACTCGACCCCGGCACGGAGATCTGGTGATTGGTCGCCTTGCTCAGCCGGGCCCGAAGGGCCGGAATCGTTGCGCGGCTCCGGGCGTTCGCGCGCGATGAGCGGATAAATCACGAACGTGCGGAGCACGCTGCTCGAGGCATATGCCGTCGCGCACGCCGAGCAGCCCTTGTTGCATCGATGCTGGATTCTTGGTGAGGATTGCCACCAGCGAGGCGTTCCCAGCGCGATCGGCGTGAGGGTCTTGCCCGAGAAGAGACTCCCACCTGGGCGGAGCGGTTTGAGAATCTTGAACGCGCGATCGTTGCGGTGTTTGAACGCCCATCGATCGATGTCGTCATCGAACGGCGAGACTGGCCGCCGACAGCGCTACGACTCCGGCCGCGACCGACCAATCGTGAAAATTCACCGCGCGCCGGCGACGTCCACACGGCCCAGGCATCGCCGGCGGAGTGCTGAAGATTGTTGCCGATCATGCGAGGCATCGAGCTCGATTGCGCTATCGCGCCTCGCGCGAGACAGAGCGCGCAGCGCCGCGAGTCGAGCCGTGCGTGCCTTCATTGTTGCCTTCTCATGTCCTCGTTGGGCGGACGCGCTCACGAGCTGACGATACCCGTCGGGTAACGCGATCACGATCGGACAAACGTCCCATCGATGGCAACGACGAGGAGCACTCGGTTCCGGAGTGCTCCTCGTTGCTTCGCCCGTGGTCGGAGCAGAGCGACGATCGATGAGGGATCTCTAAGGACGAGACTCTCATCAATCGCCGCGTGTCGTCACTTGCGGTCGGCGCGGTTGGCGAGAACCTTGACATCCAGCGCGCCGATTCATCGCGCGGCCTGCGGCGGTGTCATTGTTCGCCACCGGCTGCTCCTCGCCGAACCCTGTGGGATTCAGCATCCGCCGGATCGGAAGACCTTCTCGCGCAACGAAATAGTCCACGACAGCCGCGGCGCGGCGATCGCTGAGGTGGAAGTTCATCGTTCTCGCCGCCGACGGATGTCAGTGTATCCGGTCACCTCGACCAGGTAACCCTCCTGCGTTACTGCCTTCGCGGCGATCGCGTCGAGGCGCGGCTTAGTCGTCAGTTCGTCAGCACCGGCGCTGCCGGTCGCAAAGTTGACTGTCGCTTTATCGCGAACATCGTACTTTGTCGATGTCGTCGAATCGCACGTTAATCTTCGCCAGGCTGTCGCGTGCTCGCGCCGTGATCGCGGCGAGACTATCAGCAGCACGTGCCGTGATGGCGTTGAGGCTGTCGGTCACCTGGGCCTTCAGGGAGCTGATGCTGTCCCGTGTTTGCATCGACCCGCATGCTCAGCGCCACCGTCCCCGCGGCGACCTGTTCTGCGACCTTCAGTGCGCTCGAGTGGAAGCTGATCTTGTCGGCCACGAGAGTTACCGCGATCGCCGCCACTGCCTTTGATTTCAACGATGAGGCCGGGCAGCAGGTTGCTGACGTCTCGGTGCTTCTTGTCCATCTTGAAGAGTCCCGAAGGCGACGAGATTTTCGTATCCGCCGTGAGCGTGACGACGTCCATTCCCCCGGCATCGTCGCGGAGGACCATGTCATCGCCGTTCCGGCTGATGATGAGTCCCTTGAGCTTGCCGGCCTGGCCGGCCGCGAATACCGTCGCCGTTACTGTCGTCGCCGGTAGGGTCTGCGTCTGCGCCGACACACTCGCGAAGGCTGCCAAGAGCAACACCAGGGGCGTCGCGGCCGCGAGCACGTAGTGACGGCTTTCGAAGCCCAGCTTGTCTTTCCTCGGTCCACATATGCACCTCTCACTTTGCTGCGGGGATTCAGGCGCGCGGCACATCGCCGACGCCGCTTGCGTACCTCACATGGCAGAACGCCATGCCGCGTCGCGCGGCATTGGACCATTGGGATAGGAAGGCTCGGCTCGAGGGGTGGAATTCACAGTCGCGACATGACCGGCGCGACCGCGTCACTTGCGGCACTTTCGGCGTTGCCACGGACGGCCTCGCGCTGAACATGGGCCCGACAGCCGACACGCACTCCGTTGACGGCGCGCGGTCGGTGTGGGCCAGAAAGGACTCGATCACGATCGCCGCGCAGGCCATCGCCGGCGGCCGCACGGTCGCAATGTGACCCGCCATGGGAAAGACCACATGGTAACCGTGTCTCAACGAACCCACGGTCGCTTCAGCGAAGCGCGACGGCGTCTGCGCATCGTAGCCGGATGAGATCAACAGGATCGGCACGTCGGTCGTCACGCGCGCGATGGCTTCAGGCCCGGAAAACGGAACATCGAGCGCGTCGCAGAGCCGGCGATCGCCGGCGAACAGCTCTGCCTTGCGGACGATCGCCGCAGAATGCGATGTACCGGACGATCGGCACACGCTGCTCCTTGACGCCGCTCAATGTGGGATCGGCGGCCGCGGCCGCGAGGACGCGCGCCGCGAGCGCCGTTCGCAGAGTATCCTGACTCGCCAGCTCGACGAGCACGCGTGGCGCTTCCGCGCGAATCGCTTCCCATGTCGATGCCATGCCGACGACGCTGAGAATCGCGGCGCCGCGTGCTTCGAGAGTGCGCCATCCCCCGTTGTCGGGAAAGTTCGCGGTTCGGTGCAGCGCGCGAGTGGTGTCGGCGGAAAGCCGGTCGACCGCTTCTCTGCAGGTCCGTATAGTCGAAGCCTGCACGCCTCATCCTTGCGGCAGTCGTCCACGATGCGCGACACGATGGCACGTCCGGAGTTCACGATCGTCGCCGGAGTCGAGCAGCGTCGTCGCCTCCGGCGGTGCGACGCCGTCGAGGACCATCGACTCGACCATCTCCGGATGGCGTCTCACGAAGTGCAATGCCTCTCGCGACCCGTACGACGCCCCGAACACCACGACGCGATTGACGCCCAGCGCGTGAAGGACGTCAGCGATGTCGTCCACCGCGGCCAACGTGGTGAAGTTGCGCGGTGCTACACCCCGGAGTGCGTAGCGCCTCGGCGAAGATGTGACCACGCTGTCGCGGAGCACCGAGAGCGCCGGTCCGCGCGGATACCGCTCCTGGTAGTCGACAAAGCCCAAAGTCCGGCGACGTGCGGTGTTCGTCGGTCGGTATTCCGCGGCGGTCGAAGGTGATGAGGCTCCGCTCCCGAAGCAATGGCTGGCCGAACGGCGTTTGAAACAACACTTGCTGCACCGCGGCGATGCGCCGACTCCCTGGCCCGCCGTCGAGAAACAGGACCGGAGTACCCCGCGCCCCTGGCCCGGCGTACACCACGACCGGAAGCACGACGGGCTGGAGGTGAGGAGCATTCGGCGCAGCGCGGTCTTGCGGCACAGTGATGGTTTCCACATCGCGCGATGGGGAGCCGTTTGCGCGTCGAACTGTCCGAACCTCGCCGTACATGGCACGTGCTCGAGCTTGGGTTTCTGCGCGCCGGGCGAACGGCCATGCGAGCGCCGTCAACAGGGCGGCGCTTCCGGAGCTGTACGTGATGTCGTCTCATGATCCCTGCAGCGAAAGCTATCGGTCAACGTCGCTCTCGCGGCGGGCGTGGCGTATTGGCCGTTGAGCCCACGGCTATGAACGCGAGCGCCGACAGGTCGCGCGCTCAGCGGATTCGAGCAGTGCGTTTTACCTCGACGCGGTCGGCACGGTTTGGCCGCTGTTCCCTTGGCCACGGTGATGCTGACGGTGGCGTCGCTGGAATCGTCGCAAGCGCGTGAAGCAGCGCATCGACGGAAATCGGCTTCACGAGATGCTCGTCGAATCCGGCGTCGCGGACGCGGTCGGCGTATTCAGTCATGCCGTCCACCCCGTCATCGCAATGAGGCGACAGGAGTGCGCGTCGCGGTCAACGCGCGCAGCTGCCTGGCGACGTCGAATCCATCGAGCACCGGAAGCGTGAGATCGATGAGCGCTGCTTGCGGCAGCGAACCGCGTCGCGGCGCGAACGGCGTCGCGTCCGTCCGTGGCGATCGTGACGTCGTACCCATAGAGTCGGAGCAGCCGGCCGATTCCCGTCGCGGAATCGACATGATCTTCCGCGATGAGCACGCGCGTGCCCATGACGCGGCTCTCAGAGTCGGCGATCATTGGGCCGGGCCCGTCGAAGTCGGCCAGGATGTGAGCGGGCGCCTGGCGGATCAGCCGCGCACTCTCACCGCGGCTCCCATCGGTTCCGACAATCGTGAGTCGCGTCGACGGCGCTTCGGCCGCCCACGGCAAGCTACGGCTGAGGATCGAACGCTTGCCTATATAAGAAAACTCATATCGATGCTGCCGTTCTTCCCGCAGAAACACGCTCCCAGCGCACGCAGGATGAAGGGCGGCAGACGACTCACCCAGCGGCGAAACTCTTTGCCCGCGATCGGCTCGTCACTGAAAATGGACCAGCTCCGGCAGTGCTCGCCGATGAGATCGGGTGGACGACTATCGCGCATGGCGCGACAGTCGGGGTCCCGCGTCGTGGTGACAGTCCGATCCTGGGGCGTACGGAGTGCGGGGCCGAGCAGCAACGGCAGCCGCGATACGGCCGCCCGTACACCAGACGAAACACGCGCTTGCGGCGCGAGCGACGCGAGCAATCGCTGCGCCGCCGCTGTCGCCTCTCGGCCCGCGAGATCCGCCTTGTTGAGCACGATCAGGTCGGCGTGGAGGAGATTGGCCGAAAACTTCCGTCGCGACGCGGTCGCCGCGATCGCGCCTCGTCGCCGTGCTTGCATCGACAACGGTGATCAGACCGTCGGGGCGATAGCCTCGCATATACCCAGTAGCCATCCAACCGCCGAGTGTTCGCTGTGCCGTCTCCTTCGACGAGAACGTGATCGGGGGGCTCCTTCGCGCCGCGCCAGCAGTGCGAGCGTGGCGGTGGGATCATCTGTCTCGACCGACATCGACCCGATTCGGCCACAGCGCCACAGGCCCGCTGCGCCGTACGTCCGGGTCGTTGGCAACGAGCTGGTCGAGGCTGCGCACGACAGCGGTGACACGTCCGTGCGCCGCACGCATCACGTGGCGCACGATCGCGCTCTTGCCGGCACCTTGGTGGCCGTCAATGGCCGTGAGTGGAATAGCGCGGGTGCGCTCGTTGGTGTAGTCGACAACTCGCATGATGCCCCCTTATCGCGTGCGGCCGTGCATCGCGCCTCATCATCGCGATATACAGGAGCACCGTACTATTGGCCTAAGAGCCAATGAGCGGCGCGCAGGAAAAGGGTGCACGATGCTTCTGTGCAAAATCAGAACACTTATAACTCCGAACAGAGGCGACCCTGATCTCGAGCGCGTCTCGCGACTGATTGTCGCCGGCGAGCTCGTCGCGGCCGTCGCCCACGATCTTCGTCAGCCGGTGACCGCGACCGAGATGAATGTCTCGGCAGCGCTCCGGCTGCTGAGCGTCAGTGCCGACGACCCGGCGCCGGCCAAGGCAAGAAGCGCGTTCGCGGAGGTCGGCGAGGCGCTGCGTGATGCGCTCCTCGAGGCTAGGCCGCATGCGAGCCGCCTTGCAAGTGCTGGAGGACCTCGTGCGTCAGCGGGAACCGGTATTCGTCTACGTCGACGCGGTGGCGCTCGTCCAGGAGGCCGTGCATCTGGTGACGAGCGAAGTGTCGGCACGCCATACGGTGATCGAGCTCGATATACCGAGCGCCCTTCCGCGCATCATCGCGGACGGTGTCCTTGTCCGCCAGGCACTTCTGAACATCATGATGAACGCACTGGAGAGCACATCGGCGAGCCACAGCCCCGCGAGGCCCAATCACCATCACGATGTGCTCGGATGATGCCGCGGGGGTCGTGGAGCTCGTCATCACGCACTACGGTCCGCAGGACGAGGCCGTCGGCACCTCCGAGGCGGGCGCTTGCGCTGGCACGGGCGATCGCCGAGGTGCACGACGCCTTGTTAACCGTTGAAGGCGATCCCGAGTCGGGGATCACGATTCGGACGCGTTGGCCGGTTCGACGCGCGGTGGGCGTATGATTGCGCCAGAGACCAATCAGCCACTCGTCGTCGTCATCGACGACGTCGCCGCGGTAGTGTCGGTCCGTGTCGCGGTTGCTCGTTGCCAGCGGCTACCGAACCGCCACGTACCAGCGACCAATGGAGTATCTCGACGACGCCGCGGCGATGGCGCCAGGCTGCGTCGTCGCCGATATCCGCATGCCGGAGCTCGACGGTATCGGTCTCTCGCAAGCGATGCGCTCGCGCGGGATCGATGCTCCAATCGTGTTCATGACGGCGACCGGAGACGTGGACACCGTCGTTCGCGCAATGAGAGCAGAACGCGTCCGATCTGCTGGCGAAGCCGTTCACCGCGGATGCGCTGCTCGGCGCCGTGACGCGTGCAATCGATGCTGGGTCACCGCCTCGATGACGAGCATCGCGCGTTGTTGGCGCTGTGGCGGCTGGCAGGACGACTGACGCCGCGCGAAGCGGAGGTATGCGCCCTCGTGGCCTGTGGCTCAGCGAACAAGGTCGTCGCCGCGCGGCTCGGCACCACGGAAAAAACGATCAAAGTGCATCGCGGTCGCGTGATGTCCAGCTCGCCGCGACGTCCCTCGCCGAGCTCGTTCGAATGGTCGATCGGCTCCTCGCCGCTGAGTCACAGACGTCCATTCGACTCGACGGCATCGAACGTCTGCGTCCTCGCCCCATTGACATCATCGTCAGCGCCACGAAGCAGGCCGCGCTGATTCTCCGATCCCGCTGGATGAGCGTCCGACCCTCGTGCGATAGACCAACGGGCAATTGCAGAGGCCGGCCTCCGCCCGGTAGCATGCATGTGAGAAGGTTCCCCAAGGAGAACACGATGCTCGCGATGAGAGGCACGACTGGCCGCTCGACGTCACGGGATTGGAAACCGGCGCTCGAGCTCGTGCTCGCGATCGCGCGAACCGATATGGGAATTCTCATGCTTCACGACGACGGCGAGGGGGCCATGTTTCCGGTCCTCGGCTACGGTCTGGACGAGACGAACTATGAGCTGTTCGGTTCCCTCGCCCGGGAATCGGCGCGTTCGGCCGCGCGATGACGGAACATCGGCGCGTTCGTATTCGTAACGCGTGGGGTAAAGAACGAAACGCTGGGCGATGCAGCGCGTGCCCTCGGGTTTCGTTCCATCGAGGTGCTGCCGTTCTTTCGCGGGGACGGCGGAGCGCTCGGCGCATTCGGCGTGCTTTTTCCGGAATGGCCATGGATCTGGGCGTCGCGCGGCGAAGCTCGAGCAGTTCTGCACCGACGTGGTGGGCTGCGCCGTCAGGCACGCCGAAGAGCAGGTCAAAGCCGAGCGATCGCGCGAGCGCCACGCGGTCGCGAGCGAGGCGAAAATCCAGTTTCTGGCGAAAGCTGAGCCACGAGCTCAGAACGCCCCTGCAATCCATCAGCGGCTACGTCGACCTGCTCCGCGCCAACGACCTGGAGCCGCTGACGGCCGCGCAGGATCACATGCTCGCCCGCATCAGCGAAAGCGAGCGCATTCTGGTGCGCATCATCGACGACGTGATCACGATCTCGCGCCTCGAGGCCGGACGCGTCAACTACAACATCGGGCCGACGAGTGCAGTGGACGCCATGCGCGCGACGGAAGCCGTCATCGCCCCGCTCGCGACCGATCGCGATATTGCATATCGAGATCACGCCGAGCGATGCAGCGCCTGCTCGTCCACGCCGACGCCGACAGAGTTGAAGCAGATTCTCGTGAATCTGGCGGCGAACGCGGTCAAGTTCACCCGCGCCCGGGAAGGTCACGCTGAGCTGCCGAGCCGACGACGACTCTGTGTGCTCACGACGTCTCCGACACGGGGCCGGGCATCCCGCAGGACCGGCTGGGTGAGATCTTCAATCCATACGTGCAAGTGGGCTCGCCCGCCGTTGACTCGTACGGCGGATCAGGCCTCGGACTCACGATCAGCCGTGAGTTCGCAACGGGCATGCAGGGCGAGCTGACGGTGAGCAGCGACACTCACCAAGGCTCGGTGTTCACCTTGCGCCTGCCACGCTACATCAGAACATCATCATCAGACTCGCGTGAGCTGATCCAGGACGAGAACGGCGACGAGCAGACGACGCAGGACGTCTCGTGACCATCTCGCCATTCTCCTCCGGCCTCGTGGCTCGATCGTCGAGCGGCCAGTCGACGCGCCGCTGATTCTGGTCGCCGACGATCATGAGGACAGCCGGTGCATCGCGCGCATCGTGCTCCAGAGCTCCGGCTTTCGTGTCGTCGAGGCACGAACGGGCACCGAGGCACTCTCGATGGCGCGCACCGTCCGACCGGTCGCGTTGGTGCTCGACATCGTCATGCCGGAGCTCACCGGATGGGACGTGGCGCGCGCGTTGCGCGCCAGAGACAACCGGAGATCAACTCGTGATCATCGCCGTCACCGCGCTCTCGGACCGGAGCGATCGCGTACGCACGATCGCCTCAGGATGCAACGACATGCTCGTCAAGCCCGTGCACCCGCGGGCGTTGATCAAGGTCGTGCAGCGCCACCTCGCCCGTCGCGAGGGCGCCGAAGCTGGGCGCTGAGGTCCGACTCGCTGCTCGTGTGCGCTCGTCCCAGTGTTAGTGGCTTAGTCGTCGGCCGCGACGTCTGTTTCGTTGGCGGCCGGCGCGCGGAAGCTCTTTGGGCATCTCCCCGGAGCCAGCGGAACTCACGAGGCGAAGACGCGTCCGCTGCGTCGTGCCCGGCCGCCAGCGGCAGCACGATCCGGACGGTCGTGCCGACGTCCGTCGTGCTCTCGATGTGAATCTTCGAGCCATGCGCCTCGGCGATGGCGCGCACGATCGAAAGACCGAGCCCCAGCCCGTTGTTGTGACCGTTCGTCACGTGCCGAAGCGATCGAACAGGTGCTGAAGGCGCTCCGGCGGAATTCCGGGACCGGTGTCGTGCACCGAAGCTCGACACCTCGCTCGTCGTCTCGTGCGACTCTGACGCCGACTGATCCGCCCTTCGGCGTGAACTTGAAGTGCGTTGCCGAGCAGGTTGGAGAGCATCTGGACGAGGCGATCGGGGTCGCCCCACACCGTGGGCACCTCGGCCGCCGCCGGCCGCTCGAGCGTGATCTCGTGTTGGTGCGCGGCGGATTCGAACAGATCGAACGCGCTGTCGATGACCTGGACGATGCTCAGCTCCCTGAAGTGCATAGGCAACGGTCCGGACTCCAATCGCGCGATGTCGAGCAGGTCGACGATCAGCCGATTCATCGTGGTCGCTGCGTGTCGCATTCGTTGCAGTTGCTCTCTCACAGCGGAGCGATGCTCGTCGTTCGGAATGATCTCGAGCAAGAAGTCGGCACCACCGAGGATGGCCGTGGAGTGGGTTCCTGAGATCGTGTGAGACGATGGACACGACCCTCTCTCGCGTTCGCACTGGCGTCTTCCGCCTGAGCCCGCGCGTCTCGTTCACGCTGGAGCGCTTCGGCGCGATGCATCGCGACGGCAGCCAAGTCTCCGAGCGCGCGGCCATAGCGCGCGACCGAGATCGCTGAACGTCCGGCGACCGTCCGCGGCCGTGAGCGTAAGCAGGCCGATGATCGCTCCGTCGTGGTACATCGGGACGAGGAGCTGCGAGGAGATCTCGCGCCGCGGACGACCGTTGTGGCCATCGCGACGCGGTCGCGTTTCGGCGGTGAACAGACGCGGTTGGTCGCGTCTTCCGCGATGGTTGAGCCAGGGTGGAACGACGAGACTCTTGCCGGCTTTCCGATTCACTCGTTCCGCGCGCCGCGAGGACGACGAGCCGCCCGTCGTGTGTGGCGGCAAGATAGGCGCCCCCGACGCGGCTCAATTGAACGGCGGCGTCCACTGTGAGACCAGCAACCTCCGGTACCGCGAGCGCCCCGCTCAGCGCGCGAGCGAGGGTGCTCAACGCGATCTCCTGCTCGGCGCGGCGCGCGAGCACGCCGTGGAGGTGGCGCCCGCGAAGGGTGAAGCACCAACACGGCCAGCGATGCGAGGCCTCCGATTGCAACGAAGAAAATGGTGAGCCGCAGGGCGAACAAGTCGTACGCTTCGATGCGCGCGCGCCTCATTTGCATCTCACGCGATACGACGCTGTCCACATGCCATGTCGGGCGCAGCAAATCTTCATAGGTGACACCTCGCTGAACGACTTGGTCGAGGAATGGGTCAGCGATCGATGTTGATGACCATCGACGGCTGCGACCTCGCGCCATCGGCTCACCGTGGAGTCGAGCGTGCCGAACGCTGCTCGCGCTTCGGGTCCAAGGCCCTGCATTGCCGTGCCGATTCGCTGTAAGGCGGAGTCGTCACGTGCGGTGGCGCGACGATACATCGTCCAGTAGCCGGCATCGGTCGCGAACGTAACACGCTGCGCCAATGCTTGCTCTCGTGCGAGACCTACGCGCAGGTCACCGAGCAGGGAGACGCGTCGGCTCGGACGCACTTCGCAGGTCGAATCGCATTCGCCTCGTCCGTTGCCGCACAACGAGCGACGCGAATGCGACGCCGGCGAGTGACAGGATGACGAGCGTGAGCGGGACCCACGACAGGACTCGCGACAGTCTCGACCATTCCGGAACAAGAGCGCTTCTGTGCTGAAATCGGCCGCCGTTCCGACGTGGTTGTCGATGACGACCATTCGCGGAATTCGTTGAGACTTCGCTCATGTGCTACCTCGCACGGCTCTCGTTCGCCAGAGCGAAGGTTGTGATTCAGCACACACACGACAAAGTGGACCAAAGCCTGTTGGTCCCTAGCGTGTTCCCGCGATCCGGATCGAGTACCGTCAGCACGCGCGCTTAGTGACGTCGCACACCGTTCGGTGCCTGGTGAATCTACGACTTTGATCCACTAGAGCCGGTTGAGGCCTCGGCGCGACTATGACACCTTCTCAACCGCCGCCCGCCATGTCGACCATCCCTAGCACCTCGCACGGCTCTCACCGAATCGTTCGCATATCGTGATCGCGTCGACGGGGCCGGCGGACGGCATTTGATCGGCCGAACGACGGCGACCGCAGCGCCCCTCGTCCTCGTCGTCGACGATCGCTGAAGACAAGCCGCATCATCGCGCGTCTGGTGCTCGAAGCGGCTGGATTTCGCGTGCGCGAAGCGGCAAATGGCGTCGCGGCGCTGAGTCTCGCCACTGCAATTGAACCTGACGTCATGCTGCTCGATCTGATCCTGCCGGAGATCGATGGATGGGAGAGTTGCGCGACGTCTGCGGCGTGATCCGGCGACGACCAACATGGGCATCATCGCCATGACGGCTTTGGCGGTTCGCGATGACCACGTGCGCGCTCGACACGCGGGCTGCGACGCGGTGCTGATCAAGCCAGTGCTGCCGAAGGCGATCGTTGAAACGGTCTGTCGATACGTCGAGCGCCCTGTGGTCGGCGTGCCGGCGCTATTTCAAGTGTAGCGACGGCGACGCGGCTTCCAGCAGATCGAACATTCTGACCAGATCGGCGATCGACACTGCGCGCATCCTGGTCATGACGCGTCCGCGATGAACTTTGATCGTCTTTTCCGTCGTGCCGAGCATGGCGGCGATTTGCTTGTTGAGGCGCCCCGCGGCAACCCGCCGAAACACCTCGCGCTCGCGGCGCGTCAACCGGTTTGCGCGATCGTTGACGTCTCGCATTATGCGCCGGTCCCGCTGGTGCCCTTCGGCAGCGACGGCGGCGCGGCCGAGCGACGAGAGAAGCGCTTGTTCATCACATGGCTTCTCGAGGAAGTCGATCGCCCCGCCGCGAATCGCCCGCACCGAGCTGGCGACATCACCGTGGCCCGAGAGAAATACCGTCGGAATGTCGCGACCGCGCTGGGTAAGCGCCGCTTGAACCGAGAGGCCGTCGGACTCCGGCATGCGGAGAGTCGAGGAGCAACATCTCCGGCTCCCAGACGTCGAGTGAGACCAGAAACGCGTCGGCGGAAGCAAACGTCCTGACGTCGTACCCGCAGACCGACAAGAGGCGGGAGATGGAGCGCAGCACAGTGACGTCGTCGTCAACTACCGCGAGCGTCCAGGTGTGTTCCTGGTCGATGACTGTCTCAGGCATTTGTTGACTCACTTACTAGAGTGCACGGCAATCATTCGGAATACTGCTTCCGCCGCCAGCGGGACCTCTCGAGACACGGACTCATGGACGAAGTGAGGATGGCGGACTGGAGCAAAATCCACATTGGCCGCGGCGTCGCGGGCTGGCTTTGTCTCGAATGAGTCGCTGGAGCCCGACTTGGCTCGAGCGGCGCTGCGGCGCCTGAGGTCGGCGGCGCGGCAAAGAAAACACGGTTCTGCGCGTGAAGACGAGGAAGGCTCCCTCGACTCGCGCGATTAGAAAACGAGAAACTCTGTTTGGTGCCTCCGAGACGTGGACGCCGAATATCAGTACGCTGATGCACAACGCCCGTTGGACGTTGGTCCCATAAGCCGAAACGCGCAAGATGGTCGATGGTCGTGCATCATACTACGGCGTACGCGCGGTGCGGCGTTGAGGGCGTTTCGCGAAGTTGACCGTCGGATGGCAGGTCGGTATTGGACCCTTGGTCCACTATAGCGTCCCCCGAGGGAAGGCGACCGTTCGCATCCAAATTGTCGACTGCGCTGCGGCTGTCGATCGTGAATCCGTCGTCGACCAGGCGAGGGAATTGATTGAACGTGCCACAGTCACCGTCGTCGATACGAACGCGTCAGTTCGAGGAGGATGAGCTGTTGCGAGCGCCGACAGATGCGTTGGAGTCCCATGCTCCGCATCGCTGACCGCCGATTCGCCGTTCTCGCCGCGGTAGGGACCGCCGTCGCGTACTACCTCGGCGCCCGAGTCGGAACGGCGTTCACCGCGAGTGCCGAGCCTATTTCCGTGCTGTGGCCGCCGAACGCCATCCTGCTCGGTGCGCTGCTCTGCACCCCCAGGGTGATCTGGCCAATCATCTTGTTCGCCGCGCTTCCTGGCGCATCTGGCTGTTGAGCTCAACAGCGGTGTGCCACTTCGAATGGTGCTCTCATGGTTCGTCAGCAACAGCGCCGAAGCGCTGTTTGGGGCCGCCTGCATTCGCTGGTTCATCGCGCCACCGGTGCGGTTCGACAGCTTTCGACGCGTCATCATCTTCGTGACGTTTGGCGCCTTTTCTCGCACCCTTCTTGTCGTCGTTTCTCGATGTGGCGCTGGTCCAATGGAATGGGTGGACCTTTAACAAAACCTACTCCGATCTGTGGCGCGTCCGCTTCTTCTCGAACGTGCTCGCCGTAGTTGACGATCGTTCCCGTCATGGTGCCATGGGAACGGGACGGTATCGGAATGGGCAAGGTCTCGTCGCTACGCCGCCGGATCGAGGCCGCGTGCCTCGCCGCCGCGGTGATTCTTCTCTGCACGCTCGCCTTCGAGTGGCGTCCGCCGGCCGCGCTCACCGCCCCACTCCTCCTTGGCGTCGCCCTTCCGTGCCTGTTCTGGTCCGCCGTGCGATTTGGCCCCCGAGGGGCGGGCATATGTTTGTTCGCGCTGAACATTCTCTCGATCGTGTGGGCGTTGAAACAGCGTGGACTCTTCGTCACCGGGTCCGATCGAGACAACGTCTTCTCGCTTCAGCTTTTTCTCATCGGCATCTACGTGCCCATCATGGCCCTGGCCGCTGTGATCCGCGAACGTGCGCGCGCCGAGCATGACACGCGGCGTAATGAGGAATGGTTGAACACCGTCCTCCGCGCGGCGAAAATGGGCACGTGGAGCCTCGACCTCGAAACGCAAATCGTGAGGCTCTCCGCGGGTTCGAGACAGTTGCTCGGATTTGGGAGCGCCTCGTCGGTGACCGACAGCGATCCATATCCCGCGGCACTGACGCGCGAAGAACACGCCTGTGTTGCCGCCGCTGCAACACACACCGTCCGAGCACATTGCGCCGTACGAGAGCGCGAGTTCCGCGTCGAACGGCCGGATGGCGCGCAACGGTGGATCCTGAGTCGAGGGGATGTGGTGAATGACGACGACGGTCGCCCCGTTCGCGTCGTTGGGGTGCACGCCGACATTACCGAGCGGAAGCTCGCCGAAGCTGTGCTGCGCGATGAAATCGAGGCGCGCAGTCGCGCGTCGAGCGCGCGCTCCGTGCTTCTGAGGAACGGTGCGCCAAAGCCTTTCGAACAAGCCCTGACGCGATCTCGATCGTGCGGCGCGCCGACGGCCAGTTCATCGAGGTCAATGAGCGGTGGGTCAGCCTGTTCGGCTTCACGGCGGAGGAGGCCATCGGACGCACCTTCAACGAGTTGAGGATCGGGACGAACGAGGGTGAATGCGCGCGCTTCGACTCCGTGCTCGCGGCGCAAGGGCGGTATGCGCGCGACTTCGAGCTGGATCTTCGCAGCAGCCGGGGAGAGATGCTGAGGGTCGTCGTCGCGAGCGAAACGATGGACGTGGGTGGCGAGGCGTGCCTCATCACAATGATGCGCGATGTCACGGAGCGGCGGCGCGCCGAGCGTGAGATCGAGGACCAGCGCCGACAGCTCCGCGCATCTCGGTCGCGTCGCTCTCCTCGGAGAGCTGTCGGGCGCGGTGGCGCATGAGCTCAACCAGCCGCTTGCCGCCATCCTGGCGAATACGCGAGCGCGCGCGCAGCGCATGCTTGCGCGAGACGATCTCGATCGGATCGAATTGCGCGCCATTCTCGAGGACATCGCGGCCGACGATCGGCGCGCTGGGGAGGTGATCCATCGCTTGCGCCGGCTGCTTCGCAAGGGGGACAACGATCCGCAGCTCGTCGTCATGAACGATCTGGTCGACGAAATGCTCGCGCTCCGCGCATAGCGAGGTCATTCAGCGCGGCGCAATCGTCACCACGCATCTCATGCCGTCGCTGCCGCCGATTGCCGCCGATCGCGTACAGCTCCAGCAGGTCATTCTGAACCTCCTGGTGAACGCGTGCGACTCCATGATCGACAACGCGCCGCCCGACCGTCGGGTCGTCATCACGACCGCCGACGTAGGCTCGGCAGTCCGGTTGTCGATCTCCGACCGTGGGACCGGCATTTCCGTTGATCCCCTCGAGTTGGTCTTCGAGGCCATTCGTGACATCGAAGCAGCATGGGCTCGGTCTCGGCCTTTCGATCTGCCGGTCGATCATCGATTCCCACGGTGGCCGACTCTGGGCAGAAAACAACGTGGGCCGCGGAGCGACGTTTCATCTCCTGCTGCCACGTACGCAGTTCGCTCCTCCACGTTCACCGCTCGTTGCAGCGAACGACCGGTTCGCCGCTGCGGTGGGATCGATCGAGTGACGGTGTCGGCGATGCCGGCGGGATTCGATCACCCGCCCCACGACGAGAAACCGCCTCGGCTTTCGAACGCCGAGGCGGTTTCCGTTGGTGCGTGGGACGCATCACAGTTTCCTGATGGACCACGTCGACTCGCGCCGACTCGTTGATACGATCGGAGAGCTCGTATCGCCAGATCGGTTGGTGCCGCGAACGTCGATGGAACAAGACTACCTGCGCGCGACGACGCAGCGTATCGGACGATCGTCCAACCTGAAAATGGCCTGTATGACGAGACAACGGGCATGCGCGATGCCGCCACCATTAGCTGCCGCGGCCCCCATCGCCTGAGGAGCAGACTCGGTGTTCCTTTGGCTTCATCTCGTCCGCGAGGCTCATTCCGGAGACGATCGAACAGGGAGATAGGAAAATGAAGCTCGACACCGCATTGATGTCCGTGGTTCGGCGCTACGTGATCGTGCTTGCGCTCAGCACTGCCAGCGCGCCGGCACAAGCGAAGCCCAAATCTCAGAAGCGCATCCCCATCTCAAAGGAGTCGGGCGGCGAGGTCGCCCCGCGCGTCGACACAGTCACAGTCTATCGTACCGATACACTGACCAAAACCATCTATCACACGGATACGATGGTGAAGACGATTCTTCGCGTAGACAGCGTTCATGCTCCAGCCGCCGGTCCTTCCAATCCGAATGCCGGCGGGACTGTACTTCGGTCTGGCCGGCGGGTCGACCGCGCCGGAGGGCTCGATCTTCACGCCGAACAGCGTCGGCTACATCGGGCAGCTGCACCTCGGCTGGCAGAATGCAAAACAGTTCCTCGGCGGCCGCATCAGCGGCACGTACTCGGGACTCGGGTGAGGATACACAGTTCTCTCGTGGTAACAACGCCCAGCTCTGGACGTTCAGCACCGACCTAAAACTCAACGTGCCGCTCGGGCACACGTTCGGAATGACTCCGAAACTCGCATTGTACGGGATCGGCGGGTGGACCTACACGTGGTTCAAAGATTTGCCGGCGCGGCTCAGCATCGACAACAACATCATCAACAACGTCAACACGAACGCCTTCGTCCTCGGTGATTCGTCGTGGACTGGCCGCAACGGCTGGGATGCCGGCGGCGGTCTGTCGCTCCTGTGGGGCCGCAGCGAAGTGTTCGTCGAGTCGCGGAGTGCTCGGCTTCACGATGCCACACTCTTCACAGGCTCGTCAGATTCCGATCGTATTCGGGTTCAACTGGTACTAACATCGTCCACCACTAAGGGGACGCGGTCGGCCGCCTTCGCATCGAGGTCGCCGACCGGTTCCCGCGGTGCGACGCGGTATTCGCTCAGAACTCCGAATCTCCACTATCGACCCGCGGAAGCCGGGCCGTAAACTCGCAGCCGAACTCCAGACCCTTCGGTACGCGCGGTCAGCCTGCCGCCATGCGCTTCGACGATTTGACGCGCGACCACCAGCGCAACCCCGGAGCCGTTCGCTCGTCCCCATTGTCGGCAAGGGAGTCGATCGAAGAGCTTCGGTAACGAATCGCTGGAGATTCCCGGGCCCGTATCCCACACCCGCACGTCCACCCAACTGTCGTCCTTCACCGCGGAAACTCGAATCGTACTTCCTGGTTCAGTGGCTCTCGCCGCGGTCGTGAGGAACGGTGGTGAACACCTGCGCGAGTCGCACTCGGTTGCCCTCGACGATCAGCGGATTCCAGTCGGCAACGAACGACAGCTGCACGCTCCGCATCTCAGTGAGCCTCGACACGGAATCGACGGTCTCGGCGAGCAGCATCCGGAGGTCCACTGCGCTGACGCGGACCGGACATATCGAGCGCGCCAGGCTCGGTGACGCGAGCGAGATCGGTCACGAGAGCAGCGATCTGGCTGACTTGGCGATCGATGGCCGCACACGCGCGCGCGATCACCCGACTGGTGCCCTCAGCATGTCTCAGCAACGCAACCTCTCCGCGGATCATCATCAGCGGGTTGCGGAGATCATGTGCAAGCATCGCGAGCGAATCGCGCAGCGAAGGGCCAGAAGGCTGGGTCGCGGGCACGACTGCCGCGACGGGCGCGACGGGCGCGGCGTGGCGCGACGGGCGCTGACGGCTTACGGCGCACTAAGAGTCAATACATTGAAGAATGGTCGCAGCTACTCCGCTCGAATTGTCTCAGGCTCCAGCGCCACGGCGGACCTAGTGCGCGAGCACCCGCACGTGGCTTCTCCCAACGACCGCCTCGCATCGATCGTGGCTACTCACGCCGGACTATTCTGAATTTTACCTAAATGTGGTCTCGAGGAGAAGGCGAGAAAACACAAAGAACTCCTCACGACCTCCGTTACGGGATCGTGATGGAGTCCATGTTTTCAGAGTCCACCGAGTGGGGGAACGCCTAGCGGATCACCTTAATTGCTGCTCACGTCGTCGCTATTGTTTTGAAAGTCGTATCTCGAAAGTCACTTGGATACAATCTCCATTCGTTCGGAGACCGCACGAGAGGCCGCTTTCGTAGGTCCACTGGAGTCCGGTGCGCATGATGGCCGCGCGGAGCAGGCGCGTTCAACGCGACTCACCGATCCGTATTGCCCGACGTGAAAGGCCGACGGCCCCGTAGGGTCGGAGCTCGTGATCTGGAGCGTCGACCAGCCGAGGGCGCTCGTCCAGGTCGGATTCCAGGAATGGTCGTCGAGGTATTCCGCGAGTCCGAAATCAGGGAGCGTCTTCCCGAGGATCGGTTGAAGGCCATCGCACTTGAACGTCTCTCTCCACCGCGTTTGGCGCGGGCTGCGCCGCGTCGGCCGGCCACGCCCGCACTGGGCCGGCGACCGATCGCCGATGTATCGGCCGGCGCGGGGCCCAAACGATGGGTTCTTTCTGATAGAAGTCGTAGATGACATTGCTTTGGGCGAACCCGAAGATGCCAAGTCGTTGGGTAGTGGGTCCAAGCTCCACGACCTGCCTACGTTGTTGCGGCTAGCTGCGTGGCTGCCTCCGTCGCGTGAGTGCCCGCGTCACGAGAAGTGACAGGCACGCCAACATCAATGACAGACCCAGCGCTTCCATAACGATTCTACCTCGTTCAGTGACGCACGCGCGTTGGCGCTGCGCTTTCCACTCAGCAGGTCGGATCGAAAGGGTACGAGAAAGGCGGCGCGGGCCTATGGGGCGATAGTCCAACGCAGGTGACGGGCCGCTCTCGCAGAGGTCGCCGGCTGCGGCGAATCGTCCAACAGCCGTCCGCCACGAAGTCCGGCAATCTCTGTCATGCGCACACGAAGACTCGTAGTCATCGGCGCGGCGGGAGCGATCGCCGCGGCGGGCTGTTATCCCAACAACGACGTCACCAGCGTTTCCGGACTTCGCCACCGTCACGACGCTGGTCGATAGCCAGGCGCCGCTGCGCGCGGCGCGCACCTTCGCGCTTCCCGACACCGTCATACACACGACGCCTCGACGATGGCCCGACGACGACCGGTCACAACGGCGACGCGTCAGATCCTCGACCGGATTCGCGCCGGCTTCATCGCCCTTCGGCTGGCGTGAGATCACCGACGTGCGCGCCACACGTGCCGATGTCGTCATCCTCACCGCGGTGCTCGAGCGGGAGCGAGACAGGCGTCGCCTATGCCGGCTGGTGGGAGCAGTTGGGGCTATTGGCCCGGCTGGCCGGCCGGCTACACCGGCGGCTACGGATGGGGATACCCGGGCGCAGTCGAGTTCACGTATGAGACGCGGCAGCGCTGCTGATCACGATGCTCGACCTGCTCCACGGCGATGCGTCGACGAAGCGAGTGCCGCTGTTGTGGGCGGCGGGCATCAATGGTGTGCTCACGTCGTCGAGTCTCCGACGGCGCGCTCGACGGGATCACACAGGCGTTCGTCCAATCGCCGTATCTGGAGCGGCCATGATTCGCATCTCAGTTGCACGCGCGTTTCTGCGCGGCGTCAGTGCTCATGCTTCCTCTGTCGGCGCTGCCGGCGCAACATCGCTATCTCTCCGCGCTCGAGTACAGCGTCGCGATCCCCATCGGCGACACACGCGACTGCATCTCCGGCGGAGCTGGAGCGGCGCCGTTTGGGAGTCGCGCTGGGATGGATCGTCCGCACACGTCGGTTGGTGCCCTCATTGGCTTCAACGAATTCCAGAAGCGCGGGGATGGCACATTCACGTTCCCGGGCGGCGCGGCGACCGGCGACCGGTATCAGCATCTCGTCATGGTGCCCATACTCGCCACCGGCGCCTATTACTTCACGGCCAATCGCGATGATCCTCGATTGTACATCGGTGGTGGCGCCGGCACGGTGTACACGCAGCAGCTGTTCCGTCTGGGGCTCCACGATCAAACCGAAACGGACTGGGGCTTCGTGTTGGTCCCCGAAGTCGGTCTCGCATTTGCGGCGTGGTACGGCACGGGCGGAATTCTGAGCCTCCGCTATCATCTCCCGACGAACAGCGGGGAGTTTCTCCGAAAGCGATAGTCGACGCTTCCAGTACATCAGCCTGTCGTTCGGACTCGGCTTCCGTTAAACTCGACCTGTCGCGGCGTCGGAGCGCATTCGATCGAATGCGCTCCTCGCCTAGTTTCATCACGGCTGGCCTGCCTTGTTTCGAACGCGGTCTCTGCCGCCGGGCGAGTGGTCGACGGTGGCGTCTTCGAGCCGTCCCCGTGCGCGCCGTTGTGCGCGCCATCGGTCGCAGTCGGGCGCGGCACGGCGCTGACCTGCGCCATCACCGCGTCGAGGTTGAACGATGCCGGCTTCTGCCGCGGGGGGAATAGCTCGAAGTCCTTGATCTGCTCCGCCACGACCTTCTGCATCAGATACATCTGCGGCACGTGATCGACCATCCAGTCACAGTAGGTGTTCGAGTTGAAGTCGGCGCGCTCGAACGGATCGCGGCGCAGGTTGATGATGGTCGGCAGGCGCAGCTTGACGAACGGCTGCGGCCCACTGCCGCATCGTGGTTGGCGCGTTGCTCGGCGAGGTTGAACTTGTAGTCGCCAACGCGCACCGCGATCGACCTCGCCGTCGTCGCTGAAGTAGATGATGGCCTGTCTGGGGCTCTCCTTCGCCTTGCCCGTGAAGTACGGCACCATGTTGTAGCCGTCGAGATGCACCTTGAACGTCTTGCTCGCCGACCGTCGCAGCCGTTCGAGAAGCTGCTTGGCGACGTCCGGATTACCGGCGATCGCGAGCAGCGTCGGGAACATGTCGATGTGCGGAGACGATGCCGTTCAGCACCGTGCCCGCCTTGATCTTGCCCGGCCAGCGGATGAAGCACGGCACGCGCCAGCCGCCTTCCCAGTTGCTGTCCTTCTGACCGCGGAACGGCGTGTTGGCGCCGTCGGGCCACGTGTCGTTCTCCGGCCCGTTGTCGGTGGAGTACATGACGATGGTGTTGTCGGCGATGCCCAGCTCATCGAGCTTCGTCGAGGATCTCGCCGATCTGCTCGTCGTGCACGACCATGCGATCGCTGTAGCGGATCCTGCCCGCTCTTGCCGATGTTCTTCGCCGCGACGTGAGTCCGGAAGTGCATGGCCGTCGAGTTGTACCAGAGGAAGAACGGCTTGTCGGCCTTGACCTGCTTCTCCATCCACCCGATGGCGCGTCGACGTGATCTCCTCGTCGATCGTCTCCATCCGCTTCTTGGTCAGCGGGCCGGTGTCCGTGATCGTCTGCCCGCCCTTGCCGTCGGACTACGCAGTGCAGAACGCCGCGCGGACCGAACTGCTTCTTGAACGCCGGATCCTTGGGATAGTCGGGCAGCTCCGGCTCTTCCTCGGCGTTCAGGTGATAGAGATTGCCGAAGAACTCGTCGAAGCCGTGCACGGTCGGCAGGTATTCGTCGCGGTCGCCGAGGTGGTTCTTGCCGAACTGGCCGGTGGCGTAGCCGAGCGGCTTGAGCAGCTCGGCGATCGTCGGATCTTCCGCCTGCAGGCCGACGGTCGCGCCGGGCATGCCGACCTTGGTGAGACCTGTGCGGATCGGATTCTGGCCGGTGATGAAGCAGGCGCGGCCAGCTGTGCAGCTCTGCTGGCGAGTAGTAGTCGGTGAAGGTCACGCCTTCTTCCGCGATGCGATCGATGTTCGGGGTCCGATACCCCATCATGCCCACGGCTGAAGTGGCTGATGTTCCAGATGCCGATGTCATCACCCCAGATGATCAGAATGTTCGGCTTCTTCGTTGCCATGTATTGTCTCCTTTCGTGCGCGGTTTGGCCGGCTGAACTACCACGCGTAGCGGATCGGCGGAGGACGCGATGGCTCTGAAGCCCGGCAGCGGTTCGATTGGATCTTAGGCTCAGTGACCGCGCGTTACCGTGGCACGTTGGTCCAACCAGAAACCGCGCGATGCGCGTTGTGCCAGTTGCGCCGTCTGAATTGCCGGCTCAAACCGTCGCGAGCTCGGGGTTGAAGCGTGGGAAAGCCGCGCCTGACTTCGGCGGACCGAGCGTCGCCAGCACGTCATAACCGTTCTTGAATACGAAGGCGTGCCGCGACCGGTCGGCGGCCGCTTCGATGTCCTTCCGACGGATCGCCGCGCACGATCAAGCAGGTCGGCCCGCTGTCCCTCCTTCACGCGCCCCCGGTCGGCGAGACCGAGGAGATCCGCGCCGCGACCGGTCGCCATGCGCAATGCGTCGAGCGCGCGTATCCCGATCGCGACCAGGTGCCGCAACTCCTGGCTGTTCTCCCGCGTGAAACGTTCGGCGAGCCGGCGTCGGTTCCCATCGCGAGAAGACCGCCGGCGCGATAAAAGTCCAACACCGCCTTGCGCTGCAAGGCGCTCCACTGCCGGACTCGCTCGACCATGTATGGCGGATTGTTCTCGTCGGCGAGAAACGTGGCAAAGCGGGAGAGCGTGGGAACGAGATAGCTGCGCCGCCGAACCATCTCGGCCAGCGTCTGCCTCGCTCATCGTGAAGCCATGCTCGATCGACGTCACGCCCGCGCGCACCGCGTTGCCGAGTCCCGACCGTGCCCTGCGCGTGGCATGCAGTGCGCCGACCGAAGCGCGCGGGCCCGCGGCGGCGCTGGCGGCCAGCGCCGCGGGCGACATCTCTGCCAGCGTCGTATCCGCAAGAAGGCTCGGTGCAGGCTCCCGTGGCTGTGAACTTGATGAAATCGACGCCCGCCTCGATGCCTCCGTGCACGGCCCTGGCGGTTTCGTCGGCGGTGTCGACCTCGCGACCGTTGGCCCATGAGCCCCGACCGGCGCTTCACGCAGACGATGCGGCCGGCACAGCGGAGCGTCGGACCAAGATGCCGGCCGGCGTTGATCGCGTCGCGCGCGGTGAGCGAGTTGTACTCGCGGTCGCCGCAATCGCGCGCCGACGTGACCCCACCGCGCAGCGTCTCCTGCGCATTTTCGAGCGCGCGCAGCGCGAGCTCCGACGGCGAGCTTCGTGGAAGACCTCGAGCGCGCCGTCGGGGCTCGCCGCCGATGGTGAGATGCACGTGACAATCGATCAGGCCGGGCGATCGTCATGCCGGCGATGTCGATGGTCTCGCCGGCGAAGCCGGTGAACTCGCCCGCCGGCCGCACGGCCGCGATGCGTCCGTTCTCCACCAGCACGCTCCGCCCGGCGAGCAGCGAAATGTCGCCGTCGAAAACCAGTCCGCCGCTGAACAGCGTCTTCATTCGTCCCTCTCCCGCGCGGTTTCGGTGAGCCTGTGCGCGGCCGGTTGTCCGGCGCGTTGCCCACGGTATCGGGCACCCTCGGCGCCGGGCATTGACGATGGTCCAAGCCGCGATACCGCCGGCGACGTCCGACTCGCTTGATGACGCACGCAAGCCCCGTCAGGCGACGCTGGGTCGGTCATTAGAGAACTCGTAAACTGTGAGACCAAAGCCCAATGTCTCGTCCTCGCCAATCCGCGATAGCCTAGGCGGTCGACGCGTCCCGCATCCCACCTCGCGGCTCCCTGACCTTGGCGCACTCACACCTCCACATAAGGTGATACTCGATGCCCTCGCCGAACACATCGGACCGAACACGACTCCTCGGTGACCTCGCCGTGCCCGCCGACGCGTACTACGGCGTTCCTGACGGTTCGCGCGCTCGAGAACTTCGCGAATCCCGAGGTGGGCAAGCACTACCTCGACTCCAGCATCGGGACGGTCACCGCGCTGAATCTCGTCATCGGCTACGATCGCTCCACCGAACTCGCCGCCGAAGCGCGGAGGACCGGCGAGGGCATTCTCGAGCCGATCCGCCAGAAGCACATCCTCACCGACTGCCCAAATCGATGAAATCCTGAATCCGGCGGCGTTGACGGGCCAGGGACGCTAAGGACGATCACATCACTCACACTGCCGGAGTCTGCCATGCTCACGCGATCCACGTACTTCACAATACCGTCTGATTGCATTCGCAATCGCACTCGGCGCGGCCACACCCATTTGCGCCGTTGCGCAACAAGCGAATGGAACGCTTGCTGCCGAAGTCCGATCCCTCGCTCCCCACGATCGTGGTGCTCGCCACCGGCGGCAACGATCGCCGGCGCGGCGGGCAGCGACGTTCAGGCCGGATACACCAGCGGCCAGGTCGGCGTCGAGCAGCTCCTCGCCGCCGTACCGCAAGCCAGGAAGCTTGCCAACCTGCGCGGTGAGCAGATCTCCAACATCGGCTCGCAGGACATGAACGACGAAGTCTGGATCAAGCTCGGAACGCGCATCAATCAGATCCTCGCCATGCCGGATGTCTCGGGTGTGGTGATCACCCATGGCACCGACACGATCGAAGAGACGGCGTTTTTCCTGAACCTCGTGGTCAAGTCGGGAAAGCCCGTCGTGCTGACCGCGTCGATGCGACCGTCGACCGCACTCTCGGCGGACGGCCCGCTGAATTTCTACAATGCGGTCGGCGTGGCGGCGAACAAGAATGCGGTCAATCGCGGCGTGATGGTTGTCATCAATGATTGGATTCATGGCGCCGGCGTCTCTCACGAAGACGAGCACCACCGCCGTTCAGACCTTCATGTCTCCGCTCTCCGGTCTGCTCGGCACCGTCGCATACGGAGGTCCCCGGAGTGGTATCGCGGCCCGGTCGGCAAGAACACCACGACGTCCGGATTTCTCGATCGACAAGAACACGGTCCTGCCGCGCGTGGACGTGATCATGGCGACGGAAAACATGGACGGCGTGCTGATCGACGCAGCGGCGGCGGCGGGCGCGAAAGGCATCGTGATCGCGGGCGTCGGCAACGGGAACATGACGCAGAAGGCGCTCGACGCGTTGGCCGCACAGGCAAGAAGAGGCATCGTCTGCCGTGCGCTCGTCGCGCGTCACGACCGGACAGGTGGGACGCAACGTCGAAGTGAAAGACGACAGTCTCAGTCTCGTCGCTTCCCTCGGGCTCAATCCACAGAAGGCGCGCGTGCTGCTCCGCCTTGCGTTGCTCCGCACGAACTGACACGAAAGCGATTCAGCGCTATTTCGATGAATACTGAGAGCGCTCGCCGTCGGATTCACAGCCGGTGAGTCCGACGGCGAACCGCGGCCGGCAACTGCTCAACACGTAGAAACCGCAGGCTGTCGCGTGGTGGGTAATCGTCTCGTGCCATTTGCAAAACTGCTGCGGCGTTCTCGGCCGGGATCGCGATTGCGCTGTTCTTCGCGATGCTGCTCTTCCTCGAGCTTGGCCGGCGATTCGGTTTGCGTCAGGCCGCGAAGAACGGAACCGCCGGGCCGACCGGCGTTCGCGTCATCGACGGTGCCATCTTTGCCCTATTCAGTCTGCTCCTGGGGTTCACGTTTTCCGGTGCCACGAGCGCGATTCGAGTGGTCGGCGCGCGCTGATCGTTCAGGAAGTGAACGCGATCGCCACGGCCTGGGATCGCATCGACGTGCTCCCCGCCGAACCGCAGCCCGCGATCCGCGCCGGATTTCGAACATATATGGATGCGTTGGTCGCGACCTTCACGGACGCGACCCATCAGGCGCGATCCCTTCAATGATCCGGTCGAGATGACGCGTAGCCCGGAAAGACATCTGGAGTCGGTCGGTCGCCGCAACGATACAGAGACGACGGCGACAAAGCGCGTATGCTGCTCCTGCCGGCACTGAACGAGATGTTCGTGCGCCGTGGAGCGTGAGCGTCCGCGCGGCGGTCGCATCTCGCCACTCGCGATCTACGTGATGCTCGGCCTGGCGACATTGGCGGCATCGCTGTTCGGCGGTCACGCGATGTCGGCCGCCCGAGGCGCAACTGGCTCTACATCGTCGGCGTCGCGGTGACCGTTTCGGCCGCGGCGTACGTCATCGCTCGAGCTCGAGTCTCCTCGGCTCGGTTTGATGCGGGTCGATGCCGACGACCTCGTGCAGCTTGCGAGCAAACATGCAATGAGGCCGCGGCAGTACGATCGCCACGTCGTCCCGGCGAGTCGCCATCTGAGGCGAACGTCCAACAGCCATCCGCCGCGAAGTTCGGCATTGTCCTGTCATGACACGCGCGAAGACCCTAGTCATCGGCGCGGATAGCAACAACGTCGTAAGCCTAGAAGTTACTCATAGAGCTTTCTCGCGGTTCTCCAGACGCGACGTCTACGTAGGCGTGATGGAGCTCTCGGCGGTCGACTGGCTCATAGACGTCTCCTTGCAGTTTCCGGTGATGAGGGAGCCATACGAATGAAACACGCCAAGACGCTACGCCTGATCCACGATGACCCGCGAGTCATGGAGCGTTTCGGGCGCTCGTCGAAAAGGGCCCAAGAGAAGATGACTGCTGGGAGTGGCAGGGAAAGGTCACGCCGAGCGGCCATCCGTGCTTCACCCGGCCAGCACTCCGCTGCCCCAGGTCACCTCTCTGGTTCTGAGCACGGGCGAGTTGCCGACGCGTGCGGCCGCGTCCAGCGACTCTGTGAGAATCCTCGATGTGTGCGGCCACAACACTTGGCGTGGATCGTTGACGCACCTCCGAGCGGCGTGCGCTGGCCGAGACCGACGGATATACGTACGCTGCCTGGTGTCGCGGTCCGCATCGATCGTCCGCGGGTCGGGATGCCGCACGTGGTCCGGCTTCGCGTCCGACAGTCCCGCAGGGCAACTCACGTAGCGCGCGAAGAACACGAGTTCTGCGAAAGTCGCGCTACCCTCTCGCTTGATCATCGGCGGACGCCACGCACCTCGAGGATGGCCTTCGATGGCCAGTACAGTCGAAGGACCAGCGTGAAGGAATCGGACGGCGTGGGAAGCCAATTTGATTCGCATGCGCTGCCCGGCGACGTCCGCTGAAGACGAACAACGATCGAGCCGTCGTCATCCTCTTTGCACAGCCCGTCGGTGATTGCGAATTGCGTGGCGCCCGAGCGAGTTATCGGCGAAGGTCTCGTTTGATTTGTACAACGTGATGGACCAGAACGCGTTCACCGGCGGGTAGTTGCTCGCGTTGAACCGAATCGAGTAGCAGCGGCTGCCGACCAGCGGCTGCCCTCGGGCATCGCTCGTCGCGCGCAAGTAGATCGCGTCGGCATGGAAGTTGGCCCCGAGGTTTCGCATTGCCGCGATTGCGCGCCACACGTAGTCGGTTCCGCACGCACCAGTGTGGTTCGGGGTGAATTCCATCCGTTCACCACAGCTCCGTGCGTTCGCAAGGCGTCGGCGCTGAGCTCTGGCTCGCGCTGGCTTGACGCCCGCACGAAGTGCCGGAGTGATTGTATTCTCAGTGATCGGCTGGCCGACTCGAATCCCCACGGACGAAAGCGCGCCACGGCATCCGCATCGGCGACGCGCAGGCGGGTTGACCGCCATGAGCGCATTGAGCCGCGAGAAGAACGTCTGCGGCATCCATTCTCGCAACCTGCCTGCGCACGGCGGCGTGATCGCGTCCACCCACGGCCCAACGGGCTGGCGGTTTGGGAGGCGATAACTCTCCCCACGAATCGAGATCCCGCAGCGAATAGCGTTCTGGAATCCTGTGCACGGCGGCGTAGTCGCTCTGGCCCCCGAGTTTCCGTTCGGCCGATCAACCACGCCATGTTCGTCGGCGCAACGATGCGAGTGACCTTCGGCGGTAGCCGACCAGACCATCCCGGTCCCGTGATCGCAAAATCTCACCGGCGATGTTCCCGGTAGTTCGCGTGCCCGGCGCGGCGAAGACGTTCGTCCACGCGTCGCAGCATCGGCACAGGTGGTACTGATTGCCCATGTCGGGCACACTGAGCACGACCGGGCCGCGCGAGAGGTCGAGCCACGCAACAGAGTACAGCGTGTCGGCGTTCGGCGACGCCCTGTCCGTGAACGCGGAGTCGGGATACGTGCGGAAATGCGCGAACTGATCTCGCCGGCGCACGCTGCGCGGTGGCTTGCGCAACACTCGTCGCCAGCCGCCGTGTCGCATCCATGATCACGGAGCGGTAGACCAGTAAGCCATACGGCGGCGATTTCGTCAGCGCCCGGCACGTCGATCGACGGGGTTGGCGTAACGCGATGGCAAACGATTGTCATAGGCCAACAATCCGCCACTGACTGCCGCCGCAGATATTGGCACTTGGTCCGGACGGTCGTGAGCGAGCTACGTCGCGCGCGGCTTGGACTTCCGTCCACTAGTGCGTTTGGCGCGCGCTGTAGTCTTTGCTTCAGCCAGTAGAACGGAGAACAGTGTGATGCGACTTTCAGAACCCCTGCGGTCGCCGCAGTCGCGAACGGCGGCGCGATGGCATGTCGGTCGAGCTCGTCGCGCGCGCGGGGATTGTCGCTGCGGCAAACGCGGAGCGCGCCGGCCGAACACTGATGAGAGTCATTCTGGATCGCGCGTTCCCCATCATCTTCAGCTGTACCATCACCCGTTTTCAAGCGTGCTCAGCGATTGAGAGCTTTTTGAACTCACGAGAAATTGAGTCCGCATACAAATGCAATTTATCACATCGAGCGAAGCGTCGAAGGGCGATGTGCCGCCCGCGAACGAGACACTGCAACGCGCGATCCTTCCAATCCGCGACGTCAGGCACACGCGCGACGCCAACGTACGACGCGAGGGATCCCGATACGAAGCTTCCGCCCATTTGCGCTGCGGCCGCCCGCGCGCGCCGAACGTGCTTCTGTTGTCCTGCTCGACGACGTCGGCTTCTGGCGCGTCGAGCGCGTTCGGCGGGCCGTGCGAGACGCCGACGGCCGAACGGCTGGCGGCGAACGGCCTCAAGTTCAACCGCTTCCACACGACGGCGCTGTGCTCGCCGACGCGCGCCGCGCTGCTGTCCGGCCGCAACCATCACACCGGTCGGGATGGGCGGCATCACGGAGCTCGCCGACCTCGGCGCCCGGCTACAACTCGATGCGCCCCAACACGTGCGCGCCGCTGGCGCGAGACGCTCAAGCTGAACGGCTACTCGACGGCGCAGTTCGGCAAGTGCCACGAGGTGCCGGTCTGGCAGACGAGCCCGATGGGCCCGTTCGACGCCTGGCCGACCGGCGGCGGCGGCTTCGAGTACTTCTACGGCTTCATCGGCGGCGAGACGAACCAGTACTACCCGGCGCGTCTACGAGGGCACGACGCCGGTCGAGCCCGAGACGACGCCGGAGCAGGGCTACCACTTCACCGAGGACATGACCGACAAGGCGATCACGTGGATCGCGCCAGCAGAAGTCGCTCATGCCCGACAAGCCGTTCTTCATGTACTTCGCGCCGGGCGCGACGCACGCGCCGCACCACGTGCCGCCGGAATGGTCGGCCAAGTACAAGGGGCGCTTCGACCAGGGCTGGGACGCGCTGCGCGAGCGAGACCTTCGCCCGCCAGAAGGAGCTCGGCGTCATGCCCGCCGGACGACGGAGCTGACCGCGCGGCCCGAGGAGATCCCGCGCTGGGACGACATGCCGCGACGAGCTGAAGCCGGTGCTCGCGCGCCAGATGGAGGTCTACGCCGGCTTCCTCGAGCACACCGACCACCACGTCGGGCGGCTCGTCGACGCGCTCGACGACCTGGGCGTCCTCGAGGACACGCTCGTCTACTACATCATCGGCGACAACGGCGCGAGCGCCGAGGGCACGCTCAACGGCACGCTTCAACGAGACGATCAGCTTCAACGGCGCCGCGGCGCTCGGAGACGACCGAGTTCATGGTCGAGCGCATCGACGACTTCGGCACGCCGGAGGCGTACAACCACTACGCCGTCGGCTGGGCGCACGCGATGGACACGCCCTACCAGTGGACCAAGCAGGTCGCCTCGCACTGGGGCGGCACGCGCAACGGCACGATCGTGCACTGGCCGCAGCGGCATCGACGCGCCAGGGGCGAGATCCGCACCAGTTCCACCACGTCATCGACGTCGCCCCGACCGATCCTCGAAGCGGCCGGGCTGCCCGCAGCCGACGTCGGTCAACGGCGTCGCAGCAGATGCCGATCGAGGGCGTGAGCATGGCGCTACTCGTTCGACGACGCGAGCGCGGCCGGAGCGCCACGAGACGCAGTACTTCGAGATGTTCTGCAACCGCGGCATCTACCACAAGGGCTGGACGGCGGTCACGCGCCACGCGACGCCGTGGATGGTCGAGCCCGAGCTGCCCGCCGTTCGACGACGACGTCTGGGAGCTCTACGACACGAACACCGACTGGACGCCAGGCGCACGACCTCGCCGCCGAGCATGCCGGAGAAGCTCGCCGAGCTGCAGCGATCTGTTCGATGCTCGAGGCGCGCGCAAGTACAACGTGCTCCCGCTCGACGACCGCAAAGCGGAGCGCGCGAACCCCGGATCTCGCCGGCCGACCGCCAGTTGCGTGCACGGCAACACGCAGGTGCTCTTCCGGGCATGCGGCGTCTCTCCGAGAACTCCGTCATCAACACGAAGAACAAGTGGCATTCCGTGTCCGCCGAGGTCGAGATCCCAAGCTCCGGCGCGTCGGGCGTGACTCGCCGCGCAGGGCGGCAAACATGGGTGGATGGACTCTCTACGCCCACGAGGGGAGGCCTCGGGCACTGCTACAACTTCCTCGGCCTTCTTGCAGTTCGACGTCACGTCGACGTTGCTCGCCGCCGCCGGGCACGCACCAGATGCGGATGGAGTTTGCTTCTACGACGGCGGCGGCATGGGCAAAGGGCGCGTGGACATCGATCTGGCTCGTCGGAAGCGGCCTGGCCATGTCGGCAGCGGACGTGTCGAGCGCACGCACGCCCTGTTCTTCTCGATGGATGAGACGACCGAGATCGGCTGCGATGTCGGCGAGCCCAGGTCACCTCGATTATGGCCCGACGGGAAACGCGTTCAACGGGCAGGTGAAGTGGGTGCAGATCGACGTCGATGGTGCCGCCAGGGATTGCGAGACCACAGGATCGGCGCCGAGGAGCGATTCCAACTCGCGATGGCGCGGCAGTAGGTCTTCAAAAAAGGGACCTTCGTCCACTCGGGCGATGGGCTGTCGCGGCGCTCTGGCGTGCGAGGTGAACCCGAAACAACAACAACCCGCGGAAAGCGCTGGCGCTGCGACTAGCACTCCGCTGCCGTACCGCTGTTTGCCGAGTGCGGCGGTCGCACAGCAGCCAGACACGCGCCGGCGCTGACCGTCGCCGGGTACGAAAGCCGATCCCGGAACGTCCACTCGTTGGAAAATGCTCCACGCCAACGAGCTCCAGACACCGTGGACCACCTTCCGCGTCGGCGGCGCGGATTCCTCCCGGAGATCGCGTCGTTCAGCCAGAACTCCAACAGCCGCGCTGCAAGTCGCTCAGAATACAGGCGCGGCACTGCCTGCCTCCTCCGACGCATCGACCCGACCGACTCACGGTCGCCATCGGCGCGATCGGCGTTCGTAAGACGCGCCGCCGCCACGTTCGACAGCGCTCAGGCAGCGGCGACCGGCGATGAAGGCGAGACTGCCAACGCTAGGCAGGATCCGCGACTCGCGGTTCCTCATCTACGGGACGGCTGGCGACCAAGCGCAGCGTCACCTGGTCAGCCGGGCATCATGTACGACTGGTCGACTGCACAAGTGGTTCATCCGCCAGACGGCGTTCCTGATCGCCGTTCCGGAGATCTCCAGCAATCTCTGGATCGGCTCGACCAAGGAAGGGCCGAGCCTGAACCGGCGTCATGACCGGCTATGACGTCTGGATGATGGAACGCTTCACGTTCTCGGACGCCGCCATACCGCTGCTGGCGGACGGCATCCGATGGCAGGGGTACGTGCCGAAGTACCATCTGATCTGAATCTCGGCGGCTTCGCGCGACTGTGCTGTCGAAGGGCGAATCGTTCTCCTACTTCTCCAATCAGGTGGCCGGCCGCGTCGGCTACGTGAAGATGGCGTCCGACACCGCCGGCAATCTCCTCCACGTGGCACTGTCGTTTCCAGTTCGGCATCCCGACCCACGGCTCGCTCGCGCTGAAGTCGAAACCGGAGGCGTTCGAAGCGCCGCAATTCATCAACACAGGCAAGTTCCCGGCGACGGCCGCCCAGCTCTTGGGGATCGAAGCTGTACCGTCGGACCGGATCGTGGCTGTACGGCACCGAGTACTACCTGGAGCGGGCAACGTCGCCGGAGACGCAACAACCCCGTCTTCAGTGGCGGCGACGTGTTCGTGACATGGCTGATGACGGGCGAGACGCGCGGCTACGTCGCGCCCGGCAGCGTATTCACGGACCGTGAGCCCCAAGAGGTCCGTATTCAGCGGCGGTCCCGGCGCGGTCGAGTGGACGCTTCGGCTGTCGAACATCGATCTGACCGCCGGCACGCTGCAGGGCGGAAAGTTCTGGCGTGTCACGCCGAGGGATGAACTGGTACCTGTCGGACAACGATTCGGCTCGAGCTCGCAGTACGGCTACGGCGGCGCTCACTCGTTTCGGGACGACGGGCGCGACGCAGTTCTTCCAGAGCCGGTTGCAGTTCCAGTTGTAAAACACTCATTCCAGTTCTTGTACGTTCACAAGACGACTACTTGGAGTCGTTCTTGACCACGCAGGAGATTTCCTATGACAACGGCACAACGTTTCGCGCCTCGACTTTCGATGCGGTCCCGCAATGTCACGACGCTGGCGGCACGCGCCAGCGATCGGGTTGGCGCTCGTGGCGCGCTCGCAAGTCGCGCCGGCGTCGGCTCAGCAATCCGCAGCAGGTAAGGTCGTGCCGCCGCGGGTGGAAAAGGATCTGCTCGGCGAAAAGGAGATCCCCGGCGACGCGTACTACGGTGTCCAAAACCCTGCGGGCATTAGAGAACTTCAAACTCTCCGGCATAACGATCGATCACTATCCGGGGTTCGTCGAAGCGTGGGCCATGGTCAAGGTCGCCGCGGCGAGAGCCAATACCGAAGTCGGCGCAATGAAACCGGATCGGCTGGCCGCGATCGAGAAGGCGACCCAGGCGGTTCTCGCCGGCAAGTACCACGATCAATTCCTCGGTCGACTGGTACCAGGGCGGCGCCGGCACGTCGACGAACATGAACGCCAACGAGGTACTGGCCAACATCGGGCTGGAGATGACCGGCCACAAGAAGGGTGAATACCAGTTCCTTGAACCGCACGACGACCTGAACATGTCGCAGTCGACCAACGACTCCTATCCGACCGCGATCAAGGTCGCGTTGCTCCTGCGCAACGACAAGCTGATCGAGGAGCTGCAACAGCTCGTGACGTCATTTCGCAGGAAGGCTGACGCGTACATCGAGGTCGTGAAGATGGGCCGCACGGAGCTGCAGGATGCCGTGCCGATGACCGTCGGACAGGAATTCCACGCGTTTGCGTCGTCACTGGAAGGCGAGATTCAGAATCTCTGCGCGAGGCGGAAAAGAGCCTCTACACCGACAACATGGGCGCAACGGCCATCGGCACCGGCATCAACGTGCCCAAAGGCTATCCCGAAGCTGTCGCCGCCGAACTGGCCAAGCTCACAGGAAAGCCAATCGTGCCGGCGAACGACATGCTGGCCGCTACCTGGGACCAGCAGGGATTCGTGATCTATTCCTCGGCGCTGAAGAGCCTCGCGATCAAGCTCTCCAAGATCTCGGGCGATCTCATCCTGCTGACGTCCGGGCCACGTGCGGGCCTGTCGGAAATCAATCTGCCTCGCGATACAGCCGGGCTCGTCCATCATGCCGGGCAAAGGTGAATCCCGTCGTGCCCGAGGTGATGAACCTCGTCACCTTCCGTGTGATGGGCAACGACTTGGCACGACAGCAATACGTAACTGAACGAAGCATAC
>ERZ1370068.9440-contig-8219_pt1 | contig 37708 bp, 56 predicted proteins | sample MGYA00561227_ERZ1370068 | MGnify/ENA primary metagenome ERZ1370068 (study PRJEB38410, sample SAMEA6850437) | metagenome | study: Metagenomic assessment of the ecological functions of the soil: analysis of the soil microbiota associated with the...
AGGTTACGTATTGCTGAATGCAAGCTCGAAGGCCTGCACTCCCTGCGGGCTCCCGAGGAGTGAATCCAATTCGGCGCGAAGCCCAGCACCGTCGAACGCCGCAGCGACGTCAGCCTTGTACGCGTTCATCGCCTTGCGCTGGACAAACTGGCGCCGCACGGCGAACAGCGGGGCGAGCTCGTGATGTCGCGCTCTCGAGCTCGCGCACGTCGCCTTCGATGCTGAACAGGCGCGCGATGAAATCTTCGACGTGCGGTGCGACATCGATCAGCAGCGTCGATTCATCCTTCGGCGCGAGCGCGGCGGATCGAGGCGCGCCGCCGCCAGTCGATCGGCAAGCGCGCCGTCGATGGCGCGGAGGTGATCAACGAAGAAACGATCGAGGGTCTCTGCCCCATCCGTCGAGTACAGATCCTCGAACGCGAGGCCGAAGGCGAGCTGCAGCATGGAGGACCGGTTGATTCGCCCGGGTGCCGATGAAGCGGCGCCCGTACGCAAACACAGACTATTTTACCTGCGAGCGCGGGCGAGGCGACAGCGGTACCACGGAATAAGCTTAGAGCGTCGGACGTTTGACGCGAGCAATGGCGCGGCCCCTGCTACCATGTGCAACGATTGATTCTCGCGCGGTCAACCGCAACGGCATCCACGGCGTTGGGGGTCGCTCGAGACTTTCGGGGATGTCATGCACCGTCGTTCTTGGCTCGCCGCCGCCGCGCTCGCGGTCGCCGGCGCCTATGCGTTTCCCCGCTGCTGCGCAACCGATCCGGCTGGGTGAGCTCAACAGCTACAAGGTGTTTCCCGCATTCCTCGAGCCCTACCGCAAGGGCATGGAGCTCGCACAGGCGGAAATCAATGCCGCGGGCGGCGTGCTCGGCCGGCCGCTGGAAATCGTCTTCCGCGACGACAACGGGACACCCGGCGACGCCGTGCGCGTGGCCGGAGGAGTTGCTCGTGCGCGAAAAGGTGTCGCTTCCTGATGGGGACATACGCGTCGAACGTCGGGCCTCGCCGTCGCCGACCTCGCCAAACAGCGGAAGGTCCTGTTCCTCGCCGCCGAGCCGCTCACCGACAAGATCGTTTGGGATAGCGGCAACAAATACACGTTCCGATTGCGCGCATCGACGTTCATGCAAACCGCGATGTTGGTGCCGGAAGCGGCGAAGCTCGGCAAGAAGCGCTGGGCGATCGTCTACCCGAACTATGAATACGGCCAGTCGGCAACGGCTGCGTTCAAAAGCAGATGCTGTTTCGCCAATCGGGCGGCCTCGAGTTCGTCGAGCAGGCGGTGCCGCTCCGGCAAGATCGACGCCGGCCCCGTCGTGCAGGCGCTGATCGACGCGCAACCCGATGCGATCTTCTCGTCGCTGTTCGGAGCCGATCTCGCGCGTTTCGTCCGCGAGGGCCAGTTGCGCGGGCTGTTCAAGGATCGGCCGGTGTTCAATCTGCTCGGCGGCGAGCCCGAGTATCTCGATCCGTTGAAAGATGAAGCGCCGGTCGGGTGGTACGTGACCGGATATCCGTGGTATGCGATCGACACGCCCGCGCACAAGCGCTTCCGCGACGCGTACCAGGCAAAGTTTGGCGACTATCCGCGGCTGGGATCGGTCGTCGGCTACAGCACCGTCAAGGCAGCGGCCGCGGCGATCGCCAAAGCACGCTCGACCGATACCGAAAAGGTTGTCGCTGCGATGCGCAACCTCGACGTGGAGACGCCATTCGGCAAAATCACCTTCCGCGCGATCGACCATCAGTCGACGATGGGCGCGTACGTCGGCCGCACGGCGGTCAAGGACGGCAAGGGCGTGATGGTCGATTGGCGCTATGCCGACGGAAAGGATTTTCTGCCGGATGACGATGCGGTGCGCCGGCTGCGTCCGGCGGATTGACTGCGCCTTCCGCGCGTGACCGCTGCGTCATTCGCGATCCAGTTTCTCAACGGCCTCGCGTCGGCGTCGTCGCTGTTTCTGGTTGCCGCCGGTCTGACGCTGATTTTCGGCGTCACGCGCATCGTCAATTTCGCGCACGGCTCGCTCTACATGCTGGGCGCGTACATCGCGTATTCGCGCGGGATCGGCATTCGCGAGCATTGCCGGGCGCGGTCCGGTTGCGTACTGGGGTGGCCTCGTGGCGGCCGCACTCGCCGTCGCAGCGATCGGTGCGCTGATCGAAACCCTGCTGCTGAAGCGGCTCTACGGTGCGCCCGAGCTCCTGCAACTCACCGCGACGTTCGGCGTCGTCCTGATCGTGCGCGATGCCACGCTTGCGCTGTGGGGCCCCGAGGACCTGCTGGGTCCGCGCGCCCCGGGGCTCGACGGCACCGTCGAATGGCTCGGGCACGCCGTGCCGCAATACGACCTGTTTGTCATGGTCGTCGGGCCGCTCGTACTGATCGCGCTGACATGGCTGATCACGCGCACGCGATTTGGCGTGCTCATTCGCGCTGCATCGGAAAATCGCATGTTGACCGGCGCGCTCGGCATCGACCAGGCGAAGCTCTACACAGCGGTGTTCGCGCTCGGCGCGTTGCTCGCCGGATTGGCAGGCGCGCTCCAGCTGCCGCGCGAGCCGGCAAATCTCGGCATGGATCTCGCGATCGTCGCCGATGCATTCGTCGTCACGGTGGTCGGCGGACTGGGCTCGATTCCGGCGCGTTCCTGGCCGCGTTGCTGATCGGCCTCACCAAAGCGCCGTGTATCGCGCTCGGTACCGTCACCTTCGGCGGCGTGACATTCGCGTTCCCGAAGCTCACGCTCGTCGCCGAGTTCGTCGTGATGGCGATCGTGCTCGCACTCCGTCCCCACGGGCTGTTGGGAACGCCGCCATCGGTCCCTGTGACAACGCCGCTGCCCGAGCAACGCGAGCTCGTCACAGCGCCGCGCGGCGCGAGGCGTGGATCGCCGCGGCCATCGTCGGCGGCGTTCGCGCTGCTGCCGTTCGTCCGCGACGAATACGCGATGGTGCTGGCCACCGACGTCCTGATCGCCGCACTGTTCGCCGCCAGCCTGCAATTCCTCACCGGGACCGGCGGCATGACGTCATTCGGCCACGCAGCGTACTTTCGGCGTTGGCGCCTATGGCGCGGCGCTGGCGATCACGCACGGTCTGCCGTTTGCCGGCGCGCTGGGAGCGGCACCAGTCGCTGCACTCGCGGCGGCCCTCCTCTTCGGCTGGTTCTGCGTGCGCTTGTCCGGCGTCTATCTCGCGATGTTGACGCTCGCGTTCGCGCAAATCGCGTGGTCGATTGCGTTCCAATGGGACCAGCGTCACCGGCGGGTCGAACGGGATTGTCGGCGTGTGGCCCGGCGATTGGCTGTCCGACCGGCGCCACTACTACGCGCTGGTGCTGATGATTGTTGCCGTTGCGCTGTGCGCGCTGGTCGCCATCGCGTACGGTCCCTTCGGCCGCACGCTGCGCGCCGCGCGCGATTCGCCGCTTCGCGCGGAAGCAATCGGGATCGACGTTCGCCTGCGGCAGTGGCAGGGATTCGCATTGGCCGGCGCGTTCGCGGGCCTCGCCGGCGGATTGTTCGCCTTTTCGAAGGGCAGCATCTCGCCTGAATCGCTGGCCATTCCGCACTCGGTCGACGCACTGGTGATGGTGCTGTTGGGTGGACTGAATGCGCTATTCGGGCCGTTGATCGGCTCGGCGCTCTTCACGTGGCTCCAGGACACGCTGGCGCGAACCACCGAATACTGGCGCGCCATGGTGGGCGCAGGCATTCTCGTTCTCGTGCTGCTCTTTCCGCAAGGCGTGGGCGGCGCTCTTGCGCGGCTCGTGCGCTCGCGATGAGCGAATCGACGCTTCAGGTCGCGGCGCTCGCGAAAGCGTTCGGCGGCGTGCAGGCGGTCCGCGATGTCTCGTTTCGCGTCGATCGCGGCGAGCTCGTCGCGTTGATCGGTCCGAACGGCGCCGGCAAAACGACGTGCTTCAACCTGATCAACGGCCAGTTGAGTCCCGATACCGGGACCGTGCGCTTCTGCGGCGAGCGGATCGACGGCCTGCCGCCGCGCGACATCGCGCACAAAGGCGTTGGCCGGACGTTTCAGGTCGCCGCGACGTTCGCGTCGATGACGGTGCGCGAAAACGTCGAGGTCGCATTGATTGCGCACGCGCGGCGGGAAGGACGCCCTGATCGAAGCGCGGCAGTCGCCATGGCGCGAACGCGCCGATGCCTCTGCTCGCCCGCGTCGGTGTGGCCGCGCTCGCGACCGCTCATTCCGCGGCGCTGGCATACGGCGACGTCAAGCGCGTCGAGCTTGCCCTCGCCCTCGCCAACGCGCCGAAGCTGTTGCTGATGGATGAGCCGACGGCAGGCATGGCCGTCGCCATGCGGGGCGAATTGATGCGCCTCACCGCCGAACTCGCGCATCGCGAGCGTCTCGCCGTGCTGTTCACCGAGCACGACATGGACGTTGTATTCGGATTCGCCGACCGCGTGATCGTGCTCGACCGTGGGGCGATCATCGCCGAAGGTCCGCCCGCGGCGATCCGAAACAATCCGCTGGTGCAAGCGGTGTATCTCGGGCCCGACGAGACGATCTAAGAGAACAATTCGCGCTCACGGCGTGACGGTGTGGTTTGCGGCAACGTTTGCTTCGGCGGCCCCAAGCCGAATCGTTTGTTCATGGCGGCGAGCCAGTCGCTGCACGCGGTCTACACGGGCACCCAGGGCGCCGCTCCGGGCTAGCGCGAACCGTTGCGCGGTGAACTACGTGGCGAGTCGCGCGAAGCCGTCCGCCAGGTCGTCGATCAAATCGTCCGATCCTCGAGTCCGATGTGGAGCCGGAGCGACGGACCCGCTGCCTGCCAGCGAGTGACGCTGCGCGAGCGTTCCGGATAGGTGGGAATGATCAGGCTTTCGAATCCACCCCAACTCCAACCCATCCCGAACAATCGCATGCCGTTCAGCATGGCGGCGATTCGCTCGTGCGCGACCGGACGCAACACGACGCCGAATAAACCCGACGCCGCGGTGAAATCACGCTTCCACAATTCGTGGCCGCGGGCGCCCGGCAGCGCCGGGTAGAGTACTTCGGCAACCTCGGGTCGCGCTTGCAGCCAATTCGCGATTCGCAATGCGCTTGCCTGATGCTGCGCGAGACGTATCGCGAGCGTGCGCAATCCACGCAAGCCGAGAAAGCAATCGTCACTCGACGCCGCGATGCCCATGTCGGTCCAGATCCGATGGAGTGCCGGACGCGTCGCTTCGCTCGCGACGATGACGCCGAGCAGGACATCGGAGTGTCCGCCGATGTATTTGGTCGCCGCATGAACCGAAATATCGACGCCGTGATCGAACGCGCGAAAGCCGAGCGGCGTCGCCCATGTGTTGTCGAGCGACGACTCGCGCGCCGCGCGTGCGCGACGGCCGCGATCGCCGGAATGTCTTGCACCTCGAACGTCAGCGATCCAGGCGACTCGGCGAAGACGATCCGCGTATTCGGCCGAAAGTCGCGCTCTGATCGCCGCGCCGGCCAACGGATCGTAGTAGCTGACGTCGACGCCGAGCCGCCGCAAATGATTCTCGCAAAAGCGCCTTGTCGGCCCATAAACGACGTCGGTGACGAGCGCGTGGTCACCGGGTTTGGCGAGCGCCAGAAGCGGCAGCGTCGTCGCCGTGAGCCCCGACGGGACGGCGAGCGCCGCGAACCCGCCTTCGAGCGCGGCCACTGCATTCTGCAAGTCGACCACCGTCGGCAATCCGTGCAGCCCGTACGTGAGGCCCGCGTATTCGCCGCGCGCAGCCAGCTCGAGATCCGCCAGCTCGCGGAACAGGATGGTCGTCGCGCGAAACACCGGCGTGTTGACCGCGCCCAGATATTTGCGCGGATCGCGACCAAGATGCAGGACCTGCGTCGCTTTGCGGTAGCGCGTCCGGTCGGTCATACGGAAGCGGTCTTGAGTTGCAATCCGTCGCGAATCGCGGCCACCTGCACGACCACGTCAGCGCGAAGTGATCGACGACGAGCGCGTCCGCCGGCTCCTCCAGCGTCGCGAATTGACTTGGCAACAACGACGCCGGCATGTATTTGTGGCGCCGCGCGGCGAGCCGCGCCTCGATCGTCGCGAGGTCGCCCTTCAAATAAACGAAATTCACGTCGCCGGGACGCGCGATTCGATCACGATAGGTCTGCTTGAGCGCCGAGCACGCCAGCACCGCGTGACTGCCGTTTGCCTGCACCCGCCCTAGCATGTCGACGATGCGATCGAGCCACGGCCAACGATCGTTGTCGGTAAGCGGAACACCGGATGCCATCTTGGCAACGTTGGCGGGCGGGTGATAATCGTCGGCATCGTAGAACGCCCAGCCGAGCGATTGCGCCAACGCGCGTCCCACGGTGGTCTTGCCGGAGCCCGTCACCCCCATCAGTACGACGACCATCGCGGGCGCCCCTTCTTCTTTCACGACAATGGAAAGCCGCGATGCTACCGAAACGCCGTCGAACGCGCCATCGCGACGCGCGTGGCGAGCGCCGCAGCGGAAATGATCAGTCCGCCGCCGATGAGCGTGCGAAGGTTCGGAATTTCGCCAAGCAGGAGCGCCGCCAGCACGATGCCATAGGCCGGCTCGAGCACGCTGACGATGCTCGCCGTTTGGGCCCTCACGCGCAGCATGCTCGCGATGAACATCGTGTGCGCAAGCGCCGTGCAGAACACACCCAGAATCAGCACCAACGCCAGGTCGCGCGGTGTTGGCACGATAGGCGGAATCATGACGACGACGACCGGCACAAGCCACAGCGCGGCAAAGGCGTTCTGCCACAGCGCCAACGGCGTCGCACCGACGCGTGACACGCGGGCACGATTGGCGAGTGTCAAGAGCGCGAACGTGAGGCCGGACGCGACACCCCAAGCAAGACCCTGAACCGTTGCGCTCGACCATGAGAATTGCGGCACGAGCAGCGCAAGTCCGACGACGACAAGCGAAACCGCCGCAAACTCCCGCGCGATTGGCCGACGCCGACCTTTGGCGCTCTCGAACACCATGACGAACATCGGGAAGCTCGCGAATCCGAGCAGCCCGGTCGCAACATTCGACACCTGGACGGCGGCAAAAAAGTCACCCAGTGCAGCGCAAGGAGCGCGCCATTCGCGGCGAATGCGACGTTGGGCCGGAGGAGCGGTTGGCGCATCGCGCGCGCGACGAGCGCCAGCGTCACCGCCGCGACGACGGTGCGTCCCAAGACGATGGCGACCGGCGGCAGCGCGATCCACTTGCCGAACAGCGCGGCGAAGCCGAACAACGCGACGGCAACGTGCAGCGCAACCAGGGCGGTGGAGGAACGCATTGCGCTAGAATGCCCGAATCGCGCGAACCGCGACTTCGCGCCGACAACAACAGGATCTCTTGGGGAGTTTCGCATGCCGGCTCCGGCCACGCCCGCAGAAGTCATCGCCACCGTGCGCAAGTCGCCGGGACACCGTGTCAAGGTCGCCGTGTCCGACATCGACGGCATTCTGCGCGGCAAGTACATCCACAAGGACAAATTCGTGTCGGCCGTCGAGGGTGGCTTCGGTTTCTGCGATGTCGTCTTCGGGTGGGACTCGCAGGACGTTTGCTACGACAACACGACGCTGACCGGCTGGCACAAGGGCTTTCCGGACGCGCTGGCGCGCCTCGACCTGTCGACGCACCGCCGCGTGCCGTGGGACGACAACGTCGATTTCTTCCTCGGCGAATTCGTACTGCAAAAGAACGGCCGCGAGGTGCCGTTCCCGCTCGATGGCCGGCAGGTGCTGAAGCGCGTGTTGAAGCGCGCCGAGAAGCTCGGCCTCAAACCGATGTGCGGTCTCGAATTCGAATGGTTCAACTTCGCGGAGACGCCCCAATCCTGGGCCGACAAGAAGGGCGTCGGCCCGACGCCGATCACGCCCGGGCATGTTCGGCTATTCGCTGCTTCGCGCCAATCACTCGCGCGAATTTTTCGCCGCGCTGTTGCGGAGACGGCCGCATTCGGCATTCCGATCGAAGGCCTGCACACCGAGACCGGCCCTGGCGTGTTACGAAGCGGCGATCGTATTTTCCGAAGCGCTCGAGGCCGCCGATCGCGCGACTGCTGTTCAAGACCGCGGCGCAAGGAAATCGGTGCGCGGTTCGGCATCATGCCGAGCTTCATGGCCAAGTGGAGCGCGCAATATCCGGGCTGCTCCGGGCACATGCCACCAATCGCTGTCCGACGGCAAGAAGAACGTCTTCCACGATGCCAAAGGCCGCGCACATCGATGAGCACGCGTGTTCGAGAGCTATCTCGCGGGGCAGCGTCGAGCATTTGCTCGAGTTCGCGCCGATGTTCTGGCCGACGGTCAACAGCTACAAGCGTTTGGTCGACGGCTTCTGGGCGCCGGTCAAGCCGACATGGGGCGTCGACAACCGCACGGCGAGCTTCCGCGTCATCGCGGGCTCGCCTAAGGCGACGCGGCTCGAAACGCGCTGCCCCGGCGCCGACGTGAATCCGTATCTGCGCCGTTGCCGCTTGCATCGCCGCGGGACTCGCGGGCGTCGAGAAGACGATGAAGCTCACGGCGAAGCCGATCGAGGGCACGAACCAGGGCGCGGAGAACGTCCCGCGCGCGCCGCGCACGCTGATCGAGACCACGCGGATCTTTCGTCAATCCGACTCTGCGCGCGACTGGTTCGGCGACGAGTTCGTCGATCACTTCGCCGCCACTCGCGAGTGGGAGTGGCGGCAGTGGCTGGATGCCGTGACCGATTGGGAGCTGAAGCGCTACTCGAGATTATTTGAACCACCGCATCGCGGCGGCGCAGCACCGCCGCGACTGACAAACTCAGTCAGGCTTCGGGCGCGACCAAGGGGCAGATGAGAACGATGCCCGTCTCGACCTCGTACGGATTCGGCTGCCAGGTTGGTTCTGCTTTTGAATATGCAGGTGGCCGGTTGCGCATCGCAGGCCGCTTCCGCGGCGTCGAGGTCAACGGCGCTGGTTATCGGCTTGAAATTGAGTCCAGCGCGGCCGCTTCCGTGTAAACCATCAGGATGATCTTCCACGGGGCCTTGAATTCGCCTGCCGTTCCGTGGTTGCCGAGCCCGGGCTTGCCTGTCAATACGTGGTCGTGATAGGCACCCGGATCATTTGGGCCGAAGTGGTAGCACGGATTGCATAGCGGCTGGTATCCCGACGGGAAGCGTTCCCGGATCTGTATCCGTGCCGCTCGGATTGATCGGATACGCGATCGAAACACAGTTCCTCGGACTGCGCGTACAGCTGAGGATTGGGGTTCGGGATGACGTGCGGCCCGATCATGTAAACGAGTTCGCCATCCGCGTACGAGGGATCGATGATCGGCTTGCCGGCCGTCGCTGCGCCCCAAGGAATGAATAGCGAAAGCAAGAGCGCCGGGAGCCCACCGATAGCAAACAATCTCCTGAAGATGAGGTTACACATGGCAATGTCCTTTCCCGCCAACACGATTTTGGGTGGAGCTGTTCGCTTCCTACCGTGGTGGCGTCCCCGCGTGCCCCCTATCCACGCTGAACGGTGACAACTTTACGCCGACTCCGGCTGTCTACAATCGATCACACGACAAAAGCGGAATATTCGCGATAAGACCGCCCGCGGAGAGGATCGACCCGTCGAGCGCTGAACGGCCGATCACACCTGCATTCGGGTAGGATTGCAGTTGTCGTCCACAGACCAGAAGAAGCATGTCCGCCATCCACCGCTTCGCCTTTCCCACAACGATCGATTTCGGACCCGGCGTGCGCACGTCTCGTGGCCGATCACCTGAAGTCGCAAGGCGTCAGGCGTCCGCTGGTCGTTACCGACCGCGGCGTCGTCGGCGCTGCCGGTGTTCGCAGGGCTTCATCGGCGAATCTGCCGGGTCTCGAGCTCGCGGTGTATCTCGGAGATCTGGGGCAACCCGGTAGCGAGCCAGGTCACGGCGGGTGCTAAGCGCGTTCAAGACGCATCGTGCCGACGCCGTCATCGGCATCGGCGGCGGCGCGGCGCTCGATGTCGCCAAAGCGATCGCGCTGATGGCGAGCACGAGGGCGACAGTCCTCGAATATGCGTGGGACCATCCGCGGGTGCGGCCGCATCGACAAGCCGCTGCCCTACTTCGTCGCGCTGCCGACGACGGCGGGCACGGGTTCGCGAGGTCGGGCGCTCGTCGGTGATCTCCGACGACGCCACGCACGTCAAGAAGATCATCTTCTCGCCCGCGCTGCTCGCACAGAGCCGTGTTCGCCGATCCGGAGCTGACGCTCGACTCTGCCGCGCGCGCATCACTGCGGCGACCGGCATGGACGCGCTGACGCACAACGTCGAAGTCGTACCTCTCGCCCGCCTATCACCCGCTGTGCGACGGCATCGCGCTCGAAGGCGTGCGCATCGCCGCGGCGCGCGCTTGCCGCATCGCGGTGCGCAATGGCCACGATCTCGGCGGCGCGCGGCGACATGCTGATGAGCTCGATGATGGGCGCGATCGCCTTCCAGAAGGACCTCGGCGCCGTGCACTCGTGCGCGCACGCGCTGTCGACCGTTGCCGACCTTCACCACGGCCTCGCCAACGGCATCATGATCGACCACGTGATGCGCTTCAATCTGCCCGCGGCGACGGCGAAGCTGGCCGAGCTCGCGCGCGTCGCGCGCGTGCCGGGCGGGCATCGGGGCTCGACGACGCGCGCGCGAACTGCGTTCATCGACGTGGCTCGGTCGAGCTGAAGGCGCGAGCTCGGCATTCCGGCGACGCTGCTCCGAGTATCGATCCGCCGCGGCCGCGTCACGTGAACGCCGACATTCCGCGCGCTCGTCGACATCGCCATGCAGCGACATCTGCCATCAGACCAATCCGCGGCCCTGCACATGCGGCGACTTCGAGCGCATCTTCGCGGAGTCGATTCTGACGACGCATCGTCGCGCCTGCCTGATCGGCGTCTCCGCGCGCATCCATCATGCCGATGATCCGGCAGCGCATCGGCGGCGTTTACACGCAAGACGCTGCACTATCTCGAGCAGATCGGTCGCGCACTGGGTGATGTCCGAAGAACGTGCTGGCATTGATGATCCCTCGCCGATCGAAAGCGAAGGCCTGATCCAGCGCAGCGACATGCGTCTCGTATCACTACGCGCGAGGCGCTCGACGGCGTCGTGCTGCAGGGCGGCGCCGACGTCGCGCCGCGAGACGTACGGCGAGACAGGCGCGCGACCCGACGTGGGACGGGCGACGCGCGTGCGCGACCGCTACGAGATCGAGCTGTTCGAGGCGTTCGTCGGCAGAGGGCAAGCCGGTGCTCGGCATCTGCCGCGGCTGCCAGCTGATCAACGTCGCGTTCGGCGGCACGCTGTATCAGGACATCGGCGACGCAGATGCCGGGCGCGCTCGATCATCGCGACATCGCGAACTACGAGCGCAACTTCCACTCGCTGACGATTCGTGTCCGGCACCCGGCTCGCGCAGACTCTATCCCGAATCGCACCGACGCGTCGATCAACACGATTCACCATCAGGCGGTGAACAAGCTCGGCCGCGGGCATGGTCGTCGAGGCGCTGGCGGTGCCGGACGGCATCGTCGAGGCGATACCGCTGGCGCGGGCCGAGCTACGTGTTCGGCGTGCCAGTGGCATCCCGAGTTCCATGTTCGGCCGGGCATCGGCGTCGAGCATCTCGACGGCTACGCCGATCCTGAACGAGTTTCTCGACGCCGTGCGCGCGCGGAAGGCCAAGCCGGTAATGGCGGCGACGACGCTGAAGATCACCAATCCGGCGACCGGCGCGCCGCTCGTGCGCGTCGTCGCGGCGGACGGTGCCGCGGGACGGTCGCGCGCAAAGTACGCCGCGGCGCGCGCCGCGCAGCCTGCGATGGGCGGCAACGCCGATGCGCCAGGCGCATCGCACGCGATCGACAAGTTCCGCGAGCGCGTCGTCGCACGCGCACGGAAGCGCTGGCGCACGACGCTGACGCAGGAAGTGGGCAAGCCGATTCGCCAGTCGCGCAACGAGCTTGAACGGCCTCGCTCGCCCGCATCGATTTCTTCCTCGCCGAATCGGCGCGCGCGCTGCGCGAGGAGAAGGTGTTCGCCGATCCGGCGCAGAAGCTCGAGGAGCGGATCACCCACGAGCCGCTCGGCGTCATCGCCAACATCTCGGCGTGGAACTATCCGTACTTCGTCGGCGGCAACGTGTTCGTGCCGGCGCTCGTCGCCGGCAACGCCGTGCTGTACAAGCCGTCGGAGTTCGCGACGCTCACCGGCCTGCACATCGCCGACCTGCTGCACGCGGCCGGCGTTCCCGCACGATGTGTTCGTGCCCGTCATCGGCGACGGCGCGACGGGCGCCGCGCTGTTGCGGCAGCCGGTCGACGGCGTGTTCTTCACCGGCTCGTACGCGACCGGCGCGAAGATCGCCGCCGAGCGCCGGACGCGGATGATCAAGGTGCAGCTCGAGCTCGGCGGCAAGGATCCGGTCTACGTATGCGACGACGTCGACGTCGAAGGCCGCCGCCGCGGCGGCGTCGCCGACGGCGCGTTCTACAACACCGGGCCAGTCGTGCTGCTCGGTCGAGCGCATCTACGTGCACGAAACGATCCACGACGCGTTCGTCGACGCGTTCGTCGCCGAGGTCGAAGCGCTACAAGATCGGCGACCCGATGGACGAGGCGACCTACATCGGCGCGATCACGCGCCGGCCGCAGCTCGACGTGCTGCAGGCGCCAGGTCGCCGACGCCAGACGCAAGGGCGCAGTCTGCTGACCGGCGGCGCGTCGATCAAGCGCAAGGGCAACTGGTTCGCGCCGACGGTGCTCGACCGACGTCGATCACTCGATGGCGCGTGATGCGCGACGAGAGCTTCGGCCCGATCATCGGCATCCAGGCGGTCGCCGACGACGACGCGGCGGTCGAGCTGATGAACGACACGCGAATACGGCCTCACGGCCGGCGTCTACACGCCCGACGCAGACGCGCGCGCAGCATTCTGCGCGCGCGTCGCACGCGGGCAGCGTCTACTGGAACTGCTGCGATCGCGTGAGCCCGCGGCTGCCGTGGTCGGGCGTCAAGCCATTCGGGCATCGGGCTCACGCTGTCGACGCTACGGCATCCAGACGTTCACGCGGCCGAAGGCGTGGCATCTGAGGGCTTCGAACGAGACCACACCCGTGCGCAGCGACGCCCCGCGCGAAACCTGTGGTAACGAGCCTACATCTGCTTGAACAGATGATTGAAGGTGCGGCTCACTTCGAGCTTTTCGTCGCTGCCCTTCACATGCACGATCTGATGGCCGCGGAAGTTGCGGCTGACCTGCTCGACCGCATCGACGCGGACCACGGTGGCGCGATGGATTTGCCAGAATTCGTCCGGGTCCAGCTCATCGATCAGCTCCTTGATCGGCTTGCGGATCAGGGCCTCGAAACCCTGGGTCTGCACCCGCGTGTATTTGTCCTCGGCGCGGAAGAACAGGATGTCGCTGGTCGGGATCATCCGTATAGTTGGCGCCCACGCTGGCCTGCACCCAGCGCATGTATTCGCGCGGTTTCACGCCGCCGGCGCCGAGTCGTTGCGATAGCTGCGCCAGCAGGTCGTTCATCGGATCCGGCGCTTGCTTGAGCCGCTCGCGCAGGCGCTGGCAGGTCAGCGCCACCCGCTCCGGCTCCGCCGGCTTCAGCAGATAATCGACCGCGCCCTGCTCGAAGGCGCTGATGGCGTATTGGTCGTGGGCGGTGACGAAGACCACATGGACCTGGCCGGCCAGCGCCTGCGCCGCCTGGATGCCGTCCATCTCCGGGCATGCTGATATCGAGAAAGACGATGTCGGGTTCCAGGCTCTGCACCATGGCCACTGCCTCGCGGCCGTTGCTGGCCTCGCCCACGATCGAGAGCTCGGGCCAGGCTTCCTTCAGGCGTGTCAATGATCTGATCGCGCATCAGGCGTTCATCGTCGGCAACGACGGCGGTGGGGCGGCGGGCGATGAGGGTGCATGCCGGCACTCGTCCGATCAGGCTGGGGGTGAGGTTGGGGCGATTTCGTAGGGCACTTTGATGGTGGCACAGGTGCCGCCCGCGGGCGGCACGCTGATGATCAGCTCGGCCCGGCCGCTTGTACAAGGCCTTCAACCGCTCGCGGACATTGGCCAGTCCCACGCCACCTTCGGCCTTTCGGCATGAAGCCGACGCCGGTGTCGAGCACATGGACGGCCAACTGGCCATCGACGATCTCGGCGCCGATCTCGAGCCGGCCACCTTCGGCCTTCGGTTCCAGGCCATGCTTGATGGCGTTTTCCACCAGGGTCTGCAACATCATCGATGGGAAGACCGCCGATTTCAAGCCTTCCGGAACGTTCACGACCGGCTGCAGGCGTCCTTCCATACGCACCGCCATGATCTCCAGGAACGCGCTGCAAAGATTGACCTGCTGACCCAGCGTGGGCCGGCTGCCTTCGCGCATCTGCGGCATGGCCGAGCGCAGGTAGCGGATCAGGCTCTGCTGCATCTTCGAGGCGCGCGGCGGGTCGGTCTGGATGAGCTGGTCGATGCTGGCCAGGGTATTGAAGAGGAAATGCGGCTCGATCTGGGCCTGCAGCGCTTCCATGCGCGCTTCCAGCACGGTGCGCTCGAGCTGTTCGGTTTCGGCGCGCTTGGTGGCCTCGCTGGCGGTCAGTTCCGCTCTGCGCTTGCCGCCCGCCACCACCTTGATGATGAAGGAGGCGACGATGAGCAGAGAGAAAGCGTCGAGCGTGGGACAGCCTTGAGTATGCGCCGCCGAGGATCAGGCCCAGGAATGAAACGAGCAGCAGCTTCTTCCACGACACCACGGCCAGCCAATCGAAGAAGCCCCACCACATCACGACGATGTCCATTGCGGATCTCTCGCAGGGCTTGGGTTCCGGATGGCCGCGAGGCAGGATCGCCCTTGCCGCGCCCGGCGGCGCTGTGCCGGTGCCTGGGCTGCGTGGGTCGGTATTCATCTTGTTGCTCTCTGGTCGCCTACTTGTCACCGGGCAAGATTACGGGAGGGGGCTGCTCCACTCCAGCGCGGCAAGACAGCAATGCGCGCCGGTAGGGATGAAATGCAGGAAACCGTCATAGTCGGTTCCATCCAGGATCCACTGCGGAACTCAATCGCCTGCAACACTTGCTTTGCCGCTTATGGTCAGTGGACCCTCACGATAACAATGGGGCGAGCCCATGCGAAACATACGCGTTGCAACAACTAAAAGGAGCGTGAGGTGTTCTGACGACCGCGCCGCCAGGAAGCTCCGGCACGCTCTGGTCGGCCTGCCTGACTCTCTGGCGATGGCCGGCCTGATTGTCGTTCGGCGGCGCGTAAGTCTCGAGAGATCCAGCACCAACAACGAAGTCGCCGGATTCAAATTCGCCACGGTCGGAGTGCTCTACGCCGTTCTGGCATTCGTCGTAATCGTCGTGTGAAAGTTCAGCGATGCCGAGTCCGATGTCTCCCGCGAGGCGGCAGGCGCGGCGGCGACGATATACCGCCCGCGTCGAAGGTATCGACGCGGAGCCGGGGCTGATACTTCGCAACGACCTGACCCGCATCTGCAATCTGCCATGACCGACGACTGGGCCGCCATGGAAAGGCGAAGCGAGCCCCGTCACGACACGCGCGCTCGACAGAATTTATGCGGCCGCGCTGACGTACAAGCCGACCGATCAACGAGGCGTCGCATTTTGTCGGAAACATTGCGCCAGCTCAGCGTCAACTCAAAGCGCCGGCGCGGCTCGTCAAGGCATCCGCATCGTGCCAGACATCATTTGGCTGGTGCCTTTGGAGGTGCTTTCCCTGACAATTGATTCACATTTTTTTCGGGGCCGAGAATCTTCGTGCGCAATCGATGATGACTGGGGCCTTGGCGTCGTTGATTTTCTCTGGACTTCGATCATCGTATCGATCGACCATCCGTTCGCCGGTCTGGTCAAGGTCGAGCCATTAGGATCCTTGAGGTACTCCAGGATCTCGGCGGCGGGCATGCGGTCGCACGATAGTGCTGCTTCGGATACACACGAGTCGGCGGTGAGAGACTCGATGAATCGTTCTCCGCCTACCTGCGGTGACGCGCTATACCAAGTTCATCGCCCGTAGCGCTACAAAGCGCCGCAACGCGCACCGATAAACGGTCGTTCTCGACCGGCAATGCCAATGTCATAATATTCGAAGGGGCAAACTGAACTCCGCGATGTCCGGGTCGAAGATGGGAGCTCCATGATGAAACGTTTCTTGCACAATGGCAGTCATCACGATGAGTGCTCCGGCACCGCGACTGAACTGTCGGTGTTTCGCTGAGCGCGCGGACAGCCCGGCTTCATGGACGCATCGATATCGGCAACCCTGCCGCCGCCGCGGTTGGTTTACGCAGAGCCGATCGTGATCCAGCACGTGCCAGCGGGCGTAGTGCGTCAGCCGGATCTGATCTGCACGTGCGCTGCCGGCCATGCGAAGAACTGGCGCAGCGCCGCGCCCGATACAACGCATGCGGCCAGCCGGTCTACTTCGTGCAAGAGACTCTGGTACAACGACGTGTACGTCGCACACTACGGTGACGTCGGCTACGGTCGCACGGGAGCACCTCGTCCTGCTCGCGGCGCCCGCCTACGAATATCGTCAGCCTGTCCGGGAGTTCTGCGAAGCGCACGTCACGTCAGTGCGCGCCGTGGTCGGACCGCCAGAGCAGCGTTGCTGGGTCGAGCGTCAGCAAATCGCCGACAATCGAAGCGACGCCGCCAATGTCCCCGGAGCGATCGTCGGTGCCGTCATCGGGGGCGTCCTCGGGCATCAGGTGGGAAGCGGTCGCGGCAGGGACGTCGCCACGGCCGGCGGCGCGGTCGCCGGCGCAGCGATCGGGGCCAATGTGGGCCGGAGCGGAGGACAGGTCCTACAGCCAGGACGTTGAGCGGTGTGCCGCCGTCGAGGGCCAAGCCCGCCCGGAATACTGGGATGATCACCCATACCCTTCCGCGGCGTCGTGCATCGGGCGCAAATGAGCGCGCCTCCCGGCCGAACCTCACGGTCGACGGCAACGGCGTACCGCGCGGATAGTTCTAGCGGCACTGGTAGAGCTGAGCGGCCTTCCGAGGCCGCTTTGCTTTTGGAGACTCCGCGCTTCGATATTAGAAAAGGTCGACCGAAGGCCCGACGCCGTCCCCGCGAAGACGGGTAGGTAGGCTGTCTTACGAAACGATCCTGTCGGATCTTCGTCATCGAGGAGCCGAGAGGCGTCAGACAGGCGCATGCTTTTTCTGCCAATGTCGCCTTCTGCCACGGCGCTTGCACCAGTTTCGTCAGGCCGTTGCAATCGCTGTCCTTCCTAACCCCGGGTCGGCGAGCGCGACGAGCGACAGGGCGGGACTCGATCGCACCGAGCGTAAGCGCGGCAAGACCTCGATGCCACCACGCGGTCGGCGTCGACTGCGAGATCGGGATTCGCCAAGTCGCCTCGAACATGGATCGGTCCTGCAACGCGAAGAGACTCAATCGCTTCGACTTCGGAACGAGCGTCAGGCTCAACGTTTCTTTCGCGAGATCGACGCTGCCAGGTACCCGCGATCGTGGTCACGTCGGTGTCGAGCACCAGCACGCCGACTTTCATCATGCCGTGTTCTACGTTGAAGTCGGCGACTCTGCAGCGAATATCGATGAGCTGGTCACCGGTGATCTGCAATGGCACCATTTCCGGCACATGCAATGCGACCTCCTCCATCAACAGCTTGCGCACCTTTGCCGCCATCGACGACCAAGCCGACCTTGCCATCGGCCGTGGCCAAGCATGCGGGCGATGGAGTCACCGCGTCCCACCAATTCAATTTCGCCATTGATCTGGCCGACGCTATTCTGCGCGAGAGCAATGGTTGGCAGCAGCTTCCCCAGAAGCAAATTGCGCACCTTCATTTTGGCGTGCGCCTGGATCGGATTCTGCTGCCCGTCGAGGCGTATCACACTGCGTAAGGTGACCACCTGCGACGCCGAAGTCCAGCGGGTCGAGCGTCAACACCGATTCGCGCATTCGCAAACGCGCGGTCAGATGTTCGAGCGGCAGCGATTTGGGGACGGAGGATCGTCTGTGCTGTCAGATGCAGGTCAGCATCGACCGTTGTCCAACGATCTCGCCTGAACGGGAGGGCCGGTAACGCGTGCGACCCGCGACCCGCCGTGCGCTCGCGCGACGATGCGACCTCGGGTCCCGTCGCCGGCGATACGGCTTCTGCGCCGACCACAGGTCCGAGATCAGTCAAATCGAGCGATTTGGACGTCAAATCGCCCGTCAGCAAGGGGCGCTTAGCGCTGTTAGCGATGCGCAACGATCCGGCAACGTCGCTTTGCCCAATCCGACCGGAGAGTTTCTCGTAACGCCACCCGTCCGCACCATACGTCAGGTGTCCCGGCGAGGCTGGGTAGGCGTGCGTCTCGGGCAAAGGAATCTCGAGCAAATCGAAGAACTCCGCGAGGCTGCCGCCGCGTAGCGCAAGATTCACGTCGACTGCGGAGTGTTCAATCAGGCTTGAGACGGTGCCCCCGCCCGGATCGTCGTTGGACCGACGGTCGCAACGACGGCCATCGGATACGGCGTGCGCTCGTCCCGCAACTCGAGCACCGTCCCTCCGCTGCCGCTCGCCGTGAGCGGAAGTCCGAGGTACTTGCCGCTCGCGCTGAACACGATTCCGGAATCGCCAGTACCGGCCTGCGCGTGTGGCGGGCCCCGTGCGTTGGGTCGATATTTCCGCGACGATGGAGGTCGCTCGCGACGGATCCTCGTAACCTAGCTCGGCCGCGGTTCAAGCGTGAGACGTCCAATCGAGAGGCGCGCGTCCTCGTTCTCCTGTTCCCTGATCGAGCAGCCAGTTCTTTCGTCCGTCGGCGCCGCGCTTCAAAAATACAACGGGACTATCGAGTTGCACCTCCGGCAGGAAAACTTTTCCTCCCAAGAGCTGCGGCAGATCGACCGACAATTCGACCGCCGCATGCCGCGATCATCTGCTTTTCCCGAGCCCAGGGCGGATTCGCGAATGTCACGTCGATCGCATGCAGACGGATCTGCGGCCAATCGAGTTTCCACTGCAGATCCTCATTGATCGCCAGTTGGCGACCGGTTTTTGCGGTGATTACGCGCGCGATCGTACTCCGCAGATAATTCGCGTCCGACAACGCGCCAACTGCGCCGATTAGCAAAGTCAGTGGAACGACAACCACGCCGATCCACTTCAACGTGCGGGACATTATCGACAGTCACGGTTAACTGCGCCTGACATTCTTAGCCTTAACGCCGACGACGTCTGTTCGATATCGAACACAGTGATGCCCGGGAGAGTTCGAGCATCGCCTTCCGCGCGAGGGCAAATCCCAGTACGCCTTTGCGAATGGACGATGGACGCCGGGTCGGATGCAAGCGCCTTTGTCGGCGAATCCGGTCGAGTTAGTCTGAACTCTATCGCCTCCCCGTCCCTCTAAGCCCCGCCATGTCCTCCATCGCAGAAAGCGTTCGCCGCCGGTTTTATCACCTGAGCCCTCGCGATCGTGTTCCTTGCCGGGGTACTGGGTCACGGACGCTGCCGCGGATCGGGCGGATTTGCACCAGCGACGACACCTTCATGTTCGGTAACCGCGCGGTCGGCAGCAGCACGACAGCCAACGCGACGGTGACCAATTGCGGCGATGCGCCCTGGTCGTTTACCAACGTGAGCGTGCATCCGGCGACGGGGCCGGCATTTCAAGTGAGTACAACCTGTACGACCGGTTTGACGCTCGCGCCCGGCGAGACATGCACCGTGAGCGTCCGCTTCGCACTCCACGACGCCCGGACAGACGTCCGGAGGCTTATGGTTGCACAACACCACCACCACGCCCGATCAGCTCATTACGTTCTACGGCCGCGGCGTCGACGCGACAAAATGGCAGCGCGTCGCTGGCATTCCTTCCCGCCAGCGCCGATTTCGCGGCCCAGGCCGTCGGAACCGAATCGATGCCGCTTACCGTAGAGTTGCACAACCAGGGGCCGGCGGCATTGATGGTGAGCGCAATTGTTCTCAACGGGCCCGAGGTGTACGACTTTCTCGGCTTCAACGGCATTACATGTCAGGTCGGAGCCGCGATCGTGGCCGAAGAGTCGTGCCATTACGACGCTTTATTTCCGGCCGCAGGCCGCGGGTATCCGTCGCGCGAATCTGGTCATCGATTCTCCGCAGCTCGCGTCGTTGGCGATCATGCAGATTTCAGGCGCTGCGACCGCGAACGCTGCGCCGACGGTCGACGTGATCGAGTTCTATAACGCGAGCCAGGATCACTATTTCATCAGTTCGCTGCAGCCGGACATCGACGCATTGGATTCGGGCAGATTCGCGGGTTGGGCGCGCACCGGGCTGACGTTCAAGGCGTATCCGAAGGCCACCTTGGGTGCGAGCCCGGTGTGCCGCTTCTACACTCCGCCTGCGTTAGGCGATTCCCATTTCTACTCAGCCTCACCGGTCGAATGCGCGCAGACGCAGGCCAAGTTTCCGCTGTTGGTCGAAGAATCGTCGAACGTGATGTATGTCGGCCTGCCGGACACGACAAGCGGCACGTGTCCCGTCGGCGTTATCCCGGTGTACCGTGTCTGGGATGGCCGCAGTGATAGCAACCACCGCTACACCACCGATGCGGCGATTCGGCGCACAAATGGTGGCGAAGGGGTGGATTGCGGAGGGCTATGGCCAAAACCAGGTGATCATGTGCTCGCCGCAATCCGATCCTTGATATCGACGCGGGATAGCGCCGCGGGAGGCTATCTTGAAGGTACGGCTTGGCCTAATTTACCCAGGTTCCTTATCAGCCACCCTCGTTCTCCTGAAGCTCGGTGGCTCGCAGCGTGTTCGCGAGCAACGTGTGCGATCGTCATCGGCCCCACTCCGCCGGGCACCGGCGTGATCCAGCTCGCCTTCTCCTCTCGCCGCATCGAAATCGACGTCGCCGCACAGCTTTCCATCGGCGTTGCGGTTGATGCCGACGTCGATCACGATCGCGCCGCGCCTTGATCCAGTCGCCGCGAATGAAGCGCGCCTTGCCGATCGCGGCGACGACGATGTCGGCCTGACGCACGATTCCGGGAGATCGCGCGTCGCCGAATGGCAGATCGTCACCGTACAGCGCGCCATCAAGAGCTCGAGCGCCATCGGCCGGCCGACGATATTCGATTGGCCGATGACGACCGCATGCTTCCCGACCAGATCTTCGCCCGTTTCCGCGAGCAACCGCATGCAGCCGAACGGCGTGCACGGTCGCAGAGTCGGCATCTTGACGACGAGTCGGCCGATGTTGTACGGGTGAAATCCGTCGACGTCCTTGTGCGGATCGAGACGCTCGATTACGCGCTCGGGATCGATCTGCTTCGGCAGCGGCAACTGGAATCCAGAATTCCATTCACCGCCGGATCCCCGTTGAGCGTATCGACCAGCGCGAGCACCTCCGCCTCGCTCGCCGTCGCCGGGAGATCGTAGGCGAACGATCGCATGCTGACCTGATCGGTCGTCTTCCGCTTGTTGCGGACGTAGACTTCCGACGCCGCGTTTTCGCCGATCAGTACAACCGCAAGTCCCGGCACTGATTTGCCCGCCGCCAAGCGCGCGTCGACCTGCACGCACCGTGCCGACGAGCATCTCCGCAATCGCCTTGCCATCGAGAATCCGCGCGGTCATCGATGTTTCGTTAGAATTGATCCGTGATAGGCAGCGCGATTCTACCTGCAATCGACGCGCGGTTCGCCGCAGCGCTGGCGACGCCGCGGCATCCACTATCGTCCGCTGGTCGTGTGGACGGCAATGCGCGTCGGCTGGCTCGTGACGATGTGCGTGCCAAGAAGCTCACGAAATATCGAAGAGTGTTTTGCGTCGAGCCTACCCGTGTCGCGTTCGATGCCAGCTCGTCGACGCGCCGGCGCGCTCGGCGGCGATCGCCGACGTCTCCCGATCGCTGCGTGACGAACGAGAACTGCCGGCGTGGCGCGACGAGCTTACGCCGTCGCGCCGGCCTTCGATGCCGCGCCCAGCGTTCGCTTCTCGAGCGCGGCGCCGCCCGCTGGTTCGGCGTGCGCACGTGGGCGGCGCACGTCGCAATGGCATTACCGGCAAGGACGCGCAAGATCCGGATGTGGCTCGCCCGCCGCAGCGCGGACAAAGCGGTCGACCCCCGGCCTGCTCGACAACCTGGTCGGCGGAGGCATCGCCGCAGGCATGCGCGCGCGTCGACCAAACGGTCGTCAAGGAAGCCTGGGAGGAAGCGGGGATACCTGCCGGCGTCGCGCGGCGGCGCGTCCCGCCGGCGCGCTGCATATTCGACGGGTCGTTGCGGATGGGTCTGCAACGCGAAACGATCTTCGTGCACGATCTCGCACTGGCGCCGGATTTTCGGCCGGCGAACCAGGATGGCGAAGCGCACGACCACCGCTTGGTCGACCTCGCGCAAGCGGCGCAGCTGATCGCTGTCACCGACGGCGGCGACGAAGTCACCGTCGATGCGAGCCTGGTCGTCCTGGATTTTCTATTCCGCCACGCGGCGATCGCCCCCGATGCGCCGCATTACGTTGCGCTGGAAGCATGGCGCTTTGCCGGTGCCGATCGCTGACTACGCCGCGGCGCGTGGCGAGGGCGCGGGCGCGACGTGCCGGAATTCCCATCTCGGCAAGCGTATCCCGCACGGCGTTCACCGCGTGGCGCATTTCGTCGGGGCCGATCGCGCCGATGCAGCCGACGCGGAACGTCTCGACCTGAGTGAGCTTGCCCGGATAGAGGATGAAGCCCTTGTCGCGCACGCGATCGTAGAACTCCTGAGAATGCGTACTGCGGGATCGGCCGGCGCGTGGAAGGTGACGATGATCGGCGCCTGAATGCTCGGGATCGAGGAACGACGCGGAAGCCCAGCTCCGCCATGCCCGGCGACGAGCGTCTCGCAGTTCGCGCGTGTAGCGCGCGAGCCGCGCCGGCTGGCCGCCCTCGCGCGAGGAACTGGTCGAGCGCCGCGTTGAGCGCGACGACAACGTGCGTCGGCGGCGTGTAACGCCATTGCGTGGTCCGCTCCATGTACGTCCACTGGTCGTGGAGGTCGAGCGCGAGCGACGTCGAGCTGCCCGGCGCACTGCTCGATCACGCTGCGTGCGCAGCGAAGACGAAGCCCATGCCAGGCGGACCTTCGACGCACTTGCCTGACGCCGCGATGAGCGCGTCGAATGGCGTAGCGCGCGGGCGTCGATCGGCAATCGCGCGCGAACGAGCTCATCGCGTCGACGATCAGGCGCCGGTCGTGGCGGGCCACGACGGCGGCGATCTCGGGCAACGGATTCAGGATGCCGGTCGACGTTTCGCAATGGATGAGCCCGACGTGCGTGATCGACGGGTCGCGCACGAGCAGGCGATCGACGTCTGCGGCGGTCGTGCGGCACGTCCTCCGGCGGTCTCGATGCGTCGACAGCCGCCGCCCCATCATCTCGGTCAGCTTCGCCATCCGCTTGCCGTAGGCGCCGTTGATCAGCACCAGCACGATGGCCGTCGCGCGGTACGAGCGTGTTGACGGCGGCTTCGACCGAGAACGTTCCGCTGCCTTGCATCGGCACGCAGACGTGCGTGTCGCCGGCGCCTGAATGACGTCGAGGAGCTTGCGCCCGCAGCTCGGCGGTGACCGCGTTGAAGCGCGGCGTCCCACGAGCCCCAATCGCGCAGCATCGCCATCTTCGTTTGCGAGCGAGCGTTGTGAGCGGACCGGGCGTCAGCAGGATCGGATCGCGTGCGTGATTGGCTCATGGGAACTCCTCGGGTCTGCGGATTCGAGCCCGCCGCGGCCGGCGTGCGCCACGCTTGCGTGCGTGTCAGCGAGGACAGCGCGTCACGCACCGGCGTACGCGATGCAGCACGAGCGACGATGCCGGCGACGATCAGCGTCGCCATCGCGCGCGGCCGCGCCGATCTCGCCGGCATCGTCGAGGTTGACGATCGCGACCGACGCGAGCTGCGTGTCGGGCGCATAAAGAAACACGACCGCCGGAGATCGTCACCATCGCGTTGACGAATAGGTAGCGGCCGATGTCGAGGATCGCCGGCAGGCAGACCGGCACCGTCACGCGGAAAAAGGTCTTGTAGAACGGCACCTTGAGCGACGCCGACACCGACTCGAATTCGTTGTCGAGCGCTTTCAGCGCGGTGACCGCCGTCAGATGGCTCGACGTGTAGTAGTGGACGACCGTCGACAGCACGAGGATCGCCATCGTCGTGATACAGCACGTTCAGCGGGTTGTCCGGATGGTTGAAGAACAGGATGTAGCCCGAGCCCCAGCACCATGCCTGGCACGCCCATCGGAATCGCCGCGAGCAGCCGGATCGAGCGCCCGCAGCGCCGCGCATGCCCGCGCGTTTTCTCCAGCAGGTACGCGCAGCCGAAGATGAACATCGTCCCGAACACTGCGGTGTACGCCGCCATCTTGAGCGCTGTTCCAGAAGGAGATCGATCACGCCGGCGTCGATCAGCCCGAACGTGTAATGGCGCAGGCGAGAAGCTCTTATCGTACGGCCACAGCTTGATGAACGACGTGTAGATCGCCATCCCCAGCACGGCGAGCAACAGCAGCGTAACGGCAACGCAGAAGCACGAGCATCGTCGTGTCGAACCAGCGGCTTCGGCTGCGGGGCGTACGGCACCGCGCGCGCCGAGAACTGCGATTGCAATCGCCCTTGCATGATCCAGTCGACGACGAACGCGACGAAAACCGGCGCGAGCAGGATCAGGCTCACGACCGCGCCCTTGTTGAAATTCTGCTGTGCCGATCACCTGCTTGAAAATGTCGATTGCGAGGACATTGTAGTTGCCCCCGATCACCTTCGGGATACCGAAATCGCTCACCGTGTACGAGAACACGACCATCGCTGCGCTGACCAGGCCGTATTTGGCGCCCGGCAACGTGATCGTGAAGAATTTGCGCCATGTGGGCGTTCGCAGCGACTCGGCGGCCTCGTACAGACGCCCGTCGGAGAGCAGCAGCGCCGTCAGCACGATCATCAGCGCGTGCGGAAACGTCGCATAAACCGAGCTCAGAATGATGCCGAGCGGTCCGTAGATGCTGCGCACCGCCCAGAGCCCCTTGAGCAATCCCTGCGTGCCGAACCATTGGATGAACGAGATGGCGCTCAACAGCGACGGCGCGAGGATCGGCGTCAGCGCCGACGACGCGGAAGAAGCCGCGCCAAGGCATGCACGATCGCGTGAGCGCATACGCGTACGCGAACGCGAGCGGCACCGTGATGCCGGTCACGATCGTAGCGACGAACAGCGTATTGACGATCGACTGCCGGAGCGCAGCCGTCTCGAAATATTGCCGGAATTGCAGCAGCCCGACGAATGCGCCGTCCTTGTCCTGCACGCTCTTCACCAGGATCATGAACAACGGCGCGAACAGGAACAGCGCGAGCGCGACCGCGCAACCGACGAGCAGGCCTTGCGCGAGCCGCTCCTGCCAGTGATGAACGCGCCGCACTGCCGGCAGAGACGGCGGCGACAACGTCGCAGCGGCGGCGGTCGCCATCAGGCCGAGGATGCGAGAGCGCCGCGGGCGGCAGAAAGATCGACACTGCGGCGCCGGGGCTCAACTTCGCCTCGGCGACGACATTGGCGTGGCAGGTTGACGACGAGCGCCGTCGCGCCGGGCGCGTCGAGATGCACGCCGACCATGCAAAAGGCACCGAGGAACTCGACCTTGGCCACCTTGGCCGGCAATGTGTTCGCCGAGCCAATGCCGTTCGCGGACAACGCGATGTCCTCCGGGCGAAGGTAGAGCTTCGCCGCCGTACCAGAAAGTCAGGTCGCCCGCGCGATCGCGAGCGACGCGCCGCCGACTCGGCACATGCCGTTCGCTTCGACGATCGCGGAGAGCACGTTGATCTTGCCGACGAAATCGGCGGCGAAGCGGCGTCGCCGGCATTTCGTAGATGACTCCGCGGCGTGCCGACCTGCTCGATCCTGCCCTGGTTCATCACCACGATGCGGTCGGCCATCGACAGCGCTTCTTCCTGGTCGTGCGTAACCATGATCGTCGTCACGCCGAGCCGCTGCTGCAGCGCGGCGGATCTCGCCGCGCAGGCGCACGCGCTCGACGCGTCGAGCGCCGACAGCGGCTCGTCCAGCAGCAGCAGGCCCGGGCGCGCGGCGCAGCGCGCGCGCGAGCGCGATCGCGCTGCTGCTGGCCGCCGGAGAGCTGGCTCGGGTATTTCGGCGCCGGCGTCAGGCAGCCCGACCAGCGTCAACAGCTCTTCGACCCGCGCTCTTGATCGCCGCGCGGCCGTCGCGCCGGTTGACGAGGCCGTAGCGCGACGTTGTCGTCGATCGTCAGGTTCGGAAACAGCGCGTAGGACTGGAACACGATGCCGTAGTCGCGCTCGACCGCGCGGCAGCGCGCGAGACATCGCGGCCGTCCTGCACGATCAAGCCCGGCGTCCTGCGTCTCGAGTCCGGCGATGATGCGCAGCAGCGTCGTCTTGCCGCATCCCGACGGTCCAAGGAACGCCATCAGCTCGCCGCTGCACGACGTCGAGCGCGATGCCTTCAGCGCCTCGAACGTGCCGAAGCTCTTGCTGATGCCGTCGAGCTCGAGGTACGGTCACGCGTCGTCGCACGTCGACCGTGCGCGCGTCGGCGCGGCGATCAGGCGCGACGTGTCAGCGCAGGTCGCAGCGCGATCCTCAGCGTACCCGACGCGCCAGTCGCACCCACGCACCTGTCGCCACGCCCGGCTCGAGGCGCCGCGGCAGCACCGCGAGCCGTGGCGCCACGGCGACGCCATCGCGGCGCCTTATCGCAGCGTCCTACTTCGGCTCCGACTTGCCGTCGTAGCTGCTTCAGTCCATCTCGGCGAGGATCTTCTCGCGGTTTTTCGCCGACCACGCAAAGTCGTTCTTGATCAGCCGCTGCTCGTAATCGGCCGGCACGTAGTCGAGCGGCTTCGCCATGCCGGGCATCGCGAGCACCGCGAAGTTCTTCGCGAAGAGCTCCATCGCGCCCGGCGTGGCGAGCCAGTCCATCATCACCCGTGCCGCCTCGACCTTCTTCGTGTTCTTCATGATCCCCGACGCTTCGAGGTCCCAGCCCAAGCCCTCGGTCGGGAAGATGATGTCGATCGGTGCGCCGGACTTTTTCGTGGCCACCGCGCGGTACTCGAACGACACGCCGATCGGGAACTCGCCCGGCGCCGGCCTGGCGACACGGCTTGCTGCCCGAGTGCGTGTACTGCGCGATGTTGTCGTGCAGCGCATCCATGTACTTCCACGCTTTCGGCGTCGCCCCACATCTGGATCCAACCGGCGACGTCGAGGTAGCCGGTGCCGGACGACGCCGGGTTCGGCATCACGATCTTGCCCTTGTAGACCGGCTTGGTCAGGTCCTTCCACGGTGGCTCGGCTTCGGCAGGTCTGAGCTTCGCGGCCTCGACGGTGTTGAAGCAGATCGCCGCGCCGTAGACGTCCATGCCGACCCATTCGGGCGGATTGCGCGGATCGCGGTATTGCGGCGGAGATCTTGTCGAGACCCTTCGGCGCGTACGGCTGCAGCATGCCCTCGTTCGAAAGCACGGCAAGGCTCGACGCCGACGTTCCGACGACGAGATCGGCCTGCGGATTGGCCTTCTCCGCGAGGAGCTTGGCGGTGATCACGCCGGTCGAGTCGCGCACCCACTTGACGTCGATGTTCGGATTCGCCGCTTTGAACGCTGTCTTCGTACGCCTTGATCTGATCGGTCTCGAGCGCCGTGTAGACGTTAGAGCTCGGTCTTCTGCGCCATCGCCGGCGCCGCCATCAGCGCGAGCGCTGCGCCCGCGACGATCGCCTTCCATCCATTGCCCTGCATGCGATGCATGACGCTCGCTCCTTCTGGTTGGCACTTCGAACTAGTGACGAAACCCGCCGACGGAGCCGGGATTATGCCTATCGGACGATGACGACGCGATGCGCGGCGATCGATGCGAGCGCGTGGCCGCGGAAACAACAAAGCCGCAACGCACGCTCGAAGTTCCCGACCTTGCAGATTGTTGACAATCTACACCCTGCGCGGTCTAATCGCAAGATGCTGAAAGCCTGCCCGCCCGTGCGCCGCGCGCTGGACCTTCCGCGCACTTGTTGAACCCGCACGCCCCGCCACCGCGGCCGCGCCTAGGTCGAGAGGTCGGCGGCGGCGCGCCATACGATTGCGCGTCCTGCAATCGAATTCGCTGCCGACGCTCGTCCAGCGCGAGCTCGAGCGGATGATCGTCGCCGGCGATCTCCCGCCGGCGCCAAGCTCAACGAAGCGACGATTGCCGACGATGCTGGGCGTCTCGCGCGGGCCGGTGCGCGAAGCGTTCCGCGCGCTCGAGGTGTCGGGTCTCGTGCGGCTCGAAAAACCGGGGCGTGTTTGTCCGCCAGATCGACGTCAAGCGAAGCCGACGAGATCTACGAGCTCCGCGCGGTGTTGGACGAGTTCGTCGGCCGGCGCGTCGCGCAGATCGCGACCGACGACGACGTCCGCGACTTGCGCGCGCTGGTTCGAGCGAATGGACGAGGCGGCGGCCGTGAACGATCTCGACGCTTATCACCGGATCGAATCTGGCGTTCCACGACCGGCTGGTCGAGCTCGTCCGGCAACGCGAAGCTGGTCGTCACCTATCGGCGGCTCGTCAACGAGCTGCACCTCTATCGCCGCACCGCGCTCGCGCAAGCCGGCGCGCTGCCGCTGTCGTCCCATCGAGCATCACGACATCGTCGAAAAAATCGCGGCCGGGCAAGCCGGCGGCCGCAGGGCGCGCGCTGCTACGATCACGTCATCGGCAGCCGCGAACGCATGCACTTGGCGGCGCGGCGCAGAGATCGCTGCACCGCGACCGGCGAGGAAATCGCGTTGACACCCGCCTCCGTGACGGTCAACGGCCGCGAGCTACCGCTGGCCTGACCGTCCACTCGTCGTCGTCTGCGTCGACGGCTGCGAGCCCGACTATGTCAACCAGGCGATCGAAGCCGGCCGCGCGCCGTGGATCGCCTCGCTCGACGGCCGCGGCACCTGCCTCACCGCCGACAGCGTGGTGCCGTCGTTCACCAACCCGAACAACCTGTCGATCGTCACCGGCGTGCCCGCCGTCGGTGCACGGCATCTGCGGCAACTATTTCTGGGACGCCGAAGTCGGGCGCCGAAGTGATGATGAACGACGCCAAGTACCTGCGCACCGGCACGATCCTTGCGGCGTTCGCCGAACGCCGGCGCCAAGGTCGCCGTTGTCACTGCCAAGGACAAGCTCCGCGCACTGCTTGGCCACCAGCTTGAAAGGCATCTGCTTCTCCGCCGAAAAGGCCGACCAGGTGACGCTTGCCGACAACGGAATCGCCGACGCGCTCGCGCTGGCCGGGATGCCGGTGCCGTCGGTGTACAGCGCCGAGTTGTCCGGAGTTCGTGTTCGCGGCGGGCGTCGTCGCTGCTCGGCACGCGAGCGGCCCGATCATCATGTACCTGTCGACGACCGACTACGTCCAGCACAAGCACGCGCCGGGCACGCCGGCCGCGAACGAGTTCACCGAGATGCTCGATCGCTACCTCGGGCGGCTGGACGCGCTGGGTGCGACCATCGTGTTGACCGCCGACCACGGAATGAACGCCAAGACCGACGCGTTCGGGCGGCCGAATATCGTGTTCCTGCAGGACGCGCTGGACGAGTGGTTCGGCGCCGGCGCCGACGCGGGTGATCCTGCCGATCACCGATCCCTACGTCGTCCACCATGGCGCGCTCGGGTCGTACGCGACCGTCTACGTCGCCGATCCGGCGCGGCGCGACGATGCCGCGCGCGGCGTATCGCCGCGTTCCGGGCATCGAGCATCGTGCTGACGCGCGCGGACGCCTGCGCGACGATTCGAGCTGCCCGCCGACCGCGTCGGCGATCTGGTCGTCGTATCCGAGCGTCTGACCGTCATCGGCACGTCGCCGCGACCGGCACGACCTGTCCGGCTTGACCGCCCCGCTCCGCTCGCATGGCGGCACTGTCCGAGCAGCGCGTGCCGCTGATCGCGAACCGCCCGCTCGCCGCGCTGCCGGCCCGGCGCTGGCGCAATTTCGACGCGTTCGACCTCGGCTCAATCATCTTGCGATGAACGTGAACTCCGGCCGAACTCGCGTGACGCCGTTCATCGCGGCGACGTTCGTCGCGAGACGATGCGAATCGCCGGCGAGCGCGTGGGCGGCGCGCGCGTGATCGAAGTCCGCAATCCATATACCGGTGCGCTCGTCGGCACGGTGCCGAAGGCGACCGTCGGCGATGTCCGCCGCGCGTTCGCGATCGCCGGCGGCTACCGCGCCGAAGCTCACGCGCTACGAGCGCGCGCGAATCTGCTACCGGCGCGGCGGAGATGATCCGCGCCGCGCGGGGACGAGATTTCCGATCTGCATCACCGCCGAGTGCGGAATCTGCAAGAAGGATTCGCTCTACGAAGTGGGCCGCGCGCTGCGACGTGTTCACGTTCGCCGGCAACGCCGCGTTGAGCGACGACGGACAGATCTTCTCGTGCGACCTCACGCCGCACGGCAAGTCGCGCAAGGTCTACACGCTGCGCGAGCCGCTGCTGGGCGTCATCGCGGCGATCACGCCGTTCAACCATCCGTTGAACCAGGTCGCGCACAAGATCGCGCCGGCGATCGCGACGAACAACCGGATGGTGCTGAAGCCGACCGAGAAGACGCCGCTCGCGGCGCTGCTGCTCGCCGACATCCTGTACGAGGCGGGCCTGCCGCCGGAAATGCTGTCGGTCGTCACCGGCGATCCGCGCGAGATCGCCGACGAGATGCTGACGCAACCGCGACGTCGATCTCGTCACGTTCACCGGCGGCGTCGCGGTCGGCAAATACATCGCCGCCAAGGCCGTCTACAAGCGGCAGGTGCTGGAGCTCGGCGGCAACGATCCGCTCATCGTGATGGAGGACGCCGACCTCGACGAGGCCGCGACGCTCGCCGCCGACCGGCTCGTACAAGAACTCCGGGACAGCGCTGCACGGCGATCAAGCGGATGCTGGTGCACGAGAAGGTCGCCGACGCGTTCGTCGAGCGGCTGGTCGCGCAGGACGCAGGCGTGGACCTACGGCGACCCGATGGACCCGCAGCATCGAGATGGGCACGGTGATCGACGAGGCGGCGGCGCAAGCATTTCGAGGCGCGCGTCAACGACGCCGTCGCGCGGCGGCGCGAAGCTTCTGGTCGGCAACGTCCGGCGCGGCGCGCTCTATTCGCCGACGGTGATCGACCGCGTCGACCCGGCCATGAACGTCGTCGCGCACCGAGACCTTCGGGCCCGTCTCGCCGGTGATTCGGTTCACGGATATCGACGACGCGATCCGCATCTGCGAACGGAACAGCGTATGGCCTGTCTTCCTCCGTATGCACGAACCGCCTCGACTACATCACGCGCTTCGTTCGCGAGCTCAACGTCGGCACGGTCAACGTCCGCGAAGTGCCCGGCTACCGGCTCGAGCTGCACGCCGTTCGGCGGCATCAAGGACTCGGGCCTCGGCTACAAGGAAGGCGTGCAGGAAGCGATGAAGAGCTTCACCAACGTCAAGACGTACTCGCTGCCATGGTGAATCTCCGACCCTTCAATAGCAGGTCAGTCTCGCGAAAGCGGGAATCCATGTTGCGTTTCGCTTCTCGCGCATCATCCAAATCTTGGATTCCCGCTTTCGCGGGAATGACGACGTATTTCCATGCATCAGCATCGGATCTCAATCGGATGCTGACGATCCCTCAACATCGTCGCCGGCGTGTCGCTGCTCGTCTGGGGCACGTACATCGTGCGCACCGGCATCCTCCGCATCTACGGCGGCGACCTCCGCCGGATCCTGCCGCCGCAGCGTGCGAGACCGCGCTGGCGTGCGTTCTTCGCCGGCTTGGGCGTCACCGCATTGATCCAGAGCAGCAACGCGACCGCGCTGATGATCGCGTCGTTTGCCGGCCAGGGCCTGATCGCAACAGCGCCCGCGCTCGCGGTGATGCTGGGCGCCGATCGTCGGGACGGCGCTGATGACGCTGGTGTTCTCGTTCGACCTGCGCTGGCTGTCGCCATTGCTTCATCGTCGTCGGCGTGACGCTGTTCATGCGGCGCGAGAACACGAAGTTCGGCCGCTTCGGACCGGGTGCTGCATCGGGCTCGGGCTCATCATCCTCGCGCTGCAGCTGATCGTTGCCGCGGCGAGGCCCCTGACGCAAGCGACGCGGCGTCAAGATCATCGCCGGGTCGCTGACCGGCGATACGCTGCTCGACATGATCGTCGCGGCGCTGTTCACGATGCTGTCGTATTCGAGCCTCGCCGTCGTGCTGTTGACCGCCACGCTCGTTACGTCGAACGTGATTTCGCTCGCCCGTCGCGCTCGGGCTCGTGCTCGGCGCCAATCTGGCAGCGGACTGCTCGGCGATGATGAACACGATGACCTCCGCCGCCGGAGGCACGTCGCGTCAATCTCGGCAATCTGCTGTTCCGGCTGATCGGTTGCGTAATCGTCGTTCCGCTGCTGCCGTACATCGATGAGGTCACCAACCGATTCGCCATCGACGACGGCGCGGCTAGGTCGTCTATTTCCATCTCGCTCTTCAACATCGCGTTGGCCGCCGGCTTCTCTGTTCCTGACCGGAGCCGATGCGCGCGTCTCGCGGAGCGGCTGATGCCCGACCGGCCGGACGACCTGGATCCGTCGAAGCCGCGCTACCTCGACCCGTCGGCGCTCACGACGCCGGCGCTCGCGATCGGCTGCGCCGCGCGCGAGGCGATGCGCGTCGGCGACGTCGTCGAGCAAATGCTGGCTGGCGTGCTCGCCGTGCTGAAGACCAACGACCGCGCGCTCGCCGAGCGGTTGCGGCAACATGGACGACGTCGTCGACGACCTTTACACGGCGGTCAAGCTCTACCTGACGCAGATCAGCCGCGAGGCGCTCTGGCAACGAGAAGGAAGGCCGGCGCTGGGCCGACATCGTGTCGTTCACGATCAACATGGAGCAGATCGGCGACATCATCGAACGGATCATCACCGATCCTCGAAGACAAGAAGATCGACAAGGGCCGCAAGTTCTCCGACGCAGGGCATGGCCGAGATCGTCGATCTGCATGCGCCGACTCATCGGCAACTTGCGGCTCGGCCTGTCGGTGTTCCTGCACGGCGACCTGAAGAGTGCGCAGCAGCTGCTCGCCGAAAGGTGCTGTTCCGCGACCTCGAGCGCGCGTACGCCGATTCGCATCTCGGGCGGCTCGCCGGCAATACCGTCGACAGCATCGAGACGTCGTCGCTGCACCTCGACCTGATCGCCGATCTGCGGCGGATCAACTCGCATATTTGCTCGGTCGCGTATCCGATCCTCGAAGAAGCCGGCGTGCTCGCGCACACCAGGCTCAAGACGGTGGGCCCGACGCCGCGCCGTCCGGCGCCGCCTGCGCCGGCGACGAGACCGAATGGCCGAAGCACGACCCCAAGACCGCCTGATCGACGAATGGCCCTCACGCTCTCCGACATCTGCGTACTGTTCGCCCGCAAAGGCGGACGCGACGCTACGACGGCGAAGGCGTGTACGCAAGCTCGAGCACGCGCTGCAGAGCGGCGGCGCGGGCGGAGGCAGCCGGCAGCACCCGCGTGCGCTCGTCTGCCGCCGCGCTGCTGCACGATCGTCGGCCACTTGCTGAACGACCAGGGCGAGAACGCCGACGCTGCGCGGCGTCGACGACCTGCATCAGTTCGCTGCGCTGCCGTTCCTGCGCGGAACGTATCGGCGACGACGTGCTGGAACCGATCCGGCTGCACGTCGACGCGAAGCGCTATCTCTGCGCAACGCGCGCCGGCTATTACGACGCGCTGTCGACGGACTCGAAGCGCAGTCTGGCGCTTGCAGGGTGGCGTCTACGCGGCCGCCGAGAGCCGCGGCGTTCATCGCGAAGCCGCATGCGGCCGAGGCGGTGTCAGCGTCCGCCTAGTGGGACGATCTTGCCGAAGGTCGCGAGCGCCGTGCACGCCCCGCTCGCGCACTTCGTCGCCGATCGCTCGAAGCCGCGCAGCCCTGATGCCAGGCCCCCACGCTTGCGGCTTTCGCCGCTCGACGCTGCCCCCGATGGGAGCGTGAGCCGGACCCCGGACGCAACACGCCGAACCGGACGGTGATGCCGGCGCAGGAACTGTCGCTCGGCATCACGCTCGCGGTTCTCGGCGCGGGATCTCCTGCGCGCTGCTGGAACGCGTTGCTGAAATCGCGCCGGCCGGCGATCCGGTTCTCGACACGGCGCTGGTCGTCGCGGGCTCGTCGATCGTCGCCGCTGCTGCTGCCCTGTTCGTCGGCGTGCCGGCGCAGTCCGCGTGGGCGCTTCATCGCGATCGTCCTCGGTGATTCACTTCGCGTACTACCTCACGCTGGCGGGGGCCTATCGGATCGCGGCGACCTATCGTTCGCGTATCCGCTGATGCGCGGCGTCGCGCCGCTGATCGTCACCGTGCTCGGCGTGCTGTCTTCCTCGCGCGAGCATGCCCAGGCGCGACGACGCTTGTCGGCATCGCGCTCATTTCGACGGGCATCGTCAGTCATCGCGTTCGTGCGCGAGCGGCCGCCATCCGCCCGCCGCCGCGGGCGTGGGCGCTCGCCAACGCCGTCGATCATCGCGCGTCACGCTGGTCGATCGGCGCGCGGCGCGCGCGCGAGCGGCAACGCCGCGGGCTACGTGTGCGTGGCTGATCTTCCTCGAAGGCCTGCCGTTTCTCGCCTGTGGATTGCGTGGCGACGCGGGCCGGGCGCAGCGCGATACCGTGGGCTCGCGGCTGGCGGCGCGGTCTGCGCCGGCGGCGCCTGGCAGCCTCGCGGCGTATGGCATCGTGCTGTGGGCGATGACGCGCGCACCGGTCGCCGTCAGTCGGCGGCGTTGCGCGAAGTGTCGGTGCTTGTTCGCCGCGTTGATCGGCGCGCTCGTGGCTGAAGGAAGGCTTCGGCTGGCGCCGGCTGGCCGGGGCGGCGACGGTCGTCGCGGGCGTGGCCGCGCTCAAACTGCGTAGCACGAGCCAGTCGATCCGATGACCCCATCGTTCCGACAGAGACGCGCGGTCGTCGTCGTTGGCGGCGGCATCGCCGGTGCGTCGACCGCCTACCATCTGACCAAGCTCGGCATCACCGACGTGATGCTGCTCGAGCAGGGACAGGCTCACGTGCGGCACCACGTGGCACGCCGCCGGACTCGTCGGCCAGACGCGCGCGACACCGCAACGCTACGCGGATGAGCCGTTACGGCATCGAGCTCTATTCGACGCTCGAAGCAAGAGACGGGCCTCGCAACCGGCTGGAAGCAATGCGGCAGCCTCAACGTCGCCAAGACGCCGCGAGCGGCTCAAGCTGATGCAAGCGGCCAGATGGCACGCGCCCGCAGCTTCGGCGTCGAGTTCGAATACCTGTCACCGGCCGAGGCGGGATCAGCGAGCGCCAATCCTTCGCACCGACGATCTGTCGGGCGCGGTCTGGATTCCGGGCGACGGCAAGAGCCAATCCGACCGACCTGCACGCAATCGCTCGCCAAGGGTGCAGCGCAGACGCGCGGCGCGAAAATTCTCGAAGGCGTGAAAGTCACAGCGGTGCGCCGCGCACAACGGACATGTCGCCGGTGTCGCGTGGTCCTGCTGGCGACGCGAGCGGAGAGATCGCCTGCGAGACCATCGTCAGCTGTGCCGGCCAGTGGGCGCGCAGTTCGGCCGCGCTGGCCGGCGTCAACGTTCCGCTGCCGTCGGCGGAACACTTCTATCATCGTCACCGAGCCGAGTCACCGGCGTCACGCCGCGCCATGCCGGTGATCCGCGATCCGGACAGCTACATCTATATTCAAGGAAGAAGTCGGCGGCGTCGTGATGGGCGGCTTCGAGCCCGTCGCAAAAGCCCTGGAACGTCGATCGTATTCCCGAAGGATTCGAGTTCCAGCTGCTGCCGGAAGGTGGGACCGGTTCGAGATCGCTGATGGAGAACGCGCTGCATCGCGACGCCGAGCCTCGAAACGGCGGAGATCAGGAGCTCGCTTGAGCGGTCCCGAAAGCTTCACGCTGCGATGGCAATTTCCTGCTCGGGGGAAGCGCCCGAGATCGCCGGCTATTTCGTCTGCGCCGGACTTCAATTCGGCCGGCATCGCCAACGCGGGCGGCGCGGGGCGGCTGATCGCGGAATGGATCATCGGCGGGCGAGCCGCCGTTCGACGCGTTCGACGTGGACGTCCGCCGCTTCGCGCCGTTGCACGCGAATCGACGGCATCTGGCCGATCGCACCGTCGAATCGCTCGGCCTGCCACTACGCGATGCGCTGGCCGCGCGAGGAGCTCGTCGACGGTGCGGCCGCTGCGGCGCTCGCCGCTCGTACGACCGGTTGTCGTGCGAAGGCGCCGTGTTCGGCACGAAGCTCAACTGGGAGCGCGCCAACCACTTCCGGCCGCTCGACGCAAAGCGGCGCCGCCGTACACGCTCGACACGCCGGCGTGGCTGCCCTGGATGCTGACGAGCAGCGCGCGCATGTCGCGACGATGTCGTCGTGTTCGACCAGACGTCGTTCTCCAAATTCGTGCTGAAAGGCCGCGACGCGCTCGCGGTGCTCGCAGCGACTGTGCGCGAACCGACATCGACGTCGACGATCGGGCGCATCGGTCTACACGGCGATGCTGCAACGGCGCGCGGCGGATTCGAAAGCGACCTGACGATCACGCGCGGCTCGCCGCGCGACGCGTTCTTCATCCTCAGCTGGATCGGCGCAGACGACACGCGATTTCGCGTTCGACCGAGCGGCAACATCGGCGCCGACTCAGCATCGCGCCGCTCGCCGACGTCACCAGCGCGTCGTCGGTGATCTCCGGTCATGGGGCCGAAGCGCGGAGCCGCTGTTGGGCGCGCATGTCGTCTGGATCAATGTGGGTCCGGAAAAGCGTCTCGCTCCTCGCGACGACCCGCGAGATCGATCAGCGACGGCAGCAATATGCAAAGTGGCGCGGATGAGCTACGTCGGCGGGCCCGGCTGTACGAGCTCTATCATGCCGACCGACCAGTGCGTGACGCTCTACGATGCGCTCATGGGCGCGGGTGCAGCGTTCGGCTTCGCCAGCGACGCCGGCGTTACTGCTACGATCGACGCGCCTGCATCGGAGGCCGGTCGTCGGGCCTCGGGGCGCGGAGCTCGCTCCGACGAAACACCGCCTCGAGGCCGGACTGGGCTACGCGGTCAAGTCGACGCGAGCTGCCGTTCCTCGGACGCGATGGTGCTGATGCCCGTATGCCACTGGCGTCAAAGCGGCTGCGTAATGCGCTTGACGATCCTGACGGCGTTTCCGTGGGGTGGCGAGCCTATGCCTGGGCGATCGGAAAACGTCGGCGAATTGTGACTCCGCGGGCATACAGCGTCGCAAATATGGTCGCGCCATCGGCATGGGTTATGCCCGCGCCGACGTAGCGCTGACCGACGAGACGCTACCGCCGCGCGCTACGAAGCGGACATTGCCGGCGACCGCTTTTCCAGCACAGCTGCCCCATCTGCGGCTCGTATGGCTGCAGCACCCGTTCGTCGCCGCTTTGCAGAAGACGGCCGGGTGTGTTTTGATGGCATTCCACTGTCGTCCCGCCGACGATGTCCTCAGGCCTCTCACCGCCTCACCCCACCCGCGCGCCGTGGCCGCACGCCGCCGCAGCCGGGCGGGGCGCGACCGGCCAGGTGAGTGGCACGGGAATTGAACTGAAGTATTAA
>ERZ1370068.8340-contig-7201_pt1 | contig 37698 bp, 48 predicted proteins | sample MGYA00561227_ERZ1370068 | MGnify/ENA primary metagenome ERZ1370068 (study PRJEB38410, sample SAMEA6850437) | metagenome | study: Metagenomic assessment of the ecological functions of the soil: analysis of the soil microbiota associated with the...
TCAGTTACGTATTGCTCGCGAAAGCCGCCTGAGTCGCTCGTGAATGTTTCGGTCTGCCTGTCGCCGCGGCCCGACCAGGTTCCGAGCGGCTTCCATGTCACGACGGGTTGGGCTGGATGATGGCGGCTCGGACTGGCACGCCGTGGCCAGGAAAAGCAGGATGAGGCACCCCCACCGGCATCCAATTTCCGCCTTCCAAATTCCCCGGAATCGGCGCATCATTCGGCCAACGATGTTACTGCGGAGGCTTCAGATGATGAAAACGCTGGCCCTCGTTGTCGTGACCCTGGCGGATCGCGCTTCCTGCCGGCGCGCAGACGTTCACGAAGGACGTCGCGCCGATTCTGCAGCAGTCGTGTCAGAGCTGTCATCGCCCGGACAGATGGCGCCGATGTCGCTGATGACCTATCAGGACGTCCGGCCGTGGGCGCGATCGATCAAGCAGCGCGTGACCGAGCGCGCAGATGCCGCCGTGGGGCATCGATCCGCACGTCGGCATCCAGAGCTTCAAGAACGATCCGTCGCTGCGCGACGACGAGATCGAGACGATCGTCGAAGTGGGTCGACGCCGGCGCGCCGATGGGCAACGCCGCCGACATGCCGAAGCCGCGCGAGTTCGACGACTCCGATCGCTGGCACATCGGCAAGCCCGACGTGATCGTCACGTCGCCGCCGCACACGGTGCCGGCCGAAGCGTCCGACTGGTGGGGCAGCTACTACGTCGACACCGGTCTCACCGAGGATCGCTACATCAAGGCGATCGAGAGCAAGCCGGGCAAGACCGCCGTCGTCCACCATCTGCTCACCTACGCCGTCGACGCCGACGACGACCGGCGACAGCAACGGCGACGACAGCAACGCCGAGCGCCGGCGACTTCCTCAACGAGTTCGCGGTCGGCAAGAACGGCGACCTGTTCCCCGAGGGCACCGGCCGCCTGCTGAAGGCCGGATCGAAGATCAAGTTCGACTTCCACTACCACTCGGTCGGCCAGGAGATCACCGATCAGTCGCAGCTCGGCATCGTCCTCTACCCGAAGGGCTACACGCCGAAGCACGTCGTCTACTCGAAGCAGCTGGGCCAGCCGACCGAGCCGCTCGACATCCCCGGCGGATCGACCTACGTCCGCAGCGACGGCTACACGCGCTTCAACAAGGCCGGCAGGATCACCGCGTTCCAGCCGCACATGCACACGCGCGGCAAGCGGCAGTGCATCGAGCTGATCTATCCGGACAACAAGACCGAGCAGATCAGCTGCGCCGACTGGAGCTTCAACTGGCACATCGTCCAGCGTCTACGCCGACGACGTCGCGCCGATCTATCCGGCGGGCACGGTGCTGCACGTGATCACGTGGCACGACAACTCGGCGAGCAAGGGCAATCCCGATCCGCGCAACTGGGTCGGCAGCGGCCAGCGGACGATCGACGAGATGGGCTTCGCCTGGATCACCTGGCACGACTACACCGACGACGAATACAAGGCGGAGCTCGACGCGCGAAAGGCGCGAAGAAGACGAGCACCAGTCAGCGGACAGCCGCAGTGAACTGGGACTGGCGGAGCTGCGGACTGCGGATTGAGCGATGGCGCAGGCCTTGCGGATTGCGCGCGTAGCGCGATGCAGCCGCCTACTCGTGCTTGCGGCCACCGTCGCTGCTGCGCGCAGTCGCAGTCGACCGAGCTCCACATCAAGTTCAAGTCGGGCCAGGGCGTCGTGCCCGGTCTACGAAGGCTGGGAGCGCGCGCCTGACGGCAGCTTCAACATGGTGTTCGGCTACTTGAACCGGAACCACGTGCGAGGAGCTGAGCGTTGCCGTCGGCGCGCAGAACGGCTTCGAACCCGGTCCGGCCGATCGCGGTCAGCCGACGTATTTCTACCCGCGCGAGAACCACTTCATCTTCACGGTGAACGTCCCGAAGGACTGGGACCGGAAGAAGGAACTGGTCTGGACCGATCACCGCGAACGGCAAGACCGAGACAGGCGCGCGCGACGCTGCTCGACGTCTGGGAGATCGATCGCAAGGTCGAGGTCGTCGAACAACGGCGGCGGCGTGCAGATCAGCAACGAGCTGGATCATGCGGGATCAGCCGCCGGCGATCGCGATCGCGCCGATCGGCCGGCGTGCAAGCGCCGGGCGCCGGTGACGCTCAGCGCGTCGGTGACCGACGACGGGCATGCCGGCGCCGCAGCAAGCCGCGGACGCCGCGTCCGCTGGAGCCGACGCTGCGCGGCGCGCCGCCGTCGCCGGTCAGAACGCGCCGGCTGCCGCCACTGTCCCAAGCCGCCGCCGGGACCTGTCGGTGTTGTGGCTGGTGCATCGCGGCCCGGCGGCGGTCGCGTTCGATCCGGATGGCTACGCCAAGGTGGCGGACGGCAAGGTGCACGTGACGGCGACCTTCAGCGCGGCCCGGGGATCGTACACGCCCTCCGCGCGCTCGCGCGTCAGACGGCCTGGCTGCGCACACCCTGCCCGACGTCACGGTCGTCGTCGGATCGCTAGCAGATTTTCGACATTACCGAAGTAGTGCAGGCCTTCAGGCTCACCTGACACAGGACCTGAAGGTCCGCGCTACATCAAAACAAAGTCAGCTCTCCTTGACGACGCCGGCCGCGAGGCGATACGTCTCGGCGAAGGCATGGTTGCGTAGCCCTCGGCCACCAGGCGCGGTTGCCGCGACCGGCTTCGGGCCGCGACAGTCCCGTCACGCGGGCCATCTCGCCGGGAAACGTCATGCCGGCAGCCGGCGAGAAAGCAGCGAGCGATCTTTCACGCAGAGCAGTCTCGCGGCGGACGCGCCGGCGCAGCGCGTCGGGAAAACGCCCGACGCCGAGCGTCCAGATGTACGTGAACTTCGGTTGGTAGCAGACCTCGCTTGGCACGACGATCATGGCCGCCTGAGCTCGTCGACAGCCCTTCGCTGAACGCGCGTGCGGTCCTTCACGCCCGATTCGTCGCGCAGGTCCGACGGTGCTCATCTCCCATTCCCGGCGGAGCACGCGCAGGATCGCCTGCGCGTGCCTGCTCAGCCGCTGTTTCTCTTCGGACTTGCCGCACGCCCCAGACGGCGTGAGAGTACGGATCATGCGCGGCGCCAGGAACGTCGCCTTGCCGCGAGCGAGCTTGGCGTAATAGACCTTGCCGCGGTCTGACGAGCTCGTCTTTCAGCACCCAGGTCAGCGAGGCTTCTTCGGTCCTTCTGCACGTTGCGCGGCAGCACCGCGTCGCGGCGTCCGCACACCGCAACGTAGAGCGAAGGGCCCGGCCGGCTGGAATCGGTCAGGCACGCCGTGAAGCCGACCTGCTCGATGAACTGCTCGGCGTCCAGCGCCGTCTGGACCTGCCGGGTCCCTTCGCGGCACCAGCGCCGGTCGCGGTGGTCGTCGATCTCCTCGGGAAGCTGCGGTTTCGGTCTCACGATGACGGCGATCCGAAGTCGAGAAAGGCGCGCAGCTTCTCCATCTCCGCAGTCGAGCGCCTGGCGGAACTCGGCGATCGCGCGGTCGTCGTCCGCTGACGGCTAGCCGAAGTCCGACGTCAGCGCGCCGTCCCTGACCGTGACGTTGCCCCAGCCGACGACGCGATCGCGCCAGAGCAGCGGGGAGGGCGTAGTAGCCGCGCTCCCGCTTCTTTACCGGGCGTGTAGGCTTCGAACCGGCACGCCCAGCCCCAGAGAATCTCGAAGCGCCGGCGATCCCAGACAACGGGATCGAACGGCGCGAGCAGGCGGACGATCTCGGGCGCCGCACCGGCCTCGATGGTTTCGCCGGCCGGCCAGTGCACTCGATGCCGTCGACGTGCGCGTGCGGCAGCCGTCGCTTCGCCGCTTCAGCGCGGGCGAGGCCGCGCTCCCACTGCGGCACCGCATAGCGGAGCCGTCGGACCGGGTTCCACAAGCTCGCGGCCGGCAGCGGGCGTAAAGCTGCGCACGATGACGTCGACCAGCGCATCGAGCCGCGCCTCGCGGCCGGCCTTGATCAGCGGCCGGCTGCATCGGTGCGCGCACCACCGCATCCGGATGCCCACGTCGCGCCGCACGACGCACGCAGCAGTCCCCGGTAGTGCATGTCGGTCAGCAGGCGTCGTAGCGCTCGACGAACCGCCCCGGTAGTTGGTGACCGACCCGTGATCGAAGTGATCGTCAACCTCGACGCGGGTGGGCCGTGCCTTGTGCCTTCACGAAACTCAGGGGAGGGCTTCGACGCGCTTGCGCCGGGTGATGGATTTCGAGGCCGGACCTCCGCGCGGATTCATCAGCTCGTAGACGGCGCGCGTGACAGAAGCCGTAGTTGACGAAGAAATCCTCTTCGATGCCGAGCGCTTCATAGCGCCGCTCCAGATCGCCCGCTCGATATCCTCTGACGCGATGACGCAGCGTGAGGTCCTGTGCCCGTGCCGGCGCCCTGATCGGGTCCAGCCTGCACAGAACCCGAGCGTATCGAGGGCGCGTTCGAGCGTCGTCGGTTGGAACAGGCTGCGCGTGACGGCGAATCGCCGCAGATCGTCGAGGGTGAGTGGCATGACCGAAGGGAAGGCGCGGGGCCGATCCACATCGTGCTACTGGAGACGCCGCGTCCGGTCGACCACCTACCTGAGTCTATCCTCGCGTTACGCGCCGCCTGCGCGTCCCTGTGTCGTGAGCGTGGAGCCTTCTTTGCGAAGATCATCGCGAGCAGCTTCGCCGGCTGCGTCTGGCTCGCGTTCTTCGACACCTCGTGCGTGGCACCGGGCTGCTCGTAGAACATCTGCCCGACGGTGTAGGTCTTCTCGTCGCCCTGCCCGGAGATCTTGGTGATCACCGAGCCCTCGAGCACGTACGCAAGGACGAACCCGGCGTGGTGATGCATCGTTCCGACCCGGCCTGGCGGGTAGTCGACGTGGCTCACCGGTCACCTCCCAGCCATCGAGCGTGACGTTGGGCGGCTCCTGAACGAAGACAGGCGGCCGGGGTGCGGCCGCGGTCTGGGTTTGCGCGGCGGACTCGCGGCCCGAGGCAATCAGGTCGGCGAAGAGGGCGAAGGCGGCCGACGGCGTCGCGACGGGTCATCATCATGGTGTCTCCTGAAGAATCTGCATCATGCGCCACAGGCTCGACGGCTGCAAGCTGATGGGTCCTGCCTTATTGACAACCAGCCGCAACGGCCCAAGTATTGGCCCGAACATGAAGGCTCGGGTCCTGGGCTCTGCGCTCGTCGCGCTCGCGCTCGGCGTCGGCGCTCACGGCCCAGGGCCAGTGGTCTCCGCCCCGCACGCCAGACGGACATCCGGATCTGCAGGGCTACTGGTATCTCGGATCGGCCACGCCGCTCGAACGTCCGAAGGAGTTCGAAGGCAAAGGGTTCTTCACGGCCGAAGAAGCCGCAGCATTCGAGCGCAGCACCGACGAGCGCCGCGGCGACGTCCTCGCCGTCCACGCCCCCGAGTGGCTCGACTACGGAAGCACGTCGGCGCCGACCGGCGAACGTCGCTCATCATCGACCCGCCAGACGGCCGCGTGCCGCCGCTGACGCCGGCCGCGCGCGCGAAGGTGGCGGCGCGGCGGGCGCGGATACAGAGTGGCCCCGCAGACAACCCTGAGGACCGTCCCGTGCAGGAGCGGTGTCTCGTGTTCGGCGCGGGCCGCCGCTGCTGCCGGGTCCGTACAACAACAACATGCAGATCGTGCAGACGTCCGGGCGCAGTGGTCGTGCTCAGCGAGATGATTCACGATGCGCGGATCGTGGCGCTCGACGGACGCCCGCAGCCGCCGGCGGCGATGCGGTTCTGGCTGGGCTCGTCGCGCGGACACTGGGACGGTGACACGCTCACGCGTCGAGACGACGAACTTCGCGGAGGCCGTCAGCTTCCGCGGATCCGACGAACAGCTGCGCGTCGTCGAGCGCTTCACGCTCGATGGGCCGGACGCGTTGCGCATGCGAATTCACGATCGACGACCCGACGGCGTTCACGCGGCCGTGGACGGGCACGTTCACCATGACGCGCACCACCGACAAGATTTACGAGTTCGCGTGTCACGAAGCGAACTACGGGCTGATGAACATCCTGAGCGCGGCGCGCGCAGAGGAGCAGGAGGCCGCGCGCAAACGCTGATCGATCCGATCGCCGCGCTGTAGTGCAGGCCTTCTTCTAAAGAATCTGGAAAATGCGGTAGGCGACCTTGCCGGCGAGCGTGCGGTGCACGCCGACGGCGATGATGTTGTTCAGCCAGGTGTATTTCTCGGCGCCTGTCTCGAACACCGGAACGATTCGCCAGCATTGAGGGCCGTCCTTCGGCGTGTAGCTGATGCCCCGGCATGTGCATGTAGATCTTCTGGGCATCGTCGGTCTGCAGGATGATGCGGACATCGAGGCACGCTCGATCCGTCGGGCCGCCGGACAATCCAGTCGCCGCCGGGAAGAACGGTGCCTTTCAGCTTCGGTCCATCGAAGGTGCCGCCGGACACCGGCACGATCACGCGGTTGACGCCGATCGAGCCGATGTTGTTGGCAGGCTGCGTGTCGAGAATCAGATCCATCAACAGCTCGGATTGCAGCCGATCGTCTGCCGAGGATTGCGCGCCGGCTCCAACCGAGCCCGCCGCCGCGAAAGACAAGGATGTGAATGCGCGCCGCGAAATGTCAGACATACGCGTTCCTGAACTCAGAAGCAGAACCAGAACCCCGAACCCAGAACCCCGAACCCAGAACGAACCCTGAACCCTGAACCATGAACCTGGAACCCGTTAGAACATCGCGATCGCATTGAGCGGAAACCCGGTCCCGCCGGCAACCGGCATCGGGTTGATCGTCAGCATGAACTCCCACCGATTCAGCCGCGCCGCGGTGTCGCCGAGCGCTTCGAGATCCTGGTTGTCGAGCAGGTTGATCGCCGAGCCCGGTGATCATCAGCGTGTGGATCGGCAGCGCGACGCCCTTCGACCATCGACGGCGTGACGTCCTCCGCCGCGTCGCTGCCGAGCAGCGAGACGCCTCGCGCCTTGATCCACGGCGCGACCGACGCGTGCAGACCCGCCGCGCTCTGTCCGACGTTCCACGGCCCGAGCTTCTCGCGCCGCGCCCAGCGGCCGGTGCGGAGCAGCAGCGCGTCGCCCGACGCGATCTTCACGCCGGCCTTCTTCTCCCACGCCTCGAGATCCTCGACGTAGATCGCGGTGCCCGGCTCGAGATACGGCAGGTTCCGCAGCCGCGGGATGTCGACCAGCACGCCGCGCGTGACGATGCCGCTCTTGAGGTTCTGGATGCCGAGCTTCGTGCATCCCTTGTCGGTGTTGACGTCGGCGCGGGCGTAGCCGTTGTAGGTCTGATCCTTGTAGAGGATGTGGCAGAGCGCGTCGATGTGGCTGTGCGCGTAGCCGTGGTACTGGATCGCATAGCGATCCATGTTGTTGCCGCGCAGCATCGTGTGCTCGAACGGGCTCGCGTTGTCGTCGGCCTTCTCGGTGAGCAGCGTTGTGCGCGAGCGACACCGTCTCGCCGGTCTTCGACGAGCGCGATCGCCTGCTTGCGCTTGCGCCGGCGTGACGAGGTTCACCGATCCGAGCTGATCGTCGGGTCCCCACCGTCCCCAGTTCTTGACCTGCTGGAACAGCGTCGTCGAACTCGGCGGCGTTTCTGCGTGCGCGTCGAGCCGGTTGTGCGCCGACGGCCACGGCGGAAGCGAGCAGGACACCGGCCACCAAGCGTGATGTCATAACGACTCCTTGAAACGGTCAGCGGCAGCTTCAGGTCGGCAGCGTCAGTCTCAGTCTCAGGCTCGAGCCGACTGCGAGACTGCCGACTGCGGCTGTCGACTGAGACCGCCGACTGAGACCTGCAGACTGATTGGCGTATAGTATGCGGCGAAAGGGGAGACCTCATGAAAAAGGTAATCCTGACTGTGTTGGCTGTTCCGTTCATCCTTGCGCCGGCTGTCATCCTGGCGCAATCGGGCATGAAGCCCTCGGCGGCCACCTACATCAGCGACGAAGAAGTGAAAGCGGTCAACGCCACTCCGGGTGTCGATCGGACGATCAGGGTCGTCGACATCGGGCCGGAGAATTTCGCGGTCGGCATCATTCATCGTGGAGCGACGGGCGCGGCGGCTCGCGGCGCAGGGGCGGGAGCGCGGGGCAGGCGCAGCACGCGGCGCGGGCGGCGGGGCGGCTGCGGGAGCGGGCGGAGGCGCAGCCGCGGCAGCCGAGCCGTGCGGCGAGCAGTCGACGTCGCCCGTCACCGGCACGCCGGGCGGCGATTGCCCACGATCAGCAGACCGAGGGTTATCTCATCGTGTCAGGCACCGGCACGCTGGTGACCGGCGGAAAGATCGTCAACGGCCGGCAGGTCGCCGCCGGAGAGCGAAGTGACCAAGATTCTCAACGGACCGTCCTGCAGCGGAACGACGACGGGCGCGGACGTGGTGAAGAAGGTGGTCAAGACCGGCGACATCATCATCATCCCGGCCGGCGTGCCGCACGGCTGGTCCGACATCCCGGAACACGTGGACTACCTGAGCTTCCGCCCGTCGCGCGCGTGCTCGAGGCGGGGTATGTGAATCCGGCGCTGAAGAAGTAAGTAAGAGTAAGAAGTTAGAATTCGGAAGTCTGAAATCTGAACTCCGGAAGTCTGAAATCTCTGAGTCAGAGACGGGCCGGCACGACGGTGTGCCGGTCCGTTCCGGCCGCTTGAATCGCGTGCAGGCCGGCGAAGACGCCGCCCTTCGCCAGCAGCTCCTCGTAGGTGCCGCGTTCGACGACTTCCGCGTCCTTGACCACGAAGATGACGTCGGCGTTCCGGATCGTATTGAGGTGGTGCGCGATGACGATCGACGTGCGCCCCTTCATCAGCCGCTCGAGCGCCTCGGTCACGAGTCGTCTCCGACGCGGCGTCGAGGCCCGCGGTCGGCTCGTCGAGAATCAGGATCGGCGTGTCGCGCACGATCGCCCGCGCGATCGCGATTCGCCGGCGCTGACCGCCCGACAAGCGTCGACGCCGCGCTCGCCGACCATCGTCGCGTAGCTGTCGCGGCATCTTGACGATGAACTCGTGCGCGTTGGCCAGTTCGGCGGCGTGGACCGTGTCCTCGATCTCCGCGTCCGGCTTGCCGTAGGCGATGTTCTCCCACACGGTGCCGCGGAACAGCAGCGTGTCCTGCAGCACGAAGCTGACCTGATCGCGCAGCGACTTCAGCGTGAACTCGCGGATGTCCGTGCCGTCGATCGTGATCCGGCCCGACTGCGGATCGAAGAAGCGCGGGATGAGGCCGGCGATGGTCGTCTTGCCGGTGCCCGACGGCCCGACGATCGCCGCAACCTGGCCCGGCTCGATGCGCATGCTGACGTCCTTCAGGATCGGGTGCGTGCCGTCGTAGCTGAACGTGACGTGATCGAACTCGAGCAGGCCGCTGCGAACTGCGGGCGCCGGCCGCGCGCCCGGCAGATCGCGGACGCGGCTTTCGATGTCCAGCAGTTCCTGGATGCGCTCGAAGCTGATGGTCGCCTTCGAGACGGTGTTGGTCATCTTCGACAGGTCGCTTCATCGGCTTGTAGGTCTTGCCCAGATAGAAGATGAAGATGATCAGCTGCCCGGTGCTGAGCGTCGCCGGCCATGACGAGACGCGCGCCGTAGCCGAGCACCAGGCAGGTGCCCACCGCGACGAGCATGTCGACCATCGGCGAGAGCCTCGCCTTCATGCTGCGCGCGCGCAGTCCCGCCGCGACGTTCTGCCGGCTCTCCCAGTCGAACCGCCGATCCTCGTAGTCTTCGCGCGCGAACGCCTGCACGACCTGGATCGACGTCAGCACTTCTGCGACGCCGGACATCAGCTCGCCTTCCCGCTTCTTGACCAGCCGCGCGACGCCTTCTTGATCCGCTTCGTGTAGAAGTAGACGACCAGGAACATCACCGGCGCGACCGACAGCCCGATCAGCGTGAAGCGCCAGTTCATGTAGAACATGACGCCGAGCATGCCGGCCAGCGTCAGCAGGTTGATGACGATGCCCGAGCAGCGCCGAGGTGATGAAGTCCTGGACGGCGTCGATGTCGCTGGTCACGCGCGTGAGCAGATCGCCGGTGCGCGATTCGCCGTGCTCGGCGAGCGACAGCCGCTGGATCCGCTGGTACACCATCCGCCGCAGGTCGTGCGCCACCCATTGCGCCACGCTGGTGGTCAGACAGCTTTTCGCCAGTAGGAGCTGATCGCGCCGACCACGCGCGATCAGCGAGCACCGCCGCCAGTGCGAAGTTCAGCGTCGCGAAGCGCGTTGTTGCGGAAACAGCGCGACGATGGCGTCGAAGCGCGAGCGGCAGCTTCTTGTCGCTGCAGGATGTTGTCGACGACGATCTTGATCGGCCACGGTTCGAGGACGTCCGCGAGCGTCTCGCCCAGCACGGCGACGAACGCCAGCGTCAGCGCCTTCCAGTGCGACCGCGCCAGGTGGGCGACGAGCGGCAGGCCGGCCAGCGTCAGCAGCGGCCGCGCCGCCGCCTCCTTGGCCTTCTTTTCCTCTTCTCCTTCACGTCAGGAACCACTCGAAGCCTTCGCGCACGATCGCCGGCGTCACGCCGTGCCGCCCCTCATACTCGCGGTACGTGACGTCGTAGCCGAGCGCTTTCAGCCGCGGCACGAACTTCCGGCTGGTGACGTCGATCGGCATGATCGGATCGCTGAGGCCGTGCGAGATGAAGATCTTCGGCTTGCCGTGCACTTCCGCCGGCTGCATCACGCCGGGCGAGAACGCCATGATCTTGCCGAAGGTGTCGCCGGTGCCCGAGGCCGAGCGACAGCGCGTACGACGCGCCGTCGGAATGGCCGGCGATCGCCATCCGCTTGCGGTCGACGTTGCAGCGCGCGTAGGTGTCCCGCAGCGCGGCGCCGATGAACTCCACGTCCTCGCCGTAGCCGTGGACCAGAAAATCCCAGGTCGCCTCGTCGCGCGAGTCGGGCGCCAGCACGATGATGCCGAGGTCGTCGGCGACGTCGAACGTGTAGCTGACGCCGAGGCCGGTGCCGCCGGCGCCGTGGAACATGAGGACGAGCGGCGCGGCGACCTCCGGCTTGTAGCCCTTCGGCACGAACAGCACGCCGTCGCGATCGGAACCGAGCTTCAGCGGCTGCTGGCCGATCCTGACGGGATCGGCGGCCGCGACGGCCGGGACGCTGAATCCGAGTGCGGCGGCGGCTCCGCTCGCCGCGAGAAATGCGCGCCGGGTCACCTTCGTCATGTCCGGCGCATGTTAGCGCATACTACGCTCATGAAACGCACCTTCGGCGCCGGCCTGACGCTCGCAGCGATCTCTGGTCGCCGCCGTCCCTCGCGCGCAGGAGCGCAGTGCCGCCTCCGCCGCCTGCGCCGAGAGTCGCCGAGGCCCTCGCTCGCCGTCGACGACCTGCTTCAAGCAGTTCGTCGCGGATCGCCACGTGCCGGGGGCCGCGTGGGGCGTCATCGTGCCCGACGGCGGGCTCGCACACCGGCGTGACCGGCTTCCGCGACGTGCCGTCGAAGGCGCCCGTCGACCGCCGACAGCGTGTTCCGCATCGCGTCGATGACCAAGAGCTTCACCGCGATCTCGATCCTGAAGCTGCGCGACGAAGGCAAGCTGTCGCTCGACGATCCGGCGGAGCGCTACGTGCCGGAGATGGCCGGGCTCGAACTACCCGACGAGCGATGCGCCGAAGCATCACGATCCGCCACCTGCTGTCGCACGCCGAAGGGTTTCCCGAGGACAACCCGTGGGGCGATCGTCAGCTCGCCGACACCGACGAGCAGCTGTCGCAGATGCTGCGCGGCGGGATCCCGTTCTCGAACGCGCCCGGCCTCGCCTACGAGTACTCCAACCTACGGCTTCGCCATCCTCGGCCGCATCGTCACCAACGTGTCGAAGGTGCGATACGCGGACTACGTGACGCGCGAACATCCTGCGCCGCTCGGCATGACGTCGACGACGCTCGAGCCGTCGGACGGTGCCGGCTGAATCGCCTCGCGCACGGCTACCGTTGGGAAGACGAGCGGTGGAAGGACGAGCCGCTGCTGCCGAACGGCTCGTTCGGATCGATGGGCGGGATGCTGACGTCGGTCGCGCGATCTCGAGCCGCTACGTCGGCGTGTTCCTGTCGGCGTGGCCGCCGCACGACGGCCCGGAGACCGCGCCGATCCGGCGATCGTCGCTGCGCGAGATGCAGCACCTGTGGTCGCCGGTGCCGTCGTCGGTGACGCGCGATCGCGCGACCGGCGCGATGCAGCTCGACGTCAGGCGGGTACGGCTACGGCCTGCGCATCGCGCAGAACTGCACGTTCCGCACGATCGTCGTCGCACACGCGGCGGCCTGCCCGGGTTCGGATCGGTGATGACCTGGCTGCCCGACTACGGCGTCGGCATCGTCGCGTTCGGCAACCTGACATACACGGGTGGGGCGGCATCGCGACGACCGGCGCTCGAGGCGCTGGTCAAGACCGGCGGCCTGCATCCGCGCAGCCGGTGCCGTCGCCGGCGCTGACCGACGCGCGCGACGAGAGTGTCGCAGCTCTGATCGCGCGCTGGGACGATCGCGCTGGCCGACAGCATCGCCGCCGAGAATCTGTTTCTCGATCAGACCGAAGGATCGCCGCCGCGCGCGAGATCGAGCGCCTGCGCGCGACCGGTCGGCGCCTGCACGCCCGGCAGCGGCTTCGACGCGGTCGAGAATGCGCTGCGCGGAGTCGTGGACGCTGAACTGCGAGAGCGCCGAGAAGCTGGCGGAGTGGCGATCACGCTGGCGCCGAGCGCTGCCGCCGAAGGTGCAGTTCTTACTGTCGGTCGGCCCGCGCCGGATACCCCGGCGCGGACCGATGCGTGCCCGCACGAGCGTTTGTCCATTCGAAGTAGTGCGGACCTTCAGGTCCGCCCGTTGTGGCTAGGCCTGAAGGCACCGCACTACGCCGATCTGAAAAACGCCTCTGACGTCAGAAGCCGAATCTGAGTCCGACCTGCGCCTGTCTCGGCTGTCCGCCGCAAACGTACGACGTCGTCAGCAGCAGGAAGTTCGTGCTGCGGCGATCGCCGGTCGGACTGACGAAGTTCGAGCGGTTGGTCACATTGATGACGTCGGCGGTCAAGTCGACGGTGCGCCCTCGGCCGGGCCTGAATCGCCAGCCGACGCGCGTGTCGAGCTGGATGAATCCGGGCCCGTACGCGCCGTTGCGTCCGCCTTCATTCTCCACGGTGATCGCGTTCGGTCCGTTGCCGCTGTAGGTGCCAGCCGGCAGCGGATCGAACAGCTGCCCGTTCCGATCGGGATCGCTGCTGGTGTCGTTCAGCGTGAACGGCAAGCCGCTCAACATCCGCGAGCGTGCCGCTCAGCGATCATCCCGTGCGTGTTCGGCACTTCCCGCGGCCGCTGAACACGAGGTTGTGCCGGCGATCGAAGTCGGTCGGTCCCTGGTTCAGATCGAGATTCAGGCCGTTCACCGTTTGGAAGCTGATCGGTGGCCGTCAGCGCGCCGGTCGTGTTGCCGCGGGAGTAAGCCAGCGTGTAGCGAGACGCGGCCGCTCCAGTTGTTGGAGTCGCGCTTCTCGAGCGACCACGTTCGAGCGCGTCGTAGTGTAGCTGCCGACGTTCGCGCGCTGCCAGACGTTGGTGACGAAGGTCGGGTCGGCGCGAATGATCGCGACCCGATGCGGTCGTGTTGACGCGCAGGCCCTGGATTCAGGTTGATCAGCTCCCAGAGGTCGCTGGCGTTGGTGTGGACGTAGTCAGCGCTCGCCGACAGGTGCGCGCCGAGCTGCCGCTGGATAGCCGACGCTGGTCTGCTGGGTGTGCGGCTGAACCCGATCCGGTGTGTCGAGGAACACGTCGCCGGTGTTTCTCACCAGGGCGATCCGGATGGATAGAGCTGCGTTGAGCAGCGCAAAGTTGACGACCGGACCGTTGACCAGCATCGGATCGGTCGGGAACCTGCCCGGCGCGCGGGCCCAGGATCGATGTTGTCGGCCGGGAACTGCGCGGTCACCGACGCCACGTTGACGCCGGAGGTGACGTAGCTGTTCAGCTGACCGAAGTTCGTCTTGTCGTAGAACAGTCCCCAGCCGGTGCGGATCAGCGAGCGGCCCTCGTCCATCGTGTAGGTGAAGCCGACGCGCGGCGAGATGTTGTTCTTGTCCACCGGATAGTCGCTGGGATCGGTGAACGCCTTGTTGCCGGTCTCGTCGAGCGGCGTGAAGTCGATGTCGTAGCGCAGGCCCAGGTTGAACGTCGCGCGGTTCGAGACGTGCCATTTGTCCTGGACGAAGCCGGTGTACGCCCACTGCGTCATGGTGATGACCTGGTCGGTCGGCGCCTGGATGGTCAGCCGCTCAGGGATAGGTGCGCGGGTCGGCGGCGTTGAACGAGTTGTTCGACGGGATCGTGAACGATGCCGTTCAGCTGCGCGTTGTTCTGGAAGTGCCACCGCACGTAGTACATCTGGAATCCGAACTTCATGTCGTGCGCGCCGCCCTTCTTGCCCGGCACGATACCAGCTGAAGGTGTCAGACAATTCCGGCGAGTCGGTGATCCAGTGCGTGCCGGCGTTCCGCGACGCCGTCCTGGAAGGTCAGATAGGTCAGGTTCGGTCCCTGCGTCCGCATCGCGTGTCTCGTTGATCGCGACGCAGTCGTCGAAGTTCGCCGTCCAGCATCATGCCGATGCCGCAGATTCTGCTTGCAGCCCGGGAAGTCTGTTGGGCGCGAACCGGTCGTCCTCGCGCGTGAGCGACAGCCGCATCGTGTTGACGCGGTTCGGTGCCGAGCACCGAGTTCGAGGTGCACCGACCCGGTATCGTCGCGATCCCATTCCTGCTGCGCGGCGGTCAGGCGTGACGGCGGCGTTGTTGGTCTGGTTCCTCTGCGGCGACCACTCGGTGATCCAGCGCGCGCCCCAGCTGTTCGATTCGCGTTGATCTGATGATCGACGCGATAGACCGTGTCGATGACGCGGGTTTCGGTAATCGTCGTGTAGTTCAGGTCGGGCCGCGCCGGAATCTGGATGGTCCGTCCTTCGTTCAGCCGCACGCGCTCGAGGTCGGCGAAGAAATGGACCTTGTCCTTCACGATCGGCCCGCCGATCGAGCCGCCGAACTCGTGCTTCTGCGTATCGGCCTTGTCCAGGTTGTTCTGCGCCTGGAAGAAATCCAGCGCCCGCAGGTCCTTGTTGTAGAAGAACTCGAACGCGCTGCCGTGGATCTTGTTCGTGCCCGACTTGATCACGGCGTTGACGATCGCGCCCGACGTGCGGCCGAACTCGGCGTCGAACTGGCCGGTGAGGACCTGGAATTCCTGCGCGGCGTCGAGCGGCACGCGCGCCTGCGCGCCGTTGTTCTGGCCGAGATAGTCGTCGTTGTCCCACGCGCCGTCCACGAGGTAGCTGTTGTTGCGCGAATCGACGCCGTTGGCGGTCAGCGTGTCGGATCCCCACGACGCCAGGTTGGCGGTCGGCACGATGCCGGGCAGCAGGCCGGCGAAATACGTGAAATTGCGGGCGATGCTCGGAACGTCCGACAGCTCTTTCGTGCTGATGTTGCCGCCGATCTCCTTCGACGTGACGTCGATGATCGGCGACTCGCCTGACACGGTGACCGTCTCTTCGACCGTGCCGAGCTCGAGCTTGACGTCGACCGTTGAGCTGATTGCCGACCGCCAGCAGCACGTCGCGACTGCACGAACCTCTTGAAGCCTCGGAGCTGCGCGGCAGACCTGATAGCGCGCCGGGCGGCAGCGCCGCCATGAACCACGTGCCGTCGGCCGTCGCTGGTCGCCTCGCGGAAATTGCCGGTATCCTGGTTGGTGACGGTCACCGTGCGCGCGGGCAGCAGGCATATCTGCTGGTCGGTCACCCGGCCACGGACTTCCGCCGTCCCTTGCTGAGCGGTGGCAGGTCCGAGCCACCAGTAAGAGCGTCACGAGCACCGCCGCCGAGCGGGCGTAGTCTCTGCTGGTCCCGGGCCTCCTTCGTCTGGTCGATGTCATCGCCGCGAAATGTTTCGCGAGGGATCGCCAAGAAGCTACGTAGCCGTGCCGAGAATGATCCGTAAAGGCGTAGGAGCGTAAATCAGCGGGAGTATGAATCCGCGGGGCAACGCCCGCAAGCGGCAAGTTGCGAGGCTGGACGCACCGGGCGGCTGGAGCCGGCCGGGCGATTTGGTAATTGCGCGCGAGCGGGTAACTTCTCGGTCAGTCGCATTGACCAGATTACCCAGCCGCGATACACCGATTCCCTGATTACTTCTTTACGTATTTATTGACCGCCTTCGGTCCGACCTCCGCGCCGTAGATGTTGCCCGTGCGCGTCGACCGCGACGCCCTCGGCCGCGCTCGTGCCGCGGAAGTGCGGCGTGTCCTGTTCGTGCGCGTTTCCGGATCGGGGATGAAGCCGATGACCTTGCCGTCGCTCGATCGCTGCCCGATGCGGATGCCGCGCTGCCAGCCGTAGTGGTTGCGCGACACCGAGCCCGACTCCGAGTCGGCGACGTAGAGGATGTCGTTCTGTCGATGAAGATGCCGCTCGGGCGGCCGAACTCGCTTGTACTCGCTGATGAACGTGCCGTCCTGATCGAAGATCTGGATGCGGTTGTTGCTCGCGATCGCCGACGAAGAGCCGGCCCTTCGAGTCGAACGCGAGCGCGTGCGGCTGATCGAACTCGCCGGGGCCGGTGCCCAGCTTGCCCGATGCTCTTGATGAACTTGCCGTCCTTGTCGAACTTCAGGATGCGGCTGTTGCCGCGCGCCGTGGCCTTCGGCGACGAAGATGTCGCCGTTGGGCGCGATGACCACGTCGTTCGGCTGGTAGAAGTAGTCCGGCGTCGCGCGCGCCGCCCGGCTTGCCGAGCGTCAGCAGCACCTTGCCGTCCGGGCTGAACTTGAACACCTGATTGCCGTGCGTCGCGCCCGGCGCGCGGCCCGATCGGCCGGCCGGCGCCGCCGCGCGTCCGCCTGCCGCTCCCGCCGCACCGCGTCCGCCGCCCGCCGCGCGCCGGCAGCGGCGCGTCGTCCTGGCCGTCGGTCACCCAGACGTTGCCGTCGCGATCGACGTAGATGCCGTGCGGGAAGATCAGCAGGCCCGCGCCGAAGCTCTTCACGAGCTTGCCGGTGGAGTCGAACTTGAGCACCGTCGGTCAGGTCCGACATCTTGCCGCGTCGCGCGATCGAGGCACGAGCTGCTTGCGTACGGACCGCAGCGCTCGGCGACCCAGATCGAGTTGCCGTCCTTGTCGATGTCGACGGCGCTCGTCGAGCCCCACGTCCGCCCGTCGGGCAGCTTGGAAGTAGTCGCTGACCGTGGTGTAGTTGGTTCGGGCGCGTCGTTGGTCGGCTTGGCCAGCGTCCTGCGCGACGCGCGAGGACCGGCACGCAGCCGGTGAAAGCAGTGCATTAACGTGTGACGGGCATAACGCATGAAAGCTCCCTCCTAGGGGCGTCGGGCATTATACGGTGACGCCGACGGCGTCGAGCGCCACTATAAGATACGCGATCATCGAAGAAGCTGGCTCTTGCGGCGCTGCGTCCTGGCGCTCGGCCGCGCTGTCGTTTCGGCGACGACAGCGAGCGGCTGCTGACGATCGACCACTACGTCCGGGTGAAGTCCACGGTGCCGGCGCTCGCCGGCCAGGACGTGCCGATCTACGTGCGGGAGCGGGTCCAGGCCGGGACCGCGCTGCGCAGCGCGTCGCGCCAGCGATCGCGTCGCGATCTTCGTGCACGGCGCCGGCACGCCCGCCGAAGTCGCGTTCGACGTTCCGCAGCCGCGACTACAGCTGGATGGCGTACCTGGCGCGCGCCGGCTTCGACGTCTTCGCGATGGACACGACCGGCTACGGCCGATCGAACCGGCCGGCGGCGATGAACGATCCGTGCAACCTCGCGCGCGATCGGCAGGGCGCGTTCATCCCGAGCCTGATCGCGGCGCGCATGCGCGCCGAGCTATCCGCCACGCGCTGACGACGATTGCCTCCGACTGGAACGACATCGACGCGCGTCGTCGACTACATCCGCGCGCTGCGGCGCGTCGACAAGGTGAGCCTGCTCGCGTGGTCGCTCGGCGGGCCGCGCGCCGGCGGCTACGCGGCGCAGCATCCCGGAGAAGGTGCAGAAGCTGGTGCTGCTCGCGCCGGCCTACAGCCGCGACGCGCGCCGGCCGCGGCGCCGGCGAAGATGCCGCCCGACGGCGTCGCCGATGAACACGCAGTCGCGCGCAGGAGTTCTACGCGCAACTGGGATCGCCAGGTCGGCTGCCCGGCGCAGTACGAGCCGGCGGTCGGCGACGCGGTCTGGTCGGCGATGCTCGCGTCCGATCCGGTCGGCGCGACGTGGGGCCCGGCGTGCGCCGCGCGCCGCAGACGGCGACGTGGGGCTGGAACGCAGGCGATGGTCGGGAAGACGCAGACGCCGACGCTGATGGTCGCCGGGCAGCACGACAAGCAGGTGGCGCCTGATCGCGTGCGCGAGCTCTACGCCGATCTCGCGGCGCCGCAGAAGCTGCTCGTCGATCTCGCCTGCTCGTCGCACAACGCGATGTGGGAGAAGAACCGGCTGCTGATGTTCCAGCGCGTCGCTCGAGCTGGCTGACGCATCGGCTCGGTCAACGGCGCGAAGGAAGGCACGCTGCGGCTGGGCTATTGATGAGCGATCTCGCGGCGCGGCCGCGATCGCGCGTGCGCGTCTGCTGCGATCGTCGCGCTGACGGCGAGGCGGCGATCGCGCAGGTGCGGCTTCGACGGCTTCGGCTTCGGCGACCGCGCGCCGCGCCTTCCAGCACGCTAGCCCAACGTGCCGTACGACGGGCGCTTCAACGTTCGTGCGCGTCAGCTACGAAACCGCGACCCGAGCGGCTACTGGTGGCGCGGGCAGCCGTCGTGGGCGCACGGCTATCCGATTGCCGAGCAGAACCTCATGAAGATCATGAACGAGGTCAGCTACCTCGGCGCGCACGACGACGAGATCAACACGCTGACGCTCGACGATCCCGAGCTGTTCAAGTATCCGGTCGCCTACATCATCGAAGTGAGCTGGTGGACGCTGACCGACACGCAGGCCGCGGCGCTGCGCACCTACATGCAGAAGGGCGGCTTCGTCATCGTCGACGACTTCAAGGCGGACGGCGACTTCGGCAGCCCGGGCTGGGAGCCGTTCGAGCAGAACATGCAGCGCGTGCTGCCCGAGCGTGCGCTTCGTCGACGATGCAGCGCCGTCGCACCCGATCTTCCACTCGTTCTTCGAGATCGACAACCTCGACATCGTCCCGCAGGCCTACAACGCCGGCCAGCCGATGCTTCAGCGGCGTCTACGAGGACAACGATCCCGACAAGCGCCTGCAGATGATCGTCAACTACAACACCGACATCTCGCAGTTCTGGGAATGGTCCGGCACCGGTCTGCGGCCGATCGACGACACCAACGAGGCCTACAAGCTCGGGGTGAACTATCTGTTCTACGGCCTGACGCACTGAGCCGTTCCCGTCGTGCCGTCGCACTGTGGCGCGCAGCTTGCGTTCACGAGGCGGCGGTATATGACTCGAAGCGTGTTGTCCTCGCTGCGGCTCTGCTGTTGGCGGCGCTGGGCTGTCCCTGCCAGGCGAACGCATCGGCTGAAGAAAAACTCTGCGACGCTTCGTCCACGGACTGCCGCGCGCCGCTGCTCGCGCTCATCAACAACGAGCACCAGGGCATCGACGTCGGCGTCTGGTTCTTCACGGACAGCCGCTTCGTCACCGCGTTGATCAACGCGAAGAATCGGGGCGTGCCGGTCCGCATCATCACGGACCCTCGCGCCAACGCGCGGTATGCCGCAGGAATGGTCCGTTGCTCGACAAACTCTCTGCGGCTGGTATCCCCAGCGGAAGCGCATCGCCGGCGACAATCTGCCACTGGAAGCTCACGATCTTCTCCGGCCGAGGCGTCGTCAGTGGTCGGGCGCCAATTTCAGTCCGACGGCATTCGTGCCGCGTGACGCCGTATCAGAACTACGAGGACGAGGTCATCTGTTTTCCTGAACAGCTCGTGCCGTCGTTCACCGCAGCGATGTTCGACAACATCTGGACGAATACGAGAAGTGCGCCGACTACGCCAACGTGCCGCAAACGCTTGTGCGGAACTACCCGACGGCGCCCATCGATCCGCGGCTCAATTTTCCGCCGACCAACAGCTACCAGGATCGCCTGGTGCCGCTCATCGACCGCGAGCCCGTCGGGCGGCTGGATCGACGTCGACATCTATCGGATTACGACGGCGCGGCCGGTCGATGCCCTGATTCGAGCTGCCTCGCGCGGTGTTCGGATCCGGATGTACCTGGAGCCGAACGAGTACCAATACGGCGAGGCGCTGGGAACAAGGTGCAGATGGATCGCCTCGTGGCCGCCGCTCAGCGTGCCTGGGCACGATCGAAATCCGCATGCGGAAGCATCTCAGTTTGAATCATCAGAAGACAATCTGGTTGCCACGCAGCTGGGTCGTCACCTTCCGGAACCTCGAACTGGTCCGACGCCTCGGACGACAATCAGCTCGAGGCGAACATCTTCACCGACAAGGTGCCGGGCGATCTGCTGAACGATTTCCTGTTCACCGAGCTCCGGCAAGATGTTCGACCGCAAGTGGAACAATCTCGCACCCGACGGCTCCATCGAAACGGTGGCCTGGCGCACCCCGACGCTGCCGCCGCCCAACGAACCGACTACCTGCGGCGATCCCAACGCGACGAACTTCGCGGCCGCTGCCCTGCACATCGCCCGCCGCCGCCACCGCCACCGCCGCCGGCCCCGCCGGGGCGACGACGATCGTTGTCTATCCGGCGAAGGGCGTGATCGCGGGGACCGCTCGGCGGCTGGCGGCCGATCCGACGGCCGCCGACGGCACGGCGCTGTGGAATCAGAATGCCAACAAAGCGAAAGTTGCTCCAGCGCCGTGCTCGCCGGCGAGCTACGTGGAACGGACATTCGAGGCCATGGCGGGCACGGCCTCACCACGTGTGGGTGCGCCTCCGGTCGGAAAACGATTGGCTGTCGAACGATTCCATCCACATGCAGTTCAGCGATTCGGTGACCCGGTCGGGAGCTGCGACGCAGCGCATCGGGACGTCGACTCCGCCGAGTTCCTGCTGGAGAATGGTCCCAGCGGCGGAGCGGAGAGCGGGTGGGGCTGGGCCGGACAACGGCTGGGGACAACCGGGCGCGCTGATCTACTTCGCGGCCACGGGGGCGCACACCCTGCGGATTCAGCAGCGGGAGGATGGGCCGTTCGTCGACCAGATCGTCCTGAGCCCCGACACCTACATCACCAATGCGCCCGGACCGCGCTTTGCCGATTCGACGATTCTTCCGGAGACGGCGGCGGCAGCCGCCGGCACTGCGCTGTACGATCGCGCTCACCGGGCACGGCGCGCTACGGGTCGGAAGGAGGCAGCGGATCGTTTGCCGTGACGGCGTCCGATTCGAGCTGCAGCTGGTCGGCATCGGTTTCAGCCACCAACTGGTTGACCGTGAGCGCCGGCACCTCGTCGGGCACCGGCAGCGGAACGGTGACGTGACGATTGTGGCCGCCAACGGCGGGAAGCCCGAAGTGGCAGCGTCGTCGTCGCCGGCCAGACGTTCACGGTGACGCAGGATGCTGCCGTTCTCCAGCCCGGGCGTGTGCGGGACCGTGACCCTGGACGCGGCGTCGAGGACTGTCGGCGTCAGCGAGGCGAACTGGGTCATCACGGTCACGGCGCCGGACTCGACATGCAGCTGGACGGCGGCGTCGGACGCCGACTGGCTGATCGTGAAGAGCACCACGCCAACGGCGATGCCGGTCACTGGTTCCGGCACGGTCAAGGTCAGGTCGTTGACCAACTCGTCCGGCGTCAATCAGAACGGGGCATGTCACGATCAACGGCGTGATGTCACAATGGTGAAACAGCTCCATTAGGATCGTTTATCCTAGGCGGTGATGGCGACCATCGCGCTGACGGTCAACGGCCGTGCGCACTCGCTCGACGTCGATCCGGCGACGCCGCTGCTCTACGTGTTGAGCGACGACCTCGCGCTGCAGCGGACCGAAGTTCGGCTGCGGCCTCGGCCAGTGCGGCGCCTGCACGGTGATCGCTCGTGGACGCGCGGTTCGATCGTGCGTGACGCCGGTCGGCACGCTCGACGGCGCCGAGATCACCACGCTCGAGGGTCTCGGGACGGTCGACCGGCCGCATCCGATTCAGCAGGCGTTCATCGACGAGCAGGCGGCGCAGTGCGGCTTCTGCCTCAGCGGCGTGATCCTCACCGCCAAGGCCTTCCTCGACGCAGAACCCGAAGGCCGGCGACGCGCGAGATCCAGCAGGCGATGTCGACGGCGTGCTGTGCCGCTGCTTCGTCCGCACGCGCATGCTGCGGGCGATCACGCGATATGCCGGGTGCGCTCAGGCGCGCGACGCCGGAGAAGCGCGGATCGCGCTGATGGTCGCTCGCGCCGCGAGTTCCTGAAGAGCGGCGGCGCGCTGATCGTCAGCTTCAGCAGCGTCGCCGCGTGTGGAGCTGATGCGCGCGGCGCGCAAGGGCCCGTTCGCCACGCAGGATCAACGGCGTCGGCACGGCAGCTCGATTCGTGGATCGCCATCGCCGCGGACGGCACGCGTCACCGCCTACACCGGCAAGTGCGAGCTCGGGCAGGGCATCTACACCGCGCAGACGCAGCTCGTCGCCGAGGAGCTGTCGGTGCCGCTCGCGCGCGTCACGCTGATTCAGTGCGACACCGTCGGTCGCGCCGGATCAGGGGACGACGTCCGGCAGCCAGTCGACGCCGACGAACTTCAACGAGGCCAACCTGGCGCAGGCCGGCGCGACGGCGCGCGAGGCGCTCGCTGCGTCTCGGCGCCGACGCGCCTCGGCGTGCCGGCCGATCAGCTGACCGTTGTCGACGGCGTCATCGGCGTGCAGGCGGATCGCGTCGCAGCGGGTCAGCTACGGCGAGCTCGTCGGCGGGAAGAAGTTCAACCTCGACGCTCAGACGCGACGCGCGAAGCGGAAGACGCCGCGAGCGCGTGGACGCGTCCTCGGCACGCCGGTGCCGCGCGCGTCGACATGGCCGCGATGGCGACCGGCGCAGTTCGAGTTCGTGCACAACGTGCGCGTGCCCGGCATGCTGCACGGGCGCGTCGTGCGGCCGCCGGCGGTCGGCGCGACGCTCGTCGAGCGTCGACGAAAGCTCGGTCCGCGACCTGCCGGGCGTCGTGAAGGTCGTCGTCAAGAAGAACTTCGTCGGCGTCGTCGCCGCGAAGCCGTGGCAGGCGATGCAGGCGGCGGCAGCAAGCTGAAGGCGACCTGGACGCCGGGCGCCGGCCTGCCGACCGCAGCGCGAGTTTCTACGATCACCTGCGGAACCAGAAGCCGTCGCGCGACACGCTGCTCGTGAACTCGAAGGACGTCGACGAGCACGCTCGCGCAGGCAGCGGCGGTGCGTCAAGGCCACCTACCTCCATCCGTATCAGATGCACGGCTCGATCGGCAGCGTCGTGCGCCGTCGCCGACGTGCAGGGCGGACAAGGCGACGATCTGGTCGCCGACGCAGTCCGCGTATCCGACGCGCAACGGCGTCGCGCGATGCTGCTCGGCCTGCCGGCCGGAGAACGTCCGCGTCATCTTCACGCGCGGATCGGGCTGCTACGGCATCAACGGCGCCGACACCGTGTCGTATGACGCGGCGCTGCTGTCGCAGGCGGTCGGCAAGCCGGTCCGCGTGCAGCTGTCGCGCAAGGACGAGATGGCGTGGGAGAACTACGGCTTCGCGTTCGTCGATCGATCAGCGCGTCGGCGTCGACGCCGACGGCGCCATCGTCGCGTGGGACTACGAAGGCGTGGTCGCCGACGCTCGGCGGCCGGCCCGGCTACGATCGCCCGGGCAACGTCGATCACCGGTCATGCTCGCCGGCTTCGAGCCCGCGCCGTTCACGCCGCGCAGCGCCGGCGCCGGAGCCGGCCGGCTCGTTCAACAACGGCAGCAACGCCGCGCCGTCGTATGTGGCCGGCTGCGTCGGCGGGCGCTGCGGCGGCGCCGGGACCGATCGCGAGCGAGCGCGTGCTCGTCGCACACGCGTGCAGTCGCCGTTCTTCACCGGTCCGCTGCGGTCGCCGTCGCGGCTGCAGAACACGTTCGCGCACGAGTCGTTCATGGACGAGATCGCGGCGCACGTGAAGGCCGACCCGGTGGCGTATCGCCTGCGCCACCTGAGCGACGTCCGCGGCTCAATCGATGTCGTGCAGGCGGCGGCGAAGGCCGCGCGAAGTGGGACGCGCGCCCGTCGCCGCAGCCGGCGATCGCGCGCGCAGCGCGGCGTCGCCAGCGGCCGCGGGATCGCCTGCGTCGCCTACGAGGGCGACAACGGCTACGTCGCGATGGTGGCCGAGGTCGAGGTCGATCAGGCGACCGGCACGGTCACGGCGAAGCGCTTCGTCGTCGCGCAGGACTGCGGGCCGATCTCGAATCCCGACGGGATGCGCAACCAGATCGAAGGCGGCGCGCTGCAGGGCATGAGCCGCGCGCTCGGCGAAGAAGTCACCTGGGACGACCACGAAGGTGACGTCGATCGACTGGCGGACCTACCACAGCCTGCTCGCTCGGGCGCCGACGTGCCGTCGATCGAGAGCGTGCTGGTCGACAGGACCGACGTCGAGCGTCCGGCGCCGGCGAAACCGCCGGATCACCATCGTCGGCGCCGCCGCTCCGGCAACGCGATCTTCGACGCGACCGGCGCCCGCCTTCGCGAAATTCCATTCACACCCGAGAGGGTCAAAGGCCGCGCTGGAGGCCAGAAGCTAACGCAGCTATCGCAGTTACGCGGACGTACGCGGATTGAACCTGGAGTCGTCCGGCGCCGGCCCGCATTCACGGCAGTCCGGGCTGCGCGCAGAACGGACGGCGCGAGCACGAGGCAGCCGAATCACGCGACGGCTCGCGCTCGCGCCGTCCGTTCCGCACACGCGCGCTGGCTGCCGCGCCGCGCCGGGCGTCGCGGGCTAGCCAGGTCGATCCGCTGGATCGTCTGGTCGAGGCCGAGGACAAGTGCGATCTGTGCTGGAAGCTCCGGCGGGAGGAAGCGCGCCGGAAGTGAGCAGCAGGCCGCGACTGCGGCGGGCGACGCGGAGGTAGTTGATCAACTGCGCGCCTCTCGATCGGGCCGATGGCGTGCAAGGGCCTTCAGCTCCGACGAGGACCTCGTCGTAGCAGATGAAGTCTACGGTGTAGAGCACCGGCAGATGCGACCGCGGTAGCTCAACGGCAGTCGCACTTCGCGGACAAGGGATTCCCTGGTTCCTGCCAGTTCGATCGTGAACGCCTCGCGACTCACCGCTTCAGGAATCCACACCCGAGTTCTCGATGGACGGTCATCGCTGCACCGATGATCGTGTGGGTCTGCGGATCGTCGAAAGTCTGGTCGCATGCGCATTGCGGCGGGCTGGTGCACATTCGCCGGGCCAACGGCGCCGTGCCGGCGGCAATTGCGTGCAACCCGCTATCAACGACCAGCCGGCCGCGCAGCATGTTTTCCCGAGGTAAGGGGCAAACGGTGCGCACGCGAGCCGTAAGAGTCCGCCCGAGGGCTCGTGGTGCACATCGTTCGTCTCTTGGCAGCAGCGCAACTACGCGCCGCCGATCATCTCCGTGTTAATAGCTGTCTCAATCCGCGTAATCCGCGTAATCCGCGGATAGTTTCGCGGTTCACAATCGGAGTAGGATCCTGGCCCCGCTGAGCAGAACCTGTCTGTCGATCTTCGTGATCGTTGCCACCCTTTTCCGTCGCCAGCGGCCCGGTCCGCGCGCAACTGGCGGCGCCCGGCGAATCGGGCGTCGTCATGGGCCATCTTCACCTCGCGGCCAAGGATCTCGACGCGCAGCGAAGTTCTGGGGCGAGCTTGGCGGCACGCCGGTGCAGAACGGCGCGCTTGCGCTGATTCAGCTGCCCGGCACGTTCGTGATGCTGCGCCAGGCGGAACCGACCGGGCGGCACCGTCGATCGACGATCAATCACGTCGGGCTTCCTCGTGAAGGAGCATCGCGCCGTGGATCAGCCGAAATGGCAAGGCGGCGGGGCTGACGATGGAGCCGCAGGCGCGGCCGACGCAGGTCTACCTGATCGGGCCGGACGATGTGCGGGTGGAGATTCTCGAGGACAAGACGATCAGACGTGCCGCTGAAGATGCACCACGCCCACTTCTACATTGCGTGCGCCGCTCGGAGACGCAGGCCTGGTACGCGAAGACCTTCGGCGCCGTGCCGGGGAAGCGCGGGCCAGTTCGACGCGGCCGATCTGCCGGGCGTCAACCTGACGTTCGCCAAGGCCGACACGCCGACCGTCGGCACCAAGGGCCGGTCGCTCGATCACATCGGCTTCGAAGTGAAGAACCTCGAGGCGTTCTGCAAGAAGCTCGAAGCCGGCGGCATCAAGCTCGATCGGCCGTTCACGCAGCCTGCCGAACTCGGCGACCGCGATCGCGTTCCTCACCGATCCGTGGGGCACCTACATCGAGCTGACCGAGAACCTGGCGCCTGCGAAATGATCCGCGGCGTCCGACGGCTCGCGACGGGCTCGCCAGCCGGCCGCGACGGTTTCGGCTGCGGACGCTCGTGGCGGCGTCTGCTGATCCTGACGACGACGGTCACGGCGACAGTCGGCGCCTGGAACGCGCAGGGCCATCGGCTCGTCGCGCTGCTGGCCGACCGAGCGTCTGACGCCGGCTCGCGCGCGCGGAACGTCGCCTGGCTGCTCGGTCCCGGAATCGCTGGCCGACGTGTCGTCGTGGGCCGATCGATACCTCGACGGCGCACTACCAGACGTTCTACTGGCACTTCCTCAACATTCCGCCCGAGGCGACGAGCTACGATCGCGATCGCGATTGTCCGAGGCAGCCGGGCGTGGCGCGCAGGCTCGCGCGCCGACGCGTGGCGCGACTGCGCCGTGGATCGGATCCTGCTACAACAAGGCGCGGCTCGCCGACACCGACGCTCGATCGCGCGGACCGCGCGATCGCCCTCAAGTTCCTCGTGCCACCTCGTCGGCGATCTGCACCAGCCGTTCCACGCGCTCGGCGTCGGGCACGGCGGCAACGACATCCCCGTCTCGTCGTTCGGCTCCGACACCTGCGGGAACAGACCCTGCGAGCTGCACTGCGTCGTGGGACGGCGGGCTGATCGCGCATCGCGACCTCGACGACGCGCACTATCTGCCGGTGCTGCGCGATCTGATCGGTCGGCGAACCGGTGGGAGCACCAGCCGCCTGGCACGCCGGCCGAATGGGCGATGCAGTCGCACGACGCTCGCCAGGGCGGCGCTCCTCCCGCAGCACGGCATGCGCCGACGAAGCGTACTATCGCGCGCACATCGATGACGTGGATCAGCGGCTGGCGCTGGCGGGCGTTCGGCTGGCGGCGATCCTGAACGAGATTCTGACGAGCCCGCCGCCGCAATGGTGAAGCGATGGCGATCACACTCAATGGCAGCGCGCCCCTGTTCGAGGTGTTCGATATGCCGACCTCGTTCGCGTTCTACCGCGACGTGGTTGGATCTTCGAGATCGTGGCCACCAACAAGGAAATCGACACGGATCCGGCGCAGGTGGACTGGGCATGGCTGCGCCTCAACGACGTCGATCTGATGCTGAACCACCGCGCGCGACGAGCGGGAGCGGCCGCCGTGCGAGACTCGAAGCGCGTGTTCGGCCACGGCGTGTGCTTCTACGTCGGCTGTCCCGATGTGGATGCGGCGACGAGCACCTTCGCGCGCGAGGCATCGATGTGAAGCCGCCGAAGCTGGCGCCGTACGGCATGAAACAGCTGTACGTCCGCGACCCTGATGGATATAACCTCTGCTTTCAATGGCGAGGGTGAGCGCCTCAACGCACCATACGGAGGGACAGCGCATGCGCCGCCCGGGCTAATCTCAGTCGTCGTCAACTCATGCAGGGAATCGGCGCCGTCGCGGCATCAGCGGCCTTGCCGCGCGCCGGCGACGCCCAGACGCCGCCGGCTCCCATCGGTCCGTATTCGGCGGACGTCCTGCCGGCCGGCATCCGGTCGCGGTTTCGTCGAGAACATCAACGGCCTGCGGATGCACGTGCTCGAAGCCGGCTTCGAGACGCCAGGGCCGGCCGGCGGTGCTGCTGCTTCACGGCTTCCCGGAGCTGGCGTACAGCTGGCGCAAGGTGATGGGGCCGATCGCCGCCGCCGGCTATCACGTGTATCGCGCCCGACGTGCGCGGCTACGGACGCACATCAGGCACCGACGTCGCGCTACGACGACGACCTGGCGCCGTTCCGCATCGCTGAACCAGGTGCGCGACATGCTGGGGCTGGTGTCGGCGTTCGGGCTATCGCTCGGTGCGCGCGGTGATCGGACACGATCAGGGCTCGCCGCTCGCGGCCTGGTGCGCGCTCGCGCGGCCGGACGTCTTCCGGTCGGTCGCGATGATGAGCGCGCCGTTCGGCGGTCCGCCGGCGCTGCCGTTCAACACCGCGGACGCGCCGCCGGCCGCGCGCCGGCCGCGCGCGCGCCGACACGATCTACGACGAGCTCGCGGCGCTGACGCCGCCGCGCAAGCACTACCAGCGCTACTACACGACGCGCGAGGCGAACGAGAACATGTGGCACGCCGCGCAGGGCATCCACGCGTTCCTGCGCGCCTACTACCACATGAAAAGCGCCGACTGGAAGCAGAACCAGCCGGCGCCGCTCGCGGCGCGAACCGCGAGCGAGTGGGCGAAGCTGCCGCGCTACTACGTGATGGATCTCGACAAGGGCATGGCGGAGACCGTCGCGCGCGGAGATGCCGTCGGCCGCCGCGATCGCCGCGAACCAGTGGCTGCCCGACGCCGAGCTGCGCGTCTACAGCGGCGAATGCGGGCGGACCGGGTTTCCAGGGCGGACTCGAGGGCTACCGCACCGGATCGAGCGGCCGCTTCACGTCGGAGCAGCAGCTGTTTGCCGGCCGCACGATCGACGTGCCGTCGATGTTCATCGGCGGCAAGAGCGACTGGGGCGTGTATCAGAACCCGGGCGCGCTCGAGCGCATGCAGAAGGTCGCGTGCACGAAGATGATCGCGCACGCACCTGGTCGACGGCGCCGGGCACTGGGTGCAGCAGGAGCAGCCGGAGGCGGTCAGCCGGCTGCTCGTCGAATTCTCTGACGGGAGCAGCCGTGGCTGAAGCGAAGACGAAGCGTACCGAATCAGAAGCGTGAGCGACTTCATCGAAGGGCTTGCCGACGAGAGCCGGCGCAAGGACTGCGCCGCGCTGGCGCGACTGATGGCGAAGGCCGCCGGCGCCAAGGGCGCGATGTACGGTCCCGAGCATCGTCGGCTTCGTGCACCCAGACCATCACGTACGCCGGCGGGCGCACGGGCGAATGGCCGGCGGTGGCGTTCTCGCCGCGCAAGGCGGACCTGACTCTGTGCGTGAGCGCGCGCTCGTGCGCCTGCGCCGCTGCTGAAACGAGCTCGGCAAGCACAAGGTGTCGGCGTCGTGCCTGCACATCAAGCGCCTGAGCGACGTCGATCTCGACGTGCTGGCCGACGCTGGTTTTCCGCATCGGTGAAGGCGACGAAAAAGAAGCGCGGATAGAACGCGCTGGCGCAAACAGCCGCCGCTTACTTCAATTCGATGGCGATTCTGTCGGCCGGCCGATCCGGACGCGTTTTCTTCCGCGTGTGTCATGGCGCCGGATGATGCGCACGTCGTCGGCCTTTCGCGCCTGGCTGATCGTTGAAGTACCACGACGCGGTTCAGGATAGTAGCTCGTGTGTGTTGCCTTTCTCGTGCGGACCGTAGTGGACCCGCAGCACCGCGCGTGTTCGTTCTCAGGTCGACGCCCAGCGAGTGCGTCGCGTCGACTGCCGCCGGATCGAGCTTCGAGTGCGCGTCCACGCCGGTAGGCGATCCCTTCAAATCGATCTCGAGAATGCGGATGGGATGGTCGCTGATGTTTTCGGCGATATACGGTCCGCTCGCCGGCTACTCATCACCACGTCCCGCGGTGAAATTCGATCGTGTCGATTGTTCGCCTTCCTTGCGGGTCATCACGCCATCGTCGGAGATAGACCGAGCACGCGGTCAGTCGCGTGACCGGTCCTCGCAATGGACGGTGTTCGCGGCTGCAGCGTCGCGACGATGACGCGCGCCTGCGGCAGGATCGAGGCGCGGCGTAATCGTGGCCGGAGCCGGCGGATTCTGGGCCTGCAGGACCGGCACCAACAACAGCGGCAACGCGGCGTGCGGCGACGCGTGATTCGCATGGCGTCATCCTACACCGGGAGCTACCCGGCGGCGCGCCTGCGAGCGAGTCGTCCACGCGGCGTAGCCCGACGGAAGCGACGCCCTCCATCGATGCGCCGGCATCGAGCAGGGCCTCCGATTCCGGCGTGCGGCGCCCGCTCCAGTGATCGACGCAGGCGCGACGGCGAGCATCAGCGGCGATCGCCCCTTGCCGTCCGGCGGTCGATCGGCGACCCGCGTTCGATGAGCAGCCGCACCGTCGCGTGCTGCGCACGCCAGCCGCCACGTGAATCGCCAGGCTGTTGGCGCGACGTCAGAAATAGCCCTCGCCCTCGGCGAAGCGTGCGTTCACCGGAACGAGATCCAGGCAGCCGCACGCTCCGTATTCCGACCCCGCGAACGCTGCGAGAAAACGGCGCCGGCTACTCGGTGGGCAGCGGTTCACCGCGGCGATCTCTGCGCCAGCTCGCAGCTCGTTGCCCGCATGCCGCAGGAGACGCTCGACGCCTGCAGCTCGACGAAGCCGCGCCGCGAACGCCTGCCACCGCCGTCACGACCGGCTGGGCGGCCATCGTCGACCCGCTGTGCGATGGCCTGGCGCGCGGCGATCCACTGCTTTCGGGCCGCTCGGCGCGATGGCCGAGTCGGATCCGCGCCGTCGGTTCAGCAGCAGCTCGACGATGGCGAGATCGTTGTCGCTCAGGACGGCGTTGTGCAGTGCCGTCTTGCCCCAATGCGTGGGCAGTGGCATCGGGGGCGACGCCTCGCGCGAGCAGCCACTTGATCGCGTCGTAGTCGTGCCAGTCGGTCTTGCGGAGCAGCGCAGCGGTCGACAGGCTCTCCGGCCGTCAGCTTGCACGCTCTCGACCAGCGACCTTCAGCGCCGCGTTGTCGTAGCGTTTCCGGTGCGTGGTACGCGGCGTTTCCGCCGTCGTTGGGATCGACGCCGCGCTCGAGCCAGGAGCCGCGTCAGCTGCCGCGGTGCCGCGCGACGCCGGCGGCGCCGTAGATCGCGGGCTCCCACTCCGGGGTAGTCGGCCGGTGGTTCATTGCCGGCAGCCGGCGTTCGCGACCGGCGCCGGCACGTCGAGCAGCGCCGTGGCGGCGACTGGCGAAGGCCGGCCGACGCGGGTCGGGCTCGAGGCGGAGGTACCGTTCGAGAAGCAGAGGTAGACGAGCGACGGTCGCGCCACGCGGTCCTGGACCGCGGCCGCGGCGGCCGCGTTCCACGGCGATCGACGCCGGCGAACCGCCGCACCTCGTCCGCGTCGCCAAGGATCGCCGCGACGTGAAGATGCTGCGGTCGCGCGAGCGCCGGGATCGATCGACGAGCAGCGCGTGTGCGCCGCTCCAGACCGCCGTGCCAGATCGCGCGCGTCGATGAACGTCTCGAGCGCTCGGTCGCATGCGCGTCATCGGCGGATTTCATGGCACAATCCGCCGCATGAAAAAACTCTCTGCTCCTCATCGTCGCTGGCCGGCGCTGGCGGTGCATCGCCGCGGGCCGCGGCGGACAAGGACGTCGCCGGCTGGGAGAAGCAGGCCCAGAACATCACCATCACCCGCGACGACTGGGGCATCGCGCACGTCTACGGCAAGACCGACGCCGACGCCGTGTTCGGCGTGATGTACGCGCAGGCCGAGGACGACTTCAACCGCGTCGAGACGAACTACCTCAACTCGATGGGCCGCCTGGCCGAGGCCGAGGGCGAGGCGCGAGATCTACCGCGACCTGCGGATGAAGCTGTTCATCGACCCGGCCGACATGAAGGCGCAGTACGAGAAGAGCCCGGAGTGGCTGAAGAAGCTGATGAACGCCTGGGCCGACGGCCTGAACTACTACCTCTACAAGCACCCGCAGGTGAAGCCGCGGGTGATCACACGCTTCGAGCCGTGGATGGCGCTGACGCTTCAGCGAGGGCAGCATCGGCGGCGACATCGAGAAGGTGAACCTGAACCAGCTCGAGGCGTTCTACGGCAAGACCGCCGCGGCGACGGCCGACGCCTGCGCGAGCGAGACTGACCGCTTCGTCGAGCCGACCGGATCGAACGGCGCCGCGATCGGCGCCGTCGAACACCACGGCGCATCACGCGCTGCTGCTGATCAACCCGCACACGTCGTTCTTCTTCCGCTCCGAAGCGCAGATGACCAGCGACGAAGGGCTGAACGCCTACGGCGCGCTGACCTGGGGACAGTTCTTCATCTACCAGGGCTTCAACGAGCGCGCCGGCTGGATGCACACGTCGAGCGGCGTCGACAACATCGACGAGTATCTCGAAACGGTGACGAAGAAGGGCGACGGCTTCACCTACCGCTACGGCGCCGAAGAGCGTCCGGTCGATCGCGAGCAAGATCACCGTGCCGTACAAGACCGCGACCGGCATGGCGCAGAAGGAATTCACCGTCTACCGCACGCATCACGGACCGATCGTCCGCGAGGCGGACGGCAAGTGGATCAGCGTCCGCCTGATGCAGGAGCCGCTCAAGGCGCTGCACGCAGTCCTACTCGCGCACGAAGGCGAAGAACTACAAGGCGTTCCAGCGAGACGATGGAGCTGCACACCAACTCGTCGAACAACACGATCTACGCCGACGCCGACGGCAGCGATCGCGCTACTTCCACGTCGAACTTCATTCCGAAGCGCGACCCGAAGTTCGACTGGACCAAGCCGGTGGACGGCAGCGATCCCGCGACCGAGTGGAACGGCGTGCTGTCGATCGACGAGACGCCGGGCCTGCTGCAACCCGGCGAGCGGCTGGCTGTACAACACCGAACAACTGGCCGTGGTCGGCGGCCGGCGCCGAACAGCCCGAAGAAGGCCGACTATCCCGGCCTACGTCGATCGCGGCATGGCGAGAGCCCGCGCGGCGTCCACGCGCATCACGCGTGCTCGACAAGAAGAAGGACTTCACGCTCGACTCGCTGATCGCGGCGGCCTACGACAGCTATCTGCCGGCGTTCGACGTGCTGATGCCGCGGCTGCTCGAAGGCCTACGACGCCGCGCCGGCGTGCGAATCCGCTGAAGACGAAGCTGGCCGAGCAGATCGCGGCTGCTGCGCGGCTGGGACTACCGCTGGTCGGCGTCGTCGGTGCCGACGTCGCTCGGCGGTCTACTGGGGCGAAGAGCTCGGCCGACGCGTCGGCGACGAAGCGCGCAAGGCCGGCGTCGCCGCCGATCACTACATGATGAACAGCGCCACGGCGGACGAGCAGCTGCAGGCGCTCGCCGCCGCGTCGGACAAGCTCGCCGCCGACTTCGGCAAGCTGGAAGACGCCGTGGGGCGACATCAACCGCTTCCAGCGCCTCACCGGCGACATCGTGCAGCCGTTCAACGACGCCGGGCCGAGCATCCCGGTCGGCTTCACCTCGTCGCGCTGGGGCTCGCTCGCGTCGTTCGGCGCGCGCAGCGTACCAAGGACACGAAGAAGATGTACGGCAACGACCGGCAACAGCTTCGTCGCGGTGGTCGAGTTCGGCGACAAGGTGCAGGGCCAGGGCGGTGATCGGCCGGCGGCAGAGCGGCGATCCGAAGTCGAAGCACTTCAGGATCAGGCGGAGCGCTACAGCACCGGCAGCCTGCGCGACGTCTACTTCTATCCCGGCGCAGCTGACCGGGCACACCGAGCGTGCACATGCACCATCCTGGAGCGAGTTAGGAGAAGTCTGGAAGTCTGGAGCCTGCAGCCGGAAATCTGAACTCCTTTCGATCGCGCGCGGCCTGCGTGGCCGAGCGCGTCGACTGCGGCGCACTGGCTCGATCTGCGGCGCATGGACGAGAACGAGCAGTTCATGGCGCTGCTGGGCGGCGTGCGCGACAACAGCCGGCACGGTCGCCTATCTCGAAATGAACGTGAAGCACTGGGCCGACCACGGCTTCGGGATGTGGATGCTGCGCGACGCGGCGTCGTCGGCGCGTCATCGGCCGCGCGATCCTGCGGCACCTCGATGTCGAAGGCGTGGACGAGGTCGAGGATCGGCTGCGGCTTCATGCCGGAGTACTGGGGCCGCGGCCTCGCGACGAGATCGCGAGCGCCTGTGTCCGCATCGGGTTCGACCGCTCGATTGTCGCGTCGATGGTCGCGATCACCACGCCGCCAATCTCGCCTCGCAGCGCGTGATGCGAAGCCGGCCTCGCCTACGAGCGCGACATCGCTACCACGCCGGCGTTCGCCACCGGCTTGTTTCGGGTCCGTCGCGGCAGCAAACGCGTCGCATCAGAAGACGCGAGAAACCGGACACGAGCAGCGCTGGTGATCGGCGATTAACGCAAATAGCCGATCCGTAGTACGCTGCGTTCACGCCGTGTCATCGCGGCCGCATCGCTGGCGGCGGGTCGGCGCGTTCGGCTCGTGTCGCGCTCGTGTGGCTTGAGCAGAACGCGGTGCAGCGGCGTTAGCATCACGCCGTATGCGCCTGATTCTCTCTCCGATCTGCGCCGGCCTGGCCCTGTCGTCTACCGGCCTTCGCGCAGCAGCGCGCGGCCGACGGCGTCGCGCTCAACGACGAAGGGCTGCCGCGGTACTCGACCTTCTCGCTCTGCGCGATCGATCCGGCGACCGGCCAGTCGGGCGCGGCGGTGACGACGCGCGTGCCGTTCGTCGGGCGCGCGGTGCCGCACGTGCGCGCCGGCGTCGGCGCCGTCTGCACGCAGGCGCTCGACGATGGTCGAGTACGGGCCGCGCGGGCTCGATCTGCTCGCGAAAGGCGTCGAGCCGCAGGCGGCGCTCGCGCAACTGCTCGCCGACGATGCAGCAGCGCGAGTCGCGCCAGGTCGGCGTCATCGACATGAAGGGCGCGACCGCGGCGCACACCGGCAAGCAGAACAACGCAACTGGGCCGGCAGCCGGCAGGGCAAGAACTACACCGTGCAGGCCAACATCATGGTCGGGCCCGAAGTCGTCGAGGCCGTCGCCGCGACGTTCGAGGCGACGCGAAGGCACCGGCATGCCGCTCGCCGAGCGGATGATCCTCGCGCTCGAGGCCGGCTACGCCAAGGGCGGCGACAAGCGCTGGGGCAACCTGCAGTCGGCGGCGATCAAGATCGCCGATCCGAACGATCCGGGCCGCGGCGGCGACTTACATCACGCTGGCGATCGAAGTCGGCGAGCACCCGGAGCCGGTCGCCGAGATGAAGCGCATCTACCTACACGACCGGCCGCCGCCTCGGCTACCGCAGCTTCTCGCGCGTCGACGGCCCGGACGTCATCGAGCTGAAGCGCATGCTGCACGCGCTCGGCTACTGGCGGCCGTCGCTCGCGGCGTTCCCGGACGCGCCGCCGTCGATCGAACACGCCGAAGATGCAGGAGCTGCGCAAGACGCGATCCGGCGCAGTACGACAAGATCGTCGCCGAATCGCGCAAGGCGTCGGCCGACTACACGCGCGACTTCGCGCAGTTCGACGAGGAAACGATCGCGGCGGTCGACAAGTTCCGCGCCGACCAGCAACCTGAACTGCCAGGGCGAAGCGCGGCCGGACTGGTCGATGCCCGCTTGATCCTGACGCGCCGCGCACGGCGTATTTCGAAGAAGAAGACCGCTGGCGAAGCGCTGAACCCTGTCAGATTCGAGGAGGGGAGGCGTCTGCCGCCCGCATGCCGCATTGACTCATCGCCGGTGGATTCGCGCTGCTCGCCCAGCCGGCCCGGCTTTGTGGCACTGGGATTTCAAGCCACAGCCGGCGAACCTCTTCGAACAGAAGAAACCGGCCCGAAGCCGCCGAATATCGATTGGAACTGGCGGCCGCCGGCCGACAAGATTCGACGCGCGAAACCGACCGTTGTGTGCGGAATGACTCTGGTGCCGACCGATCGAAAGTCGACGCCAGGATGCGCGTCCCCGCGCCCGACTCGGGCGTGACGTTCACGCTGCGCTCGAGTTTCAACCGCCGATCCTTGCAAAACTCCTTGAGAGCGCCTTCGATTTCTTCGTAGTGTCCGGCGTTCCGCCTCTCCGCGGCTTCACCCACGCGGACTCCCCACGCGCTTGACGCCGCATTTCCCCACTGTCCTCTGCGCCGACGCGACGACAAGTTTCTCGGGCAACTGCATGCGGTTGTTGTGCAGCTCGTGTTTCACGCGCGTGTAGCCAAGCGCAGTGTCTGCACAACGACCGGCTTCTTCTTCGTGCTACGCTTGACACCATGTCAAGCGAGCGCGGACGCATCGTAGAGACCACACTAGACAGTGTGTCAAGCCCGAAGGGTGGAGAGCCGGCGACCCGGCAGCGGATCTGCGAGGCGGCGCTTCGGCTGATTGTGAAACGAGGTGGCGTCGATGTCCCGCTCGCCGACGTCGCGAAAGCGGCGCGCGTGTCGCGGCAGGCCACTCTACCTGCATTTCAAGGACCGTGCGGCGCTGTTCCTCGCGGTCGCGCAGCACGCTGACGACAAGCGTGGACTTCCCGAGGCGATTCGTCGTCTCCAGCAGGCCCCGACCGGGGCTCGACGCTCTCCGTCACATGGCGGCCACGCGGGCTACGCTGAATCCTGAGATCTGGCCGCTGGCTCGGATCCTCGACAGCGTCCGCCGGGAGGATCCAGCCGCAGAGATCACGTTGCAAGAACCGGCTGGCGGCGCGACTTGGCGCGTGCCGCACGATCGTCGAACAGCTCGCGCGAGACGGTTCGCTGCAGGCCGAACTCGAGCCAACGATCGCAGCCGATCTGTTGTGGGCGTTCACGTCGCTTCGCACGTGGGAAGACCTGGTGCTCGTCCGTGGGTGGACTGCCGCGCCGTGCGAAGAACGCCTCGTCACCACGCTGCTGCGACTGCTCACGAACACTCCGGCGCCCGAGCATCGAGCGTTTCAAAACGGAGCGACGCCGTTCGCTCGCCTAGACGCTGACAGAGGGTTGCGGACAGGTCCCCACGCCCACTCGGCGCTCAGCGACGAGTTGGTGCAGCTGAAGCCGGACACTACCGCAGCGACGATGTGTTGTGCGGCTGCCGCCTTCGCGCGCGGCGCGCTTCGGCGATCTCGCCCCAGCCTTCGGTGGACGCGGAAAGCCGGACACTACGAAGAGCCGAAAGCGCTCGTCCGATCGCCGCGGTCGACTTGCTCGTTCGCGAGGGCCGTCTTGACCCGCTCCGGCGTGAACGGCACCGTGCGCAGCCGCGACGCCGGTCGCGTCGGAACACGGCATTAGCGAGCGCCGCCAAACCGTCGTCGCCGCGGCTTCGCCCGCGCCCGAGCGGCGCTCCGTCGGGCGATCGACCAGATCGATCGCGACTTCCGGCGCCTCGGGGAACGCGAGGATCGGTAGCTCGACCAGTCGACGCTGGTCACGCGTGAGCGGTCGAACGCACTTCCTCGTGCAGCGCGCGCGCAGCGTCTGCAGAATGCAGCCTTCGATCTGCTGCCGCAGCGCGTCCGGAGTTGATGATGAGGCCGCAATCGATGCGCGCAGGCACGACCCGGCGGACGTCGATTGCGGCCCGTCGCCGGGCGGACCGCGACGTCCATCGCGATCGCAACGTAGTTTTCAGCCG
>ERZ1370068.1199-contig-11094_pt1 | contig 37694 bp, 61 predicted proteins | sample MGYA00561227_ERZ1370068 | MGnify/ENA primary metagenome ERZ1370068 (study PRJEB38410, sample SAMEA6850437) | metagenome | study: Metagenomic assessment of the ecological functions of the soil: analysis of the soil microbiota associated with the...
GTTGTACTTCGTTCAGTTACGTATTGCTATGCTTCCCGCCGGAGTTCTTCGACGTCTCGTACATCATCAATCCGTGGATGCACGGCAACGTGCGCAAGATCGACAACGCGCTCGCCGGACGACGCAGTGGCGCGCGCTCTACGACGTTCTCTGCGGACCGCGCCACCGTGCGCCTCGTGCTTCCGCAGCCCGGCACGCCTGACATGGTGTTCACCGCCAACGCGGGGCCTCCGCGACAAGACCGGCCTTGTCTCGCGCTTCCGCTATCCGGAGCGCCAGGCCGAGGAGCCGTCACTTGCCGACTGGTTTGAGTGGACCGCGGCTACGACGTCGAGCTGATGCCGCGCGACATGCCCTTCGAGGGCGCGGGCGACGCGCTCTTCGACTGCGCGGCGACGAACCGCCTGTGGATGGCGCACGGCCACCGCTCGGTGCTCGGCGGCGAGGCGAGGTACTCGACGAGCGCTCTCGACACCGAGGTGGTGGCGCTCAAGCCTGCCGACACGCAGCTTCTACCACCTCGACACCTGCTTCTGCCCGCTCGAAGGCGGCTACCTCGCTCTACTACCCGGCCGGCGTCCGACGCCGCCTCGCGCGCGACCATCGAGAAGCGCGTGCCGGCGGCCGCGAAGCGCATCGCGATCGGCGAGGAGGACGCGCTCGCCTTCGCCTGCAACGCCGTGAACGTGGACACGACGCTCGTGGTCAATCGGTGCGACGCCGGCGTTCGTGCAGGCGCTCGGCGCGGCAAGGGCTTCGACAGTCGTGCAGACGCCGCTTCGGAATTCATGAAGGCGGGCGGATCGGCGAAGTGCCTCGACGCTGCGCCTGGACGAGCCCGCACCGGACGCAGTGACGGCTCGATGAGCTCTGATGTCGCTTGGTCATCGCCTGCGCTGCGCGCGGCTCCGCGCAGCGCGCAGGTCTACAAGTGGGTGGACGAGGAGGGCCGCACGCACTACGGCGAGGAGCCGCCCGCATGGCGGATGAAGGCCACGAAGGTCGCAGACCCGCAGCGCCGGGCCCGCGACGGCCGGCACCCCTGACGAGCTGGAAGCTCAGGACCTGCAAGCGGCGCAAGGAGTCGCTTCGAGCGGCAGCCGAAGCGCGACGAGCGCGAGCGCAAGTCCGCACAAGCGATGCGCGCCGAGCGCGCGAAGCAGAATGCGCGGAGTCGCGCAGCGCCGCCTCGAGATCCTCGGACGCCGCGTGCCGCGTCTACACGAAGCAACGAGCAGCGGGCGAGCGCGCCTACCTCGACGACAAGAGCGGCGCGCAGGCGAGATGCGCCACCCAGGCAGAAGAGCGTCCGGAGAGCCTGCCCTGATGAGGCCGCTGGCTCGCGATGCCGCGCCTGCGCCGCGTGCCTGCTCGCCGGCTGCCTCGGCGACGCCCGAGGTGCCCGCCGAGCGCCTGCCGCGGCTTCGAGCCCGCCGCCGGCGCTGCGCCGCGCGTCGCGCTGGTGCCTCGGTTCCGGCGGCCCGCGCGGCTTCGCCCACATCGGCGTGCTCAAGGCGCTGGAAGCCGAGGGCATCCAGCCCGACCTCGTGGTCGGCTCGAGCGTCGGCGCCATGGTGGGCGCGCTCTACGCCGCCGGGTATGCGACGCGCCGGAGACGCTCGAGCAGCTCGCTCTCGAGCTCAACGTCGCTGGAGTTCTTCGGAGAGTCGCTTCGTCACGGGAGGCCCGGCGACGGGCCGCACCATCCAGAACTTCGTGAACGCGCGCGTGGCCAGCGTGCCCCATCGAGCGCCTGAAGAGACGCCGTTCGTCGCCGTCGCCACGCGCCCGCAGCGACGGCGAGCTCGTGCTCTTCAACCGCGGCGACACGCGGGGCTGGCGGTGACGCGCTTCGCGGAGCGACCCCGGGCAGCTTCGAGCGGTCGCGCATCGGCGGCGAGAAATACGATCGACGGCGACGAAGCGAGCCCGGTGCCGATCCGCGCAGCGCGGGCTCGGGGCGCGCGCATCGTGATCGCGATCGACGTCTCGCAGCATGAGAAGGACACACACGCCCGCGGGTGCGCCGGCCGAATGGTGAGCGAAGGACGCGAGGCGCGCGAAGCATGGTCGCGCTCGAAGCGCGCGGATGCCGACATCCTGCTGCACCCGAACATCGGCTACTACGCGGGGCCACCGACGAATACGTCGTCGCCGCGGTGATCGCGCTCGCCGAAGGCTACGCGCGCGAGAAGTTGCCCGCGATCCGCGCGGCGCATCGCCGCCCTCAGAGAGGCGACGGCCGCGCGAGTCCCGAGGGCGTCGCCTCGAGGTAGCACGCCGCGATCGTACCAGTCGGCAGCACCCAGCGCACGCGTTCGCGCCCGCCGCACGCCGTGCGTGGCGCGCCGGGCCGGTGTGTGAGCCGTGGATCATGCGTCGCAACCCGAGTCGGCGAAAGCGCGCTCCACCGCAGCCGGGGCGCACGTCGATGATCTCCATGGATTTCCCTGCTTCGCGCGCTTCGCTGCCACTCGCGAACGCATCTTCGCGCAGCGCCAGGCGCGCGCTCGAGCGAGCATGGTGCGAGCCGTCGCTGCTTCTGCCATCGCGGTCGCGCACCTGCGCGCGCGAACGCCTGGTAGGCGGTGTCGTCCGTGCAGAGCGTGCCGCCATGCAGCAGCCGGTGGGCGTGCCGTAGAGGGTCGATTGTGGTGGGGTCGTCCGAGCAGCTGCACGCCGGTTTCGCTGCGCGAAGTGGCCGTCGACGGAAGCCGCGGTTGCGCGTGCATGAAGCTACGTGGGCATGCGTGGCGCCGAGGCGCGCGAGCGCGTCGGCGATGCGGGCCTGGAAGCGGCGAGCGCGAGGCTGTCGTCGCCCGCCCAGTACTCGAAGAGGTCGCCGAGGATGCAGAGCGCATCGGCGCTCGCGCGCCCCCGGCAGCGGAAGCCGCTCGAACGGTCGCGGCCATTGCCGGCCGCGACTCGTCGAGGTGAAGATCCGAGATGAAGAAGCTGGCGCGTGCGACCGCTCAGACAATGCACTCCGGCCTTTCGATGACTACTGCGCGTGGTCGGGGACGTTCTGGTGGCCGCCGGCGTTGCCGGTGGCGACCTTCTTGATCTTGTCGACCGTGTCCTTGCCCGTCGACGCACCTTGCCCGAACGACGGCGTAGCCGAAGCCGGCTCGGGCCGCCGTGAGTTGAGGAAGTCGTTGTCCTTCACGTTGATGAAGAACTGCGACGTCGCGGAGTCGCACACGTTGGTGCGCGCCATCGCGACGGTGTAGTTGTCGTTCTTCAGGCCCGTTGGCGCGCCTCGTTCTTGATCGGCGGCTGCGTCGGCTTCTGCGCATGTCCTGGTGAAGCCGCCGCCCTGGATCATGAAGCCGTCGATCACGCGGTGGAAGATCGTGCCGTTGTAGTGGCCGGACTCGACGTACTTCACGAAGTTCTCGGCGGAGATCGGGGCCTGTCCTTGTCCTGGAGCTCGATCGACGAATCGGGCCCATGGAGGTGGTGAGCTTCACTTTCATCGGTGCGGTTCCTTTCGGCTGCGCAGCTGCAGGACGCGGCGGCGGTTTGCGGGCGAGCCTGGCTGGCGAGCGCGGCGAGCGGCGCGAGTGCGAGGAGACGACGAGCGTGGCGAGGGTCGTTTGCGACGAGCGATAGGATTCTGCGATGGGGACCATGGATTCAGCGAGACGACGGCTTCGTGGACGATGCGCCAGCGCCCGCCCTCGCGCGCCCAGTACTGGCGCTTGCAGCGTGCGTGTTGGACAGGTTGTTCGGAGCGGTAGTCCTGCTCGAAGGTGCACCATCATCAGGTCGCGCACGCGCCGGATAGGCGAACAGGCTCATGTCGCTCGACGCCGACCTTGATCCAGGTCTTGCCGGCGTTCACCGTTGCGCTTCTGCGCGCTCCAGCGCGTGTCGCGCCGCCGTGCCCGAGCGGAAGCCTGGTCGCGTAGTGGCGAGGTAGCGCGTCGGTGTCGCGGCTTTCCCAGTCGGCGCTGCCAGCGGCCGAACGCGGCGAGGAAGCCTTCGCGCTCGTTCTCCCAGCGTGCCGGTCGCGCGCCACTCGATCGTCTCGGCCGATCACGACCGGCGTGCGGCCGACGTCGCACGTAGCGCGCGAGGCGCGTCGAGGTCGTCGTTGGTGAGCACGACGCAGCCGTCGGTCGCGACGCGGCGGCGCGGCTGTACGTGTCCGAGGGCGTGCCGTGCAGCCAGATGCCGTGGCCGTTGCGGCCGTTGCAGCTTGTCCCATTCGTTCGGGTAGTTGATCGGATAGGCGCCCGGCGCCGTAGAAGTCGGGCAGCTCCTTCGCGCGCAGAGCGATGCGTGTAGACGCCGATCGGCGTCTTCTGGTCGCCCCTCGCGCTGCTTCTTCGCACGCCGTTCTTGCCGAGGCTGATGTAGAAGTCGGTCACGTAGCGCGGGCGGCCCGAGGTCGTTGGCGTAGACGAAGAGGCGCGAGCGCGACGGTGTCGACGACGCATGCGCGTGCGTCTGCGATGTCGGGCGAGCTGCAGCAGCGGCGCGGGCAGGTAGTCGACGCGCGGGCGCGTCGAGGTAGCGCTGCAGGCGCACGCGCGCCTCGTCCTGCAGCGGCGCCATGCGCTCGCCCGGCGTGGCTCAGCGGGCCGAAGGCCACGGGCTTGCCCGCGCGCGCCATCAGCAGGTCGCCCTGCGATCAGGTGCGCCGAGGCGGAAGTTGGGATTGCGCGTCGAGGACGCCGTCGATCTCGCCCATCGCGCTGCTTGAGGCCCGCTCTCGCGCAGGCCCGACGATCGCGCGCACCAGCGAGCCCTCGACGTCGTTGGACGAACGCGGACGCGGTGCGCGGCGACGCGCCGTCGCTGCCGTCGGCGAGCGCGATGGCGCTATGCCGAAGCAGACGAGGAAACGCGGGCGCGTAGCGGACGACGTTGCGCAGCGAGGCCCGCGGCGTTCACCCGCCCGACGCGCTCCTGCTTGATGAGCCAGCGCTCGCCCGACCTTCACGAGCTTGAGCGTCTTGGTGGTTGTTGCTCTTGAGCGCGTCCGACTTGTACGACTGGCGGAAGGTCGACCGTTGCCTCGTTGCCCGACACCTCGACCGACGTCACCTTCACGCCGACCTCGATCGACTTGGGCTTCTCGATGCGCTCGGTGCGCTGCTTCTCCCACGCCGCGCGCGCGTCTCGCCGCCGGGCACCTCGAAGTCGGGCGCGTAGAGCGGCGAGGTAGCCCTTCACGTCCTTGGCGCTCCAGGCCTTCGGCCCAGCCTGTGACGGCCGGCGACGCGCGCCGTTCTCGTCGCCGCGCAGCCGGCGGCGGCTGCGCCAGGCGCGCCTTCGGCGGGCTCGCCTTGGCAGGCTCCGGCCTTGGACCGGCTTGCGCAGTCTTCGGCTCGGCAGGCGCCGACCTTCGGCTGCCGGCTTCGCCTTGGCGCGGCTCGGGTCTTCGGCGGCGTGCTGCGGGCGCTTCGGCTGGCCTCGGCGCGGCTCGCCGGCTGCGAGTGCCGCGGCTACGGCTTCTGCGAGCCGAAGAGGTCCTTCACCATCGCGAGCTTCACCTGCGCGGCGGTGTTGTTCTTGTCGAGCTGCAGCGCGCGGTCGTAGGCGCGGCTCGCGAGCTGCGCGTAGATGTCGCCGAGGTTCTCGTGCGCGGTGGCGTAGCTGGGGTGCGTGTGGATCGCGAGCTCGAGCGCCGACTTCGCCTTGTCGTAGTTGCCCTGCGAGGCGTAGAGCACCGGCGAGGTTGTTGTACGGCTCGGGCAGCTCAGAGTAATCCTCGGTGAGGCCGGTGAAGACCTGGATCGCCTCGGCGGTCTTCTTCTGCTCGGTGAGCACGAGTCCCTTGAGGAAGCGCGCCTGCGGATCGCGCTTCGGCTGCCGCCGCCAGCTGGGTAGCCGTCGACCTTGTCCGAGCGCCGCGGGCGAGGCTGGCCCGACGCGTAGAGCTTCTGCGTCCTTACGGGGTCATCGGTCGGGCGCGGCAAGCCGGCGACGCGGCTTTCGCACCTGCAAAGCACGGCGAGAGGCCGTCGAACGACCGTGCTTTCCTCATCGGGGGGGCGGTGGAGCATCGTGTCATAATCTGTTGAATTCATTGGGAAGCACATTCTTCAACCCTGCGGGCGCTTCACATTGGCTCACCTCGACACTTGCCTCCATGGCCGCACCGGCGCCTTCTGGCGTGCGTCGTGCGCTTGGGCGCCTGGGCTTTTGGTTATTCCCAGCTTCGGTCCTGAACGTCCGGCGGAACCGCGCGTCATGCAACGTCGATGATGCCGCACTTCGAGCGAGCCATTCCCATGCCGATCCGACCATCTACAACACCCTCGCGCGCCAAAGGCGCTTCGTTACCCACGTGGCCGGCAGATGCGGGCTCTACGTGTGCGGCCATGAGTGTCTCCTTGCACTGCCGACGATCCGAATGCCGGCGCCGTGACGATGAAATTGACCGTGGGCGAATTACTGCCGCGATCCGTTTCGGCTTCTGAATACAAGGGATGCTATTTCGCCTACCTAGCGGCCTATGAGGCCGGATGTCGCATCTTTCGCCCGGCAAGATGCTGATGGACTTCTACGTCAAGCGCTTCCGTGAACGGGCGATTTCGAAGATCGACATGCTTCCGCCGAGCGTCCGGCACAAGACAGATTGGGGTGCCACCAGCAAACGCGCGTAGCCGACTACACTCTTCCGCTTACGCATCCTGGGTTGGTCATGCCTGGCTCTACCAGGAGCGGATGCGGCCGATCGCGGCGCATCTGGAACCATCTTCCGGCCGGCATTCGCTCGGTCGCCGCCGCGCTGTTCGTCAGCATCTGATGGCCGGCGGCGCGGTTTGGAGGCCCCGGCCGGGTTTGAACCTGCATCTGTGAACCGAGCGATTCACCAGCAATCTGGGCGTTAGACGACGGGGCCCGGCTAGTTTGGAGCGAATTTTATCGAAGACTTCAAACGCGCATTAGCCACCTGGTGAAGCAGGCATTAAACCAACCCTGCCCTGCGTACGTCCCCGTCGACCGTACGCCACAGGGGTTTCCGACGCCGGGGACAAAGACTCGCCGTTAGGGCGACGCCGAGCTTCTTCTGCAGGCTGGTCGAGGAGGTCGTGTACTGGAACACGATGCGCTCGTTCGGCTGCACGATGCGCTTCGCCGCCTGCGCCATCAGCGCGCCTTCGTGGAAGCCGCAGAGGATGAGCTTCAGCTTGCCCGGATAGGTAGTTGATGTCGCCGATGGCGAAGATGCCGGGCGTCGGAGGTCTCGAACGTCGCGGTGTCGACCGGGATCAGGTCCTCGTTGAGGTTGAGGCCCCAATCCGCCACCGGGCCGAGCTTCATGGTGAGCCCGAAGAAGGGAAGCAGCCGCGTCGCCGGCAGTCGGACGATTCCCTCCGGTCCCTTGACGTTGACGCGCCGACAGCTTTCCGTCGGCGCCCTTCAGGCTCGCCACCTGGCCGATCTGGAAGCCGACTTTCTTCTCCTCGTGCATGGCGAACATCTTGTTGACGCTGTCGGGCGACGCGCGGAACTCCGGCCGCCGGTGGACGAGCGTCAGGCTCTTCGCGAGCGGCTGCAGGTTGAGCGTCCAGTCGAGGGCGGAGTCGCCGCCGCCGACGATGACGATGTCCTGGCCGCGGAAATCCTCCATGCGCCGGACCGAGTAGAAGACGCTACTTCGCCTTCATAGGCCTCGATGCCGGGGATCGGCGGGCGCTTCGGCTGGAACGAGCCGCCGCCGGCCGCGATCACCACGACCTTGCAAGCGATCGTCGTGTGCCGGCGTCGGTGCGCGACGCCGGAAGCCGCTCGTCGGTGCGCTCGAGCTCCGTCGACCATCTCGCCGAAATGGAACTCCGGCGCGAACGGCTGCGATCTGCTCGATCAGCTTGTCGACCAGCCCTGCGCCGAGATCTTCGGCCAGCCGGGAATGTCGTAGATCGGCTTCTCCGGATAGAGCTCGGCGCACTGCCCGCCCGGCCGGTCGAGGATGTCGATCAAGGTGGCACTTGAGGTCGAGCAGGCCGAGCTCGAACACGGCGAACAGCCCGCATGGGCCGGCGCCGACGATAACGACATCCGGTCTCGGCGAAATTCGAACTCATCAACAATCCATATGGCTATGTTCAGGGTGCTCAGGCCTGCCGCGGGGAACCGTGACCACCAGACCGTCCAGCTCGTCGGTGACGTGGATCTGGCAGGAAAGCCGCGAGGTGGGCTTCAGCTCGTAGGCGAAATCGAGCATGTCCTCCTCCATCGGCTCGGGTTCGCCGGTCAGCGGCGCGCCATTCCTCCGCGACATAAACGTGGCAGGTGGCGCAGGCGCAGGCGCCCCCGCATTCCGCCTCGATGCCCGGCACGCCGTTGCGGATCGCGTTCTCCATGACGGTGGAGCCGTTCTCCGCCTCGACTCTCGTAGCGCGTTCCGTCGGCTCCAATGTAGGTGATTTCGCCATGCTGCTCCGGAAAGCCGGGAACGATTGCGCGGCTAAGGGTTGGGAGGAAGAGCACGGATTTAGACTGCCAACCAATCGAGTCAAGGCGCGCGATGCGCCGGGGCTGCGGCAATCTCGCCCGGACCGGGCGGTCAGCCGGTCGTCCGCCGAATGAAGGCGAGCGTCTCTGCGTCGACGGCGTCGCGGAGCGGCGGTCAGGTCCGGTTGTTCCGCCGCGATCTGCCGTCTCCAGCGCACGCGCTTGCTGCGCGATCAGCGCGGCGCCGGTGTTGCGGGCCACGCCGGTCAGGGCACGCAGCCTCTCAGCCCGCAGCTGCGGGTCCGGGCGCGTCCTCCACCTGCCGCATCAGCCGTTCGACCTCGGTCAGGAAGAGCGAAAGCACCTCGACCTGCAGGCGAGGATTGCCGCGCGTGTGGCGATTGAGCTGCGCGGCGTCGAAGAGCGGAACTGCGGCAGCAGTCGGCGGGGTCGGCATCGGTGATTCGCTTCGGCGTCCCGATTCGGTACACGATCTCACGCATCACCTTCTGTCTTAGCGGCACAGGCCTTTAGCGCGCTTCATATTTCTATTGCACAACACTCGGCAGCCAAGGTTTTTTCCTTTTAACCGTGATACTGTGGCACTACAATCACGCCTGGACAAGCGCGGGGAGGCGGACCATCGCCAGTCGGCTTCCGCCTCTATTCCCGGTCGGGCCAGACCGAAGATCGAGGTGGAGAGCGACTGACGGGAACCATGAAGCGGAGTCGCGCGCGAGAATGAAGCACGACGCCGCTCGTCACATGCCGTCGCCTGCCGCAGCAGTCGGCAGCGAGTCCGGATTGTTTCGAGTACGGACGAAGGCGAGTGGTAGATGAGTAAGTTCCGAAAGTCCGATACGACCGATTGCCATCCAGGCCGTGGAAGAGGCGCTGAAAATCGACTTCAAAGGCGACTGCAAAGTCGCCGATGCGGCGGGCGTTGCACAGAAGGTCAAGCGAATGGCAACAGGGACGGGCGCGCCGACACCGGCGCGGCACAATGCGGCGGAGGAAAGCCGCCGATAGCGAGCCAGGATCGGAACCGTCCCGCCGCAGAACGCAAGGCGTCACGAACGAGCGCGCACCCGCCGCGCGGCCAACGACGACGTCCGCTCCGTCGGCAATCTGCTCTACGCGCTGCAGCGCCGCCCCTCCTACACCCCGTTCTGGGTGGCTCTTCTCGTCACGCTCGCCTGGGCCGGCTTCGGTGCAACCCTTCGGCTACACGCGTCTACGGCGCCCAGATCAGCCAGCCTCGGAGTGCGAGGGCATCTGGGCGTCGCCGCAGCTCCTTGGACTGACGATCGGCATCCTCGCCCCGCATCCTGCTGTTCTGGGGCATCGCCGTCCTTGTCTGGCGCGGTCAGGAGATGCGCATGGTGTCGCGCACCATGACCGGAAGTGGCGCTCCGCCTCGCCGAGCCGGAGAACATCGCCAAGGAATCCGTCGTCACGGTCAGCCAGGCCATCCGCCGCGAAGTGGCGGCAATGGGCGACGGCATCGAGCGGCGCTCGCGCGTGCGAGCGAGTTCTCGAGGTGCTGGTGCACAACGAGGTCGCCTCCGCTCGAACGCTCCTACACCGACAACGAGCTGCGGCGTGCGCCGGCTGATCGACGAGCTCGTCACCGAGCGCGAGGCGATCGTGCAGAACGCCGAGCGCGTGCGCCAGGCGATCCGCGGCTCGCACGATTCCTTCTCCGCCGACCTTGCCGGCATCACCGACCAGATCGCGGTCGCGGCCGACGCGCGCTGCGAAGCGCATCTCCGATCTCCTTTCCGGCCGCAGCCAGGCGCATCACGCAGACGCTCGGCGACACCGGCGAGCAGGTGGTCAATCTGCTCGCGACCCGCAGCGACAACCTCTTCCACCGCATCAACGAGGCGGGCGACAAGCTCTCCGACACGATCATCAATCGCGGCGACCTGCTGGTCGAGCGGCTGAACAACGCCGTCGCCAGCGTCTCCGAGACGTTCCTGGAAAACAGCGACGTGCTCGTCGACCGCCTGAGCCGCACGACCGGCAGCCTGTCCGACAGCTTCTCCGGAGCGCGCCGAGACGCTGCTCGAGCGCATCACGCGTGACGAGCGAGGGCTTCACGGATCTCGCTGCTGCGCGCGCGGCGACGATCTTCTGACGCGGCTCGAAACATCCGAGCGGCCGCACGCTCGACGCCTTCTCGCAGCGTGGCGTCGATCTGATCGACGAGATCAACCAGGCGGGCGATGCGCCTGTCGCGCGGCATCGCCGCGAGCGCCCATGACGCCACGCAGCAGATGCGCGAGGCCGGCGGCTCGCTTTGCCGACGCGATGGCCGGCGCAGACCAAGGAGATCGACGTTCGCCTGCGGCAGGCGCAGGACCGCCTCGACACGACGCTGACCGACCGCGCCGCGACGGTCATCGACCGCTTCCAGTCGGCCGGCGACAAGATCTACAACGCCGTCACCGTCGACGGCGAGGCGCTGGTCAGCCGCCTCGGCAAGCGCGCCGAGGAGATCGTCGACCTCGTCTCCAACCAGGCGGACTAGACCACCGGACGCGCATCGAACGCGCGGCGGAGATCGTCAACACCGCGCTCGAGGCGCGCTCCAAGGCCGTCATCGAGCATCTCGGCCAGACCGGGCAGACGGTGGCGCGCGCCATGAGCTGCGCAGCTGCAGGAAGCGCAGAGCGCGCTCGTCGCCGCCGGCGACCGGCTCGACGGAACCGGCCGCTCGGTCGTCGAGTCGCTCGAGCGGCAGATCAGCGAGGCCGAGGCGATCCTCGTCTCCGCCAACGACCGGCTGATCGAGACCGGTCGCGACCGTGGAGAGCACGCTCCGCGAACGCAGATCGAGGTTGTCGAAGAGCGATCTCGCCGCGGCCGGCGAGCGCTTCGTCCGCGCATCGGCGCCGACGCGGAGCGCAGCGTCGACCGAGCAGATCGAGCGCGATCGACTGCGCGCGATCGGATGCGGGCAGCCAGCGGTTCGGCGGCGAGCGGCGACCGGCTCGTCACCGACCTCAACCGCCAGCTTCGCGGCGGTCGACAGCTCGCTGCTGGCCGCCGACCAGCGCTTCCGGCAGACCGGCGCGCGAAGTGGGCCGGCGGTGGCCGGGCAGATAGCTCTGATCGACACGTCCGTCGAAATGGCGAAGCAGGGCCTCGACACGACCGGCGAGAGGCTGGTGGTGGAGATCAACAACCAGATCGGTGCGGTCGACGCGGCGCTCGCGGCCGCCGGCGGGCGCATCATCGGCGACATCAACCGCCACGCGGTGGCGGTCGAGTGCTGCCCTCCGCACCGAACGACCGCATGAGCAAGACCGCGAACACCGTCATCGACGCATTTCGGCACATCAGGTGAACCGCATCGAGGACGCGGTCAGCGCGGCGGGCGAACGCCTCGATCGAGGGCGGCGTCGAAGATTGCCAACGATATCGGCCGGCAGATCGAGGCGGTGAACGAAGCGCTGCAATCGGCGACCGACCGCTTCCAGAGCGCCGGTCGTGCGAGATAAGCGGCGAGATCGACAATCAGGTAAGCGCGTCGCAGCGGCAGTCGAGAGCGCCGGCACGCGGCCTCGATGGCGGCGCGGATCGGCGACATCTCAGACTGCCGTACGAGGCAGAGTCGGCACTCATGAGGCCGTGCAGGATGTCGGCGAGTCGGCCGCAGGTGGCCATCGCAGCGCATGGGCGATCGATGCGGTGAACTCGGCGCTGGAATCGGCGACGAGCGATTCCAGAGCGCGGGTGGCGAGATAACCGGCATCGGCACGAGGTGAAGCGCGTCGAAGGCGCGTGGCGAGGCCGGCAAGCAGCTCGACGACGGCGGCGCAAGATCGCCGCCGACATCGCCGCCAGATCGACACTGTCAATGCCGCGCTCGACTCCGCCAACGAGCGCTTCCAGAAGGCGGGCGTCGACATGTCGCTCGACGTTGGCATGCAGGTCGAGCGCATCGAAGGCGCGATGGGCTCCGGCGAGCCAGACGCTCGGCACTCTCGTCGGAGAAGCTGGTCGGCGACTATCAATCGCCAGATCGGTTCGATCGACGCGGCGCTCGCGGCTGCCAACGACCGCTTCTCTCGACCGGCGACCGCATCGCCGCCAACATCGACGAGAAGGTCGGAGAGCGTCGAAGGGCGGCTGGCGCGCGCCAACGACCGGCTCAACAATTCCGGCGACCGCATTGCCGGAAACGTCGTGCAGCAGCTCGGCTCGATCGAGGCGGCGCTGGCGCTTGCCGACGAGACGCCTCAGCACGTCCGGCCGCGAGGTCGCGGCGCATATCGGCGAGCAGATGAGCGTCGTGGAAACGACGCCGAGCGGACGCGCAGTGGCGTTTCGAAAGCTCCGGCGACGAGACCGCCAAGCGCATCCGCGACGAGATGGCTGCGCTGCAGGATGTCATCGGCACGACTGGCGGCGAGCAGGCCGCGCGAGCTCACGACGCGCGGCGCGGAGCTGCGCCAGGCAGATCGAGGCGAACATCGACCGCATCTCGGATGTGCTCGACAACCGTGGCGGGGCGCTCGCCTCCACGCTCGGCGAACGGCAGCGCCGCGCTCGGCTCGCTCATCGACACGCGCGTCGCGCAGATCGGCGAGACGCTCGACTCGCGCCTGACCGGATTCGAGAGCCGCCTGTCGGAAAGCGCCGAAGCCGCCGCCATCCGGCTCGCCTCCTCCGCCAGCACCATCGAGATCGCGGTCGAGGGCCGCCTGTCCGGGATTCGAGAACCGCGTCACGGCTCGCATCGGCGAGGTCACGCACAACTTCGCGCAGCGCGCCGACGGCTTTGCCAACACGCTCGACGACCGGCTGGAGCGCATCAACTCGACGCTCGACACGCGCGCCCGCCAGATCAGCGAGACCGCTCGTCGCGCGCACGCGCAGATGGCTCGCCGCCTTCCACGACGGCCACAGCGAGATGTCAGCCGCGCTCGACAGCCGTCTGCAGACGCTGAGCGACCAGCTGCAGATCCGCACGCACGACCTGACCGAGACGATCGCCAACCGGATGATGGAGATCAACCAGGGCTTCGGCGAGCGGCTGCTGGCGCTGGAGAGGCGATTTCAGCCGATCGCGCCAACTCGCTGCAGTCGACGATCACCGGATCGAGCGAGATGCTCAACTCAGCGGACCGGAGCGCTGCAGGTCGACCCTGCAGGCACCGGCACGCCGACCTCGCCAATCTGCTCGAAACGCGATCGACCACCCTGGTCGAGGCTTTCGACAATCAGTCGAACTCGCTGCTCGGCGCGCTCGATACGCGGAGCGGCGCTGCTCGACGGCGTCGACACGCCGCGCCAAAGGGTGTCTCGGAAGGGTTTCGACGCGAGCACGCTCACGCTGCCTTGCTCGCCGCTCGACACGCGCTCGACGCCCTCCTCGACGGGCGTCGACCGCCGCTCGAAGGGATCTCGACAACTTCCTGCCACCACCACCCGGTCGCTGCCTCGACGACCTCGACCAGCGGCGCGAGCGGCTGGTCGAGAGCTGGTCGGGCACGGCAGGAACGTGGTCGAGACGATCGGCCAGCAGGGCGAGACACCTCGGCGGCGCTCGACGCCAACGTCCGCGGGCTGCTCGAAACGCTCGAATCCGCAGACGCGCTCCATCATGGATGCGATGGAGGGCACCAACGCGCAGGTCGCAGACCGACGTGCAGCAGATGGTCGGACGCCTGGAGGCGCCAATCACGAGCTGCAGACGGTTCTCGGCAACACTCGCGGACCAGCTTGGCGAGCGATCGAGTCGACGCTCACCGTGCAGGTCAGCACGCTGCGCGATGCGCTCGCGGCCGCGGCTCGCGACACCGGCCAGTCGCATTCGATGCTCTCGCGACCAGGTGAAGACGCTCCGCGACGTCTCGACCTACGTGCTCCGCGACATCGCCTCGATGGCGCAGCAATTCGGAGCGCACAGACGCAGTTCGCTGAACGACGTCGAACTCGCAGCTCACGCAGACGAACGAGCGCTGATGCAGGCGGGTCTCGGCAGAACGGCGCGAAGCGCTCGAGGCGATTGCCGCAGGCCTGTCGCAGCAGACCGAAGCGGTCGAGGGTCGGCTGAACCGCCTGACGACCCTGCTCTCGGAGACGCTCGGCACCGCCGAAGCGCGGATCACCAACGTCGCCACGCGTGGTGCGCGAGCGCACCGAGGAGACGACGAAGCGCCGGCGACGATGATGCAGCGAACGGCTTTCGCCGCGGCGCAGGAGCAGATCGCGACGCTCTCCGCCGACCTCTTCCGGCTCGGCGAGAGCCTCGCGCCGCGTGACGGAAGACATCGACGCAAGCGCTTCGGGCCGCATCGGCGAGACGCTTCGCGTCGCCGAGCAGCGCATCGCCGAGGTTGCCGAAGCGCTGAGCCCGCGTCACCGAAGAGGCGGCGACCGACTCGTCCGGCGTGCTGGCGGAAGCGCTGACCAGCCGCGGAGACCGCGCGTCGCCGCCGCTGAACGAAGCGCTCGGCGAGCGCGCCGAGGAAGCGGCGCGGAACGCCATCGGCCAGTTCGAGACGATGCGGCCTTGCGGCGGTCAGCGAGGGCCAGCGGGCGATGGAAGGCGTGCAGGCGGCGCGGCTTTCGCTCGAAGAGCGCGTGCGCGAGGCGACGCGCGCACCGGCGAAGAGCTTCGCGCAGGCAGCCGGCAGCCTGGTCAACGACGTGACGCAGGCCGTCACCGAGGCGACACGACGCTTCGCCACCACCGCCGACGAGCTGCGCAAGGCCGCGCAGGAGATGCAGCGCGAGCTTCGCAGACGCGCGACGAGCTGCAGAAGGGCGTGCTCGACATGCCGGCCGAGGCGATCGAGGCGAGCACCTGCCATGCGCCGCGCCATCTCCGAGCAGATCGAGGCGATCAACGAGCTCGTCGAAGATCGTCGCGCGGAAGCACCGGCGAGACCGCCCGGCCCGCGCTGCCCCGGCCATGCCGCAGGCAACGACCGCCGGCAACCGGCCTGCCCCGGCTGCAGCCGACAGCGCGACCGGAGCGCCGAAGCCGCAAATGCCGGCCGCCGCGTCGCCTGCCGCGTCTGAGCGTTCCTGGCAAGCCGGGCAGCCGCCGCTCCTGTGGAGTCGGTCGTCGAGGCGCAGCTGCGCATGCCCGCCGCGGCTGCGGTGAAGCCGCGCGGCAAGAACTGGCGAGGCAGCGTGGCTGGGTCGCCGACCTGCTGCGCCGCGCGTCCTCGAGCGAGACCGGAGACGCACTGCCAAGCCCGATGCGGCTCGAGACCTTGCCGCCGGACTGAAAGCGTTCGCCGGCGCAGGTGGTGGAGTCGCTGAACTCGCTGTCGATCGACATCGCCCGCGCGATCGACCACGAGGGCGTCGGTGGAACTGTGGGACCGCTACAAGCGCGGCGAGCGGAACGTCTTCACCCGCCGGCTCTATACGATGCAGGGGCAGAAGACCTTCGACGAGCTCGCGCAAGAAGCTTACGAGCGCGACGGCGATTTCCAGCAAAGCGGTCGACAATTACATCGGCGACTTCGAGCGGCTGCTCAGCCAGGTCTCGAAGGACGATTCCGATCCGAACGGTGTCGCGGATGTATCTGACGTCGGATACCGGCAAGGTCTACATGATGCTCGCCCACGCGGCTGGGTAAGGGCCGAGCTGGCACTGTAATGCCCGAACGTGGTCCGCGCGTCCCATCCGCGCACCTCTGCAATCGCTTCGCGCTTCACGAATGGATAGGGATCGCCGGATCGGCGCAAGGACGATCCCTACCAGCAACGTCAACCAACGCCCAGTTGGCGATGCTCGACGTAGGCCTGGTCCATGCGCCTGGTCGAGCGCCTGGACGATGCGCGGCAGTCGCCGCGCGACGACAGGCACGACGTAGCGGAAGTCGCGCGAGCGGATCGACGCGGCCGTTGCGGTCGTTCATGACCCGCACGACGAAATCGGCAACCGCGCCCTCTGAAGTATATTCGAAGGCGCGGATGTCGAGCACCACCTGAAAGTCGATCAGCAGCCCTGATCCCGGGCATCGCGACGGCGCGGGCGCGGCCGCTGTTCTGCAGCGTCTCCGACTAAGCCGCGCCTGCAAAGCTTCGGCAGCCGGTCGCTCCAGCACCGCCCCGGCAAGATAGGCATATTCCGAAGGTCGTGGGCGCGCGGCGATGCGGCTCAGTATCGAGCGCATGCACAGTGGTCGGCTCGGGCACCAGCAGCTGCGCAGTCCCGTGCGCCGCCGCGAAATTCGCCCGGCGCGGTCAGGTCGAAGATGGCGCTCGGCGGGCCGCGCAGACTGGCGCAGCCGGCGAGCGTCGCCGCGACAGCGACCGCGCAACAGCCAGCGCGCGGCGAGCGCAGCAGCGCAATTGACGTATTCCGCCACGATCACGCCCCCACGTCTACGAAAGCCCTCACCGCCGCCGCCCGCCGTATTCCGGCACACTCTCTCCGCCAAGCAGGAACCCGGTCGGATTCTGTCTTCCAGGTTGGAGATCACGTGGTCGAGGCGGCCGATCGTCCTCTGCCCCTGACTGACGAGATCCTGGAGGTCGCGGAGGCCGCGATTGTTGAAGTCCCCGAGCTACCGCCGCCGAGCAGGCGTGATCTGCTTATTGAAATTGTCCGCTGCGGCGCTGGATCGAGGCAAGCGTGTCGGTGGCGTCCTGCAGAATGCCGCCCGGCCCCTGCCCCGGCCATGCTGTCGAGCTTGGTCACCAGCGAATCCGCGCGGGCGCTCAGCTTCCTGAAAGCGCGCCGAGATGTCCTTGACGTTGGCGACGATCGGTGCGGATGTCGTCGGTGTTCTCGCCGAGCGCGGTAGTGAACTTGTCGATGTTGTCGAGCGTGCGGCCGAGTTTCGGATCGACGGAGGCGAGCATGCGCATCGGCCTTGTCGCCGAGCGCCGGAAGGTGCTGCGAAAAACTCTGCGCATTCGCAGCGATCAGCGTCGGCGCGGTCGACGAGCCTGCCGAGACGGGCCGGCCTGGGCGGCGAAGCTGTCGGAGGTCGCCGCGGATATTGGCGATCGACTTTCTGAACCTCCTCCGGGTCGATGGCGGCGATCAGCTGTCTCGCTCTTTGCTGACGATGCCATCGAGCCGCGTGGCGGCGTCGGAGATCTTGGTCGGCGGCAGTTGGAGACGTTGGCGACGAGCTTGCCGACGTCGTCGGAGTTGGCGGCGAGCGCGCTGGTGAACTTGCGCACGTCGAGCACGGCGAGCGAGATGTCGTCGGAATTGTCAGAGACGGTCTGCTCGAGCTTCTGCAGCGGTCTCGTCGGCGCGCGACAGGATGGTGCGCGCGCCTGGCCAGCAGATCCTGCATCGAGGAGCGCGTGGCGATGATCGTCGGCTCCTGCTGCGCCTCCCAGATCGGCGGCAGCGACTGCGAGCCGCCCGCCATCTCGATGTAGCCGACGCCGGTCAGTCCCTGGAAGCCGAGCGTCACCTGCGTGTCGGCCTTGACCGACGGCTTGGGCGTGACGGCGAGACCGGCGATGACGATCTTCGGGTTCTGCGGATCGAGGTCGAGCCGTCTTCACGTCGCCGATCTTGATACCGTTGAAGACCACCTGGCTGCCGACGCTCAGGCCGGTCACCGGATCCTCGAAGATCACCGTCAGGTGGGCGTTGGTGCACCCTCGCCCGCGCCGCGCGCGAGCCAGTAGACGAAGACAAATCCGAAGCGCCAGGCACGACGAGCGTGAAGGCCGCCGATCAGCGCCGTGTTTGCCTTGGTTTCCATTCGCTCGGCTCCCGAGGGCGGCGCGTGCGCGCGCCGCCCGCTGAAATAGCTCTTCACCCAAGGATGGTCGAAGCGCCGCATGACGTCTCAGATCGCCCTTCGACGAGAACACGCTTCTTCGCCGATCACCGCGATACGGTCGACAATGGCGTGAAGCGTGTCGAGATCGTGGGTTACCATGACCACGGTGAGGCCCAAAGTGTTTCTGAGGTCGGCGATCAGGTCGTCGAACTCCGAGGCGGCGCTATCGGATCGAGCCCGGCGGTCGGCTCGTCGAGGAAGAGCAATGTCCGGGTCGAGCGCGAGCGCACGGGCCAGCGCGGCGCGCTTGATCATGCCGCCGGAGAGTTGCGGCCGGATGTTTCGCGCCGTCGCCGGCCTTCAGCCCGACCAGCTCGACGCTTGACGCGCGACGAGCTGCGCGGACGAGGCCGGCCCGGCAGGTCGAGGAACTCGCGCATCGGGATCTCGACGTTCTGGCCGACGGTAAGCGAGGAGAAGAGCGCGCCGAACTGGAACAGCACGCCCCAGCGCTTCTCCATCTCCAACGTCGGGCCGTCGCGGCACCAGATCGCCTCGGCCGAACGCCTGATCTGTCCGGCCTGGCGGCCGCACGAGACCGAGGATCGAGCGGACCAGCACCGACTTGCCGGTTCCCGACGCGCCGACGATGGCGAGGATCTCGCCGCGATGCACGTCGACGTCGAGGCTTTCCAGCACGGTCGGTGCCGCCGAAGCCGACGGTCAGATCCGCGCACCTCGATGATCGGCTCGGAGCCGTTCGATCGCCATCAGAAGTCAATCGCGCCATAAAAGACGGCGAAAATGCCGTCGACCACGATCACCATGAAGATCGACTTCACGACCGAAGCGGTCGTGTGCGTGCCGAGCGATCTCGGCGCTGCCCGCGCACCGCCATGCCTCCGGTGCAGGCGATCAGCGCGATGATCAGCCGCCATGAACGGGGCCTTGATGAGCCCGCTCCAGAACGAGGAGAAATCGATCGCATCGCGCAGCCGCTGCGAGAAAGGCAACCGGCGGGATATCGACGTAGATCCAGAGCGTCAGCATCGGCGCCGAAAAGCGCTCGCGAGCATCGAGAGGAAGCTCAGCAGCGGCACCGGCGATGATGAGCGCCGAGAACGCGCGGCAGCACCAGCACGTTCGACCGGGTCGAGCGCCCATCACGCGCAGCGCATCGATCTCCTCGCGCATCTGCATCGAGCCGAGCTCGGCGGTGATCGCGCTGCCCGAGCGGCCGGCGACCATGATGGAGGTGAGCAGACGGCGCCAGCTTCGCGCAGCGTCAAGATGCCGACAAGATCGACGGTGAAGACGCTCGCGCCGAAGAAGCGCAGCTGGAACGCGCCCTGCTGCGCGACGATGCAGCCGATGAGGAACGACATCAGCAGGATGATCGGCACGGCGCGGACGCCGGCAAGCTCGACCTGACGCGCTACCGCCATGGCCGCGGAAGGTCGCCGGGCCGAAGCAGGACCTGCACGAGCTCCCGCACAGCGCCGCCGAGCATGCGAAGCAGGCGATCGCCATCGTCGACGACGGAAAGCACGGTCCTGCCGACGTCCTCCAGGATCGTGCCGCGCTTGCGGCGCATCAGCGCCTCGTCCCCAGCCACCACGAGCCGCGCGACGCTCGATCAGCCGGGCGCGGCCTGAATCGGCGCCGCGCCAGGCGACGCGGCCGCCGCTATCGGCCACGCGCCGCTTCGACGGACGGCGAGCAGGAACGCTCCGGCCGTATCGAGCGCCCCGAGCTCGGTCAGGTCGATCACGAGCTGGCGCGGGCTCCTCTCCGGTTCCAGCCGCGCCGCAGGGCGGTCTGCAGCTGCTGCTCGAGCGTGCGCGCCTGCGTCAATCACCCAATTCGCCGGTGGGGAAGAGGAACAGCCGTGCCGGCCTCGAGATGATGCTCGAGCGTGGCTTCCATGAAATTGGCGTTTCCCGGGTGGATTTGCCGCTGGTTTTGGCGGGTCGTGAACTTATCGCGCTCGCGAACCCATGCTAGCAGGAGTGGCCCGGCGGTCGAGTTTGTCCATAAGCTCGACCGCGACAAGCGCGGGCCGGGCACACATCGATGGCGATCGAAAACCCTACCTGCTCTTTCCTTGGCGATGTGCGCGACGCGCTCGGCGGCCAAGACCGCCTACGGCGTCGTCGACTGGCGGCGCGACTGGTGCGTCGGCCAGATGCGGCTTCCCGGCTGCCGAGGCCGACACCGGGCTTCCTGACATGACGCTCGCAGAGGCGCGGGTCGCCGGCGCGACGAACCTTCGTGGTCGGGGCGGTCAATGCCGGCGGCGTGCTGCCGCGGCACTGGATCGCCTCGATCGTCGAGGCCATCGGGGCAGGCATGGACGTCGCGGCGGCTTGCATGACCGGCTCGCCTCGTTTCCGGCGATCCGCACGGCGGCGGCAGAAATACGGGGCTCAGCTGCATGACGTGCGCCATGCCAGACCGCGCCTTCGCCACCGGCAAAGGCAACCGGCGCGCCGGGAAGGCGCATCCTGACCGTCGGCACGGATTGCTCGGTCGGCAAGAAATACACCGCGCTGGCGCTCGAAGCGGAGATGAGGCGGCGCGGCTACGATGCTGAATTCTGCGCTACAGGCCAGACCGGCGTGCTGATCGCGGGGCGTGGCGTGGCGATCGACGCGGTGCCGGCGGACTTCATCTCCGGCGCGGTCGAGTGGATAGCGCCGGACGCGGCCGAGGACCATTGGCAGCTCGTGGAGGGACAGGGCTCGCTGTTCCATCCCTCCTTCGCGGGAGTCACGCTCGGGCTCCTGCACGGCGCACAGCCGGACCTCTTCGTCGTTCGCCACGAGCCGACGCGCGAGGACGATGCGCGGGGTGACGCATCCCCTCCCTTCCATCAGCGGAAGTCATCGACGACGACAACGAAGATGGGCCGGCTCACCAACCCGGAGATCCGGCCGCTCGGCATCGCGCGTGAACACGGCGGCGCTCGACAATGCCGCGGCGGACGCCTGCCTGAAGGCAACTGCGGAGGAATATCGGCTGCCGGCGGTCGATCCGATCCCGCACCGGCGTCGGGCCGCTGGTCGACCGGCTGGCGGAGATCGTCGCGACGCCATGAGGCTCTCGCTCACCGCCCGGGTCGAGGTCTTTCCGATCGCCGGCCCTTTCACCATCGCCCGCGGCGCGCACCGGAAGCCAAAGTGGTGGTGGCGGAGGTCAGCGACGGGGTCATCGCGGGCGCGGCGAGTGTGTCCCCTACCCGCGCTACGGCGAGATGGTGGAGGGCGTGCTGGCGGAGATCGAAGCAGCCGAGGTCGTGGCCGACCGCCGGGCGCTGCGCCGCGCCATGAAGGCCGGCGCGGCGCGGAATGCGATTCGACTGCGCGCTCTGGGATCTGGAGGAAACGAAGCCCGGCAAGCCCGCCTGGGCGCTCGCCGGCCTGCAACAGCCGGGCCCGTGGTCACCTGCTACACTGAGCCTTGGCACGCCGCAGAGCATGGCCGAGGAGGCGCCCGGAAGGCCGCCGGCATGCCGCTCCTCAAGGTGAAGCTCGGTGGCGACGGCGATGCGGAGCGCATCCGCGCAGTGCGCGCTGCCGCCCCGCGCGCCACGCTCGTCGTCGACGCCAACGAAGCATGGAGCGAGGCGAATTTCGCGGAAAACCTCAGCGCCTGCGGCAAGGCCGACGTAGCGCTGATCGAGCAGCCGCTGCCGGCCGGCGCCGACGATTTCCTGAGAGGCGCACGGCGCTCCATCCCGATCTGCGCTGACGAAAGCGCTACGTGACGGCCGACTCTCGATGCGCGCTGGCGGGCAAATATGACGGGGTGAACATCGACTCGATAGAGGCGGGCGGGCTGACTGGAAGCGCTCGACATGCTGCGCGAGGCAAAGCGCCGCGATTTCCGCGATCATGGTCGGCTGCATGGTTGCCACTTCGCTCGCCATGGCGCCGGCAATGCTGATCGCGCAGGAGGCCGACATCGTCGATCTCGACGGGCCGCTGTTCCTCGCCAGGGACCGCGTCCGGTCTCACCTATTCCGGGGCGCTCGTGTGTCTCCGCCGGAGCGAGCGCTCTGGGCTGAAGCCCGCGCGGCAGGCCGTAGGCAGAAGCCAGATCGCCGGGAGCGTAATGGCGGCGGCGGTGGAAGAACGCCAAGACGGGTGAGAGGCCGAAGAACGGTCCCCCGGCGAGGGTCGCGGCGGCGATCATCGCGCCGGTGCAGAACTGGTAGGGGCCTGCAGCCGCGCGGTGTGGCCGGGCATGGAGACCGCACCAATCGCCATCATCACGCCGAGAGATGCGTCAGGCCATAGGTCGCGCCATGGAACGTCTGCAGGACGAAGGCCGCTGCCGGCAGCGTGGCGAGCGGAAAAGCGACCAGCGGATCAGCGCGGCGATGCCTCCGGCGACGATGAGCCGCCGCGCGCCCCAGCCGGGCAACAGCAGCTTTCGCGATCCCGAACACGGTGATCTCGGCCGCGACGCTGTAGGCCCAAAGAGTCCCGATCAGCACGCCGCTGAAACCCTTCTGCTGCCAGTAGAGCGTGCCGAACGCGTAAAGACCCCGTGCGAGCCGAGCACAAGCGTAGCGCCGATCAGCGCCTGCCGCAGGATCGGGTCGGCAAAGGCCTTCCGCAGCCCGAACTTTTCCACCGCCACCGGCGGCGCTGCTCGACGCGCGGCGCGAGAAGCGCGAGCAGCACGGCGGCAAAGTAGGAAAGCACCAGGGCGATCATCACGCTGTCGCCGGAGAAGCGTTGCGCGGCGGCAGCGGCCAGGAGACTGCCGATCGTGAAGCCGACGGAACCCCAGAGCCGCGCCTGCGCATAGTCGATGCCGTGCTCACGCACCCCCCGAAAACAGGCCCGGGCGCTGGCGTCGGTGAACGGGCCGACGGCGGTCCGAGAAGACCAGCGCCGCCGTTACGAAGGACAAAGGATGACCCAGAAGCTCGGGAGGATGAATCGGCACGCTGAAAGCTTACCGCGGCAAGCTGAGCGGCGTAGAGAGGCGCCGGTCGCGCCGAAGGCTCGGAAGGCGGTCGGCGAGCCCGACCATGAACGGCATGAGCAGGATGCGGACGACGATCGGCAGCGCGTAGATTGCGCTGATCTGATCCGGGCCGAGATCCTTCGAGGCGAGCCAGAAAGATCAGGAAGAACGGCGTGTAGATGCCGCTGGCGAAAAGCACCGACGCAGAGAAGGCCGCGGCGCGGGACGGCGAACACATGCGAGCGGGAGCTTCTCGCGCGTCATCACTCGTAAGCTCATTTCTAAAGCGTTTTGCGGTTTTCTCAGGCCCGCAACGACGCGCGTCAGGATGTTGGCATGGCCGGCCGCAGCAGGTTCTCGAGACTATCAGCGAGCCGGATTTTGCCAACGTTCTACAAAGGTGCTTTTCGTCCACCACCAAGGGGGCGGGCATTCCTGCAGGAATACCGGCAGCGCAAAGCCGGCGCCCGGAGGAAACGCTCGGGCTGCTGCAAGCGCTGGCGCAGATCGAGGAACTACGCTCGTGGGCGTCCGGGAAGCGAGCTCAAACCGGAGCGGGATCGTCGACGAGGTCAGGCATATCGCGATGACGCTCAGGTATCGCGCTGGATGGCGCGCCTGTCGATGCAGCGGGAGAGGAAACCGCGCGGCGCTTCGCGCTGGTCGAGCGCGCAACGACGAGGAGCTGGGGGCGCTGGCGCATGTGCTGCTGGTGGAAACGGCGGCATCCGCCTCCGAAAATGCCGGTGCGCAGCCGGGGGGCGCTTCACTATTCGGAGGCAGGTCGGCTTGCCATAGCGGCAGAGCGTCCGGTGACAGCTGCGGAACTCTCGGACGCCCGGTAGGCGCGGACGCCATCGGCGAGGATGTCATCGCCGACATTGCCGCCGGAGAGCACGATGACGACCGTCCTGCCCTTCACCTCCAGCCAGGTCCGGCGAGGAGGGCCGCCAGACCGACGGCGGCCACCCGGCTCGACGACGAGGCGAAGCTCGTCGAAGGCGAAGCCGACGGCGACGAGTGTCTCGGGGTCAGCTCGCGCCACCAGCCCCTGGCATAAGGGCGGGACCGGTTCATCTCGAAGCTGATCGCACCGGGCGAGGGCGCGCAGGAGCGCGTCGAGGAGATCGAGCCCGCGAGCTTTTTTCGTTCCGCTGCGGCTTTCCTGCCGGCAACGACCAGAGCCATAATCGTCGAAATCCTTCGGCTCGGCGACGTAGACCGCCACGCGCGGGAATTTCTCCGTCAGCGCCAGCGCCACGCCGGCAGCCAATCCGCCGCCGCTACGCACGGCACCAGCGCGACGTCCGGCGCTTTGATTGCGAGCGCCGCCGCATCCTCGGCGATCTCCAGCCCGGACGGTCCCCTGCTCCGGCGATGACGGAAGGGATCGCTTTGAAGGGGATGGACGAACGCGCACCGCCCACGTCGTCCAGGACGCGGGCGGTCACCGCGTCGCGGTCCTCGGTGGCGCGGTCGTAGGCGACGACACGCGCGCCGCTCCGTCCGGTGCGCCGGCGCTTCGGCGCGGGGCGCGTCGGCCGGCATGACGATGGTTGGCAGGAACGCCGGAGGGAGACCGCGCCGCCTCCGCCACGCCCTGCGCGTGGTTGCCGGAGGAGCATTTTGGCGACGACGCCTTCTTGCGCAGCGCCGGGATCGAGGACCGAGAGTGCGTTGTAGGCGCCGCGGAACTTGAACGATCCGTGGTGCGCTGCAGGCACTCGGGCTTCAGTGTAGACGCGTGCGGAAAGGCGCTCGGAGAGGAACGGGCGAGATGGAGCGACGGCGTGCGGACGGCCTCAGGCGGCGCGATGCGCGGCGGCGGCGCCAGGATGTCGGCGAAGGTTGAGGCGTACTGGGCATGGCGCGTCTGCGATAGCGGGGCCGCGCGCACTCGGAGCAATGTGCGGTTTGCGCTCCCCCACCCCTTGTGAGGAGGGGTGGGGGCGAGGGCGTCTCCGCCTCCAGCTCTCGGCCTGCATGGTAAGACGACGCCGCCCTGCGGCCGAGACCCCTCACTCCGGACCCTCTCCCCACGAGGGGGCGAGGTGCCCGAAGCGCATTCTCCTCAAGCCGCCTGGCTGGGACCGTCGCGCCGTTGGCAGGGCAAGGATGTTGTGGCGGAAGACGGCGGTGCTCGCTTCCCAGCTGAACGAGAGGCGAACTCGCGCGCCGCGTCGCGCGACAGGCCGAGCGCAGAGAGGGCCGCTCTGCAGGTCCATGTCGAGCGTGCCGACGCGCGGATCGGTGATGATGTCCTTCGGGCCGGTCACCGGAAAAGCCGCAACCGGGAGCCGCGAGGACAGCGCCTCCAGCATCACGTTGCCGAATGTGTCGCTGGTGACGCTCGGGAAGACCGAAGACGTCGGCGGCCGGCATAGCGCCTCCGCCGAGCGCCTCGACCGGCAGCCCGCCGAGGAAGTGCGCCTGCGGGTAGGCCGCGCATCAGCTCGTAGCCCTGGCCGGTCCCTCGCCGACGACGACCTTGCTGCCGGGCAAGATCGAGCTTCAGGAACGCCTCGCAGGTTCTTCTCCACCGCGACGCGGCCGACGCAGAGGAAGACACGGGCGCGGCAGCTTCAAGTCGGCCTCAGGCGCGCGGCCGGAACAGCGTCGTGGTCGACGCCGCGCGACCAGCAGCAGCAGATTGTTGAAAGCCGCGTGCGCTGAAGGTCGAGTCCGAGCGACGTCGGTCGCCACCATGCAGCCGCGCCCGGCATTGTGGAACCGGCGCACGATGCGCGTAGGCCCCAGCGACTGCGCGGCACCGGGACGCGCGCGGAGAGGTATTCCGGAAACTTGGTGTGATAGCTCGTGGTGAAGGCTCGCCGTGCTCGCGCGCCAGGCGCGATGGCGGCGCGCCAGGATGCCAAGCGGCCCTTCGGTCGCGGTGATGAACGAGGCGGTCGGATGCGGCTTCGATGAGCCTCGCAATCTCACCCGGCCATGCCATCGCGAGGCGGATCTCCGGATAGGTCGGGCACGGCAGGCGTGCGGAACTCGATCGGGGCGATGACGGTCACCGCGTCGCCCCTGATCGCGCAGGATGCCGACCACGCGGGCGAGCGCAGTTCACAACGCCGTTGCACCTGCGGACGCCAGGCGTCGGCGACGAGCACAAGCCGGATCGGAGCGTTGCTCACGCCGCGATGGGTTCGAGCGATGCGTCGGAGCCGGCAGCAGCGCCTCGACCGCGCGGTCAGCTCCAGCGGATGATCTCGAAACGGCCGTCGTGATGCTCGACGAGCGCGGTGCAGCTTTCGACCCAGTCGCCGCAATTGATAGTAGCGCGACGCCGAAATCGTCTGTGGATCGCGGCGTGAGTGGATGTGGCCGCAGATGACGCCCATCGGCGGCGTCGCGCGTCGCCTCCGGCGCCAGCGTCTCCTCGAAGTCGCCGATGAAGTTCACGGCATTCTTCACCTTGAGCTTCGCCCAGTGCCGACAGCGACCAGTAGGCGAAGCCGAGGCGGCGACGCACGCGCGTTGCATGCCGGTGTTGAGGTCGAGCGCCGCCGAGTAGGCCCAGTCGCCGAGATGCGCGAGCCAGCGCGCGTGCTGCACCACCACGTCGAACTGGTCGCCGTGGATGACAAGCAGACGCCGGCCGTCGGCAGCCTCGTGGATATCGCGTGTCTGCGCACCTCGATGCCGCCGAAATGCGTGCCGACGTAGTCGCGCAGGAACTCGTCGTGGTTGCCCGGCACGTAGACCACGCGGGCGCCCTTGCGCGCCTTGCGCAGCAGCTTCTGCACGACGTCGTTGTGCGGTCTGCGGCCAGTACCAGGCGCGGCGTGAGTCGCCAGCCGTCGACGATGTCGCCGACCAGATAGATCGTCTCGGCATCGTAGTGGCGCAGGAAATCGAGGAACAGGAGCTCGGCCTGGCAGCCACGCGTGCCGAGATGCACATCGGAGATGAACAGGGTGCGCACATGGCGCACCGGCAGCGCTGCGGGCATCTCTTCCCCTGCTTTGCGAGCCTTAATGTCTGATCTGCTTAGACGTTTTGTGACAGGTCGGCCGTGGATGCCTGCCGCAGCCGTTCGTGGTTAATGCGCCAGGCGGAAGCATGCCGCGTCGACGAGTGCACTCGCGCATGGAGGTTGCTGCGTTGCGCCGGGGCAACAGCTCGCCGCCGTCGCCCGTTGCTGCGATAGTGTAGGCGCGGCGCACCGTGTGCACGCTTGATCGCTGGCGGCGGCGATGCCAAGCAGGATTGCCTTGAGATCGAACGATCGGATTTTCCGTCCATGAAGCTTCGATCCGCTACGGCGCCAGGGGCGCCGAAAAACCCGGGCTCAGCCGACAGTTCCGGCCAGCTCCGCGACCTGTCCGAGCGAGGTGCGGATTTTCATCCGCACCTGATGACGCTGGGAGCTGACGGCGCGGCTGGCGCGGCTCGATCCGGCGAAGCTTCCCGCGGTGCAGGGAAATCGCGCCTCGGCCGCCGATCGCGCGGCCCGGACATTTCATCGCGATCGGCCTGAACTACGCCGATCACGCCGCGGAGTCCGAGCATGCCGGTGCCGGCCGAGCTGGTGCTCTTCTCCAAGGCGCCGAGCTCGGTGTGCGGTCCCGACGATAACGTGATCATCCCGAAGGGCTCCAAGAAGCTCGACTGGGAGGTCGAGCTCGCCTTCGTGATCGGCAAACGCGCCTCCTACGTGAGCGAGGCCGACGCGCTGACGCATGTCCTCGGCTACATGATCTGCAACGACGTCTCCGAGCGCTTTCCAGCAGCTCGAAGGCACGGGCCAGTGGATCAAGGGCAAAGAGCGCCGAGACGTTTCGGTCCGCTCGGCCGCCGTGGCTCGTCACCGCCGACGAGATCCTGGATCCGCAGAAACTCGACATGTGGCTCGACCTGAACGGCAAGCGCATGCAGACCGGCAATTCTGAACACCATGATCTTTGGCGTGCGCGCAGCTCAGTGGCTTTCCTGTCGAGCCGCATGGTGCTTGAGCCGGGCGATCGTGGTGACGACCGGCACGCCGCCCGGGCGTCGGCTCAGGCAAGAAGCCGACGCCGATCTTCCTGAAGGCCGGCGACGTGATGGAGCTCGGCGTCGAGAAATCTCGGCAAGCAGAAGCAGAAGGTCGTCGCCTACAGCGGCTAGGCGATCAGCCATGCCGTTCCCGCAAGGAGCGGCGCTGCTGCTTCTGACCGGACCTACGCTCTCGCAATGACACCTACGGAACGATGAACGAAAAGCCGACGCCGTTGCTGAACGATATAGTTCTGCGTCGTGATCGGCGTCGCCGGAGGTGTAGATGCCGAACCGGCCGGCGCCGCAGCCTGACGCGGCGGGAAGCAGATTGCACCGTCGCCTCGTCGAAGTTGCTGTAATAATAGTCGACGGAGACGATCGTCACCACCGCATTGAGATTGATGCTGATCGACGGCCGGATGCAGTAGACGCCGGTCGCGATCCGCTGGATGGACTGCACCCCTTGGTGCGGATCGTGCTCCTCCGGCGTCTATCAATCGCCGCTATCCGAATATATAGGCGCCCCGAGGCCGCCAAATGCCATCGGCTGGTCGGCCTGCGCCGTGGCGGAGCGCGGCGCGGCTGCATCACGAGAACGATCGAATTCTCGCCCCTGCGCGAATGCGCCGGTCGCCGCCAGCACCAGCTGAAGGGACGAGCGCCCCGCAAAGCCGGCGGGTAGAGAATCGATATGGGGCATGGATGACCCCCGAATTTCACGTGCTTGGTCACCCTCAACGAGGAGAAAGGATTCCTGAGTTCCGCGGAGCCTGCGCAATTTCCCCGCGCGCGACTCGTCCTCAGCCCGCCGTGAGCCGCGCCGCTGTCCGCTCGCGGCGGCGTTCCAGTCCGAGCCGCCGCTCGCGGAAGATGATGAAGATGCCGGCGGCGATGACGATCAGGCCGCCGACAATGACGCCTCAGGCCCGGCACCTCACCGAAGATCAGATAGCTGAAAGCGAGGCCCCAAAGCATCGGACACGTATTCGAACGACGCAATGGTGGCGGCATCGGCTTCACGGTAGGCCGAGGTCATCGAGGATCTGCCCGTGCCGCCGAGGAGCCCGACGGCGACGAGGAGCAAGCGCGTCGTGGACATTGGGGACGATCCAGCCGAAGGCGATCGAGAACGAGCGAGATCAGCGTGCCGCTGATGGCGAAGTAGATGACGATCGAGCCGGTCGATTCAGTGCGGGTCATCGAGCGGATGGTGATGGCGGCGAAACGAGGAGGAGAACGCCCCGCAGAGGGCGAAGACCGCGCCGAGCAGCGAGCCGTGCTGCGCAGCCGCGGCGCCTTCCGAGAAGAACGTCAGGCGCGGCCACAGGATAACCGCGATGCCGGATGAAGCCGATCGCCGTCGCCGTCCAGCGGTAGATCACGAACCACCTCGGCCAGGATGATCGCGGAGAGCGCCACCACCATGAGCGGCGCGGCGTAGCCGATCATCATCGCCTCGGGCAGCGGCAGATAGCCGAGCGCCATGAAGCCGAAGGCCATGCTCGAAATGCCGATCGCGCCGCGGCTCGCGTGCAGCCAAGGCCTGTCTGTTTTCAAGCGACTGAAACAGCTGCCCTTGCCAGAGCAGCATTCCGCCGACCGGGATGAGCGCAAACAGGGAGCGCGCGAAGACGATCTCGCCGGGCGGCACGCGATCCGCCACCAGCTTCACGCAGACCGACATCAGGGTGAAGACTTGAAGGTGGAGGCGACCTTAAGCGCAATGCCGCGGCCGGATTCACGTGTGCGCCGCCTGTCGTGGCTGGACGGCTGTGCGGACTGACTGCTTTTCACCGTCACGGAACGGATTGCCGGGTCAAGCCCGGCAATGACGACAAGGAATCGAGGGCGTTCGCAGACGCCGAGAGCGACGCCTTCACGCCTTCGCAGCCTGGATCGCCTCCCAGATGCGAAGCGGAGTGGCCTGCGCATGTCGATGTTGCGGATGCCGTGGCGCGGTAGAGCGTCGACGACGGCGTTCATCACCGCCGGCGTTGCGGCGATGGTGCCCGGCCTCGCCCGCGCCCTGATGCCGAGCGGATTCCATTTGCACGGCACGTTGCGGGTCTGGAACTCCAGCGCCGGCAGATCATCGGCGCGCGGCATGGCGTAATCGTTGAAGGTGGCGGTGATGAGCTGCCCGTCGGAATCGTAGACGGTGTGCTCCATCAACGCCTGACCGATCGATCTGTGCCACGCCGCCGTGCACCTGGCCGGCGAGCAGCATCGGGTTCACGGTGGCACCAAAATCGTCGACGCTCGAATAGCGGACGACCACCGTGTGTCCTGTATCGGGGTCGATCTCCACTTCGCAGACATGCGTCCCGTTCGGGTAGGTCTGCCTCGGAGTTGAACTCGCCGATCGCGATGAGCTTGCTCCTGTCCTTGGCGCGTCTCGCGGCATCGGCGAAGGAGAGGCTGCGGTCGGTGCCGACGACGCGGGCGTTGCCGTCAATCAGCTCGATGTCTCCGGCCCCGGCCTCGAGCTCGTCGGCCGCGAGCGACTTGATCTGGTCGGCGAGCAGGCGCGAAGCGCGGTCGACCGACGGCGCGCCGAGCGGGATAGAGCGCGATCCGCCCGTGCCGCCACCACTGGAAGCGCGTCGGAATCGCCCTGGATAACCCGGATACGCTCGTAGTCGATGCCGAGCGGATCGGCCACGAACTGCGCATAGGCGGTGCGGTGCCCCGGCCCCGTCGATTGCGTGCCGATATGCAGGCGTGACGGTGCCGTCCTCCTCCAGCACCGCCTTCGCCGGCTCCGAGCCTTTGAAGGCGCAGATCTCGACATAGGTGCTGAAGCCGAGCCCGCGAATGCGTCCCCTGGCGCGGCTTTCGGCCGGCCGCTTCTCGAAGCCGGCCGCGTCGACGAAGGCGAGCGAGTGGTCCATGTTCGCGGCGAACTCGCCGGAATCGTAGACGTTGCCCATGATGGTCTTGTAGGGCAGCTGCTCGGGCTTGATGAAGTTCGCGGCGGCGGATCTCGACCGGCCCGAGGCCCGTCACCCGTCCCGCCTCGTCCATCAAGCGCTCGATCAGGAAGGCCGCCTCGGGGCGGCCCTGCGCCGCGGTAGGCGTCGGTCGGGACGGTGGGTGAACACGCCCTTGCAGACCGCATAGGCGGCCTGGATGTCGTAGAGCCCGGTCATCATGACGATCGCGAACCACGGAATCATCGCGCCGAACTGGCTGAAGTAGGAGCCCATGTTGGCGGCGATCTGGATGTCGAGCGCCAGCACGCGGCCGTTGGCATCGAGCGCCAGCCGGCCAGTCGTCACGTGATCGCGGCCGTGGGCGTCGGCGAGGAAGTGCTCACTGCGGTCGGACACCCACTTCACCGGCCGGGCGAGCTTCTCGACCGCCTTCACGACGAGCGGCGATATTCGCGGTAGTTGAAACCCTTCGTGCCAAACCCGCCGCCAACGTCGGGGTGAGCACGTGAGTGACTGCGGATCGCTCTTCAGCACCTTGCTCAGCGCATCCCTGAGGCCGTGCACGCCCTGCGATCCGACGGTGGTCACCGTGTAGCGGTCGCCGGGTCCCGGTCTCCACCACGATCGCCCGCGGCTCGCATGTAGTTGCAGATGACGCGGTTGTTCACGATGGTGAGCTCGGCGACGTTGGCCGCCTTGGCGAAACCCGCCTCGCATCCTGCCCCTGTCACCGCCGGTATACTCGTAGGCAAGATCTGAGCCCTTGTCCGGCCAGACGAGCGGGGCGCCTGGATCGAGCGCGTGCGCCGTGTCGGTGACCGCCGGCAGCGTCTTGCAGTCGATGTCGAGCAGCTCGGCGGCGGACTTGGCGCTGTTCAAGTCGTGCGGCGACGATGCAAGGCGATCGCATCGCCCACATGCCGGACGGTGTCGGTGCAGAGGACCGGAAAGGGCGGCGTCTCGAATTTCAATTCCGTCGGACCATGCGCCAGCAGCGGCATGTAGCCGAGGCCGGTCACGTCCTCGGCGGTCCAGACGAGGTGCGACACCGGGGCGCGCGCGCCTCCAGCCCGCCGACCTTGATTTTCGCGTGGGCGACGTTCGAGCGAACGACATAGGCGGGTGAGTGTGCCCTGCGGCGTCACCGTCGTCCGTGTAGCGCCCCGCGCCCCGTATCAGCGATCCATCCTCGACGCAGCAACGGCGATGCGCCCATTCCGAATTTCGGCGGAGCGGAGACGTTCATGACGGCAATCCTGGAAGCTTGAGAGGAAGGACTTTTAAAGGACAGCTTAGTGCCCGCGGCGCGAAACGCCAAGCGGCTCACCCGCCCGTTTTGGCACATCCGGCGCCCGGACGACAACAGGCAGGCCGGAACGCCCCGCGCGCGCTGACGTTTTCCCGCGGCGAAATCTCGGTGATGCATGGCGGAAGACCCAGTGGCGGCGCGCGCGACGACACGGACTGAGACATGTCGAGGCCGATCTGCTCAGCATCCTGCGCCGCAAGAGCGGTCAGGGATTTGTTTACCCTCGACGCACGCGAAAAGATCATCCGCAACGCCCAGACCATCGCCCGCATCCGGGCGCTGGTGATCCCGCCGGCGTGGCAGACGTCCGCATCGCGCCCGACCCGCAATCGCACATGCAGGCGATCGGCAAGGATGTCGAGGGGCGGCTGCAACACCAGGCTATCACGACGACTGGACGCTGGTGCGCGACAAGGTGAAGGCAGGAGCGGCTGCTGCGTTCTCGGGAAGGCGCTGCCGAAAATCCGCGCGCGCATCGAAAAGGACCTGGCGCGCCGAAAGACCGACCGCCGCTACGCCGCGGCGGTCGCCGGCCGGCTGATCGACCGAGCGCTCATCCGCTCCGGCCACAGCGGTTCCGACGAAGGCGGGCGCGGCGCCACCACCCTCCTCAACCGCGACGTCCAGCTGAACGGCACGAAGGTGTATCTGAACTTCACCGGCAAGAGCGGGCAGGTGATCCGCAAGACGATCCACGATCCGATCCTGCCTCACCCGGTCTCGCGCAACCTGAAGAATTCGCGGATGCGCATCTCTTCGCGTTTCGTGACGACGACAACCGCCGCTGCCGGCTGAAAGCCAGCGATCTCAACGCCTATCTGCGCGAGGCGGCGGGCAAGCAGGTGACGGCGAAGGATTTCCGCACGTTCGCTGCGTCGGCCAGGGCGCTGGCGATGCTCTGCCAAACCGAAACGCCGGAGTCGGAGACGGCGCGAAAGCGGCTGACGGCGGCCGTCATGCGCGACACACGGCCGAGGCGCTGGTCAACACGCCCGGCCGTTACCCGTTCGAGCTACGTCCACCCGCTCGTGGTCACGGCCTCGCAGACGACCGGCTGGATCGCGCCATGCTGCAGGGTCCGACCAGGATCGGCCTCCAACCAGGCGGAGACACGCTGATGCGGTTCCTCGAGGCGGAGTTCGGATAACGATGGGCAAGCCCGCAACGCGCAGCGGAGCGCCGCCCGTCAGGCGATGGTGCGGTGATCACGCTCGCTGACATCGGATCGGCGCCGTAGGTCTCGCCGGGCTCGAGGTGCAGGATTTCAGCGAGGCGCGCGGGGCGGGCGCGGCTGACGCGGCTTTGATGGTGCCGACCGCGCATTCGCAGATTCCGCGGCCTCTTCGTGAGAGAAGCCCCGTGATGCGCCGACGAGGATCAGCGCCTCACGCTGGTCCGGTGGCAGCTCGGTAAGCGCGCGGCGGAAGTCAGTCATGTCCATGGCCGCCCTGAGCGGGCTGTGTGGCGAGGCGCGCCGTATAAGCACCCTCCACGTCCTCCACCGCGCCCCGCGCTTCGCGCAGCTGCGAGTAGAATCATTGCGCAGGATCGTGAACAGCCAGGCGCGGAGGTTTGGTGCCCCTGAAGCGTGGAACTTCGACCACGCCTTCATGAGGGTCTCCTGCACGAGACGTCGTCGGCGCGCTCGCTGCTGCCGGTAAGCGACACGGCGAACGCGCGGAGATTGGGGATGGATGCGAGGAGATCGTCCCGCAAGGCTTTGAAACGGCCATTCGCGGCGCCTATGTCTTTCGCGTCACGGATTGCTCGCTTTTCCAAAAGCTGCATGAACTTGTCCGGTACCGGCTCATTGACGATGTCGTCGTAATGAGCACTGAGATGCTTGCCGATCTCGTGTTGAATTCGAGAATCCACTTGCGGACCAGTGCGTTCGGAAGGGTAGTTGCCCGTCCCGGTCTGCATCTGTCGCCCTCTTATCGGGCGCGCCTCCGGCCCGCCTACCTTGACCATTCGAACGTCTCCGCCAGCGCTCTACGCGAACACCCTCGAGCGAGGCCGCCGCGACCCGCGCGCTTGTGCAGCGAAAAAGCTAGCTGCCAGGACGGGATCAACGACAGGCATCGAACGATGTTCCAAGCCTGACACGGTTTCGGAGGAAATGCGGCGGTGTCGGGTCTTCTGCTCGAGGCAACGATCCCAATTTAGCTATTTCTCCGCCCCGGCAATCACTTAGCTTGTTTGGCGAGACGCATCAAAAATTTCCATCGCTTGGAACCAACGGCAATGCGTGGCGAGTTGTTGGTCTGTGCTTTGGGGTGTTCTCATAGAGGCATCGTCTGAAGCGCGCGTCGTCACTTGCGTTACTCAATTCTGCTGCGGCCCTCCCAACCGCATCAAATGCGAGTGATGACGACACCAAACCCCGGCCGGCCTCCTCATGCCCTTCCCTGCAGGTCGGCCGGAACGAAACCTGCCGATAAGCAGAAGATCTGACAAAGCGTTAGCTTTGTCGCCGGCCGCCGGGAAGCGCGGCGCTGCGCCCCGAGCGGACGGCGCGCTTGAGACTAGCTTGTCCAGAGCCCACGCCGCGAAGATGATCCCCAAACAGATTGCCGCTGGCAGGCCCCAGGCGAGCACCACCATGTTCATCTTTCTTCATCTGGCCTCGGACGGGCATCGACTTTGTTGCAGCTTCGGCGTTCATTTGTCAGCCTCCGGGTGGCGGACAATCGAACGCAAGCTCGCGATCAGAGTTCTGCCAAGCGTGGCCAAGAAATCCTGCACTCGCGCTTTAAGTGAGTTGCGCCAGCTTCCTAAGAATGCGGTTTAAGCACATTCAGACCCTTGCGCCGCAGCCGGCAGCGGAGCGGCGTCTGAAGCTCCACGATCTCCCCATCGTGACAGAGGCGTTGACCGAACCGACCGGAAGGGAAATGTCGAACCTCCTTCCGCCACCGGGTCCGCCGTCGAGTAGCGCGGGTCGGTCGCGACGCGGCCGAGGCCAGGAGACTGAGGGCGACATAGACGAGGTCCTGCCAGCGTGGCGAATTTGCCACGTAAAGGCCGAGCGCTCCCCTTGCCGAGGGTCGTCCGCATGAGGGATGTGGCCCTCGCCGCAGCGGATTGTTGAGTTACGAGGATCGCCGCCGTCTTCCGCCGGAGTTCGGATCCGTCGGCGCGAAGCTTATTGCATCGATGGTGGCGCGGATTGCGCGACCGCCATCCACCAGGCCTGCACGCTCGCGCGCATCTTCCCAGGGCGCGATTTATAGACGGATGCGGGTGCAGCAACAGGACTTCATCCGGGCACGCAGCCCATCGAGCGTCACATGGTGCATCGAAAAGGCGGCCGTTCACCTCGCCGGATGTCGACTCGCCACCGCTTCGCCGCTCGCCGCCGCCGGTATCCTCGGCGGCAGGCGGCTGCCGTCCTCGAGGGGGATGCCGAGCGAGCGGGCGAAGAGGTCTTCATCGTGCCGAGCGGCAGGATGCCAGCGGCTTGCGCCGGAGCTGCGCGCGGCAGCCGCGGCAGCGAAGGAAATCGTGCCGCCGTCGCTCGCCACCGACCACGATGGCGTCGAGGTCAGGCTCGGCGCAGGCGCGCGCCTCGATCGCCCGGGACGCGTCCGCTCGTTCCCCGGCAGCGCCTGCGCCTCGGCTTCGTGCCCGTGGTTTCGGAAAAATCGCGACCAGGCCGGCTGCCGTCTCTTTTTCGGGATCGAAAGCGCTGCGGTCAACGTGCCGGCATTGGTGACTCAGAATGATCTTCAGCGGCATTTTCTTTACCTTTCGGCAACGCGTCCGCCAATGGCCGTTCGCCGTCGGGACCCGCCGTTAGCGGGGCTAAGTTCCACACGCGCCTGTCACTGTCCGCAAGCGGAAACTGCGCACTGCGCCGACGTGAAGACATCGCGACGTTCAGGGCCAAGAGGGGAGAGCCGGTACGGTCGCTTGCGCAGGCGGCGGCGGAGCGATTTCGCGTTCGGCGGCGTCGAGTTCCTGATGGTGGATCAGCTTGGCGGGCGAGCGCCGAATGCGCCGGCGAAGCCTGGATGCCGGTGCCGCCCCGCCCCGCGCACCAGAAGAAGCCTCTGCGTCCGGGTCGAAGCCGACGACCGGCAGACGATCCGGGAAGGCGGCAAGACATGGCCGGAGGCCGGCCCAGGTCGCAACTTGTCGCGCCCGCGGCACGGATGGCTATCGCTGCGTGAGCGCGCTCGAGCGCCACGGCCACGTCAAGCTCTGCGGGCGTCACAGGGTTCCGCTGATTCATGTCTCTCGGAGACGGCCGACTCATGACCGAGCCGGTCTCCGGCTTGAAACAAGAAGCTGCCGTCGACCGGCGTCGCGAAGGGATGGGTGGGCAGCCTGGGCGATCGCCCGGGGGACCGGGAAGCGTCGCCGCCGTGCGCTGTACCGGCCCGGAGCCCCTGGGCGAGCAACGCCGGCGGCAAGAGCGGCGACCTGATCGACCCAGGCGCCGGCCGCGTCGATTGAGTCAGAGGATTGCGCAGGCGATCGCACGTCATGAGCCCGCCTGCACCTCCCAGCCTCTGGACGCGCCGCGATGCGCTGACGAACGGGGGCGGCGGTGGCGGAAAGTTCAGCGCCATCAGCGCGGGCAGTGCGGGCGGCAACCCTTGCATGCAGCGCGCGTTCGCATCGGAGCTGCAACGTATTCGGCTCCAAAACCCCGGCCGCCGCCACGCGCCGGGCCTCAACAGCGGGCAGGTGCGTGCTCGGCTCACGGCCCGCGCGTCGCACCACCGGACGGTCGTCGTGCGGGCGGCAGGCCTCGAACTCCGCGCGAAGCTTGGCAGACGTCGGCGGCGCCTGGCCGGGACCATCACGCCGCGCCGGCCCTCGGACAGCGGCGTGTGTCGCTGAACCCGCCTTCGGCGGCGTCTCGAAGAAGGCAGCGGTCTACGGGTCGTCAACCGACGGATTTCCGGCCTCGCACGCCTCGCGACAAGGAGTGCGGCGGACCGCTGCATGGTCGCGCCGGGTGCCGAGATGCTCTTCCGCCTCGGCGAGCGCGACCCTGGCGCGGCGGCGCGAGGCGCGCGGCAAGGCTCACGCCCGAGGCGCCACCTTCTCGCCGACTATGAGGATACATCGCAGGCCCTGGTCATCAGCTGGGGACGCCACCGCGCGCTTGCCTCAAGCGAACGGCGCCTAACACACTCCGACCGTGAGATACTGCGTTTCCAAAACTCCATGATCCCGTGATGCGCGCCCTCCTGACCGATGCCGGACTGTTTTCATGCCCGCGCAGAACGGCGCGGCCGGATCGGATACGAGCCCGCGGTTCAGCGCCGATCATGCCGAAGTCGAGCTGAGGAAAGCGAGGCCTGCTGAGCACTACGTGAACTGAACGAAGCATAC
>ERZ1370068.10560-contig-9248_pt1 | contig 37688 bp, 41 predicted proteins | sample MGYA00561227_ERZ1370068 | MGnify/ENA primary metagenome ERZ1370068 (study PRJEB38410, sample SAMEA6850437) | metagenome | study: Metagenomic assessment of the ecological functions of the soil: analysis of the soil microbiota associated with the...
TGATGTACTTCGTTCAGTTACGTATTGCTACAGAGTCAACTTCGCGCTGCGAATCCTCCAATCGCTGCTCGCGCTCGTCACCGGGGCTCGTGGTGTTCAGCCTCGTCTACGCGCACACGGCGGAGCTCAACGGGTGGACGCGCAGAACGAGCTGCTCGCCGTGCTGGGGGGTGCAGATCATGATGGCCGGCGTCATCCACGCGGTCGTCCAGCCCAGCATGATGCGGCTGACCGAGGAGGTGCAGGAGGTGCAAAGAAGAAGCTCGACCACGCGCCGACGAAGCCGGTCGACGCACAGGTGCTTCTTCTCGGTGCGCGAGGTGCAGCTGTGGCCAGGCGGTGGACATCGTCACCGGCGCGGTGGTGATCGGCATCGCCTTTCTTCGGCTCGGCGGCGATCTCAGCGTGTTCGACTTTTACGCTCGCGTTCGGTGTGGCGCTGGTGTTCGGGGCGGCGCTGCTCTATTGCTTCCTGGCCTTCGTGCTCGCGACCGGCTCGTTCTGGGTCGTGCGCATGTGGTTCCTGCCGGAGCTCTTCGAGGGGATCTTCCAGACGGGGCGCTGGCCCGTCGGCATTTACCCTGCACGTGGCTGCGCTTCCGGGGTCACGTTCCTCGTGCCGATCGCGTTCGCGGTCACCGTACCGGCCGAGGCGCGTCACGTCGCGGCTCGACTGGCCGACGCTCACGTTTGCAGCCACGTCTTCACCGTCTGCGGCGCTGGCGTTCACCGCGCTGGTTGTGGGGGCTGCGGTCTACCGGCGACTACTCCGGGCGCCTCGGCGTGACGGCAGCGAGCGCGCAGACGCTGGCACTACGGTCTCGTCGCGCGCTGGTGGGCGGAATTCAACCTCGACGGACCGGAGATCGACTTCTTCAGGCCGTTCGTCGAGGCCGGGCAGCCTGCGCTCGACGCCGCATGTGGCACAGGGCGGCTGCTCGTGCCGCTACCTGCAAGCCGGGCTCGACGTCGACGGCTGCGACATCTCGCCCGACATGCTCGCCCGCGCACGTGAGCGCGCCGTGCGCGAGGGGCCTCGACCCGCCGAACCTCTACGCGCCAGGCGATGCCGAGCTCGAGCTTCCGCGGAAGTACCGGACGATCGTCGTCTGCGGCGCGCTCGGGCTCGGCGGCGAGCGCGGTCACGACGTCGAAGCCCTTCGGCGGCTGTTCGAGCATCTCGAGCCGGGCGGAACGCTCGTCCTCGACAACGAGGCTCCACGTTCGCCCAGCCAGGCCTGTGGCGCTGCTGGGTGAAGGACGAGCGCAGCGGACTTCCGCGCGAGTACCGCGACGAGGGCGACCGGCGCGTCACCGCGGACGGCTCGGAGCTCGAGCTCCGCTCGCGGATCCTCGAGGTCGACCCCCTCGCGCAACGCGTCGTCATCCAGATGCGGGCCGGTTTCGCGGGAGCACGGAGAGCTCGTCGGTGAGGGAGGAGCACACCCTCGCAATGACGCTGTACTTCACGCACGAGATCGTCCTCATGCTGGAGCGAACGGGCTTCGTCGACATCGAGCTCCGGGCAGGGTACGACGACCGGCCGCCGACGAGTGACGACGACTTCGTCGTCTTCATCGCGCGGAAGCCGGCGGTGGCTGGCTGACATCGGCGCCTGCTAGAGTCGCGGTCTGTGTGAGGCGATGTGGCCTGACGGAGCCCCGTCCGGGGCTTTTTCCATTTCAAGGGAGGTTTCATGGCACGACCCAGGGACGCAGTCCCGGACGATGGTGAAGAGCAGGACCGGGCGACCTCGAGCCTCGCGGCGCGGCGCGCAGTGCTCAAGCGAATCAAGGACGAGGGCGTCGGCACATTCTCTTTGGTTCACCGACCTCGAGGGTCACCTGAAGTCGTTCGCGATCACGCCGACGGAGATGGAGGAGCGCGCTCGAACGACGGCATGGGCTTCGACGGCTCGTCGATCACCGGCTTCAACGCGATCGAGGAGTCGGACATGGTCGCGATCCCCGATCCGGCGACGCTTCCAGCTCATGCCGCGGCCGGGACGAGCACGGCAACGATCGGCGCGAAGGTCGGCACGGATGATCTGCGACGTCGTCACGCCCGACGGCGCAGCCGTACGAGGGCGACCCGCGCTACGTCCTCCGCCAGCGCGCTCGAGCGCATGCAGGAGCATGGGCTTCGACGCGTTCAACGTCGGCCCCGAGCTCGAGTACTTCCTGTTCGAGGACGACAAGGGCACGGAGACGCTCGACGAGGGCGGCTACTTCGCGATGACGGCGCAGGACGCCGCGACCGAGGTCCGCAACGACACGATCCACGCGCTCGAGTCGGTCGGGATCCCGATCGAGTACCACCACCACGAGGTCGGCGCCGTCGCAGCACGAGATCGACATGCGCTACGCCGACGCGCTCGACGATGGCCGACTACACGGTCACCTACCGGCTGATCGTCAAGGAGGTCGCGGCGTAGCACGGCGTACTACGCGACCTTCATGCCGAAGCCGCTCTTCGGCGAGAACGGCTCAGGCATGCACACGCACATGTCGCTCTTCAAGGGCGGCCGCAACCAGTTCTTCGACCGCCGACGACCGAGTACCACCTGTCCGACGGCGGCGAAGCAGTTCATCGCCGGCCTGCTCGCGCCACGCGCGCGAGATGTCCGCCGTGTTCGCGCAGTGGGTGAACTCGTACAAGCGGCTCGTGCCCGGCTACGAGGCGCCGGTCTACGTCGCCTGGTCGCAGCGCAACCGCTCGGCGCTCGATCCGGATCCCGCTCTACAAGCCGGGCTCCGAGCAGGCGACGCGCGCCGAGATCCGCTGCCCCGACCCGGCCTGCAACCCGTACCTCACCTTCGCGGCGCTGCTCCACGCCGGGCTCGAGGGGATCGAGAAGGGCTACGAGCTGCCCGGACCGATGGACGACGAACCTCTACCGCCTCACCGGCGAGGAGCGGCAGCGAGCGCGGCATCGTCGCGCTTCCGGAGCTCGCTCGGCGAGGCGATCGACGAGTTCGCGGGCTCCGAGCTGATGGAGCGCGCGCTCGGCGACCACATCTTCCCGCGCTACGTCGAGCTCAAGCGACGCGAGTGGGACGAGTACCGCGTGCAGGTCACCGAGTGGGAGAAGGACAAGTATCTGGCTGCTCTGTGACGACTGCACTTGCACACATCCGGAGAAAGTCGGATGATGTGCGCCGCGAGGAACGCCGCAAGGCGAGCGGTGAGCCCTGTATCTGACGGCCGATCGCGGGCTCCTGGTGTGGAGCCCGTGGTCGTTCGTGGGAAGCCGAATCAGTCCGAGCTTGCCGGCCATCGCCCAGACGGTGGCGATGTAGGCGGTGAGCAAGACGAGTGGAGAGGATCGATGGTCGCCGGCAGCAAGCCCGCACCGCGGCCGTGCTCGCAGGCGACGGACGCCGATGCCGCCGACGATGAGCGAGACGAGGCAGCACGACGCGCGCCGCCTTCGGCTGTGACGATATCCGATGCCGAGCCACGCTGGCGTGTCGGACACGTCGTCCCAGCCTTCCTTCGAGTAGATCCACTGCGCGCCGATCCGCATGAGGATCCAGCCCGGCAACGCAACGCACGAGGAGCGACCAGTACCCGAACCTGAGCAGGCGCACGTCTCCCGCGGGCGAAGCCGAGCATCGCTGCGCACGTCAGCACACCGCCGACGAGGATCATCGCGCCGAGGACGTGCAGGAACAGCGCGGAAGTTCCAGCTGTCCGGGCGGACAGCTGCGACGACACTCGTCATGCGCCCGGGCTTCCAGATCATGTCGATGAGGATCAGGAGCAGTGAAAACGCTCGCGAGGCGATGTGCAGGACGACCCCGCGCTGCGTGCGATTGATCGCGAGGAGCTCGGCGCTCGGTCCAGTCTCGTCCGGCCGCCTCGAGCTCCTCGGCCTTCTTCATGCCCGGCCATGTACTCGGCAGCCGGTCCAGCTGCCCGATCGGTCGCCGAGAGCCCACGAGGACGATCGCGGCGATGATCCAGCCGTCCCAGATGTCGTATCCACCGACGGAGAACGCGAGCCAGATCCCGAAGACGATCGTTCCTCCGCCGCCGATTCCCGCGGCTGCGTTACCGACCTTCGCCGCGGGCGCCATGCGGATCGTCCCCTCCGGCAGTATCGGTACCGCCGAACGGCCGACGATCATGACCCAGAAGAAGACGAGTCCCGCGACGAGCGCGAACGCGCTGGAGCACGTGGAGCGCGAGGAAGCCAGTCGTCGAAGCTCACGCGTCCGTGATCCTACGACAATGACACCCGTGGATTCCACCGCGCGTCACCTGCGGCTCCTCACCGAGACGATCGCGGCGCGTCAACTCGTCGCTCGACCTGCAGGAGGTGCTCGAGCTCGTCGCGAGCAAGGTCGCCGACGCGCTCGGCACCGACGCGTGCTTCGTCTACCTCTACGACGAGCGCGCCGACGAGCTCGTGCTGCGCGCGACGCACGGCACGCGCGTCGAGGAGATGACGCGCACGCCCGCGGATGCGGCCGGGCGAGGGGATCACCGGGCTCGCCGCGGCGGAGCGCGCGCCGGTGATGATCGCCGCGCAGGCGCACCTCGACGCACGCTTCAAGCAGTTCCCGAACCTGCCGGAGGACGAGTACGAGTCGATCCTCGCCGTGCCGATCCTCGCGCGCGAGACACGCTCGAAGGGGCGCTCAACGTCCGCACCCGTCGAGCCGCGCGACCTTCACGGACGACGAGATCGAGCTGCTGCTCGCGATCGCGGCGCCAGGTGGCGCAGACGATCGAGCACGCGAAGCTCTACGCGCGAGGCGCAGCGGCGGGTCGCACGAGCTCGAGGCGCTCGCGCGGATCTCGGAGGCGGTCTCGGAGTCGCTCTACCTCGAGGAGTCGCTCGAGGCGATCGTGAAGGCGACGATGGACGCGCTCGACGCGACCGGCGCCGCGCTCGTGCTCGAGGACGGGAAGATCGCGCTGGCCGGAGGGCCGGGCCGGCGCGCTACGCCGTCCGCGCTGCCGCTGCGCTGGAAGCGGCGGCAGATCGGCGAGCTCGTCTGCGACCGCGACACGCCGTTCACCGACGACGACCGGCGCTCTGCTCGAGGCGATCGCGCAGCCACGCGGCGGTCGCGCTCGAGCACGGGCGCAGCGGTGATGCGCGGCGTGCTCGCCCAGGAGATCCACCACCGCGTCAAGAACAACCTCCAGACGGTCGCCTCGCTCCTCCGGCTGCAGGCGCGCGCCGAGAACGTCGATGCGCGCAAGGCGCTCGAGCGACTCGGTCAACCGGATCCTCGCGATCGCCGCCGTGCACGAGGTCGCTGACCGAGCAGCGCGAGGACGACGTCGACCTCGGCGAGCTCGATCGACCGCCTGCGCGCGATGCTCGTGCAGGGTCTCGGTGCCGGCAAGGACGTCGCGGCGTCGAGCTCGAGCCCGTCTCGCTCGCGGGCAGCCGCGCGACGGCGCTGGCGCTCGTCTTCACGGAGCTGCTTCAGAACGCGCTCGAGCACGGCGGCGAGCACGTGTCGCGTCGCGCTCACGCAGCAAGAACGGCGACGGTCGTGCTCGCGATCGCCGACGACGGCTGCGGGATCGCAGGCGAGCCGGCAGGCACCGGGCTCTCGATCGTCCGCGCGCTCGTCCGCGACGAGCTTCGGGCGGCGAGCTGTCGCTCGAGAACGCGGCGGCCTCGCGCGCCGAAGTGGTGTTCCCGGCGTGAACAGAGTGCTCGATCGCCGAAGACGAGACTCTCATCCGGCTCGACCTGAGGAGCATGCTCGAAGCGCGCGGGCTTCGAGGGTCTGCGCGGAGGCCCGTGACGGTGAGGAGGCCGTGTCGCTCGCGCGCGAGACCGGAGCCGGACGTGGCGCTCCTGGACGTGAAGATGCCGGGTCTCGACGGGATCGAGGCGGCGCGCCGCATCCTCGACGAGCGTCCGATCCTGATCGTGATGGTGACCGCGTACGGCGAGCAGCGAGCTCGTCGCGCGGGCGGTCGAGGCCGGGCGTCTTCGGCTACCTCGTGAAGCCGTTTCGGGAGACCGATCTGTTCCCGGCGATCGCGACGGCGACCGCGCGACACGAGGAGCTTCGCGCGCTGCGCGAGGAGGCGGACTCGCTCGCCGAGGCTCTCGCCGCGCGCAAGGCCATCGAGCGGGCAAAGGGATCTGATGCAGCGAGAAGGCCTCACCTGGACAGACGCGCTCGCGCGCGGCTCCGCAAGGCGAGTCAGATTCTCGGGGCGTCCGCTCACGATCGTCGCGGAGGCGCTGATCGCCACGCTGGACCGGACGACCCCGGCTATGTCGCGAGCAGCCGCCTCTTCGCGCCGCCGGTAGAAACGGCGACCGAGCCAGGCCGCGAACGCGACGAGTGCGAACGGCGCGAGGACGATGAGGAGGCCGAGTGCGATGACGCCCTTCCCAGGCGAGGACTTCCGAGAGCCTCGTCGATCGTGCGGTCGATGCGCGACGTCGGCGCGACGGCTCCGGATGCACCGCGCGTGACCACGGCGAGCTGGATCGTCGACATGCGCGCCTCGGCCTCGGTCGAGAGATGCCCTGCCGCAGCGCGCGCAGCTCACCGCGCAGGATGCCGAGGCGGGCTCGGAGCACTGCTTCGGTCGGAGCTGTCGAGCGTCTCGGAGTCGAGCCGTGCAGCGGATCCGCGCGATCTGACCCAGAACGCTTGCCTGGCGATGCGTGAGCTCGTCGAGGTTCTGCTGGAGATCGTCGATCGTGACCTGCTGCGAGACGATGCGCCCGGAGCCCGGGAGAGGCCAGCAATCGCGTCCTGCACCCGGTCGACAGGGACGCGGACGGTGAGCGACGCGCCCTTGCTCGCCCGTTGCCACCGATGACGAGACGACATAGCCACCCAGTGAGCGGGTGAGGTCGAGGGCATCCTGAGCCGCGCCGCGACACCGCATCGGGGTTGGCGACCTCGACGGTCAGCGATGCGCTGACCGCGCTGGGCGCGCGGGTCCGGCGCTGTCCAGCTGCCTTGCCGGCTCCATTCGCGCCGTGCCCGTGTTGCACCGAGAGCGCCTCGGTGCCGCGCTCTCGGCGGTGGTCGCGTCTTCGACCGGAGCTGGAGCGGCCTGGCGGAGCGCTTGCGGGCTGTCGGAGCGCGCGAGCCCGAGCACGCCGGCGCTCGCAAGCGCGAGCTGCCGCGGCTGCGGGCACGGCGACGAGCATTCCGCGGCGTACCGGGAATCTCCAGTTCGACCACGGAGCCTCGGCGCGGCTGCGCTCGAAACGATGGCGCGAACCCGGTTGCGCAGGTCGGCGGGCGCCGAGGGACGCGACGCCCGCAGCTCGTGGATCAGGTCAGGCGACGGCGTCATGGTCTCTCATCCTCTCTTCGAGCTTGACGCAGCGCTCGGCTCGAGCCGGAGTCGAGACAGCTGTTGATGTGACCCCGAGCAGGCGAGCGGTCTCCCGCCGTCGAGGTCGAGAACGATGCGCAGCGCGACGACCTCGCGCTCGCCGGCCGACAGCGCGAGAAGGCCTCGGCGAGCCCGGCGACAAGCCTTCGCCGAACGAGCCGGCGTCGGGCACGCGCGGGTCGGCGGCCTCGGCACGCTCTCGCGCCTACGGCGACGGGCGTCGGCGCGGAACCAGTCGAGCGCAGTCGAGCGCGGCGATCGCGAGCAGCCATGCGCGTGGCGTCCCTCGGGACGGATCGAACCTGCGCCACTTCTTGAACGCCGCCTCGAAGGTCTCGCCCGTGAGGTCCTCGGCGACGGCCCAGTTCTTTGGTCAGGTACAGCAGATACCCGTAGACGTCGTCGAGGAGCTCCTCGGCCACCGCAGCGAACGACGGAGCTGTCGCTGTCGAGCGGACGAGGGGCGTCGATCGTCACTGCATGCACGACCTCTCGTACGCCGCCGTGCCTCGCCTCGCGTCACGTGGCGGGCGCCTCGGCGAAGAGCACCTCCCAGCGCTCGAGCAGCCGCACGAGCTCGTCGCGCGCGGCGCGGTGGCGCCGAGGACGTCCGATGTTCGTCCAGTCGTCGGCGAGCGTGCGCTCGAGCTCGGCGATCCTCGCCTCGACGCCGGCGATCTCGGCCCTCGAGGAGCTCGAGCTCGGACGGCGGCGCTTCTCGCTCGCGTCCGGCCGGGCCGCTGGCTTCGCGCGGATTGGGCTCCGGCTCGTCCGGGACGAGGCTCGTCGCTTCGCGCTCGCGTTCCATGTCCGCCCAGCCGCCGTCGTAGCGACCGCAGCTGCTCGCGTCCTCGAACGCGACGATCCGGCTCGGCGACAGCGTCGAGCAGCGCGCGGTCGTGGGAGACGAGCAGGATCGTCCCCGGGAACGCCTCGAGCGCCGCCTCGAGCGCCTCGCGGCTCTCCGAGGTCGAGATGGTTCGTCGGCTCGTCGAGCACGAGGAAGTTCGCGCCGGACGCGACGAGCAACGCGAGCGCGAGCCGCCGCCGCTCGCCGCCGGAGAGCGCGGTGACGGGCGTCTCGTGCGTCTCCCAGCCGGAGAAGAGGAAGCGTGCCGAGGAGCGTTCTGCGCCTGTGGCCGCTGCGAAGCCCGTCGCGGCGACGGTCGCATCGAGCACCGACCCGCTCGTCGGAGCTCGAGCCTCGTGCTGTGAGAAGTACGCCGGCATCGACGCCGTGCCCGAGGCCGATCCGACCGTGCGCGAGCGGATGCCCGTCGAGCAGCGTCTGCGAGCAGCGTCGTCTTGCCCGAGCCGTTCGGCCCGACGAGGCCGACGTGCTCGCCGCGCTCGATCGCCAACGTCGCGCCGTCGAGCGAGCCGCTTGTCGCCGGCGGAGAGCTCGACGTCCTCGACTTCGAGCACGATCCGACCGCTCCGTGGCGGGTCGAGGAAGTCGAAGCCGAGCGAGCGGCGCTTCTTCGTCAGCGACTCGATCTCGCTGCGTGCCTCTGCGCGCTCCTGCCTCGAGCCGCGTCGATCTGCGTCAGCTTCGCCTGCGCCTGCTTCGCCTTCGTCTTCTTGTAGCGGAACCGCTCGACGAAGCGCTCGAGCCGCGCGATGTCTCGGCCTGACACGCGCTCGCCGTCCTTCGCGGCGTGCAGCGGCCCGCGCGCGCCTTCTCGCGGCGCCACACGTGCCACGGCCCGGGAAGTAACGCGACGCGCCCGGTGCGAGCTCGAGCACCGCGGTCGTGACCGCCTCGAGGAACCAGCGGTCGTGCGCGACGAGGATGACCGCCGCGTCGATCGTCTGCGAGCTCGCGCTCGAGCCACTCGAGCGTTCTGCGACGTCGAGGTGGTTCGTCGGCTCGTCGAGGAGGAGCAGGTCCGGGCTCGCCGCGAGCGCGCGCGCGAGCGATGCGCGCGTCAGCTCGCCGCCGGAGAACGTGCGCGAGCGGCCGGTCGAGGTCGTCGTCGGCGAAGCCGAGGCCGCGCACGACCGGCTGCGGCGCGGTCGCGCCAGCCGTATCCGCCCGCGTGCTCGAGCCGCGCCTGTGCGCTCGCCGAATAGCGGCGCAGCGTCGCATCGCCGTGGTCGCCGCCGGCCATCGCCTGCTCGAGCTGCCGCAGCTCCTCCTCGACCTCGACGCAGGTCGCGAGCGCCCGAGAGCGCGTATTCGCGCAGCGCTGATGTCCAGCTCGAGCGGCGGGCGCTGGTCGTGCAGCGCGATGCGCGTCCCTTCTGCGAACGCGAGCTCGCCGCCCTGCATCGACGTCTCGCCCGCGAGCGCGCGCAGCAGCGTCGTCTTGCCGGCGCCGTTCGGCCCGGCAGAGCGCGAGCCGGTCGCGCGCGCTCGACCGTGAACGACACGCCGTCGAAGAGCGGATCGCCCGGCGAACTCCTTGCGCAGCTCGGATGCGATGAGGACGGCCATGGCCGCTGAAGGGTGAGCGCAGGCGACGCGCGGATCCGGACCACCGTTCTGTTGAGAGGAAAAACCTCGTGTGGACCGCGAAGTCGACCGGTCGAGAAGATGATTCACAGGGCAAAGAGCCGGCTGCTGCCATGCGCCGGGCGGTGGCGTGCCTCTTTGCTCCTCACGCAGGCGGCGGGCGCGTCGCGCGACAGCCGCACGCACTGGCCCGGACGCCCGAGTTTGAAGGGGCGGGAACGTACGGCGCCTGCTGGAACGCAAGCGGACGGGCAAGCGCTACGACTGGTACGCGCCACCGTCGGCTGCCAGCCGTGGGAGCGGCGCGTGCGTCATGGTGCCGCCGTGGCCCCTCGATGCGACCACAAGGCAGAGCGTGGTCTCGTCGGGGCGGCAGGAGCAGGCTCGGCAACGACCGGTTCACGAGGGGCCGGCTGGTGCTCAGGCGCCGCCGCGGGGCGTGCCGTAGGCCCGGCAGGGGCCGTCCGGTCATGGAGGGGCGCAGGGTGATCCAGGCCCAGCCTGGACACCCGCCGGGCCGACGTGGACCGGCCGGGCCGGCTGGGGCCGCATGGTCCCACAGGGCGATCCGGGGCCGGCGGGAGCGCAAGGCGATCCGGGGCCGGCTGGGCTGCGGGGCCGCCGGGGCCTGCAGGCCCAACGGTGCGCGCAAGGCGATCCGGGGCCAGCAGGACCCGCGGGGGCGACGGGACCCGCTGGGCCGACGGGGACCGCAGGTCCACAGGAGCGATCCAGGCCCAACGGGTGCGCAGGCGCGATCCGGGGCCAGCAGGTGCCCGCGGGGGCGACGGGACCGTCTGGGCCGACAGGGGCACCTGGTGCCTGGGGCGATCTGGGGACCCGCCGGGCCGACGGGGCCACGGGTGCGCAGGGCGATCCAGGGCCAACGGGGCCTACAGGCCGACCGGTACGCAAGGCGATCCCGGGGCCAGGTGGACCCGCAGGGCCGCAAGGAGATGCCGGACCGGCCGGGCCTCAGGGGAGCACCGGCCTCGGCTGGCCCACAGGGAGATCAAGGCGCTCCGGGGTCCGCAGGGCGATCCCCGTGGCCCGCAGGGTGCTCGACCGTTTGTCCCGCCGGGCCAACGGGGGCGGCTCGGACCCACTCCGGGCCGGCAGGAGCGACGGGACGCCACCTTGGAGCCGGGCCGGTCCGCGAGGGGCGACGAGGTGCCGACCGGTCCACAAGGCAACATACCGGGGCAACGGGTGCCCAGGGGACGCAAGGGTGCCACCGGCGCCACCGGCCCGCAAGGCCCGCCGGGGGCGACGCGGGGCGACCGGCCCGCGGCAGGCCCTGCAGGCGCGACGGGCCGACGGGGGCGATTGGCGCGGTGGACCGGCCGGTCCCTCCCGGTGCAATCGCTCATGTCACGGGCTCCTGGTGATCCTCGGCGGCCGCCGTCGCGGCTGGGACGTTCGTGACGGCGACCGCAACCTGTCCGGCGGGCAAGGTGGCTTTCGGTGGCGGCGGCCAGATCACCGTCTCGAGCGCGCTCGCGAACGCGTCCGTTGCGCTCCGATCGTCCTATCCGAGCGCGACCGGAACTTGGACGGCAGTCGCCGTCGTCACTGCCGCTGCCGGTCTCACGACGACGACCGTGACGCCGTATCGTTCTCTGCAGCCTCTAGCGCCGGCTACCAGGAGCGCGGCTGCAGTTATCGAGCGCGTCGGACGCTCCTGGTCATACGCGACCTTGAGCGGTCCCGTCTGGCTTTCCGGAGAACGCGGAAACCGCGATCGGCGGGTAGCGCGCAGCGGCCTCGTCGACGCGACCGCGAAAGTGCGCCTCGCTGGCGATCCACAGCAGCGCAGAGAGCCGGCTGCGAGAGCGAGCGCCGCGACGCCTGCGGCGATCGAGCGCCGGTTTGGTCGACGGCCTCCACGGTGCCGAGGGGACTGCGCCCGGACGACGAGCGCGGTCGGTGCAGTCTGAGCGACTAGGAGCCGGGCGGCCGCAATGATGTGCTCCGCGTCGATTCCTGCGGCGGCAAGGCAGCTCCGCCGGCTTGCCCGACCGCTGGCATCTCCCGGCACGGCGAGCTTCGACCACGCGCGGCGGCTCGTCCAGCGTCGGCGAGACCGCCGCGAGGACGGCGTCTCCGAGGCCGCCTTCACGGCCAGTGATCCTCGACGGTCACGAGCCGGCCGCCTGTCGCCTCGGCCGCCGCGGCCGCAGTGTTTGCGCATCGAGCGGCTTGATCGAGTAGAGGTCGATGACGCGCGCCGCGATTCCCTCCTCGGCGAGCGTGTCCGCCGCCTTCAGCGCCTCGTGGACGGTGATCCCCGCGCGCGACGATCGCGACCTCGTCGTCGTCGCTCGAGCGCAGCGACGCGGCTGCCGCCGATCTCGAACTCCTCGTCCGGGCGAGTAGAGAACGGGCGTAGCTCGGCCGCAGCGTGCGCAGGTACGAGATGCCGCTCGGTCTCGGCCATGCGCTGCGACGAGCTTCGCGGTCTGGTTCGCGTCGCACGGATGGAGGACGGTCGAGCCGTGGACGGCGCGGAGCGACGGCGATGTCCTCGAGCGCCATCTGCGACGGCCCGTCCTCGCCGATCGAGACGCCGGCGTGCGAGCCGCGAGAGCAGTAGGTTCGCGCGCGACTGATCGCCGCCATGCGGACGAAGTCGTACGCGCGCGAGAGGAACGCGCGCGAAGGTCGATGCGAACGGGCCGCCAGCCGACGCGCCTGCATGCCGACCGCCGCCGCGACCAGCTGCTGCTCGGCGATGTACATCTCGAAGTAGCGCTCGGGATGCGCCTTCGCGGAAGGTCCTCGGCGAACGTCGAGTTCGAGACCTCGCCGTCGAGCGCGACGACGTCCGCCCGCGCTGCGCCGAGCGCCGCGAGCGCGTCGCCGTACGCCTTGCGCGTCGCGACCTCGGTCGCCGAGCTCGTAGCGCGGCAGCTCGAGCGGTGACCGGTCTGCGAACGCGTGCGGCGCGCCGACCGTCGGGCTTCGCGACCTCGACGTGGATGTCGCGCATCGCCGCCGAGCTCGGCGATCGCCGCGTCGGGTCGTCGAGCGGCTTGCCGTGCCAGCCGTTCTGGTCCTCGACCGCCGCGACGCCCTTGCCCTTCATCGTCCTCGCGACGATCACGACCGTCGGCCGCCCGCGGTCGTCGATCGGCCTCGGCGTACGCGTCGGTCGATCGCCTCGACGTCGTGGCCGTCGATCTCGATCGCGTTCCAGCCGAACGCCTCGCGCCCGGCGCGACGTAGGCGTCGAGATCCCAGCCGAGCATCGTCTCGCCGCGCTGGCCGAGCCGGTTCACGTCGATGATCGCCGTCAGGTTGTCGAGCTCGTAGTGCGCGGCGTGCTCGTAGCGCCTCCCACATGCGAGCCCTCGGCCATCTCGCTGTCGCCGCAGAGCACCCAGACGCGCGTAGGGCAGCCGGTCGAGCCGTTTCGCCGGCGAGCGCCATGCCGACCGCCGATCGGCAGGCCCTGTCCGAGCGATCCGGTCGCGACGTCGACCCACGGGATGCCGCGGCGTCGGGTGGCCCTCGAGCATGCGACCCGAACGTGCCGGTAGGTCGAGGAGCTCCTCCTCGGAGATCGCGCCAGCGGCGCGGTAGCATCGCGTACAGCAGCGTCGGACGCGTGGCCCTTCGAGAAGACGAGCCGGTCGTTGCGCCGGGCTCTTCGGCTCGGTGAAGTCGTAGCGAGATAGCCCGTCGACGAGGACGGCGAGCGAGGTCGGCTGCGGACATCGCGGAGGTGGGATGTCCCGACCCCGCGGCGGCGCTCATCCGCGACCGAGTCGACGCCGAAACTGCTGTCCGAGCTCCTCGCCGTCTCTGTGCGCTGTCGTCATCGCGCGCCATTCTGCGGTCGCACCTCGAACCGCTAACGCTGACGCGTGGCGCGCAGCAGGTCTGCACGGAGCTGCCAGCACTGGGGTCAGCGTCTGGGTCGACTTCCCTCTCGCGCGAGATGCTCGAGACCGGCGAGCTGAAGCGGCTGATCGAGGAGGACGCGGTCGTCGGCGTCACCTCGAACCCGACGATCTTCGAGAAGGCGCTCGTCGACGGAGACCGGTACGACGAGCAGCTTCGAGCCGAGCTCGAGCGCGACCGACGACACGAAGGAGGTCTTCTTCGCGCTCGCGATCGAGGACATCAAGCGACGCCTGCGATCTGCTGCCGCCCGTCTGGGATCGCACGAACGGCGTCGACGGATATCGTCTCGCTCGAGGTCGATCCCGGATCTCGCCTACGAGCGCGAGCGCACGATCGAGCAGGCGAAGCGGCTGCACAGAGCTCGTCGATCGCCAGAACCTGTACGTGAAGATCCCCGCCACCGAGCCCGGGCATCGGCGCGATCGAGGACTCGATCGCGCGCGGGTCGCTCGATCAACGTCACGCTCATCTTCTCGCTCGAGCGCTACGCTGCCGTCGCCGAGGCGTACGTCCGCGGGCCTCGAGCGGCTCGGTCGAGGCGGGCGGCGACCCGACGAACGTCGCTCTCGGTGGCGAGCTTCTTCGTCTCGCGCGTCGACACCGGAGGCCGACAGGCGGCTCGCGGAGATCGGTCGCGAGCGACCTGCAGGGGCGCCTCGCGGTCGACAACGCGAAGCTCGCCGTACTGAGCACTATCTCGAGGTCTTCTCGGTCCGCGTTGGGACGCGCTCGCAGCCGACGGGCGCGTCGCCGCAGCGCTGCCTGTGGGCGTCCACGTCCACGAAGAACCCGGCGCTACCGCGACGTGCTCTACGTCGAGGAGCTGATCGGCCCGAACACGGTGAACACGATGCCGTTCGAGACGATCGCGGCGTTCCAGGACCACGGTAGTCGCTCGCGAGACGTTGACCGAGGGCGTGACGAAGCGCACGCGCTGCTGCGCGACCTCGAATCCGCCGGGATCGACTACGACGACGTCGCCGCGACGCTCGAGTCCGAGGAGTGCAGAAGTTCTCGGACTCGTTCGCGACGCGCGCTGCTCGCGGACATCGACGCGAAGCGCGCCGCTCTCGTCGTCTGACCCTCCGCGCGCGCGGGTCGTCCGGGCGCTGGCACGCGTAAAGCGTGTTGCGCTGCATATGTAATTCACATATACTGCCTGACATCCACCCCCGCCGTAGACACCGAACGCGCAGCCGCAGGCGGCTCCCTGACGGGAGCTGGGAGGTACGCGCCCGTGTCGAGCGCTTCGGCGAGCCTGCGCTTGCTGCTCCTCGTCTCCGCGAGTCCGACGCACGGCTACGAGCTCCTCGTGAAGCACTGCCGGAGATCATCGGCGACGAGCGTGTAGACGTCGGCAACGTCTACCGGACCCTGCGCGCGTTCGAGGACGAGGGGCTCGTGGCCTCGGAGTGGAAGGAAGACCTTCCCGGCCCGACGAAGCGCACGTACACCCTGACGCCGGCCGGCCACACCGTGCTCGGCTCCTGGCTCGACTCCGCTCGGAGAGCTTCGCGACGGGATTGACCACGTTTCTCGACGACGCCTCGAACGAAAGGGAGGTGATGACCATGTGTAGGAAACACCACCGCAGAATGCGACAGCGTCGCATCCCCAACCGCGAGGATCTGCTGCAGCTCTCTCGAAGAGCGGCAGAAGGATCTCGAGCAAGAGATCGCGCCGACATCCACGACCTCGTGCGCCGGCTTCGAGACGAAAGCGCCACCGCGCCGCCGTCCGAGCTCGCGCCCCGCGATCTAGAAACGCCATCCGCGCGCCGGCGCTCGCGCGGCGCCGCCGGGGTCAGGCCGGAGCGGTCTGACCCTGGACGGCAGTGAGTAGCTCGTCGTGGAGCAGCCCGTTCGAGCTCACTCCGCTTCCGCCGTCGATCCGCGGTCCCCGGCGAAGTCGGAGAAGCGCCCGCCCGCCTCCCTCGACGATGACCTGCACGGCGGCGAGGTCCCAGCTCGCTGACACCGATCGCGTCGACGGCTCCATCGACGGCGCCTTCGGCAACGAGCATGTGCGCCCAGAAGTCGCCGAGGCCGCGCGCATGCCACGCACGCTGCGCGAGCGGCGGCACGTCGTTGCTCGATCGAGAACGAGAGAACTGCCTCCTCGACAGATGGCGACGGACGGAGACGTGCATCGGCTCGCCGTTCGCGAACGCTCCAGCGCCCCGCTCGGCCCACCAGCGGCCCCGAAGCGCCGGTGCCGAGACGACGCCGACACGGACGACCGCGTCGCTCCTCGAGCGCGATCAGCGTCGCCCACACCGGATCCCGCGCGAGTAGTTGCGCGTCCCGTCGATCGGGTCGACGATCCAGCGCCGACTGCCGGCGCCGGTCAGCGCCTTCCTCCTCGCCGAGGACGCGCGTCGTTCGGGCCGCGCCGGACCGCGAGGATCCGCCTGAGCTCCGACTCGACCAGAGCGGTCGGCCTCGGTCACCGGCGTCAGGTCGGCCTTGGTCTCCGACGGTGAGCCTGAGCGGAAACCGCGGCAGCGAGATCGCGTCGGCCGTGTCGGCCAGTCTCAGCGCGAGCTCGAGGTCAGGGCTCACGCCCCGACCCTAGCGCTTACCCGCGGATCTGGAAGGTCGCGACGGACCACCTTGACGGCGATCGGCGCCGACCACGTCATCGCCCGGCGTGCCGACCTGTGCTGCGTTCAGCCCACGGACGCGGTAATACCAGACGCCGTGAGCCGAGTTGTAGCGCCGACGACGTCGCGTAGGTCAGGACAGGCCTCGCGCGCGCCACGGGTACTTCGAGCGCGACCACTGGACCTCGTAGCCGGTGGCGCTGATGACGGGCCGCCACGCGACGAGCGGAGTCGAGTAGACGACCGGCCGACGGCCGGCCTGCGCGAGCAGGCGACCCTTCGGCGACAGGCCCGAGACGAACGGCGTTCCCGCGCCGGTGATCGCGGGCCGCGACTCCTTGCCGAAAGCTGGCCACGCGACCCGACTGCGCACGCGTCCTGCGGCGACTCGGCGTCGTAGTACGAGAACGTCCCGTCCTCGGCGACGTTGATCCCAACCGGGACGACCGTCCAGAAGTAGCGCGTGGTCGACGTGTCGACGTCAGGGCAGGTCTGACACGGACGAGATCGTTCTGGCCCCATGTCGTCTCGCCTGGCGACGACCGGAGTTCCGTCGGCCATGTAGGTCTTCGCGTTCTCGGACTTCGCGCTCGGGAGGATGCCGGCGAGTGCGACGTCGAGCTCCTCCTGGTTCGTCGGCAGCTTCGAGCGGCCTCGGAGAGTCCGCGGCGCGAACGCCGGGCCGCCGACGACAGAGCCACGGAAGACCGCATTCACGCAGTCGCGATCGGTGAAGGCATATGCGCGGAAGAGGCGCGGTACTGGGCGCCCGTCGGTTCCGGTGTCGCCGGCGAACGTCATTGCTGGCATGAGCTGATGGGCGGCGGCCTTCGTGTCCGTGCTCACCGCGTCCGACACTGCCGCGCGCAGCTGCAGCTTCCCGGCTGACCAGACCGGGTTCGTCGTCGCGTAGGTCGGGCCTCCATGGCCTGCATGGGAGACTCCTGCAGGCAGGCCGTTGGGGAGGGCGCCGACGACCTGCCGCACCGGGCGGACGCGCCAGCGAGCGAGCTGCCACCAGCTGTCCTCGAGGTGGAAGCTGTAGAGCTCGCGCTGATCGGCGACGTTCGTGTGCGTCCGGATGACCTTGCGGATGTCCGGATACCAGACGTCGTACGCGGTCGCGCCCTCGACGGGCGCCCAGCGAACGAGGCCCGGCTTCGACACCATCGGCACGGGCGTCGACTCCCAGCGCATGTTGAACCCGAACGGCTTGCTCCATGCGGTCGCGCCACGCGTCGTGACGGCGCGGACGTGCGCATACAGCGCGTACGGCTTGCCCGTGAACCACGGCAGGACGAGGTTGACGGACGTTGCCGGAATGCGTGGATCGGCGCGATCTTCGTCGTGATCAACTCAGGTCCGGCGCTTTCGCTGTCGGACTTCTGGTCGTCGGGTGCAGGAGCGGTGATCGTTACCGCACGGCAGAACTTGCCCGATCCGGCGCCGGCCGCGACGTTCGACCAGGAAGACCGAGCTCCCGTCGAACGAGCGACTCGTCGCGAGCTCGAACTCGTAGCAGGACGCGCCGCGGACTGGGCTCCAGGCGAACGCCGGCGTCCGCGAGAAGGTGTGCGTCGGCACCTCAGCTGGTGCGCAGCTCGAAGCCGCGCAGGCCGTCCGGGCGCACCGGGCGGTCGCAGCCGCCGCCGAGGTCGCGAGACTACCCCGAAAAACGGCGATGGCGAGGATGGCGCAAGCGGGCCACGCGATCGGGACCATATGCTCGGCAGCCGGCAGGTCGGCCGACGACATCCGAGCTGAGCACCGTCACCAGTCACTCGATCCGACGCGGCCGCGAAGCGCGACGCCTTCAGGGATCGTGCGCGGCCGGAGTCCGGCGCTACGCCGAAGTCCGGACTTGCGCCAGCACTGAGTCGAGCTGGAGATACAAGACTGCTACGAGGATCGTGCCGGCGAAGATCAGCCAGAAGAGCACGAAGAGCGCCCAACCGAAGCGCAGGTTGCGACGGGCGAGCTCAGTGGATTCATCAGAAGCAGCACTGGGTCGAGGGCTGCGGCGGTGAAGAGGAGCGCGAGGTAGAGGAGCGAGTAGTGGAAGAGCACCTTCGCGCTGCGCGCGTGAGAGAGTCGCGCCGCAGCAGCACCGCCAGGCACGATGAACACTCCGCCGAGCGCGACCGCCGGCCACGGTGTACAGCGGCCCGAGCCAGATCCCGACGACGACGGTGAACGCCACCATCACGATCGAGTAGAGGACGATCTGGCGCGCGGTCTCGCGCTCGCCGCGCACGACCGGGAGCATCGGCACGCCGGCTGCCGCGTACGTCGTCCTTGATCATCAGCGCGAGCGCCCAGAAGTGCGGCGGCGTCCACGAGGAACACGATGAGGAAGAGCCAGAGCGCCGGCAGCGCGAGCGCTCCGGTCGCCGCCGCGCAGCCGACGAGCGGCGGCACGGCGCCGGCAGCGCCGCCGATCACGATGTTCTGCGGCGTCGAGCGCTTGAGCCAGCGGGTGTAGACGAGGACGTAGAAGAGGTTGCCGACGAGCGCGAGCACCGCGGTGAGGCACGTTCACGGCCGACGCGAGGAGCGCGAACGAGAGCGCCGAGAGCAGGATCCCGAACTCGAGCGCGCTGCTCGGGCGTGACGCGGCCCGACGCGACCGGCGCGCTCTTCGTCCGGCTGCCCATCAGCGCGTCGATGTCGCGGTCGAGCACGTGGTTCAGAGCGCGACGCGCCGCCGCACGCGAGCGCGAGCCCGAGCATCGTGCACGGCGAACAGTCCGAGCGGCGGCACGCCCTGCGCGCCGACGAACATCCCGCGGCGCCCGTGAGGAGCAGCAGCGTCATGATCCGCGGCTTCGTCAGCGTGAGGTAGTCGCGGGCGGAGGCGAGCGGCGTTGCCTCGCCGCGGAAGGCTCCGGACTGACGACGACCAAGGCCGGCGCCGAACGCGATCGCTGCGGCGCCGACGTGGAGCCGTCGACCGCGCGGCGTCGCCGGCTCCACGCCACGACGCCTCCCAGGGCGATCGCGACCACGAAACAGTCCGAGCGCGGCGACCGTTCGCCGCACGAGGGACGGATACGCGAGCCAGGCGCGAGCGACGACGTTGCCGACGAGCAGAGGCAGCGCGAACGAGGGCGATGCCCCAATGCGTCGCTCCGAGCCTCGAGCACTGCGCTGACGACTACCAGCGCGACCGCTCCGGCGCTCGCCACCGCGGACGCCCGGAACAGCACGGCCGGGCGCGACCGCCGTGCCGCTAGACAGGGTTCGCGCTCGCGACGCTGCTCACGCAGCTTCCTCCGGAGGTCGTTCGAGGGGCCTTGCGCTCGGTCACGGACGGCACCTCGTCGAAATCGTGCGGGGGCGGAGGCGAGGTCGTGTACCACTCGAGGGTATCCGCCTGCCACGGGTCGTTGCCCACGCGAACGCCATGACCGATCGTCCGCCAGACGTTGACGACGAAGAAGATGATCGCGATCCCCATGACGTAGTAGCGCGATCAGTCGACGCGAGGTTGTAGCCCTCCCAGCTCTCGTCCGAATACGTGTCGATCTCCTCGGCATCCCCTTGTGACCGACGATGAACTGCATGATGAACGCGACGTTGAAGCCGATCAGCAGAAATCCAGAACTGCCACTTCCCGAGTCGCTCGCTCGAGACGTTCGGCCGAACATCTTCGGCCACCGGTAGAAGAGGCCGCCGCGAAGACGGCGAACAGCGTGCCGCCGAACGAGCCGCGTAGTGGAACTGGGCGACGGCGAAGTAGCTGTCGTGGACCTGCCGAGTCGATCGGGAAGGGCTGCGAGGTAGATCCCGGTGATCAGGACCGGTGACGATGACCGACCAGGAAGCCGAGCGCGTACAGCATCGCCGAGTCGAAGCGGACGCTGCCGCGCCAGAGAGTCGCGAGCCAGCTGACGACGATGATCCCGAACGGGACCGCGACGACGGAGTGCTGCGAGGACGGACAAGACACGCAGCGATACCGGCAGGTCGACTGAGGACGCCATCGCGACCCCACACGATCATCGAGAGGAAAACGATCGCGGCGGTGGACGCGACGAGTGCCGTCATGGCAGCGACGATCGCCTTGTAGCCGACGATCGGCTTGCGTGCAAAGACCGGGAGAACCTCCGGAGATGATCCCGATCACGGGCAACTACGATCACGCAGATCTCGGGATGCCGGAGGAACCAGAACGCGTTTCGATCGAGGGCCGAGCCGCCCTCCGCGGAGCTGAAGCAGCGCGTGTGAACGTCCCAAGGCCCGAGGAGACTCCGCGGTCGAGCAGGAGCAGCGATCAGCCCTGCTCCCACCACCGGAAGGACGGCCATGAGGAGCCACGCATACAGCTCCGATCGACCATACGAACAATGGCATTCGCGTCCAGGTCATGCCAGGTGTTCGAAGGTTGTGGATCGTGACGATGAAGTTGATCGCGCTTGCGAGCGCGGACGCGGTGACGAAGAGGACGGCGAGAACCCAGTAGTCCTGGTCCGCCTGCGTCGCGAGAGCAGAGGTCGGCGGTCCAGCCGCTGCGCGTGCTGCCTCTCCGTGGGCGAAGAAGCTCAGCATGAGGACGCGCCGCCGAAGACGAAGAGCCAGTAGGAGAGCGTGTTGAGGCGTGGGAACGCGACGTTGGTCGTGCCGATCATGAGTGGCACGAGGTGGTTCCCAGGGCCGGCGAAGAAGGGGGACGATGACGAAAAACACGAAGCAACGTGTCGGAGACCGAGAGCAGCTCGTGGAAGCGGTCGGCGCCGAGCACACCCCCGTTCGCTTGCGAGAGCTGCAGCCGGAAGACGAGTGCCATGAGGCCCGCGAGAGCGAAAGAGACAAGCCCAGTCCCGACGTAGAGGATGCCCGATGCGCTTGTGATCCGTCGTGACGAGCCAGCTCGCCACTCTGCCGCGTTGCCAGGCCGGAGCCGTCGCAGCGCTAGCGGTCACTCGGTGGACCCCCGACCGCGAGAAGCAAGAGCGCGTGCACCCCTGCCATTCTATGAACGTGCCAGAGGGACCGTATCGGGGAACGCGCGTATCTGCCTGCGCCGACGTGGTACGCCCGTTCGAGGTCTTCGTGAACAGGTGGCCAGGAGGAGGGGCGCGACTATCGCATCGACGGCCGCACTCTCGTGTTCGGGGAGCCGAAGACGGAGGCAAGCTGGGGCTTCTGGCGCTGGCTCTCGCTGTCGATCAGGGTCGTGGGCACGTATCGCCAGAACGACTCCGTGGACGTTGCGTACCGGCGCAGCGGTAAGCCGGTTGTGGCGTCGAGGCTTCCGCTCGAGCCGCTGAGCTAGCCGCTGAGCTCGCCTGCGTACAGGACGCCCGTTGCGGCTCGATGGCTCCAGCTTCGATGAGTGCTCGCTCGACGGGCTCCACCGCGTCGTCCAGTCGATGGGAGTACAGGTAGGCCACCTCTTCCGACACACGCTCGACGAAGAGCCGGTCGAGCTCGCGGCGCAGCTCGTTGAACGGATGAACGTCGGCCAGATCGTGCTCGGATTCGTGCAGCCACGCATCGAAGCTCGCGGACACGCCGTCCTCGTTCCTCGCACGTCGCTGCTCGTGGTACCACCGCGCCGTGGCGCCGAGTCCCTCTCCCCGTGCAAACTCCTGTAAGACGAGCGTGCCCCGGGCCGCAGGAACGGAGGCGACCTTTGTCGAACGCCACGCCGAGGCTCGACGTGATGGAGCGAGAGGCTGGCGACGACCCGCGTCGAAGCCGAGCTCGTCGTCGAGCTCTATCGAGCGTGAGGCGGCGGAAGATCGCGCCCTCGGGCGCGCGCGGATCGATGGCGGTCACGTCGTAACCGTCGGCGGCAAGGGCGAGAGCGAGCTCGCCGTCTCCGCAACCGATCTCGAGCAGACGAGCAGGCGGGGACGGAAGCTGCGCTCGTGCGAAGGCGTGAATCGTTCGAGTCGCAGGCTCGCGCGCAGCTCGGAATCCGCGCGAGCGTTCTGCTCGAGCTGCCAGAAGCGCCTGGAGCTCCTCGAGCTCAGTCTGCGCTGAATCCCGCCAGCAGGCGCTGGTTGAATGCCTGCACCGCTCGCAGCATCTCGGCGTGCTTCGCGCGACCCGCATCCGTGAGCTCTGACGCTGACTGCACGCCGGTCGTTCGTGTCGCGGCGACGTACGACGAGGCCCTCCTCTTCGAGGCCGTCGATGTGGCGCGTGAGCGTCGGAGCCTTCGATCGGAGCGCGCGCGCGAGCTCATGCTGTGTCCTCCACTCCTCGCCCTTCAGGTTGGTGAGGATCGAACCACGTCGGCACCGAGCCGCCGACCTCGGCGCAAGCGCGTCGTTGAACGCGCGCCGGCGACGCGCTTCGCGGGTGGGCGAGCTGCGAGGCCGATCGGAGTTCCCGGTGCGACGCGCGGCCCGATAGTAGCGTTTTGATAGCGCTCCTAACGGTTAGATGGCTAACGAACTGGCAACAACGGGATCGAGGTCCAGCGGGCTCGTTCGCGAGTACAAGAAGGGCCCGCGCGCAGTCGACGGGATCGACATCTCGGTCGCGCCCGGCGAGATCTACGGCTTCCTCGGCCCGAACGGCGCCGGGCAAGTCGACGACCGTCCACGTCCTGACGACGCTCCTGCCCGCCGACCGCGGGGACGGCGCTCGTCGGCGGCTACGACGTCGTCAAGGACGGGCCGAAGATCCGCGGGCTCATCGGCGTCGCGCTGCAGGAGGCCGCGCTCGACCCGCTCCTCACCGCGCGCGACCACCTGCGCCTGCAGGCGACGCTGCAGAGCGTCCCGAAAGAGGAGCGCGGCCGCGCGCGCAGAGGAGCTCCTCCACCGCGTCGGGCTCGTCGACGCCGCCGACCGCAAGGTCGCCGGCTACTCGGGCGGCATGAAGCGGCGGCTCGATCTCGCGCTCGCGCTCGTGCACAGCCCGCGCATCCTCTTCCTCGACGAGCCGACGACGGGCCTCGACCCGCAGAGCCGCACCGACATCTGGAACGAGGTCGCGCTCATGCGCGCGCGAGGCGGGCGTGACGCGTCTTCCTGACGACCCAGTACCTCGAGGAGGCCGACGTCCTCGCGGACCGGGTCGGGATCATCGACGCAGGCAAGATCGTCGCCGAGGGCACGCCCGCCGAGCTCAAGGCCGAGATCGGGCGCCCGAGCGTCGCACGCGATCCCGCGGACCGAGGACGACCGACCCAAGATCGCCGCGTTTCTCGCGCAGTTCGGCGAGCCGCTCGCGTCGACGCGCGACGTCGCGGTGCGTCTCCGAACGACGGGCTCGGGCTCACCGACATCGTGCGGGCGGTGGACGCGAACGGCGTCGACATCGCCGACCTCGAGCTGCACGCCCCGACGCTCGACGACGTCTTCCTCGCGAAGACCGGCCGGACGCTCGAGGGCGCGGCCGAGGAGGCCGAGACCGTCGGGCAGGAGCAGCGGCGCGAGTGAGCATCGACGACGACGCAGGTCGGCGCGATCGCGCGGCGCTCGGTCGTGCGGACCGTCGCGTCAGCCGGCGAGCATCATCCCGCCGCTCGATCTTCCCGGTCGCGCTCATGCTCGTGAACGCCGGCGGGCTGCGCGCGTCCACCAGCTTCCCGGGCTTCCCGACCGACTCGTTCCTCGCGTTCGCGCTCGCCGTGCCGTTCATCCAGGGCGCGCTCTTCTCGACGATGAACGCGGGCACCGACATCGCGCGTGACGTCCAGACGGGCTTCGTCAATCGGCTCTCGCTGACGGCGCTGCGCGACTGGGCGCTCCTCACCGGGCAGCTCGCGGGCATCGTCGTGCTCGGGCGTCGTCCAGGTGCGTCTTCTACATCGCCGTCGGGCTGACAGCGGGCGTGCGGTTCGAGTCGGGACCGGCCGGAATCGCGGTCCTTGCTCGTCTACGGCGCGATCGTCGCGCTCGCGTTCGGCGCGCTCGGCGCCTGGCTCGCCTACCGCACCGGCTCGGGCGAGACGATCCAGGCGCTCTTCCCCGTGCTCTTCGTCTTCCTCTTCATCTCGTCGATGAACACGCCGCGCAACCTCATCGGCGTCGACTGGTTCCGCATCGCTGCCACGCTCAACCCGGTCTCGTACATGATCGAGGCCGTCCGCAGCCTCATCATCACGGGCTGGGACTGGCGAGGCGCTCGGGCTCGGCTTCGGCTTCGTGATCGTGCATCGGCGTCGTGTCGCTCGTGCCTCGCCTCGCGCGCGCTGCGAACGCGGATGACGCGGACGTGAGGCTGCAGACCTGGAACGTCATCGCGGGCGTGGCGCTGGCGGACGCTGAAGAACGCCCTCACGAACCCGCAGATCCTCCTGCCGACGCATGATGTTCCCGCTCTTCTTCTTCGTCGCGCTTCGCCGGCGGGCTGTCGCAGGTCTCGAAGGTCCCCGGCTTCGACTACCCGCCCGGCTACACGGCGTTCCAGTTCGTGTTCGTGCTGCCTGCAGTCGGCCGCGTTCAGCGGCGTCTTCACCGGGTTCGGCGTCGCGCGCGACTTCGAGGGCGGCTTCGCGAAGCGCCTCATGCTCGCCGCGCCGCGGCGGAGCGGGATCGTTCTCGGATACGCGTTCGCGGCGCTCGTCCGCTGGTCGATCGTCGCCGTGCTGCTCACGGTGATCGCGTTCATCGTCGGCATGAACGTCGGCGGCGGCGCGGTCGATCTGGTCGGGCCTGTACGTGCTCGCGGCGCTCGTGAACTTCTGCGGGCTTCTTCTGGGCCGGCGGGATCGCGATGCGGTTCCGCACGATCCAGGCCGGGCCGCTCATGCAGATGCCGGTGTTCCTCATCCTCTTCTTCGCGCCCGTCTACGTGCCGCTGAACCTGCTCTCAGGGCTGGATCCACGGCGTCGCGACGTCAATCCGCTGACGTACGTCCTCGAGACCGGCCGCGGCTTCGTCGCGGGCGACGCACCGCACGTCGCCGGCGCGTTCGCGATCGCGATCGGCCTCGGCCTGCTCGTTCTGGGTCTGGGCGTTCCGCGGCCTGCGGAACGCGGAGGCCGCGGGCGCCTAGGCGCGCTCGGCGTCCAGCACGCGCAGCAGCGCGTCGACGACCTGCGGGTCGAACTGCGCGCCCGGAGGCCTCGACGAGCCGCCGCCTCGCCTCGTCCTCGCCGAGCGACTTGCGGTACGGGCGGTCGGTCGTCATCGCGTGGAAGGCGTCGCACGCGAGGACGATCCGCGACTCGAGCGGGATCTGCTCGCCCGACAGGTGGTCCGGGATAGCCCGGTTCCGTCGTAGTGCTCGTGCGCGCAGCGGACGATCGAGCCGCACCTCGCCGAGCTGCTCGATCGGGCGCGAGGATGCGCTCGCCGAGGATCGGGTGCGTCTCGACGATGCGCGCGCTCCTCGGCGGTCGAGCGGGCCCGGCTTCGTGAGGATCCGTGACGGGATGCCGATCTTCGCCGATGTCGTGGAAGAGCGCGCCGAGCTCGAGGCGCTTCAGCTCGTGCGCCTCGAGGCCCGAGCTCCTGGCCGACCTCGCAGCGCGAGGTCGGTGATCCAGCGCGCGTGTGAGGACGTGTACTCGTCGTTCGCCTCGAGCGCGTTCGCGCAGCGCCTCGACCGTGGAGAGGAACGTGCGCTCGAGCGTCTCGTAGCTCGCTGCGCGTCTGCAGCGCGAGCCGTGTCTGGCGCGCGATGCTCGCCAGGAGCTCGAGGCTCGCGGTCGTCGTGGTCAGACTTCGGCGGCGATGCGCCGCCGCGACGACGCCCCAGCGACCGTCGACGACGAACGGGCGCGATCGCGAAACGACCCTCGGTGCCGTCGGGACCGGCGCGATCGGCCGCGTAGTCCGCGCGGCTCGACGGTGAACGGCTCGCCGGCGCGTGAGCCACGGCTCGAGGAACTCGGCGGGGATGCGCGTGAGCGCCGCGCCTCGTGTCGTCGCGTTCGGGAAGGCGGCGCGGGACACGAGCGCGCCGCCCGGCGCGTCCTGCAGCCAGACCGGACGTGCTCGGGCTCGCGAGGATGCTCGCCGCGCCCGTCGACGACGCGCTCTGCCACGTCGGCGATGCCGCGCTGCCTCGGCGAGATCGCGCGCGAGCGCGAGGAGCGCCTTCGCGCTCTCCGCCTCGCGCCGCTGCGGCCTCGTAGAGGCGCGCGTTCTCGAGCGCGACGGACGCGTGCCCTGCCAGCACCTCGAGCAGCCGGAGATCGTCCGCGTCGAACTGGTCGAGGCCGAGCTTCGGAGATGCACGATGACGCCGGTCACGCGCGCGCCCGTAGCGCAGCGGGACGGCGAGCAGCGACTCCTCGATCTCCGCCGTGCCGGCGATCTGCTCGCCGAACTCGTGGCTGCGGCCGCGTCCCCGACGAGGAGCGGTCGCCCGTCTCGGCGACGCGGCCGGTGATCCCGCGACCGACGCTGCGTCGGCAGCAGCTTCACCGGATCGCCCGGTCACGAGCGCGTGAGGTCGCCGCGGAACGCGACCGGCACGAGGTCGTCCTCCTCGCGGAGGAAGACGCGGCAGTTGTGGTAGTCGATCGAGGAGCCGGAGCTCGTCCGAGATCGTCAGCCCGATCTGCGCGACGTCGTTGAGGCGCGAGAGCTTCCCCGACAGGCTCTGGAGCATCTTCAGGTGCGCGATCGAGCGCACGTCGTCGCGGCGGACCTCGGCTCCGACGGGCCGCTCGCGGTCGCTCTCGTCGAAGGGACGATGAGCCCGTTCCCGCGCGCCTTCGCGGTCATCATCGCGGCCTCGGCGCATGCGACGAGCTCGCGCGGGTTCGCTGCGTTCTCCGGGCCCGACCGCGATCCCGGTGGAGACGGTGAGCTTGCCCACCGCGTCCGCCTCGAGCTTCGACGAGCTGCTCGCCGATGCGCTCGGCGAGCGCGATCGAGCTCGTCGAGGTCGCCCGACGGGAAGGATCACGGCGAACTCCTCGCCGCCGACGCGGCAGACGACGTCGCTGGCACGCACGGTCGCGCGGAGGACGTCGGCGACCTGGTAGCAGGAGCTGGTCGCCGATGCCGTGCCCGTAGACGTCGTTCACCTTCTTGAAGTCGTCGAGGTCGAGCATCACGAGCGCCGACCGTCTCGTGCGCGGCCGACGCGCGCAGGAGCTCCTGCCGGAGCCGGTCGTGGAAGGCGCGGTGGTTGTAGAGGCCGGTCAGGGCGTCGGTCTCGGCCTGGTGCTCGAGCCGCGCGCGGATGTGCGCGTTGTCGATGGCGAGGGCCGCCGCGTCGCCGAAGCGCTTCGCGAGCAGGAACTCCTCGTCCGAGAACGCGGCGTCCTCGCCGACGCGGTAGATGTTGAGCGTCCCCTTCAGCTGCCCGCGCGCGATGAGCGGGACGGCGATGAGCGCCTCGGGCTCGATCGGCGTGCCCGGGACGAAGCGCACGCGCGGGTCGAGGTGCGCCCGGTTCGCGAGCACGGCCTCGCGGTGGTCGACCGCCCAGCCCGTGATGCCCTCGCCGAACGAGAACGACTCGCTCATGACCTCGTCCGCCCACTCGCTCCGCGCGCGAGCACGGCGCGCAGCTCGCGCTTCGCCTCGTCCGCCTCGTAGATGTGGACGTCCTCGTAGGGGATCAGCTCGGCGAGCGTGTCGCGCGATCCGCTCGAGCAGGGCGTCGAGGCTCTGCTCGGAGAGCACGTCGTGGAAGATCTCGGCCGAGGCGCCGGTACGGCTCGGCCGAGCCGCTCGAGACGAGGCTGATCTGAGGCCGGGGTGCCGGATCGATGGGTGCAGGGTCGGACATGCCGCCTCGGACCTCATCGGACGCCGCCGAACCCGGCTTGAGAGCGCCTCTGCGAAGATCCCCGGCCGATGGAGGCGCCTCGACGCGCGCATCGCGCTGCTCGATCGTGGCTGATCGACCACGCGCCGACGTTTCCGCCGGCCTCGCTGGCCTCCGGGTGAGGCGCTGGACGAGGACGCGCGTGCGGTGAGCGAGCCCTCACGTTCGCGCTCGCTCGGCTGCGTGTGGCCGGCGTCGCGACTGCGGTGAGCTCGCCGGCGACGGAGCGCGGCGTCAGTGCTGTTCTCGACGCGCCGCTCGCCCGAGGACGCGCGAGATCGAGGCCGTCGAGGCGCGGTATCGGGACGACCTCGTCGAGCTGCGGGGGCTCGCGAGGGAGGTCTACGTCGAAGTGCCGATCGACGAGGCGCTCGAGCCGCGCGCTCGACGCGCGTCGCGGAGCATCGGGCTGCGGGCGAAAGGTGCGATGCGGCGGAGCCGTCGTTCCGAGCGACGCGGAGCTCGCGGGCTTCGTTCGTGGCGTGCCGGGAGCGCGGGTTGGTGTTCAAGGCGACCGCCGGGCTCCATCACGCTGTGCGCTCGAACGGCGAGCACGGCTTCCTCAACCTGCTCGCGGCCGTGGTCTTCGAGAGGGCATGAGGAGGCGGCGCTCGCGGAGACCGACTCGGAGCGCATTTGCGCTCGACGCTGACGCGTTCTCGTGGCGCGAGGCAGAGCGCCGGCGCTGCCGAGCTCGCTCGCGTCCGGCACGAGCGTCTTCCATTCGATCGGCAGCTGCAGCTTCTTCGAGCCGGTCGAGGAGCTCGAGGCGCTCGGGATGCTTCCCTGCATGACCGGCGGAGTCGGCTTCGGCGTCTTCTCGGTCGGCGGTGACTCGCCGCGCGTCGGGTTCCGCGTCGGACACGACGTCCTCGACCTCGCGGCGCACGGCCTCGGCGCGGTCTTCGACGCGCCGACGCTGAACCCGTTCCTCGCGCTCGGCCGCTCGTCGCTGGGAGGACACGCGTCGCGCGCATCGACGAGGCTCGTCCACGCAGGCGCCGATCTCGTGCCGCTCGAAGACGCGACGTCGGCCTTCCGTTCACGGTCGCGCGACTACGTCGACTTCTACTCCTCGCTCGAGCACGCGACGAACCTCGGCCGTCTCTTCCGCCCGGACGCCGAGCCGCTGCTCCCGAACTGGCGCCACCTGCCGGTCGGCTACCACGGCCGCGCCGGGACGGTCGTCGTCGAGCGGGACGCCGATCGTGCGCCCGTGCGGCCAGGCGAAGCCGCCGACCGAGGACGTCCGCGCTTCGGGCCGAGCGCGGCGGCTCGACATCGAGCTCGAGCTCGGCTTCGTCGTCGAGGTCGGCGAGCCGGCTCGGCGAGCCGGTGCCACGGCGAGGCGTTCCGCGACCACGTCTTCGGCGTCGTGCTCGTCAACGACTGGAGCGCGCGTGACATCCAGGCCTGGGAGTACCAGCCGCTCGGGCCCGTTCCTCGGAAAGTCGTTCGCGACGTCCGATCGGGGCGTGGGTCACGCCGCTCGCGCTGCTCGAGGACCGGTTCGTGCCGGCTCCGCAGCAGGATCCCGAACCGCTGCCGTACCTTCGGACGGAGGGCGACTGGGCGCTCGACATCGAGCTCGAGGTCGAGCTCGGCCGGCACCGTCGTCTCGCGCACGAACGCGCGCGGCCTCTACTGGACGATGCCGCAGCAGCTCGCGCATGCGACGGTGAACGGCGCGTCGATCGCGACCGGCGACCTGTTCGCTTCGGGGACGATCTCCGGCCCGGACGCACGGGAGCGAGGGCTCGCTCATCGAGCTCACGCGGAACGGTGAGCATCCGATCGGGCTCGCGGACGGCTCCACGCGAGACGTTCCTCGAGGACGACGACGAGGTCGTGCTGCGCGGCCGGGCCGGTGAGCTCGAGCTCGCCGAGGTGCGCGGCATGGTCGTCCCCGCGCGCTGCTAGGTCGTCCGCGGCGGGAAGCGTGCCCGCGCGGTACAGCTGACCTTCGAGGCTGCGTCCGAGCAGCTTCCGCGAGCCACTCGCGTCGTTCGGATGAGGCGCGTCGAGGTCGATGCCGGTGCTGACGCCCTCGCGCTCGAGCGCGTAGACGAGGTCCTCGGTGGCGATGTTCCCGGTCGCGCTCGGCGCGAACGGGCAACCGCCGAGGCCTCCGACCGACGCGTCGAGCACCGATCGCGCCCGCCTCGAGCGCGGCGAGCGCGTTCGCGTAGCCCGGTGTTCCGCGTGTTGTGGAAGTGACCGCCGACCGGGACAGCCGAGCTCGCCGACGCGCTCGGTCAGCGACCGTACCGGCGCTCGGCGTCGCGACGCCGATCGTGTCGGCGAGGACGATCGCGTCCGGCTGCGACCTCCGCGACGCTGCTCGGCGATCTCGACGACACGGCTCGGATCCACCTCGCCCTCGAACGGGCACCCGAACGCGACGCTCAGCGTCACCGTGCAGCGCGACGCCGTCGCCGCGCGCCCGCGCGGCGATGCCGCCGCGCCGTCGCGATCGAGTCCTCGACCGCAGCGCCCTGGTTGCGCTGGTTGAACGACTCCGTGACGCCGAACGCGAACCGCACCTCGTCGAGTCCCGTCGCGAGCGAGCCGCTCGTACCCGCGCTCGTTCAGCGCGAGGCCGGCGCACGAACGAGTCCCGGGCAGGCACCGACGGCCGCGACGACCTCCTCCGCACCCGCCATCTGCGGGCACGCGCCGCGGGTCGACGAAGCTCGCGACCTCGATCGCCGGAAGCCTGGCGTCGGCCAGCCGCCGCACGAGCTCGGCGCGGACGTCGACATCGAGGATCTCGGGCTCGTTCTGCAGCCCGTCGCGTGGCCCGACGTCATAGACCGTGACGCGCGACGCGCAGCCATGCGGCAGGCCACGATATGCCAGGCGACAGCTCGACAGTCTCTCGCGCGCGCGTGTCGTTGTAGCCTGACGGTCGTGAGCGGAGCGATCGTGGTCGGCGTCGACGGGTCGGAGGCCTCGCGCGAGGCGCTCCGCTGGGGTGCCGAGGAGGCGCGCCTGCGGTCGGCGCCGCTCGTCGCGGTGCACGCGTGGTCGTTCATGCCGCCGCAGCCGATCGGCGATCCCGGGATGCTCGCGATGCCCGCGGGCGACCTTCCGGGCAGCTCAGTGCCGAGAGCGACGCGGCACAGGATGGCGCTCGACGAGGTCGATCGCCGAGGCACTCGGCGTCGCGAGCCCGGAGGTCGAGGTCGAGCGCAGGCTGCGTCGAGGGCGACGCCGGCGAGCGCGCTCGTCGCGGAGAGCGCCGAGCGCGGAGCTCGTCGTCGTCGGCTCGCACGGGCGCTCCGGGCCTGACGGCGGCGCATTCTCGGCTCGGTCAGCCGGCACGTCGTCGACCACGCGGCCTGTCCCGTGGTCGTCGTGAAGAGCTGCCGGCCTAGAGCGAATCCGTCCGTCGCGGCGAGCTCGCGATCGCGATCGGTGATGCCGCCCGCGGTGTGCGTCCACCAGCGAAGAGTCACCTTGCGGTAGCTGATCGCGATGTCCGGATGGTGGTCCTCCGCCTCGGCAAGCGCGCCGACGCGATTCACGAACTCGAGCGCCTCGAGGAAGCTCGGGAGCTCGAACGTGCGCTCGAGCGCGCCGTCCACCTCTTGTCCAACCGTCAGGAGCCACGACGCCAGTATCTACGATCGGCGGCGAGTGACAGTCTCGACCGAGGACACTCCCGGCACAGCGGCACCTCCGGCAGAGTCGAGAGCGCGCGGGGCGCGAGCTCGTCCTCGAGGTCGTCTTCCGGCCGCTCTCGAACCTGCTCGTCGCCGGTTCTCGCGCGAACCGGAGTCGCACCGACCGCCGTCGTCCTTGCCAACGCGGTCACCGGGCTCGTCGCTGCGCTGGCCTCTGGCCCGCGGCGAGCTGCTCGCCGCCGCGTTGCTCCTGCAGCTGAAGACGCTGCTGGACAACGCGGACGGCCAGCTCGCACGCGTCACCGGGCGCGTCACACTCACCGGCCGCTACCTGGACACGGAGGCCGACCTCGTCGTGAACGCAGCCGCTCTTCGCCGCACTCGGTCACGTCACCGGGCAAGCCCGTCCTCGCAGCGGTGGCGTTCGTGGCGTTGACGCTCGTGCTCGCGGTCGATTTCAACGTGACCGAGCTGTATCGCGAGCAGCGCGGCCTATCGGCCCTTCTCCGGCGCGTGCAGGCGGACGTGTCGAGCGAGTGCTCGAGAGGATCTACGCGCGTGGCTTCGCGCAGCTCTGACCGTCTCGTTCGCACCGTTCTCCGAGCGCAGGTTCGCGCGCCTCGCAGTCGCCGGGGCGCCTCCCGAGCGTGTGCACGAGGCTCGCCTGGCGTACATCGACGGACTCGCGGTCGACGCGCTCGCCAACCTCGGGCTCACGACGCAACTCGCGTGCTCGGCGTCTGCCTCGCTCTCGGAGTCCCCGAGGCGTATCTGTGGCTCGCCGTCGCCGGTCTCCTCGCTGCCCGTTCTGTTGCAGATCCGCGCTGAGCGGCGCGCGCGAGCCGTCGTTCTAGAACGCGCCGCGCAGCGTGAGCGCGCTGGCCGTTCATCGACGCGGCGTCATCGGAGCAGAGGTAGGCGATCGCCTCGGCGATCTCCTCCGCGGGCGTGAAGGTCGAGAAGTCCTTGTCCGGGCTCTCCGGCGCGCATGGCGGGCGTCACGATCGCCCCGACGACCACGATGTTCGCCGTCGCGCCGGTTCCCTTGAAGCCGGTCGGCCAGAGCGAGCGTCCAGGTCTCGGAGGCCGCCTTCGCCGCCGCGTAGGCGGCGTTCGGATGCGTCGGGGCTTGCGCCTGACCGGCGGAGACGAGCACGAAGCGACCGCGCCGCCCGCTCGCGATCAGATGCGGCGCGAACGCCTGCGTCGCGTGCTGGACTGTGCTGCACGAGGAGCGCGCTCAGGAAGTCCCAGTCCTCGAGCGGCGCCTCCTCGATCGGCGTGCCTCCGCGCCAGCCGCCGACGAGGTGGACGAGCCCGTCGACATGGCCGTCGTGTCTGCTTCGCGAGGTCGTCTGCCCAGCCTCGCGTCGCTGCCGGATCGAGGAGGTCGACGACGTCGGTCTCGATCGTGGGCTCGATCTCGGAGGCGAGAGCGTCGAGGCCCTCGCGATCGCGACCGCAGACGCACGTCCGACGATCCTTCCTCGGCCAGCCGGCGGACGACGGTCGGCCCGAGATTGCCGGCTCCACCTGCTACGGCGATGACGCGTCCCTCGAGGCCGAGACCCATGTCGCCACGCTAGCAACGCTTTCCGCGGTGCTGAGTAGCGTCCACGCATGGCAGGTCAGACATTCGCCGAGCTGCAGGCGCAGTTCCGGAGCATCTGGCCGACGGTGACGCTGCGGTCGATCGGAGACGTCAAGCGAACGGTCGTCGTCGTCCACTCGATCAGCTTCGACATCCCCGATCAGCTCATGCCCGTCTTCACCTGCGTACGAGGAGCGGTTCCTCTGCCTCGTCCTCAGCCTCTTGCAGGCGCTCCGCAGTCGCGCGTGATCTACGTGACCTCGCAGCCGATTCATCCCCGCGTCCTCGACTACTACTCCCGCTCGTCCCCGAGCTCGACACGCCGAGGCGCGGCGGCGCTTCGAAGCGGTGTCGCTCGTCGACGGTCGTAGCGAGCCGCTGTCGCGCAAGCTTCTCGCTCGTCCCGGCGCGCTCGAGCGGATCCGGCGGCTGATCGGCGAGCCGAGGTCGCGATGATCATCCCCTTCTGCATGACCTCCGGACGAGGTCGGGCTCGCCGAGGCGCTGCAGCTCCCGATCTACGGCAGCGATCCGGCGCTCAACTGGCTCGGCTCGAAGACCGGAAGCCGGAGCGTCTTCGCAGATGAGGGCGTGCAGCACCCGGCTGGGCTCGACGTCCGGCAGCACGCGACGATCTGCCGCCGCGCTCGTCGGAGCTCCGAGGGCGCGAGCCCGTCCGCGAACCTCGGCCGTGCTCAAGCTCGATCTGGGCGTGAGCGGCCTCGGGAACGCGCTGCTCGATCTCGATGCCGCAGAAGCGTGACCTCCGCGCCGCGATCGAGCTCGAGGACGAGAGAGATCGACGTCGATCAGTACCTCGCGCTCCTCGACGAGCAGGGCGGGATCGTGGAGGAGCGGATCGAGGGCGAGGACTTCCGGAGCCCGAGCGTGCAGCTACGGGTCAGCCCGGCGGGACAGGTGGACATCATGTCGACGCACGATCGAGGTCCTCGGCGGGGCGAACAGCCAGACGTACTTCGGCTGCCACTTCCCAGCCGATCCTGGATATGCGGCGCAGATCGCGGGCGAGGCGCTGAAGGTCGGTCGCCGACTCGCGCGAGAGGGCGTCATCTGGTCGCGCAGCCGGTCGACTTCGCCGTCGTGCAGCGCGCTGGAGCGCTGGCAGCCGTACGCGCTCGGAGATCAACCTGCGCTGCGGCGGCACCACGCATCCGCTCTTCGTGCTGACGAGCCTGACGGACGGGGTGTACGACCCGCTCGCCGGAGAATGGCGAACCGCGGTTCGGCGAGATCAAGCACTACGCCGCGACGGACCACCTCGACTCTCCGGCGTACCAGTCGCTGACTCCCGACGACCTGCTCGACGTGGTCGCCGAAGCAGGCCTGGGGTGGGACGGCGGAACGCGAGGTCGGCGTCGTCCTGCATGGTGAGCGCGATCGCCGTCGCCGGCCGGATCGGGCTGACGGCGGTCGGCGACACGCTCGACGAGGCGCGCCAGCGCTACTTCGGCGTGAAGACCGCCGTCGATGTCGCCGCCGAACGCGCGCATCCAGCTTGCGTCAGCGGGGAGCGCACACGACCGCGAACTGCGTCCCATGGGCGATGTTTCCGACTCAACATCGACGGGAACTCTGAACCCCGCGGAGAAGCTTCCGGACGATCTGAGTTCCATGGATACGACCGAGCTGTCCGCGCAACGCGACACGCGATCAGATTGATTCTCGAAGTGCGGTCGCCGCGGCTTGCAGACGATCACTGACGTCGGCTAGTTCTCGCGCAGCTAGGTCAATGCGCTCTTGCTGCATTTGCGCGCGCTCTTGCTGGTGGTCAACGAGGTCTTGCTGGCTGTCAGCGCGCGCTTGTTGGCGATCAGCGCGCTCGGTCATCGCCTTGAGGTCTCTTCGCCATCGCCTCGACCGTGCGAGTGAGATCAGCCAACTGCTCAGCGACACTGGCAATGTCCTCTCGGGTCGTCACGTGGCGGGAACCTATGAAGGCGAGGCCGAACGCCGCACGCACCTGGCCCGAGGCGGCGCGCCTCGTGCCGCTCGTCGGGCGCTGACTCCCCCGCGCCCCCCTGGCCCCTGCGAGGCTGGAGCGGCAAGCAGTGCCCTATCGTGAGTGACCGTGCGGCTTGCTTCGGCCTGGCGGTAGGCGGTCCCACCAAGTCGAGGGAAACTCCCCGCCATCTGCCGCCGCCGCGCGTTGAACAGGTCGCAGTGGGGGCCCCGAGAAGGGACCCCACCGACCGTGCTACGTGGGGTACTACGCCGAAGGGACCGGCTGCGGGGCGACGCCCTTCGGAGTGCGGTTCCCGAACAGTCGAAGGGCGGGCTCGCCTCCGCTGAGGGTGCCTCCGGCCGCCAGGATGCCGAAGCCGATCCCGGAGAGCAGGAGGGCGATGCCGACGACGATCGCGAAGAGCGAGATCGACTCGGCCATGTAGCTCGCGTTGAGAGCGGTGCTGAGCGCGGTCGCGGTCACCCACAGGTTGCGGGCGGAGTTGGCGACCGGCTGACCATCAGCCTGCAAGGCCATTGCGGCGTCGTTTGTGCCCTTGCCATCCTGCGGTGGCGAAGCGCGGCATCTGCGAGTACGTCAGCCCACCGGAGGCTTCGAGCGCATGGATGCGCATGTAGCTGGCGAATGCGCGTGCCTTGGTGCCGTTGTCGATCGCTTCGCCGGCAACGCTCACCGTCGGATAGCTGAGCGTCGATGGGCAGGCCCGCCTTCTTGGCCTCTTCCCTGATCAGCGCGGGAGTCATGTCGGGCGAACCGACGATGAACTCCTGCTTCAAGCTGTTCTGCACGGTGCTGCGGCCGTTGACGCCCATCACGATCGCGACGACGCCAAACACGATCAACACGGCTGCGGAAACGAACCCGCCAATCTGGAGTAGCTTTCGCATCTCTGCCTCCTTGAAAACAGGCACTCCGCGTCTAACGCGACGGGATTACTGTCTCGGTGGACTCCAACGCGGCGCGTCGGAGCTGTACGGCGGAGGGCCTGGCAAGCCCGGCCCTCCGCCGAGTGCGGTGAGGTCGAGCTAGAGCGGCCGCGAGAACGCTGCCGCTGCTGCGGAGCAACGATCTTGCCGCTCGTGATCTTGGGCTCGTTGGGGAGAATCGTCTCGAGCTTCTCCTCGCGGATCCACGTTGTGACGAGCTTCGTCGACTCCATGCCCTGCTCAGGCGTCTCGAAGAGACCGAGCGAGCTGAAGACGCCGTTGCCGGCATCGATCAGGTAGTAGCCCTTGAACCCGGGCAGCTTGCTCGAGCTTCGGCATGAGGGTCTCGTTGACCTTGCTCGTGAGCTCGGTCGTGCGATTCGGTCCACACCGTCGTAACGGCGAATGGTTGCGAACATGTGATGCTCCTTCGTTCCTCTCAGGACAGGAGAGTCCGAACGAACTCCCTGCTGCGCTCAGGTCGGGGAGACAATCGAAGAGGAAGCGAGAATCCTCGACGGCGTCAGGGACAACCAACGCGCCATCCACCTTAGCCGCGATACGCACCTCGCCGTGTTGCGTCGCCTCGTCACGGCGTACTTCTAATGAGACACTCGTCTTGTGTCGAAGTGGCGGTACGCGCTCGTCGGCTGGCTCGTATGGAGGTACTGGAAGCGTCGATTTCGCAGCAAGCTCCGCATTCTGCGCGCCTGAAGATATTTCTTCTTGAGCTGGTCGCTGGCCTTCGATCCGTGTGCAACGCTTTACCCCGCTCACATGAAGTCGTTGTCTCGCGCAACGTCTGGGCGTACCTAACTACGTCACGGACCAGCTTTACCCCTCCACGCGCCTCCTCGCCGCGGAATTCTTACGCCCCGGACACGGGCACATCACCAGACAACGATTCCGTCACGGTCGTGAAAGTCGGACATCAAAAGCCCCGCGTCGCATTCGCGAGCCAGTACTTCGCTGGGGTGCAGGCGAATCCGCATCGTCGCACCCGGCCGAGGCTTGGTGCTCGCGGTGCTCGCTCTCGGTTGCGCTGCTTACGCCACTGCTCCAGTCCCTCGTCGTGCCTGCGCTGCCGACTCTGCAGCACGACCTCGGGACGACCCCGTCCGGCGTGACCTGGATTTTCACGGCCTACCGCTTTCTCCCGCCTCAGTCGCTACTCAATCGCAGGTCGGCTGGGCGACATGTTCGGGGAAGAAGCGGACGCTGCTCGTCGTGCTCGCCGGGTTGGGTGGCGGCTGCGCTGATCGCCGCGCTCGCGACCACGCTGCCGGTGTTGATTGCGGCACGCACGATTCAGGCGTCGGCGGGGCGATGTTCCCACTGGCCTTCCGGAATCATCAGAGACGAGTTCCCACGCGAGCGCGTCATAAGCGGGATCGCGCTCATCGGGTCTGCTCGGGATCGGCAGTCTCGGAAGTCGTGCTCGCCGGGCCAATCTCGAGAATCAGCCACTGGCTCTTCGGATCCCGTGCATCGTCGATAATCATCGCCACCGCGTTCTTCATCCCTGAGTCGCCCATACGAGCTCCGGGCTCGGTGGCAATACGTAATGG
>ERZ1370068.11375-contig-9994_pt1 | contig 37687 bp, 55 predicted proteins | sample MGYA00561227_ERZ1370068 | MGnify/ENA primary metagenome ERZ1370068 (study PRJEB38410, sample SAMEA6850437) | metagenome | study: Metagenomic assessment of the ecological functions of the soil: analysis of the soil microbiota associated with the...
TGACGCGTTCGTGGTACGGGCCGCGCGCCCGCATGCCCGGAGGAGACTGGTCCTCGAAAAAGGAAACCGACGCGGCCATCGCCGCCATGAAGCAGCCGGCCGCCGCGCAGGCGATCAGCTCGCGGCGCTCTCCACGGGACGGCCGGCACGGCCAGCGGCAGCAGCAGCAGCGGGACGAGCGGCACCAGGTGCCGCGGCCCGTGCGCGTAGCCGCCTTCCGGATACGAGATACGCCGCGTAGAAGAAGAGCGACCGACAGCAGCGCGACGGCCAGACCAGCCGCGAGCGCGCGCTCGCGCCGCCAGCAGACGGGAGCGCCAGCAGGCCGAGCAGCGTCGCCGGCGCCCAGACGAAGAGGGACTTGCCCGGCGTGAGCAGCTGCACGAACAGCCCGCGCGGCACGTCCTCGAGCGTGAACGATCGCGCGGGCGGCTCGGGAATCATCGCGGCCAGGTTGTAGCCGAAGTCGAGCGGCTGCCCGAACCGGTACAGGTTCCACCCGATCTTGCCCCGCGGCGCCCAGCGCGCAACCCGCGGCCAGGACGATCGCCACGCGCAGGCGGCGCGCGCGCTCGCCACGGGATCGAGGAGCGCGGCGATGATGAACGCGGGCGCGATGACGACCGCCGTCGGTTTGGTCAGGATCGCCACGGCCAGCAGCAGCGCCGCCGACGCGACACGCGCGCCGGCGCCGCGTTCGCGCCGATCGCGCCTCGAGCAGCAGCGCGGCGGCCCAGGCGAACGCCGCCGCCAGCCAGGCTTCCGAATAGAGCGTCGTCCTGCATGGTCCAGAGAAGCGTGGCGCCGCCGAGGACGATCGCCAGCTGCACCGCTCGCTGGCGCGCGGCGCCGAGCGCCAGGCACGCGCGATAGAAGCCCGCGACGGCGAGGGCCGCGGCGAACGCCGTCGCGAACGTCGTGAGGCCGCCGACCAGCACCTCCCAGGCGATGCCGGCCGGCAGCGGCGCGCGAGGGACGCCTGCCAGCCGCGCGACCGCGCGGCCGCCAGGTGAAAGGGCGCGATGAGAAACGCGACGCCTGGGCCGTAGGGCGCGTAGGGCCGCCCGTCGGCGCCGAACTTGCCGAAGAAGATCGGCTGGCCGTCCTGCGTGATGGCGAGGGTCTGCGGAACCGAGAGGTCTCCGGCGTCGGCCAGGTTCGCCGCCTGAAAGTACACCTCGAACTCGTCGGGAACCCGGAAGGGGTTCCCGGAGGAGGTCAGCGCGTACAGCGCGAAGAAGCACCAGAAGAGGCGAATCCCCGGCCGTCCTCCGGTCATGCCGGCGGCGTGGCGGTTTTTCGCGGCGGGTTGAAGAACGGCGTCTTCACGACTTTCGCGCCGACGCGATGGCGCGACGGCTTCCACGGTCATCTCGAACTGCACGCTCGGTCCCTTCGGCGTAGTGCGGCCGGTCGATCGACGCGAGCGCGATCATCCGCTTCAGCACCGGGCGACCACGTCGTCGACGTCGCCTTGCCGACCTGGCGGCCGTTGCGGTAGACCGGCGTCGCGACGCGTGACGCCGTGGCGGCGACGGCGGGCGCGAGGCCGGCGGCGTCGTACAGCTTCTCGACCTCGTTCCAGTCGATCTCGAGGCCGACGATCTGCCGCGCGGCGCCGCGCGCGTGCTCCTCGCGCAGCGCGCGCTGGCCGATGAAGCGCCCCTTGTCGGGGCTCACCAGGCGGCCCATCCCGAGCTCGTAGGGGTGTACATCTGCGACGCGATCATCGCCTTGCGGCTGCTGAAGAAATCCACTTCGATCAGCAGCAGCCCCGCCTCGATCCGCGCGACGTCGAGCGCCAGCATCCCGGCCGGCTTGATGTCGAACGGGCGTCCGCCCTCCATCAGCGCGTCCCACACGTCGAGCGCGCGCGCCGCCGGCATCCAGATCTCGTAGCCGAGATCCCCGTATACCCGGTGCGCGAGATGTCGACGGGCACGCCGGCGATGGTGCCGCTGGTCACGCGGAAATACTTCAGGCGATCGATCTCCGCCTTCGCCACCGCGCGCAGCAGCTTCGCGGACGTCGGCCCCTGCAGCGCGACCGCGGCGATCTCTTCCGACACGTCCTCGATCTGGACGTTCATCCCGCGGGCGTTCTGCCGGAACCACCGCAGGCTCGGCGTCCGCCGCCGTCCAGCGGAACGTCTCGTCTCCGAGCCGCGACACCGTCCCGTCGTCAATCACCTTGCCGTGCTCGTCGCACCACGGCGTGTAGAAGACCTGCCCGACCGTCATCTTCGAGACGTCGCGGGTGATCAGCCGATCGACGAGGCGCGCGGCGTCGGGACCGGTCACCATGCACTTGAAGAGCGGCGAGACGTCGATCAGCGCCGCGGCGTTGCGGATGGCGTTGTACTCGTGCTCGTGGTGGCTCTCGTAGGCGCTGACGGTGTAATAGCCCGACCACTCGCGGTAGTTGAGGCTTTCGCAGAGCGGGAAGGTGCGCTCGTGGAGCGGCGTTCCGATCGGCATGGCGGCTCTATTGTGTCACGCGTCTGATTCAGGCCCGACGGCCTCCGGCCAGGGAGCCCAGTTATCCGGCGGGCCGGCGGCCGACGCCGGCGCCGTAGATGAACGACTCGGTCACGCCGTCAATCCGCAGGTCGCGCTCGACGATATCGTCGGAAAAGCGCCCCGTGCAGAACGGCGCCAGTCCGAGCCAGGTGGCTGCCAGGCAGAACGTCTGGCAGACGTGACCCGCTTCGAGCAGCACCGACCGGTAGGCGCGCGCGAACGGATATCGCCACTGCGTGCGCGCGAACACGGCCGTCAGCATCAGCAGCGCGCCGGCCGGCTCGCACCACGGCTGGCCCGCACGCACCGCGTGCAATCGTCTTTGCGGGTCGCCCTTCTTTGACGAGCTCCAGGCAATGCGCGTCGGCCACGTAGTGATAGAGGCCCGGCGCGAGCCGTGACGCTGACCGCGAGCAGATACGCTTCGAGCGGCTGGCGCGCCCGACGACGGCGACGCCTTCGCACCGGCCCTGAGGACCGAGCGCGCGCCCCGCAGGCGTTGCACGCCGACGTGGCGTAACATGAGCGGCGATGTCGCCGAGGGCGATCTGCTCCGCGGAGAATTTGCGCCACGAGCGCCGGGAGAGCAGCACGTCAGCGAACTCGCCGCTCCCGCCGGGCAGCAGGGAGCTGCGACGGCGGCGCGAGAGCACGCTTGATCTTCGGTGGGTGCCATGCGCCTCGGCATCGCAAGTCTCAGCGCGCGCTCGGTGGCCAGGCGATCGCGGGACCGGGATGCCTGGTGCTGGCGTGGAAGAACCCGGCCGCGATTCCACGCTCCCCACGTGTCAGCCGCGCGCTCACGCGGATCCACCGGCTGGTCGGAACGCACGAGCAGTTTCTAAACCATCGATCGCAGAAAGCCGTCCACCGAACCGGTGACGACCGTCGCAGGCGAGCGCAACTCGCCCGCCGGCGTCCAGTCGCCGCACAGCGTCAGCGTGCACGATGGCGTCGTTGACCACCGCTTTGCCCGCGGCGTAGTTCCACGTCACGACGCCCTCGTCGGTCCAGCATGAGATCAGGTGCCTGGCGCGGCGGAATCGCACCGACCGCGCCATCTAGCTCTTCGGTACTCCCCAGAGCGTATCGTTCCGGACGTCCTTCATAGAAGGCGTCGCGCTCGCCCTTCTTGAGGCCCCACAGCATCACGCTGTATTCCAGCAGGTTGTTCTCGCTGGCCTTGAGCGCTTCCGCCAGTGGCTTGAGGTTGGCCTTCGCGGGCGCCGCCGGACATTCCGGACGGCATGCCCATGCCCTTCAGAAATACGGCGAGTTGTCTTTGCAGCACGGATCCCCGGAGAGGTGATCATGTTCTTCGAGCTCCCTGTGCTTCTGTTCGGCGAAACGATACGGCAGGCCGGGCCCTGGGCTTCAGCGGGCTCTCCCGTGGTGGCGACGAGCACCCCGATCCCAGGAGCACAAACCATCCGCGCCGCGTCAGCTTCTGGTCTTGGCTCCGTCTTTGCCATCTGAATCCTTCCAAGGAAAGCCTATCAGCGCGAGGAGCCGCGCACGCACCGGGGATCGGATCGCAGCCGGCTCGAATCGGGGTCAAGTCAAATTCACGAGGGTCGAATCCTTCTGGTCGCCACGCCCGATCGAGGGCGTCCAGGGCCTCCCGGTCCTCCCGAGCGCGGCCAAAGTACTGAAAGCCGTCGTGGGTGGATACGTGGCGAGAGACGGCATGTTGCGGCCGACCTTCCAGCATCTGCGTGGCGTTCCTTCGCGCGGCCCGCAAGCGCATAGGCCCAGGCCAGTTCGCCGCGGAAGCGCGGGCTGTCGTCGCGCGCGCGCGGCGCTCGAACGCCGCCACGGCCTCCGCCGCTCCCTTCATCGCCACCGCGCGCGCCAGCAGGCGCTCCGCCGGATAGCCCGGATGCATCGCCGGGCCTGCAGCTGTTAATCGCCGTCGCACCGCCGGCTGAAAAACAGCGGCCGCCACGCCGCGGCTGATGATGGGCGCCACGCGGATCGCGCGCGAGCGCGCTCGCCGGATCTGCGCCAGGCCCTTCGCCCTCGCGGCCCATGTCCGAGAGGAAAGTTGCCGAGCCACTGGTGCGCGGTGGCGTAGCTCGAGTTCGAGCCGAGCGCATTGGCGGAAGCTGCGCCTCCGGGCGTCCTGCCAGTCCCACCTGAGGAAGAAATTGGTGAAGGCCGAGCGACGCGTGCGCCTCCCGCGATGGTCGGGAGTCCAGAGCCCGAGCGCGCGCTGGTGGCGCTGGCCGTCGGCCGCCTGCGGCGCCTTCCTCGCGCGGCACGGCGCCGAAGTCGCCGGCGAGGGGCGCGTATGTGTCACGGCCAGGCGGGCGTGGGGCCGGCGCATAGGTCGGATCTCTCCGCGATCAGCCTGCTGGAAGAAGCCGACGGCGCTCTCGCGGAGCGCCGGCACGGTCCGGCATGTTCCAGCGCTGGCGGCCGAGCAGGCACAGCTTGACGGCCTGCGGGGCTGATCAGCGGCGCGGCATTCGCGAGCCGGCCGCCTCGGCGCGGCGTCATGGCCAGATCGAGCTTGCTGCGCCAGCGACGCGGGCCGATGCCTGGTCTGCAGCGCCGGCAACGACGCTGCCGAGCGTCGCGGTCAGCGTCTGGCGCTCCAGATCACGCTTCTGCGTCGGCGCGATCGATCGAGGTTGAGGGCGATGCGGACCCGCTCGTTCCGGCGTCAGCGGGTCCGCTCGATGGTGACCGAGCCTTCCAGGAGGGCGTCGACGTTCCAGCTCGCGCGCGCGATCTCGGGGACGGACTTCGTCGTGTTGCCCTGAACTGCATCGACGAGGTGCGGCGCGGTCACGCTGGAGCGCGCCCACGTCTGGCCGAGCCGTGTTGATCAGGCCGTCGGTGAGCCCGTCGGCGAGGTATAGTCACTGCCGCGGATCCGCCGAGGCATTTGACGAGCGGCAGGAGCGCCACGGCGATCGAGATGCGCAGCGCCGTCGGCTCTGCCGCGGACGGCGACCGAGGGCGGCCGATCGATGAAGCAACGGCGGCGGCGACGGCCACGGCGCGATCCCGAGCCACGCGCAACGCCGCCAGGCGGGCGGTTTGCGATCGGGGCCGTCCTCGGTCAGCGTCGAGCCGGGCCGAGCGCCGCGATCGGAGTTCTGCCGCCGAGCCGAACGCGGTTGCGCGGATCAGGCGTGACGGCGCCGTCGCCTTCGATCGATCGCCGCGAGCTCCGGGCGGGACGCGCGCGATCCGGCGGCGTCGGCCCGCGGCGCCGTCGCGCCGGGGCGCCGAAGCGCGCAGATCCAGCGTGTCGCGCACGGTTGCGCGACGGCCGGCGGCCATCTCGAACATCACGAGGCCAAGGCTGTAGAATGTCGGATCGGCGCTCGTCGATGGGTCAGCCGCGAGCTTCTGCTCCGGGGACATGTAGGCAGGCGCGCCGGCTCCGCGGCCAGGCCCGTCGGGGTCGGCATCGGCCACCGACGTCGTCTCTCGCCGGTCCGATCGGGTCGACAGGAGCGGTGGCGAAGTCGCCTTGGCGACGCCGAAGTCGAGAATCTGTGGCCGCGCCGCCGACGCGCCAGCTGCACGTTCGGACGGCTTGGAGGTCGCGATGGATGATGCCCTGGGCGTGCGCGGCCGAGAGGCCCGGCGGCGAGCTTCGACGCCGATCGAGCGATGCCGGCGATCGCGGACAGGCTTCAGACGCTGCGCGCGATGCGGCGCGCGACGGGCTCTCGCCGTCCACGTACTCCATGACGACGCGTAGGTGCGGCCGCCGTCGTCGAAGACGTCGTGGACGGCGGCGACGCTGGGATGGTTGATCCTGCGCGGCGGCGCGGGCCTCACGGAGGATGGCGGCCTGCGCTCGGCCTCGCCGGGCACCGAGCGACGCCAGATACTTGAGGGCGACTCTTCCGCTGCAGCCTGGATGTCGCGCGCGAAGGAACACCTGGCCCATCCCGCCGCAGGCCGAGGCGGCGCGGATCGACGCTCGTAGGGGCCGACGGACGCTGCCGGTGTCGAGGGCACTGCGGTAGCGGCTGGCTCCACGCGGGACATCCCATCCCAGACAGGGCTGACACCGGTGGCTCCTGACCGTGAGAATGAGCGACCGCCATGCGTCCGTTCGCCGCCCGCCTGCACGCGCTCTTGCTCGAGAACCAGACCCGCTCCGCGGGTTTGTCGTCAGTTTAGTTCCAGCTTCCGGCTTCCGGCTTCCAGCTTCCAGCTTCCGGCTTCCAGCTGTTCGGGTTTGGTTCGGTGCATGTCTAATTACGACGTCATCGTCATCGGCGGCGGCCACAACGGCCTGGTGAACGCGGCGTATCTCGCCCGCGCGGGCCGCAAGGTGCTCGTGCTCGAGCGGCGCCACGTGCTCGGCGGCGCCGCCGTGACCGAGGAGATCTACCCCGGCTTCAAATACTCGGTCTGCTCCTACGTCGTGCTCGCTCCTCCGGCCGGAGATCATCCGCGAGCTCGATCTGCCGCGTCACGGCCTCGAGATCCTGCCGCTCGACGGCACGTTCACGCCGATGCCGAGCGGCGACTACCTCTGGCGCGTGAACGACCACGCGAAGACGCGGCGCGAGGTCGCGCGCCACTCGAAGGTGGACGCGGAGGCGTACGAGGAATACGGCAAGGCGATGATCGAGATGGGACGCTTCGTGAAGCCCATCCTGAACATGACGCCGCCGGACCCCACCTCGCTCAATCCGCGCGGCCTGATGGACCTCGCCTTCCTCGGCCGCCGCTTCCAGGCGCTCCGGACCAGGACAAATACAACCAGGTCCAGCTGATGACGATGAGCGCGGTCGATTTCCTCGATACGACCCGAACCGGTCGGGCCCGCATCGCGCTGCTCCACTACGCGGACGGCGCGAAGGCTACATCCTCGCGCCGGCGCGGCTGCGAGGTCGGCTCGACGGTCGAGTCGGGCCCGGGCGCCGACATCAGGCCGGCAACGCGCTGCCGCTCGAGAACATCCCGACCGGCACGCTCGTCCACAACGTCGAGCTGAAGCCGGGCCAGCGGCGGCCAAGATGGCCCGCAGCGGCCGGCTCCGGGCATCCAGCTCGTCGCGAAGGACGAGCCGGCTACGCGGTGCTCCGCCTCCCGTCGGGCGAGATGCGCCGCGTGCCGCTGACCTGCCGGGCGACCGTCGGCCAGGTCGGCAACGTCGACCACGAGAACATCACCGGCGGCAAGGCGGGCCGGAGCCGCTGGCAGGGCAAGCGCCCGACCGGTGCGCGGCTCGGCGATGAACCCCGTCGACCATCCGCACGGCGGCGGCGAGGGCAAGTCGAAGGGCGGCCGCCACCCGGTCACGCCGTGGGGCGTGCCGACGCTCGGCAAGCGCACGCGCGCGCAAGCACAAGGAATCCGACAAGTTGATCGTCCGCGGCCGTCGGCGCGGCAAGGAGAAGCGCGTAAGTGAGTCAGGTCAGTCCAAGAAGGGGCCGTTCGTGCGAAGAGCGGCTGATGAGCCGGATCGACGACGATGAACGACACGGGGCAGAAGCGCATGATCCGCACCTGGTCGCGCACGCTCGACGATCTTCCCGGAGATGGTCGGGCACACGATCGCGGTCCACGACGGCCGCAAGCACGTGCCGGTGTTCATCTCCGAGCAGATGGTCGGGCACAAGCTCGGCGAGTTCGCGCCCGACGCGGACGTTCCGCGGCCACTGCCGGCGACCGCAAGACGCGAGGTCAAGAGCGTAGTGGCGACGCCGTCGAGACACAGTTCCGACGTTCGCGCGCAGGCGAAGTACGTGCGCATGAGCGCGCGCAAGGCGCGGCTCGTCGCCGAGCTCATCCGCGGCCGCAGCGTGCCCGAGGCCGCGCACGATCCTCGCGTTCACGCACGCGCGCGCCGCGCATGACGATCGAGAAGGTGCTGCGCTCGGCCGTTGCGAACGCCGAGTCGCGACCCGACCTGCACTGGATCGGCGACGACCTCGTCGTCGTCGACCGCGTACGTCGACGAGGGGCCGACGCTGAAGCGCTGCGCGCGCCCGTGCGCGCGGCGCGCGTCCGCGGATCCGCAAGCGCACCGTGCCACATCACCGTGAGCTCGCGATGACCGGCGGCGACTGCAGCGCCGAGGCCGCCGCGGCGGCTGCGCCGAGCCGCCGCGCCGCGGCGGCGACGAGCCGACGGCGCGACGGAGACGCCGCGAAGCCGACGCGCGAAGCCGACGCCAGAAGGCCGACGGCGAGCAAAGACCGAGACGGCCGCGCGAAGAAGAAGGCCGAGGAGACGGAGAGCTAATGGGTCAGAAGATTCATCCCGGCGGGATGCGCGTCGGCGTCATCCACGACTGGAAGTCGAACTGGTACACGGGCAAGAAGGAGTTCCCGGCGTACCTGCTCGAGGACATCAAGATCCGCGAGCACATCAACAGGAAGCTCGCGCACGCAGGGCTGTCCGACATCCTGATCCGCAAGGACAAGCAGCGGATCACGGTCGACATCTACACCGCGCGCCCGGGCATCGTGATCGGCAAGTCGGGCGTCGAGGTCGACGCGCTGCGCAAAGACGCTGCACGCGCTGACGCAGCAAGAACGTCCACATCAACATCAACGAGATCAAGCGGCCCGAGCTCGACGCGAAGCTCGTCGCGCAGTCGATCGCCGAGCAGCTGTCAGAACCGCGTCAGCTTCCGCCGCGCGATGAAGCGCTCGCTCGCCTCGCGCGATCCGCTCCGGCGCCGCACGGCGTCAAGATCCAGTGCGCCGGGCGCCTCGGCGGCGGCGAGATGAGCCGCTCGAGACCTACACCGAGGGCCGCGTCCCGCTGCACACGATCCGCGCGGACATCGACTACGGCTTCGTCGAGGCGCGGACGACGTCCGGCCGCATCGGCGTCAAGGTCTGGATCAACAAGGGCGAGATCATGCCCGGAGGGCTTCGACGGCGTCGACCGACGGCGAGACGCGCCTCGGCGACCAGGACCAGCGCGTCGCCGCCGCGGCGGCGCGACGTGAGGGCCTCGGCGCCTCCGCGAGAGTCGGCCGCGGACGCGCAGCCGGACCGCGAGGGCCTCGGCCCGGTCGAGCGCCGTCGCGGCCCCGGTGGCGGCCCGGCGGGCCCGGCGGGCGCCGGTGGCGCAGGCGGCGGCACCGGTCGCGACGCGGTGCCGGCGGTGGAGGCCAGGTCGCGGCCCGCGCCCGGTGGCGCAGCGCCCGGCAGGCGCCGGCGGCCGGCGGCGGCGGCGCTGGTGGCTGCCCGGCCGAGCCGGCGGCGAGCTACGCGCCCGTCCGGCGGTCGCCCGGCAAGCAGGAGAACGTCGAGCAAGCCGAAGACCGAGGACAACGGTCGTGCCGGCCGAGGCCGCCGAGCAGCCGGTGATCGAGCCGCAAGTCGCGGCAGCGCCGGTCGAAGCCGCGCCGGTCGACGAGTCGCCGAAGCCGGTCGCTGAGGCGCGCCCGACTCCGGCGCAGGAGAAGCCGGATGCGACGCCGGCGCGAGAAGACGGACGAAGGGGCTGACAGCTGATGCTGATGCCGAAGAAGACGAAGTTCCGCAAGGTGCATCGCGGCCGGCGCCGCGGCGACGTCGAAGGGCCAGACGACCGTGCAGTTCGGCGACTACGGCGCTCAAGGCGATCGAGCGCGGCTGGATCACGAACCGCCAGATCGAGGCGGCTCGTATCGCGATGACGCGCAAGATCAAGCGCGGCGGCAAGGTCTGGATCAACGTCTTCCCGGACAAGCCGCTTCACGAAGAAGCCCGCCGAGACCCGCATGGGCTCCGGCAAGGGCTCGCCCGAGGGCTGGGTCGCCGTGATCAAGCCCGGGCGCGTGATGTTCGAGCTCGCCGGCGTCCCGGAGCCGCTCGCGAAGGAAGCGCTGCGGCTCGCCGGCCAGAAGCTGCTCGGTGCAAGTCGAAGGTCGTCAAGCGGGAGGCTGATCTCTTTGACTAGGCCGAGCGAGCTTCGCGACCTCAGCGACGACGAGCTGCGATCAGCGGCTCAGCGAGCGCCGGCAGGAGCTCTTCAACCTGCGCTTCCAGTCGGCGACCGGCGCGCCTCGAGAACACGGCGCGCCTGCAGCTGGCCAAGCGCGAGATCGCCCGCATCCTGACCGTTCAGACCGAACGGCGCCGAGGCGCAGAACAGAAGGTGACCTAGAGAGACATGGCTGACGAAGAGAAGACCGAGACAACTGAGAGCGACCCCGGAGGCGGCGGCGGAGACCCCGGCGCGGCCGAGGAGACCCTGACGGTCGAGGCGGAGGCCGCGCACGCCGCCGAGGAGCACCGCCGCCGAGGAGACACCGGCGGCCGAGAGCCGAGACGCCTGCGGCCGAGGAGCCCCCCGCGGCCGAGGAGCCTGCTGCCGAGGCTGAGCCGGCGGCGCCCGCCGACCGGAGCCGCAGCTCCCGCGGAGCCGGCCGCCGAGCCGGTGGCCGAGGCCTGCAGGCCCCGCGCCGCAGTCCGCAGCCGAAGAAGAAGCGCAAGCGGCTGCCGCGGTCCGCAGCGACCGCAGAAGACGCGCCCGGAGCGTGAGCTTGCGGCACGAGCGGAAGCCGATCGTCGCGGCTGCCGAAGCCTGAGCACGACCGCGGCCGCCGCCAGGAGCGCCGCGGCGTCGTCGTCTCGCGATGCGATGGACAAGACGATCGTCGTCAAGCGTCGAGTCGATCACGCTCGCACCCGAAGTACAAGAAGGTGATCCGCCGCTGCGACGAAGTTCCACGCGCACGACGAGCAGAACAGCGCGCACGTCGGCGACGTCGTCCGGATCGTCGAGACGCGCCCGCTGTCGAAGACGAAGCGCTGGCGCCTCGCCGAGATCGTCGAGGTCAGCGAAGTGATCCAGCAGGAATCGAGGCTCAAGGTGGCCGACAACACGGGCGCGCCGCGAGCTGCTCTGCATCCGCGTGATCGGGCGGCTCGCCACCGCCGCTACGCGCGCGTCGGCGACATCATCGTCGGCACCGTCAAGACCGCGACGCCGCAGGGCGCCGGTGAAGAAGGGCGAGGTCGTGCAGGCGGTCGTCGTGCGCACGAAGAAGCCGTTCGGCCGCGACGACGGCACGACGATCGCGCTTCGACGAGAACGCCGCCGTGATCATCGACAACCAGCGCAACCCGCGCGGCACGCGCATCTTCGGGCCGGTCGCCCGCGAGCTGCGCGAGAAGAACTTCATGAAGATCGTCTCGCCTGGCCCCGGAGGTGCTCTGAGATGGCACAAACGATGAAAGTGCAGCAAGGGCGACACTCGTGCAGGTCACTGACGGGCAAGGACCGCGGCAAGCAGGGCCGCGTCCTCGAGGCGCGCCCGCAGGGACAGCAGCGTGCTCGTCGAGAACCTCAACGTCGATCGAAGCGGCACCGAAGCCGCGCGCCGATCCAGAACTCGAGCCGCATGGGCGGCCCGACAGATCATTCCGGGCGGCGTGATCGACGAGGCCGGCGCCGCTGCCGGTCTCGCAACGTGATGGTCGTCTGCCCGACCTGCAAGCGCCCGACGCGCGTCGGGACGCACCTGCGCACGACGAAGGACAAGACGGTTCGCGTCCGCGTGTGCAGGCGCGCCGACTGCGGTCAGGAGATCGACAAGTAATGGCGACCGTCCGAGAACGTACACGCCGCGCCTCAAGGAGCGCTACGAGAAGGAGCTCCGTCGCGCTTCTGAAGGACGAGCTCGGCGCTGACAGTCGATCATGCAGGTGCCCGCGGATCGCGAAGATCACGCTCAACATGGGCGTCGGCGAGGCGAAGACCGACGCGCAAGGCAGCTCGACGCCGCGATCGAAGAGCTGACGATCGATCGCCGGGCAGCGCGCGCAGATGCGCCGCGCCCGCAAGTCGATCGCGCAGTTCAAGATCCGCGAGGGCATGCCGATCGGCGCGCAAGGTGACGCTGCGCGGCGCCCGGATGTACGAGTTCCTCGACCGGCTCGTCTCGATCGCGCTGCCGCGCATCCGCGACTTCCGCGGGCTCAACCCGCAGTCGTTCGACGGCCGCGGCAACTACTCGCTCGGCATCCGCGAGCAGATCATCTTCCCCGAGATCGACTACGACGACGTCGCAGCGAGGTCCGCGGCCTCGACGTCGACGATCACGACCACGCGCCGAGACCGACGAGCACGCTCGCGCGCTGCCCTGCGCCTCGGCCTGCCGTTCGCGCGACGGCGAGAGGAGGGATCAGGCAGTGTGGCTAAGACAGTCGCTCGTCGTCAAGCAGAAGCGGCCCCAGAGCGCTACAAGGTGCGCGACTACTCGCGCTGCAACCGGTGCGGCCGCCCGCGCGCCGTGTTCCAGAAGTTCGGCCTCTGCCGGATCTGCCTGCGCGAGCTCGCGCACCAGGGCGCGATCCCGGGCATGACGAAGTCGAGCTGGTAGGAGAGACGCGATGCTGACCGATCCGATCGCAGACATGCTCACCCGCATCCGCAACGCCAACAAGGCGCTGCACGAGACGCGTCGGCGATGCCGACCTCGCGGATGAAGGTCGAGATCGCGCGCCTCCTCAAGGAGGAGGGCTACATCCGCGACTACCACGTCGAGAAGGGCGAGGTCCTTCGACTACGCTCGTCGATCGAGCTCAAGTTCGGCCGCAACCGCGAGCGGGTCATCACTGACCTGAAGCGCGTGTCCGAAGCCGGGCCGCCGCGTCTACGCGCGCAAGGACCGCCTGCCGCGCGTGCTCGGCGGGATGGGCGTCGCGATCCTGTCCACGTCGACCGGTCTCGTCACCAGCCGCGACCGCGCAGGAGCGCGGCATCGGCGGCGAGGTCATCGTGCTTCGTCTGGTAACGCGCCATGAGTCGCATCGGAAGAACAGACCGATCGAAGTGCCCGGCGGCGTCACCGTCTCGGTGTCGAGCCTGGGCGCGTGCACGGTCAGCGGCCCGCTCGGCGCGCTGCAGCAGGACGTTCCGCAGCGCATGGAGATCGCAGCAGGACGAGGGTGTCGTCACCGTCACGCGCCCGACCGAGCGCGGCGAGGATCGCGCGCTGCACGGGCTGACGCGGACGCTCGTCGCGAACATGGTCGAGGGCGTCACGAAGGGCTTCGAGAAGCGCCTCGAGATCCAGGGCGTCGGCTACCGCGCCGCGCTGCAAGGGCACCGACGCTCGAGCTCAGCGTCGGCTACTCGCATCCGGTCGTCGATGAAGCCGCGCACGGGGATCACGTTCGAGGTGCCCATCCCGACCGCAGATCGTCGTCAAGGGCATCGACAAGCAGCAGGTCGGCCAGATCGGCCGCCGAGATCCGCAAGGTGCGCCCGCCCGAGCCGTACAAGGGCAAGGGCATCCGCTACGAGGGCGAGTACGTGCGCAGAAAGGTCGGGAAGCGCGCGTAAGCACTCACCGTTCGTCGAAGCCCGCAAGCGCCGTCACCGCCGCGTCCGCGGCAAGGTGCGCGGCACGGCCGAGCGGCCGCGCCTCGTCGTCTTCCGCTCGAACCGCGGGCATCGCCGCGCAGCTCGTCGACGACGATCGGCGGCCGCACGGTCGCGGCGTGCGTAGCTGGCTGCAGCTGGCGAAGTCGTTCAAGGGCGACAAAGACCGAGCAGGCGGCAGAGGTCGGCAAGCTGCTCGCCGCGGACGCGAAAGCAGGCTGGCGTCGCAGGCGTGCGTCTTCGATCGCGGCGGCTATCTCTACCACGGACGCGTGAAGGCGCTCGCCGACGGCGCGCGCGAGGGAGGGCTTCACGTTCTGATGGGTCAGTCGATGTTCTCGAGAGACGCGCGAGCTCAAGGAGCGCGTGGTCGAGATCAACCGCGTCGCCAAGGTCGTCAAGGGCGGCCGGCGCTTCTCGTTCACGGCGCTCGTCGTCGTCGGCGACGAGGTCGACCGCGTCGGCGTCGGCTACGGCAAGGCGCGCGAGAGGTCCCGCTCGCGATCACGAAGGCGGTCGAGGACGCGAAGAAGAACCTCTTCACGGTGCCGAAGCACGGCTCGACGATCACCCACGAGGTGCTCGGCCGGTTCGACGCGGCGCGCGTGCTGCTGCGCCCGGCGTCCGAGGGTACGGCGCGTGATCGCGGGCGGCGGCGTGCGCGCCGTGCTCGAGCTCGGCGGCGATCCGCGACGTGCTCGCCAAGAGCCTCGGCACGACCAACCCGATCAACATGGCGAAGGCGACCGTCGCCGCGCGCTGAAGGACCTGCGCCGCCCGGAGGACGTCGCGAGGATCCGCGGCAAGCAGATCAGCGAGGTGCTGCCGGTGCGGAGGATCAAGGCCGAGCCGGAAGAGGCCGTCGCAGCGGTCGCGGTCGTCGAGGCGGCTCCGGTCGTCGAGGAGGAAGCGCCGAGGCACCGGAGGCTCCCCCGTCGAGGAGGCTGCCGTCGCGGAGGCTCCCGCCGGTAGAGGTAAAGGCCAAGCCGAAGCGCGCGCCGAAGCCGAAGGTCGAAGCCGGTCGCCGAGGCAGCCCCGGTTGTCCAGGAGCCGTCGTCGGGAGCCGGTCGCCGAGGAAGCCCCGTCGTCGAGAGCCTGCTGCGGTTGAAGCGGCGCCTCGCTGCTCCCGCCGCCGAGAGGCGCCTGCTGCAGAGCAGAAGCCGAAGCGCCGCCTGCTGCGCGCGAAGAAGGACGACTCCTAGATGGCGAAGGTGCGGATCACCCAGGTCAGAGAGCCAGATCGGCCAGAGCGAGCGGCATCGCGGCACGCTGCGCGCTCGGGCCTCGGCACAGATCGGCCGCTCGCGCCGAGCACGACGGAGAGCCCGGTGCTCGCAGGCATGCTGCGCAAAGTCCGTCACCTCGTGAAGGTGGAAGAGGCGTAGTGGGCGAGCAGCTGAACCTGTCGAATCTCAAGCCAGCGCAGGCGCGGCAATGACCGTAAAGCGCGTCGGCCGCGGCCTGGGCTCCGGCGAGGGGCGCACTGCCGGCCGCGGGATCAAGGGCCAGAAGTCGCGCGCAGGCTCGGCACAAGATGCGCGCCGGCTTCGAGGGCGGCCAGATGCCGATCTACATGCGCATCGGCAAGCTGCGCGGCTCGACGTCGAAGGACGCTATGCCGGTCGGTCCGTTCCGCACCGTACACGCATCCGGTCAATGTCCGCGATCTCGATCGCTTCGAAGCGGGCGACGAGGTCACGCCCGAGATCGCTCGTCGAGAAGCGGCATCGCTCAAGAACACGAAGATCGACGTGAAGCTGCTCGGTCACCGGCGAGATCTCGAAGAAGCTCGTCTGTCGCGCGTGCACGCGATCTCCGCGACTGCGCGCGAGAAGATCGAAGCGGCAGGCGGCACCGTCGAGCTCCTGCCGCGAGCCGAAGGTGCGCAAGAAGCCAAGCACCACTCGAAGCCTGCGCCGCGCCCGAACCGAGGAGCCGGCGGCCGAGCGTTGCCGCCGAGAGGCGCCGGCCGAGGAGGCAGCCGCGGACGCCGAGGACAGCTGCGGACGCCGCGGAAGCCCCGGAAGCCGCGGAGGCCGTAGATGCTCTGCTGGCTCACGAACGCGTGGCGCGTCCCCGAGCTGCGCAAGCCGGGTGCTCTTCACCGCCGCGATCCTCGCCGCGTACCGCCTCGGCTCGTGGGTACCGGCCCCGGGCGTCGACCAGACTGCGCTTCAGAGCCTCTTCGACAGCGGGCGGCGATCCTCTGCTCGCTGAACCTCTTCTCGGGCTCGGCGCTCTCGCGCTTCTCGCTCTTCGCGCTCGGGATCATGCCGTACGTCACGGCGCTCGATCATCGTGCAGCTCCTGACCGTCGTCGTCCCGACGCTCGAGCAGCTGCAGAAGGAGGGCGAAGCCGGCTACGCGCAGGATCAACCCAGTACACGCGCTACCTGACGATCGCGCTCGCCGCCGCGCAGGCGACCGGGCTACGCGTTCTCTCTTCAAGCGGCAGGCGGCGCTCCCGAACGTGAACGCCGGACGCGGCTCGTGATCATCATCCTCACGCTCACGGCCGGATGCGCGCTGCTCATGTGGATGGGCGAGCAGATCACGAAGCGCGGCGTCGGCAACGGCATCTCGCTGCTGATCTTCGCCTCCATCCTCGCGCTACGCCCCTACCGGGGTCGAGCGCCTGGATCAACGGCGGCACGATGGAACGGCTCTTCTTCCCGATCATCGCGCTCGCGTCGTCGCTCCGTCGTCTTCGTCCAGGAGGGTCAGCGCCGGATCCCGGTGCAGTACGCGCGGCGACAGCTCGGGCGAACCGACAGACGACCGGCGGCTCGACCTACATGCCGCTGCGCGTGAACATGGCGGGCGTGATCCCGGTCATCTTCGCTGCCGCGATCATGGCGCTTCCGCCGACGATCGCGCAGTTCGTTCGGCCGTGGACGGGCTTCGTGAACCGCAACTTCCAGCCGACGGAGCTCGGCCTGTACTCGCGCGATCGAGGGCATCCTGATCATCGTCTTCACGTTACTTCTACACGTCGGTCCAGTTCAACCCGGTCGACCAGGCCGACAACCTGCGCAAGTACGGCGGGCTACATCCCGGCATCCGTCCCGGCCGCCGACTGCGGCGTATCTCGACCGCGTGCTGCAACGACTGACACTGCCCGGCTCGTTGTTCCTCGCGACCGTGGCGATCGCGCCGAGCCTCTTCATCCAGTACTTCGGATTCTCGCAGGCGACGGGCCGCGCGCTCGGGCGGCACCTCGGTGCTGATCGTCGTCGGCGTCGCGCTCGACACGATGCGACAGATGGAATCGCAGATGATGATGCGCCACTACGAAGGGTTCTTACGCTGAACGTCCTAATCCTGGGACCGCAGGGGTCGGGAAGGGAACACAGGCGAAGAAGATCGCGGCGACCTACGGCGATCGCCGCACATCGCAACCGGCGACATGATCCGCGAGATGAAGGAGCTGTCGACCCCGGCCGGCCGCGAGGTCGAAGGAGGTCTCCACGACCGCGGGGATCTCGTCAACGACGGATCTGATGATCGGGCTGATCCGCGACCGGTGCTCGACCGTGGAGACACGCTGCCGGGCTTCGTGCTCGACGGCTTCCCCGCGACTGGTGCAGGCGGAGGCGCTCGACGAGCTGCTGCGCGAGCTCGGCCGTTCGATCGACATCTGTCTTCGAGCCTTCACGTGCCGACCGGCGGCGCTCCTCGACCGGCTGCTCAAGCGCGCTGACGGAGGAGCGCCGCTCCGGACGACACGCCCGAGGCGATCCGACAAGCGGCTCGCGATCTACGACGAGGAGACAGCGCCGCTCGGCGAGTACTACCGCTCGACCCGTGGCAACGTCGTCGGCATCCACGCCGACCGCACGATCGAAGATGTCTTCCACGAGATCCAGCAGGCGCTTCGGCCGCCGAGGCGCGGCGCATGATCATCCGCAAGTCCGCCGCAGGAGATCGAGGGCATGGCGCTGCGCCGGCGAGCTCGTCCACGAGACGCTGCAGCTCGTCGCGGAGAACGCTCGAGCCGGGCGTCTCAGATGCTCGAGCTCGACCGAATCGCCGAAGAGCACATCGCGGCGAAGGGCGGCATCCCGACCTCGAAGGGCTACAAGGGCTTCCCCGCGGCGCTCTGTGCATCTCGCCGAACTCGATGGTCGTGCACGGGATTCCGAGCGACTATCAGCGCGCCGGGAGGGCGACCTCATCTCGGTCGATCTCGGCGCGACACTCGCCGGCACTCGTCGCCGATCAGTGCCGTGACACCTGCCGGTGGGCGAGATCACGGCCGAGGCTCAGCGGCTCCTCGACGTCGTGCCAGGAGGCGCTCGCCGCGGGAATCGCCGAGGCGCAGGCCGAGCAACCGGCTCTCCGACATCTCCCACGCCATCCAGATCGTGGTCGAGGAGGCCGGCTTCTCCGTCGTGCGGAGCCTCGTCGGCCACGGCGTCGGCCGCTCCGTACCACGAGGATCCGCAGATCCCGAACTACGGCCCGCCGGCCGCGGCCCGCTCCTCCGGGACGGGATGACCCTCGCGATCGAGCCGATGATCACCGCGGAGGGCCCGAGGTCTACGTCGCACGACGACGAGTGGTCGATCTCGTCGCTCGACGAGTCGCTCGCCGCCCATTTCGAGCACACCGTGGCCGTCACGGCCGACGGGCCCTGGTTCTCACGACGGCCGGAGCCGCTTTGCTACGATGATTGACTCGCCAAACGCGGCTTTGCCGTGCGCGGAAAAACCCTTTGTAACGACCGAACCGAAAGCTGAGATGAAGAGGTACGCCCATCCGTCAAGCCGCATGCGTGAGCGCTGCCGCGTGATCAAGCGGCACGGCACGACCATGGTCATCTGCTCCAACCCGCGACACAAGCAAAGGCAGGGCTAGGAGGCCAGTGGCGCGCATCGCCGGAGTGAACCTCCCGAATCAGAAGCGGCTCGAGATCGGGCTCACCTACATCTACGGCATCGGACAGCCGACGCGCGCGGAAGATCGCGACGGCGCTCGGGCCTCTCGCCCGGACACGAAGATCACGTGACCTCACCGACGACGAGGTCACGAAGCTCCGCAAGCTACATCGACTCGAGTCTCGAGGTCGAGGGCGACCTGCGCCGCGAGCGCACGCAGGCGATCAAGCGCCTCTCGGAGATCGGCGCGTACCGCGGGCATCCGCCACCGGCGCGGGCCTGCCGACGCACGGCCAGCGGACGAAGACGAACGCGCGCACGCGCAAAGGCCCGAAGAAGACCGTCGGCCGCGGAAAGAGCAGGCGAAGTAGATGGCCCCTCCCCGTCGTCCGGCGACCCGTGGTCGCGCGCGCCGCCGCGTCCGGAAGAACATCGCGATCGGCCAGGCGCACATCAAGACGAGCTTCAACAACACGATCGTCGCCCTCACCGACAAGGAGGGCAACGTGATCGCGTGGGAGTCCGCCGGCTCGGCCGGGTTCAAGGGCTCGCGCAAGTCGACGCCGTTCGCCGCGCAGGTCACTGCCGACGCCTGCGCGCGGAAGGGCATGGAGCACGGACTCCAGAAGGTGGAGGTGTTCGTGAAGGGCCCGGGCTCGGGACGCGAGACGGCGATCCGCTCGCTCCAGGCCGCCGGCCTCGAGATCATCAGCGTGCAAGGACGTGACACCGCAGGCGCACAACGGCGTGCGGCCGCGGAAGCAGGAGAAGGGTCTAATGGCGCGGGATCTCGGTCCGAAGTGCCGCATCTGCCGCCGCGAGGGCCTGAAGCTCTTCCTGAAGGGGAGCGCTGCCTGACCGAGAAGTGCGCGATCGAGCGGCGCTCGTATCCGCCGGGTGAGCACGGCCGCGGCAGCATCAAGCAGAGCGAGTACCTGCTGCAGCTGCGCGAGAAGCAGAAGGCGCGCCGGTACTACGGCCTGCTCGAGAAGCAGTTCCGCAACTACTACGAGAAGGCGTCCGCCGCTCCGGCGTCACGGGCGAGGAGCTGTTGCGGCTGCTCGAGACGCGCTTGGACAACGTCGTGTACCGGCTCGGCTTCGCAGCCTCGCGCGCGCAGGCGCGCCAGCTCGTTCGCCACGGCCACTTCCACGTCAACGGCCGCCGCGTCAACATCCCGAGCTATCAGGTTCGCCCGGACGACATCGTCACCGTCGACGCCGAACTCGTCCGCGCAGCAGGTGATCCGCGACGCGACCGACCTCGTCTCGACCGTTGCGGCGTGGCTCCAGGCCGACCACGACGGCCTCACCGGCAAGGTGCTGAAGCAGCCGGAGCGCACCGAGATCGACACGCCGGTCCAGAACAGCTCATCGTCGAGCTCTACTCGAAGTAACAGGAAGAAGGGAAATCTTTGGCGACACGCTGAAATGAACTTCCAGATCCCGAAAATCGTCCACGAGGAAGTCGACGATCATCGCGGGGTCTTCGTCATCGAGCCGCTCGATCGCGGCTTCGGCCACACCTTCGGCAACTCGCTGCGCCGCGTGCTGCTCTCCTCGCTCGAGGGCGCCGCGGTCACCTCGGTGAAGGTCGAGGGCACCGCGCACGAGTTCACGACGCTGCCCGGCGTGCGCGAGGACGTGACCGACATCGTGCTCAACCTCAAGAACCTCATCTGCGCGCCTGCACGGCGATTCGCCCGAGGTCGAGGTGCACATTGCGAAGAAGGGCCCCGGCATCGTCACGGCGGGCGACATCGAGGCGCCGGCGGAGCTCGAGCTCCTGAACCCGGAGCTCGAGATCGCGAACCTCGCCGGGAACGGCCGGCTCGAGATGACGCTCACGATCGGACGCGGCCGCGGCTACTCGCCGGCGGAGCTGAACCGTGGAACGCAGCACACGATCGGCGTGATTCCGATCGACTCGATCTTCTCGCCGGTGCGGCGCGTCTCGTACGACGGTCGAGGCCGCCCGCGTCGGGCAGCGCACCGACTACGACAAGCTGACGCTCGACATCACGACCGACGGCTCGATCGAGCCGAAGGACGCGCTCGGCGAGGCGGCCGAGATCCTCATCCGCCAGCTCGCGATCTTCACCGACATCGAGAAGATGGAGGGCTTCGGCGAGATCGGCGGCGGTTGCCGGCGACGGCGCGGGCCCGGAGACGGCGCTCGCCCACGGGATGGAGAACTTCCCGATCGAGGAGCTCGAGCTCGGCGTCCGCTCGTACAACTGCCTCAAGCGCGTCGGCATCGAGACGATCGGCGACCTCGTCACGAAGACCGAGAACGAGCTCGCCGCGATCCCGAACTTCGGCAAGAAGTCGATCGAGGAGGTCAAGGAGACGCCTGCAGCAGCACGGCCTCAACCTCCGCGGCGACAACGGCGGCGCAGGCGGCGGCGGCGGCCTCGGAGGCCTGGGTAGTCGTGCGGCACGCGAGCACAGGCAAGAAGCTCGGCCGCGACTCCTCGCACCGCAGGGCGCTCTACGCCAACCTCGCGTGCTCGCTGATCGAGCACGGGCGGATCAAGACGACCGAGGCGAAGGCCAAGGCCGTCGAAGCCGTACGCAGAGAAGATGATCACGCTGGGCCGGCGCGGCGACCTGCATGCGCGCCGGCAGGCGCTTTCGGAGCTCCACTCCCAGGAGATCGTGCACCAGCTGTTCTCCGACGTAGCGCCTCGCATGGCCGACCGGCCCGGCGGGTACACCCGGATCGTGAAGCTCGGCACGCGCCTGGGCGACGCGCGCCGAGATGGTGCTACCTCGAGCTAGTCGACTACCAGCCGTCGTAGGGGTCTGACTCCGCGCAGCGGTGTCCGACCCGCTGTAGGCCATGGCTCTCGTCGTCGGCATTCTGCTCGCGGTCTTCGTCGTCGACGGGGCGTGGCAGTTTGCGGCAGGTGCCGCCGGCGCCGCGATCGAGTTCGGAGAGGCGGGGTTCTGGTGGCGCTGGTCGCACCGGCGGCAGTCTGCCGTCGGGATCGAGACGCTGCATCGGTGCCGAGTCGATCGTCGACGACGACGGTTGGGTGCGCGTTCAGGGCGAGCTCTGGCGGCAGCGCGGCGGAGCCCCGGGTGAACGCGTCCGCATCCGTGAGGTGGAGGGGCTGACGCTCGTGCGTCGACGCCGGTCGGCTGCCAAGAGGTTCTGAATGCCGACGTGCCGACGGGCGCGATGGCCGTGCAAAAGTGATGATCGCAGGGAGCCCCGATAGTCCGGCTATCGGGCGACTGAGGACGCGGCAGCGTGCGTGCCCAGCGCGTTCCGGCGGATGCGCGCTCAGTCGGCTAGAGCCTCTAGGCGACGGGGTTGCCGAGCAGGGAGCCGAGGCCCGCGCTGACCGCGGCGATGATGATGCCGGCGAAGGTGACGATGCCGAGTGCGCGGACGAAGGTGTCCTGGAAGAACTTCCAGCGGAGGTACGCGAGCACCATCAGCTCGAAGCGCGACGACTGCGACCGCGAAGAAGAGGGCCACGTGGTATTGAGGAATGAGGAACGGCAGGGTGTGGAGGATTCCGCCCACGAACGTGCCGACGCCGGTGATCGTGCCGCGCACGACCGGACTGCCTCGTGCCGGTCAGCTCTGCCCGTGTCCGACAGCGCCTCCGAGGAAGCCCATGCTCACGGCCGCACCGAGCGAGGTCGCAAGCCCGGCGATGAACGCGTACCGCGTGTCGTGCGACGCGAGCGCGATCGCGAAGATCGGGGCGAGCGTCGAGAGCGAGCCGTCGATGAGGCCGACCATCGCGGGCTGGACGCGCTGGAGGAGAAAGGTGTGCTCATCCGGTCATTCGAGTAGAGTGTATCAGGCGGTGTGCAAAGCAATAGAGCATAAGGCACTCCTGACAAACGGCGTCAGGGCGGCCTGACGCGCTAAGCTGACGCTCGAGTACGACGGCACGCCGTTTCGCGGCTGGGCTGCGCAACCCGGGCTTCGGACCGTCGAGGGCGCTGCTTCGAGACGCGCTCGCCGGAGTCGTTCGAGTCGGTCGGGAGCCTCGCCGTCGGCGGCCGCACGGATACCGGGGTGCACGCGCTCGCGAACGTCGTCTCTGTCGACGTTGCCGGCGGACCGCCTCCCGAGCCGCACGGCGAAGGCCGCCAACACGCACCTGCCCGACGAGATCTCGGTCGTCACAGGAGAGGAAGTCTCGGCCGAATTCCACGCGCGCTTCTCGGCGCGGTCGCGCACGTACCGGTACCGCATCTTCAACAGGAGCATGCCCTCGCCCTTCGAGCACTCGGCGCTCCTGGTGGCTGACCCGGCAGCTCGACGAGGACCGCCTGAACGCGAGCGCGGGCCTCGCTGCACGGCGAGGCACGACTTTCGCGCGTTCACGCCGACCGGGACGCAGCACGACGCCTTCGTCCGCGTCGTCGAGCGGGCGGAGTGGATCCGCCGCGGGAACCATCTCGACTTCGAGATCACGGCGAACAGCTTTCTCCGGCACATGGTGCGAACGCTCGTCGGCACGATGCTCGAGCTGGAGCCGGACGAGCTCGCCGCGCTGCTCGCCGGACGCGCCGCGGGAGGAGGCGGGCATGACCGCGCCGCCGTGGGGGCTCTACCTCGTCGCCGTCTCCTACTAAACGCCCGTGGTTACGATGGTTAGATGGCTGATGCCACGACAGGTGCACGCCTGATGGTGGCTCAGGCAGCGGCCGGGGCCGGGCCGTGCGCCCAGGCAACTCAGCCGGCGCCTGCGGCCGCCCCGCCATGGTGACTTGGCCTGAGCCATCCCCAGACGCACCCGGCCATGGCATCAACCATAATGCCGCGTTTCCCGGTCGTTCTCTTCGACCTCGACGGCACCGTCGTCGACTCGGGCCCGATCATCCTCGCGTCGATGCGCCATGCCACGCGCGAGGTGCTCGGTCGCGAATTCGCCGACGCCGAGCTGATGCATTCGGTCGGCGGCCCCGGGCTCGAGGCGCAGATGGCGGTGTTCGCTCCCGATCACGTCGACGAGCTCGTGCGCGTCTACCGCGCCCACAACGAGCCGCTGCACGACGAGCTCGAGGCGTGCCTCGGGATGGAGGATGTGCTCGTGCGCCTGCAGCGAGGAAGGCCGGCGGCTCGGCGTCGTGACCGCGAAGCGCCGCTCGACCGTGGAGCTCGCCTTTGCGCGCGTGCCGCTCGGACACCTGTTCGAGACGGTCGTCGGCGGCGACGAGACGGAGCGCCACAAGCCGGACCCGGAGCCGCTGCTCCTCGCGGCGACGCGGCATGGGCGCCGATCCGGGCGAGACGGCGTACGTCGGCGACTCGCCGTTCGACATGCGAGCTGCGAAGGCAGCCGGCATGCACGCCGTCGCGCGTGACGTGGGGCCGCATCCACGACCGGAGCGTGCTCGAGCGCGAGGAACCGGACGCGATCGTCGACTCGGCAGAGGAGCTGCTTGAGCACCTCTAAGACGTCTACCGCGGAGAAGCGCGCAGCGGAGTTGCGCGACATCCTCAACCGCGCCCTCATCGCCTACCACTCCAGGACGACCCGATCATGCCGGACGCGGCCTACGACGCGCTCTACGACGAGCTCGTCGCGCTCGAGGCGGAGCATCCGGAGCTCGTCACGGACGACTCGCCCACCCGTCGCGTCGGCGCGCCCGCCGTCGACAAGTTCCAGAAGGTGCAGCACCTGACCCCGATGGGCTCGCTCGACAAGGTGACGACCGAAGAGGCGCTCGAGAAGTGGGCCGACGACGCGCGCAAGCGCCTCGGTAGCGACGAGCCGGTCGCCTACGTGCTCGAGCCCGAAGATCGACGGCTCGGCGATCAACCTCACTCTACGAGAACGGCCGCTTCACGCGCGGCTCGACGCGCGGCGACGGGATCCAGGGCGAGGACGTGACCCCGAACCTCGCGCACGATCGGCGCGATTCCGCTGCAGATGCTCGGCGACGATCTGCCGTCGCAGCTCGAGGTGCGCGGCGAGGTGTACATGCCGCTCTCGGGCTTCCGCGAGTCGAACGAGCGCCTGGTCGCCGAAGGCAAGCCGACCTGGCCGAATCCACGCAACGCCGCGGCCGGCTCGCTGCGGCAGAAGGATCCGTCCATCACCGCGTCGCGGCCGCTCTCGATCTGGGTCTACGGCACCGGGTACCGCGAAGGGCTCGATCACCTCGTCGACGCACTCGGAGACGCTCCAATGGCTGCGTGAACGAGGCTTACGCACGAACCCGTACGCGGAACGCATCGAGTCGATCGAGGAGGTCGGTGCGGCCTGCGCCGAGTGGGAGCTGCGGCGCACCGAGCTGGACTACGAGATCGACGGGATCGTCATCAAGGTCGACTCGTTCGACCAGCAGCGCCGCCTCGGTGCACTGCACGGGCGGCCCCGTTGGGCGCGCGCGTTCAAGTGGGCGCCGATGACCGCGGTGACGCGCCTGAACGAGATCCGCATCCGCGTCGGGCGCACGGGGGCGCTCAACCCGTGGGCGATGCTCGAGCCGGTCGAGGTCGGCGGCGTCACCGATCTCGCGCGCGACGCTGCACAACGAAGAGGACATCAACCGCAAGGACATCCGCGTCGGCGACGACGTGATCGTGCAGCGCGCCGGCGACGTGATCCCGCAGATCGTCGGCCCGGCGGGCGCGCACCGCCGCGGGACGAAGCCGTTCAAGATGCCGGAGAAGTGCCCTCTGTGCGGGACAAACGTCGTGAAGCCGGAGGGCGAGGTGATGCACCGCTGCCCGAACCGCGCCTGCCCGTCGCGCGGGCTCGAGACGCTGAACAACTGGGTGATGGGCCGCCGCGGACATCGACGGGGTGGGCGAGCAGACCGTCTGGCGGCTCTGGGATCTCGGGCTCGTCCGCTCGGTTCCCGAGCTGTACCGGCTCACGGTGGCGCAGCTGCTCGAGCTCGAAGGCTTCGGCGAGATCAGCGCCACGAACTCGATCGAGGCGATCCAGGCGTCGAAGCGCGATCTCGTTCTCGCGGGTCCTCTACGGGTTGAACATCCCCGACGTCGGCTGGGTGACGGGCCAGACGCTCGCACGGCATTTCGGAAACGTCGACGCGCTCATGAACGCGACCCCGGAGGAGCTCGTCGAGGCCGAGGGCATCGGCCCGGAGCGGGCGGAGGCGATCGTCGAGTGGTTCCGCGACGCCGACAATCGCCGCCTCATCGAGGAGCTCGCGCGAGCTCGGCCTTCAGTTCGAGTCGGGCGAGGAGGACAGGCCGGTCGAAGGGCCGTTGACGGGCCAGGCATTCGTGATCACCGGCACGCTCGAGAACTTCACGCGCGAGGAGGCCCAGGCGGCACTGGAGGCGCTCGGCGCGAAGGTTGCCGCCTCGCCCTCTTCGAAGACGACCGGCTTGATCGTCGGCGAGGAACCGGGCAAGTCGAAGCTGACGAAAGCCGAGAAGGCGGGCGTCCCGATCCTCACCGAGCAGGACCTGCTGAAGCTACTGGGACGCAGCTAACACGCTCGCGAAGCGGTCCTGCGCGGCTCGAGCCCAGGTCAACGACACGGGCGAGCCGTTCTGGAGGATCGGAGAACACGTAGCGACCGCCGGCGAAGCCGGAGAGGGCGGACGCCCTCGAGGTCGCTGCCGGTCTTGGCGTGCACGACGCCAGGCCGCAGCCGTGCTGCGCATCCGGTTGTCGAAGCGTCCCCGTCCGGCCGGCGACTGGGAGCGAGGCGAGCAGCTCGAGCCGGACGCCGTCGTCGTTCCACATCGCAGCGAGAAGGAGACGAGCGCCGCCGGCGTCATGCGGTCGAGGAGCGAGAGGCCGGAACCGTCGACGAGCCGCAGACCCTCGAGCGGCACCCCCGCCTGCCCGATGAGCCCTGTCATCACGCCGATGCCCGCCGCGGTCGAGCCTCGGTTGCCCTGGACGGCGCCGAGCTGCTTCACGAGCATCTCGGCGACGAAGTTGTCGCTGCACGCGGTCCATCCAGTGCACGATCCGGTTCAGCGGCGGCGAGTCGACGGCGGCAAGGGCGGGGACTCGTCGCCGGCGACGCCGTGCGCCGCTCCGCCTGCGACCTTCACGCCGGCGCGGACGAGCGCCGCCCGGAAGAGCTGCGCAGCCGCGAGCGAGGGGTCGCGCGACGTGTAGCGCCCGACGAGGCCGCGATCGACGATCAACGCCGAGAGCGGGGTGACTCGAAGATGAAGTACGACGGCCTTCCAGCCGATCACCGTCCGGCGCGGAGTCGAACCACGACTCGTCGCCGAGTATCCGGCCCGTCACCCTGCGGATCCCCGCGGCGCGCACCTGCCTCGCCAGGCCCACGAGATCGGCGGAAGAGAGCGTGGGATCGCCGTAGCCTTTGAGTACGAGGTTCCCCGCCAGGTCGATCCGGTCTGCTCTCCGGTGCCGAGAACGTCGGTCTCGATCCTGAAGGCGGGCCCGAGCGCAGTCAGCGCGGCGTACGTGACCGCGAGCTTCTCGTTCGATGCGGGGAGCAGCGACAGCGAGGCGTTGTGCGAGTAGACGGTGTCGCCCGTCTCGAGGTCGAGCACGACCGCACCGGTGGCGGCGAGGCTGACATGGGGAACGTGCAGCGCGCGTTCGAGTGCGTTCTCGAGCGACGCCGAGCTTGCAGCGGGTGTGACGAGCGCGGCGAGCAGCGCGGCGACAACGACGGGAGCGCGCACGCGGCCCAGTGTTCCGGCACGAGCGTTCGTCGTCAACCGACATGGGCCTCGTTTGTAGGGAAGATGGGCCCACCGGCCCTTACCGGCAGGCGGTGCGCGGCGGATAATCGGTGTCCCTCCCCGTGGAACGGGCCGCCGACACCATGTTGAAACAGATCGAAGAGCTACTCGACGCCGAGGCGCCTCCGCTTGCCCGGATGGAGGACACGCTTACCGAGGGATACGCGCAGGCGCTCGCACTCGAGGCCGAGCGCTTGCGGCTCGAGCGGCGCATCGGCGAAGTCGCGCGGGAGGGCGGCGATGACGTCGGCGACGAGATCCGCTCGCTCGGCAGCCGGCTCTCGAGCGCCGACGGCAGGCTCGCCGAACTGCGCTCGCTCCTCGGCACGCTGCACGAGCGTGCGCGACGGCCAGACACGCAGCCGCCGGCTGAACCGTCCTAGACGATGCCGGATCGGACGGCGTAGACAGCCGCCTGGATGCGGTTGTCGATCTGCAGCTTCATGAGGATGTTCGAGATGTGGTTCTTGACGGTCTTCGGGCTGATGTGGAGCTCGGCGGCGATCACGGCGTTGTCCTTGCCGTTCGCGATCAGCTTCAGCACCTCGATCTCGCGGTCCGAGAGCTCGGCGCGAATCGCGTTCTCGATCTCCGGCTGGATGCTCGTCGCCCGGACGCGCTGGAGCACCTTCGCGGCGATGTTCGGCGAGATCGAGCGACTCGCCGCGCGCAGCCGCGCGGATCCCGGTCATCAGCTCCTGGATCGAGGAGTCCTTCAGCAGGTAGCCGCACGCGCCGGCGAGGATCGCGTCCATCACGTCCTTGTCCTGATCCGAGATCGTCAGCATCACGACGCGGGTCAGCGGAGCGATCGCGGTGATGTGACGTGTCGCGTCGACGCCGCCCATCCCCGGCATGTTGAGGTCCATGACGACGACGTCCGGAGCGAGCTCGCGTTGCGATCCTCACCGCCTCGGCGCCGCCGGCTGCCTCGCCGACGATCTGGACGCCCTGCTCCTCGAGCAGGTTCCGGAGTCCGGTGCGGAAGAGGTCGTGGTCGTCGACGATCAGCACGCGAAGCGAGTCGGCCTGACGCTCCTCGGCTGCCTGCAGCACTTCGCTCAGATCACCACCCCCTCTTGGCGCGGCATTCTGAGTGGAGCCTGATCGTCACCGTCCGGCGGCCCCAGGCGCGCGCCTGGGCGAGCGTCGGGAACCACAGATCGATCGTGTTTCCGCGAACCGCGCTGCCCCTGTCGGCGGCCACGCCCTCTCCATACCCGGGATCGTCAGCCGGGTGCCGAGCGGGATCACCGACGGGTCGACGGCGACGACTCCGTACCCGACCGGGATGCCGGTGGCCGTACGGCCCGTGAGCGCGTAGCCCGTCGAGGCTGACCGTCAGCGTTCGGTCCTCCGGTAGAGACAGCGTTGGATCCGGCGCGGCGGCGCTCGTCTCGACGGCCGCGCTCGCCTGCGCCTGAATCTCGTTCGAGGTGCGCTCCACCCGCTGCGCCGCCGTCTGGAGCGCCGCGATCTGCGACAGCTTGAGCCTCTGCTCGGCGCGCAGCCGCGAGATGAACCCGAAGCGCGCAACGCGTGCGGACGCAAGCGAGGTCGCCGTCCGCTGCGCATCTGCAACGGTTGCGTCAATTGCCGCGCCGGCGGGCCTGGAGCGTGTCGCGCAAGGCCGCGAGGCGGGTCTGCGCGTCGAGCGTCACCGCGACGACGCGCCGGCTCTCGTCGGCGACGTTGTTCAGCGCGTCGAGCTTCGACAGCGCATCGTCGAGCGAATCCGCGCCGAGCATCACCGCGAGCGCGCTCACGTCATCTTGCTTGTAGAGCATGCGCAGGTCCTGTCGAGTTGTTGCTGGGACACGGTGACCGTCTGCTGCGTGGCAGAGAGTTGCTGAGAGAGCAGCGCCTGCGCATCGCGAAGGCGTGCAGCCCGCGTCTGCAGCACCAGCAAGCGCGTTTGCGCAGCATGCAGTCGTGAATCGAGCGCATACAGGTCGAGCAACGCGCGATGCGTTCGCGAATCGAGCGTGCTCACCTGACGGCGAAGCGAGTTCCCGGGACCCGCGGCCGTCGCCAACCCGAGACGCCTGCGAGCACGAATGCTCGCCGAAAGACCTGCAAAACGGGCGGCGGATCGTCTCCTTGCGCCCGCACACGAGGCGCGGACCGTAACACAGTAAACGACTCGATTACGCCGATATTTGTGCGGTCCGGCTCCAGGGAGATTCGCGCATGCTCGTGGCTCAATTGCAGCACATTTGGCGTGCATTACCTGGTTGCGGACTGTCCGAAAGCCCTGCTAGCCTGCTCCACTTGTGACGTACCGGCCCCTCCGGTGCGTCTGCCGCAAGCGAGTCATCGGGCATCCGTTATTAGGGTCCTCAAGCGACAGGCGCCGGTTCTTGTTCTTGCCATTGCTGCGGCGTGTTTCGCAGCCGGCACAGCTCACAGCCGACCCCTCAGTGAGCGCGAAGCAGGCGGAGGCACGGCAGGTGCTGGGGCAGATCCGGACAGCTCGACTCGAGTCTCGAGCGAGCGCGCAACCTCTACGATGTCTGCGTCGGCGAAGCTGCAGCGCATCGAGCACAGCCTCAAGATCAACAGGATTGCACTGCGCGCGCGCGCGATCGAACCTGCGCGTGTCGCAGGCAGCGCTGATGCAGCGGCTCGTCGTCATCTACACGTCACGTGACGATCAGTCGACGCTTGCGGTGCTGCTCGGGGCGACGAGCATCGACGATCTCGTCAACCGCATCGAGACCGTGAATTCCGTTTCCCAGCAGGACGTCGCGGTGATGAACGAGGTGATCGGCTTCAAGAAGGCGGTGACGAAGCACCGGCACGCGCTCGAGGCAGGCCCATCGAGCCCAGAAGGATCTCGTCGCAGCAACGGGCCGCGGCGAAGTCGCGCATCAGCTCGCAGCTCGAGCGCACAGCGCCGCTTGCTACTCGTCGATCAAGGGTGAGATCGCGCAGCTCATCGCGGCGCAGCAACGCGCGGCAGCTCGCGCTCGCACGCGCCGCCCAGTCGCGGTACACGGCGCTCTCGCAGTCACCAGGCGCTCGCGCTTCAGCGAGACCGTCGATGGGTGCGCGGCGACCGATCGGCGACGCCTCAGTCGCGCCCCGTCCCAGTACGGCGGCGTCGTCGGCATCGCGATGCAGTACCTCGGCACGCCGTACGTCTGGGGCGGAGCGAGCCCCGGCGGCTTCGACTGCTCCGGCCTCGTCGCCTACGTCTACTCACAGGTCGGCGTCTCGCTCCCGCACTACACCGGCGCGCAGTGGAACGTCGGCGTTGCGGTCTCGCGGACGATCTCCAGCCCGGCGACCTCGTCTTCTTCGACGGCCTCGGCCACGTCGGCATCTACATCGGCGGCGGCCAGTTCATCCACGCCCCGCACAGCGGGCGACGTCGTGAAGATCTCCTCGCTCGGCGAGTCCTGGTACGCGACGACGTACGTCGGCGCCCGCCGAATCACCGGCTAGTCGCGCGCGCGGCGCAGCGAAAGCCAGAGAATCGCTGCGACGGCTATCGGCATCAGCCACCACGCGTCCGACGCTTCGGCGACGAGGCCGGCGGTGAGACCGATCGCGATCACGATGCCGGCAGCCGCGCGCCAGTCGTCGCCGACGACGAAGTCCCACCAGAAACGGCCGAACGCTCGCAGACGCGCCTCATGCGAACGCGACGCCGCCTGCGCGCTGAGCATCGTGACCGACGCGAATGAGAGCGCAACGACGAACGCGAGCACGCGCCGGCGAGCGATGCGTCGTCGCCCGGCCAGTGCGCCCCGGCACCTCTCGGCCGACCAGAAGATCCCGAACGTCGTCAGCATCACGCCGACGGCGAACTTCAGCGTGTTCTCCGGCACGCGCGTCGAGCGGCGCGCGGACGAGGCACGCCGACGATCACGACGAGCACGAGCGCGATGCCGGCGCCGAGCGCGGCGAGGCCGATGCTTCCCTGCGTGCTCCCGAACGTGAGCACGATGAAGGCGACCTCGAGGCCCTTCGAGCAGCACGCCCTTGAACGCGAGCGTGAACCCGTACCAGTCGAGCCCGGCGCGCTCCTCGCGGCCGGCTGCGCGTGCCTCCGGCCAGTCTCGCTGCGCGAAGATCGCGCTCCTCGTCGTGCAGCGGCTTGTAGCCGCTTGCGCGCAGGATCGCCTTGCGCAGCCACTGGAGCCCGAAGGCGAGCAGCAGGCGCGCCAACCACGAGCCGGAGCACGTCGATCGGGATCAGCGTCAGCGCCGGGCCGAGACGCGGCGATGATCGCCGCCAGAGCCACGGTCGCGGCGCCGAGCGCCGGCGAGCGACCGAGCGCCAGCCGCGCGTGATACCCGCAGCCAGCACGATCGTGAGCGCCTCGACGAACTCGACCGCGCTCGCAAGGAACGCGGAGGCGACGAGAAACGCCGCGGTCACGAATAGAGCTGTTCGATCTCGCTCTGCGAAGTGCTCGTGCACGACCTTGCGGCGGAGCTTCAACGTGGGCGTGACCTCGCCCTCCTCCTGCGAGAAGTCACGCGGCAGGATCGCGAAGCGCTTGATCTGCTCGACGCGCGACCCGGTCGCGGTTCACGTCGTCGACGACCTCCTGCACGAGCTCCTGCGGGTCGCGGCCGGACGCTCCGACCTCGGCCTGGTCGAGCGTGATCAGCGCCGTCACGTAGGGACGCCGGTCGCCGACGATGAGCGCCTGCGAGACGAAGCGCGAAGCCTTGAGCGCGTTCTCGAGGTTCTGCGGCGCGATGTTCTTGCCGCCCGCGGTGATGATCAGGTCCTTCTTGCGGTCGGTGATCTTCACGCCAGCCGTCCTCGTCGATCTCGCCGACGTCGCCGGTGCGGAACCAGCCGTCAGCGGTGAATGCAGCCGCCGTCGCCTCCGGGTCCTTGTAGTACCCGCCGAAGATCGTCTCGCTGCGAACGAGAATCTCGCCGTCGGCGTCGAGCCGCACCTCGCAGCCGTCGACGGCGCGGCCGACGGTGCCGAACCTGTAGTCCTCGGGATCGTTGACGCTCAGCGAGCTCGAGGTCTCGGTCAGGCCGTAGCCCTCGATCGACGAGCATCCCGAGCGAGTGGAAGAACTCGAGCACGTCGATGCCGAGCGGAGCGGCGCCGGAGACGCCGAGGCGCAGACGGCCGCCGAGGCGCTCGCGCACCTTCGAGAAGACGAGCTTGGTCGGCGATCCGCTCCCTGCACGTGAAGCACCACCGGCACGGGCTTCCCCGCGCGGCGGAGCCGGCTCGCGCGGCTTCCGACGCCGAGCGCCCAGCGGCCGATCGCGCGCTTGGCGCCCTTGGATCGCTCGATCTCGCCCAGGACGTTCGGCGTGGATCTTCTCGTAGACGCGCGGCACGGCCGGCAGGATCGTCGGCTGGACGCTCGCGAGCGCCTCGGGGACCCGCACCACGTCTGCGCAGAGCGCGAGCGTCGCGCCGCGGTACGTCGTCGAGTGGTGCGCGATCCGCGCCGAAGCTATGCGCCATCGGGAGGAAGAGGAGAATCGTGTCCGTCTGGCCCTCGATGTCGTTTGCTCACGCGGAGCGCCGCCGTGACGAGGTTCTTGTGCGAGAGCATGCAACCCTTCGGCGGGCCGGTCGTGCCGGAGGTGTAGATCAGTGTCGCGAGGTCGTCTTCGTGGACTTCTTCCGGCTCGACCGCGCGTGTTGCGGCCCTCTTCTTCGAGCGCGGGGAGAGCCGTCGAAGGCGACGATCTCCTCTGAGCGCGGGCAGCTGCGAGCCGAGCGCCGCGAGCTTCTCGCGCTGTGCCGTCGTCCTCGACGAGCGCGAGCACCGCCTCCGAGTGGTCGAGGACGTACGCACACTCGCTCGGGGTGTTGGTCGGGTAGAGACCGACGACAACGGCGCCGATCGACATGATCGCCCAGTCGAGGAGGATCCACTCGAGTCGGGTGCGCGAACAGTGACCGCGACGGTCGCTCGCCGCGCCGCACGCCGCGGGCAAGGAGGCCGCGCGACAGCGCATCGACCCGCGTGCCGGCCTCCTGCCAGGATGACCGCCCGCCAGCCATCCGCTTGTTCCTCCAGGTAGGCGGGTGAAGCGTCCGGCCTGCCGCGAGGGCCCAGCGCCAGAGGGCGGGGGCCGTCCGCGAGTCGATCGGGAACTCTGGGGCCGGGGGCGCTGAAGGGGAATGCGGTCGTCCGCATATTCATCGTAATCAGGAAGGGAAGCCTGAGGGGAGGGGCGAAAACGCCGGGTCCCGAGTCAAGACGGTAGGCGGCAGATTGAACTCTGTCCCCGACTAGAATTGGATGTGTCCATGCGGACTATCTGGAACGGACTCGATCAGCTTCGGCCTCGTCAATATCCCGATCGGGCTGGCCGTCGCGACCCAGCGGAGCGACATCGCCTTCCGCACGCTGCACCGCGAGTGCGGCACGCCGATCAAGCAGAAGCGGTGGTGCCCGTTCCACGAGCGCGACGTCGAGCCGGACGAGCTCGTGAAGGGCTGGGAGGTCGCGAAGGGCGAGTTCGTGACTCGTCGAGGAGTCGGATCTCGAGGCCGTCGCGCTCCAGCGCTCCGCAATCGATCGAGATCCTCGCGCTTCGTCAAGCTGGCCGACGTCGACCCGGTCTACTTCGACCGCACCTATTACCTCGCGCCGGCGAGCGCGGACGCCGCCGCGGCGGCCCTACGTGCTGCTGCTCCGGGCGATGCAGGAGACGGGGATGGCGGCGGTCGGGAAGTTCGTGCTCTGGGGCAAGAGAACCTCTCGCCTGATCCGCGCACAGGGACGACGCCCTCGCGCTCGAGACGCTGTTCTTCGCCGACGGACGTCCGCTCGAAGGCGGAGATCGAAGAGGCGGTCGAGGCGACCGACGTGCAAGACGCCGTGAGCTCGAGCTCGCCGCAGCAGGCTGATCGACGAGCTCGTCGGCGAGTGCGAACCCGGAGGACTTCGAGAACGAGTACCGCGACGACTCTGCGGCGATGCTCGAGGCGAAGCTGCGGGCGAGAAGATCACGCGCGCCGAGCCGTGCACCGAGACGCCGGTCGATCGACCTGATGGAGGCGCTGCGCCGCAGCGTCGCCGACGCGCAGGACGAATGAAGGCCGGCAGTGCGAAGCCCGAGAAGACGAGTACGCCGCTGTGCGAAGGCGGCGGCATCGTCGAAAGGCGCCGGCGCGTAAGAGCGCCTGAAGGGCTCTGCTCAGTGCTGCTGGGGCAGCGCTCCGAGCGCCTGGAGCTGCGCCTGGAAGAGGCACGTGCCGAGTCTTCCCGTGGTAGATCGGCACCGCCCTCTACATGCAGACCCGGATCACCTCCTGCCGATCGATTCCGAGCTCTTTCGACAGCTCTCCGGGCGTGAGGTGATTCGCCATCTCTGCTCCTTCCTGGGCACGAAAACCCCGCCGGCGCCGAGCGCTCAGACGGGTTGGTCCGCTGCCCTCGCTTTTCGTTTCGACGGGCCTCATGCGGCCCGCCCCTCCGAAGATGATCCATCACCGAGAAAGGATATGCCCTGACGGGGACGGTGTCCAAACCCGAGCTCTCCGGCTTCTCGCTGAGAGGCGTCTGGGCCGATCCGCTACTGTCACCGGCGGCGAGCGGGCCGCTCGGTCGTCCTCGTCCACGGGCTCGGAGGACTTCGCGGTGCAACTGGCGGCTGATCGCGCCGGCGCTGGCCGCGGATCGCGGCGCGTGATCGTCCCGGCCTGCCTGGCCACGGCGGCTCGGGCGCTCTGGCGGCCGCTCCCACGCTCGATCGCTGTTCGCCGGAGGCGGTGCTGGAGGTGCTCGAGGTGGAGGACGCGCTGCCGGCGCCGTGGATCGGCCACTCGCTCGGCGGGCTCGTCGGGCTCCGTGCGGCCGTGCTCCGGCCCGAAGCCGTCGACCGGGCTCGTTCTCTGCGGCGGCCGCGGGGATCACGTCCGCGACGCCGGCTGAGCGAGGCGGTCGTGACCGTGCTCGGCGTCGTCCAGCCCGGGCGGGTGATCCGGCCGCGGCCGCAGCTCGTCGCCCGCTCGCGGCGGGGCGGCACGCTCGACGTTCGGCTGGTGGGGCGTACGCCGACCCGGCCGGGCTCGACCCGGAGATGGCCGAGGCATTCTTCGCCGGCGCCGCCGCAGCACACCGACACGCTGAGCGCCGGGCCGGGCGCTCGTGGCGACCGATCCGCGGCTCGACCTCGACCGCGTCGCGTGCCCCTGCCCTCTGCCTGTGGGGGCGAAAGACACCTGGGTCCCGCTGCAGGACGGGATGGAGTACGCACGGCGGCTGCGCGCGCCGCTCCGGGCGATCGCTGACTGCGGCCACCTGCTCGATCGGCGAGCGCGCCCGAGGTCGCCGTGCGGGCGCCGCGCGAGATTTCCTCGGATACGCTCACGGCGGGTTAGCTCCGCGGTGCGCGCCGGAAGGCGCGCATGCATGCGGCACGGATTGCGGGAACGAGGCGCGCGGGCTGTCGAGCGACGATCGACGACGCGTTGCCGAAGCAGACGAGCGGGTGCTGGATCATCTCGCGCAGACTCTCGGCTGCGATCCCGTCGCAGCCGCGCGAGTCGCGCCACTTCACTCTACCTGCCGGACGCGCGCCGGAGCGCGACGCCGTCGCCGGATGCATTGCACCGCGAGGGCTGGCTGACGTCGATCGAGCAGAGCGAGGACGTCGTGGCTCGTCGTCGCGACGCGCTGCCTGGTCGCGGCTGACGCTCGACGTCGTTCGTCAGACGCGCACCCGGCTCGAGGCGCTCGCCGAGCGCAGGAGGCGCCTACGACGGCTGAGGAAGCGACTGAGGCCGAGCTATCGCGGACGGCGGCCGCTCTCGAACGGGATCACCTGCCGCTCTGCTGCGCGGTCGGGCGGAGAGAGGAGACTCGACGCGGCGGGCGACGACTCTCGACGGCGTCGCGCCGCTTGCCCTCGTGTCTCCCACGTCCGGCTCTTGAGGCGGCCGTCGACGGCCGACCTCGTTTCCCTTGCTGCGAGATACTCGGCGCAGAGCTCGCCCTGGCGCTCCCAGGCGCGAGATCCAGACGAAGTCCGCGCTTGCCGTCGCGGCTCGCCGCGGTCGACTGCGAGCAGGAAGCTCGCGACCTTCTTGTCCTCGTCCGACGTCCCGCAGCTCGACCTCCGTTGCGAGGTTTCCGATCAGGTGGACGCTGTTCATGGAACGAAGGTAGATCGGCAATCGTCACGAAAGAGTCGAGGCTTTCCGGCAGTTTCTCAGACTCGCAGCTAGACTCAGGAACGGTCATGGGTCCTTCTCCTCGATGACAGGTTTCGGTGGTCGCGACATGGCCGTCGACCTCGGCACGGCCAACACGCTCGTCTACGTGCGCGGCCGCGGGATCGTCCTCTCCGAGCCGTCGGTCGTCGCGATCGACCAGCGCTCGGGCGAGGTGCACGCGGTCGGTGTCGAGGCGAAGCGGATGCTCGGCCGCACGCCCGGCACGATCCAGGCGATCCGTCCGCTGAAGGACGGCGTCATCGCCGACTTCGACGTGACCGAGCAGATGCTGCGCCACTTCATCCAGAAGGTGCACCAGCATCGCTTCGCGCATCCGCGCGTCGTCGTGTGCGTCCCGTCGGGCGTCACCGGGCGTCGAGAAGCGCGCGGTCGAGGAGGCGACGCTCTCGCGCCGGCGCGCGCCAGGCGTATCTGATCGAGGAGCCGATGGCCGCCGCGATCGGCGCCGGGCTGCCCGTCGCCGAGCCGACCGGGAACATGATCGTCGACATCGGCGGCGGCACGACCGAGGTCGCGGTCATCTCGCTCGGCGGCATCGTCGTCTCGCAGTCGCTGCGCGTCGGCGGCGACGAGATGGACGAGGCGATCATCAATCACATCAAGCGCGACTACAAGCTGCTCGATCGGCCAGCAGACCGCGGAGGAGATCAAGCTCGAGATCGGCTCCGCGTGGGACATGAAGGAAGAGGTGCAGGCGGAGGTGCGCGGCCGCGACATGCTCACCGGCCTGCCCGAAGACGGTCGATCCTCACGTCCGAGGAGGTGCGGCGCGCGCTCGACGAGCCGGTCACGCAGATCATCGAGGCGATCAAGTCGACGCTCGACAAGACGCCGCCCGAGCTCGCCGCCGACATCATGGACCGCGGCATCGTGCTCGCCGGCGGCGGCGCGCTGCTGCACGGGCTCGACGAGCGGCTCCGCCACGAGACGCAGATGCCCGTGCATCTCGCCGAGATCGCCGCTCACGTGCGTCGCGGTCGGCTCGGGCCGCAGCCTCGAGGAGTTCGAGGCGTTCACCGCTCAACCAGGCCCGCGCCCGCGGCCGCCACGCCGCGCAACGGCCGCCGCTACTGCGAAGCAACCCGATAAAGCGGCTCCTGGTCGAGAGCAGGACCTCCCG